>Ga0164242_10005829_pt1 | contig 13643 bp, 11 predicted proteins | sample OricomgcompostMG_FD_108783 | JGI IMG/M metagenome (GOLD analysis project Ga0164242, IMG submission 108783) | Miracle-Growth compost microbial communities from Emeryville, California, USA - Original compost - Miracle growth compost (MG) ...
AAATCAACAATCATATGCCCGCCTTCTACTTCCTGTACCAAATTATATTTAACAGGGAGGATTTCTTTTCCTGAAGCATCGGCAAGTCCAAACTTCCCATGGGCAATCAAGAGATATTTTCCGGTAGAAGTTACTTTCAATTGATCGAGGGGTTCATACAACTCTTCTCCTTCTTTATTTACCAAATTGTACTTTCCATTGAGATACACAATTGCTGCTCCCTTATGGAAAGGCCAAACCTGGTCATAATACGGTTGTACCGATAGTTTTTCATCGGTATTTACAAATCCCCACTTTCCATTTATTTTTATAGGAATCATGCCGTTAGATACATATCCGGCATCGGAGTACTGCATAGAAATATAGATATTGCCATGCGGATCTATAAAACCATACTTGCCGTCTACCAACACCTTTGCATAGCCTTCTTTATAAGCAAATATCTTTTCAAAGCGGTTTGTTGGGGCTAATGCTATTTTCCCGGATTGCTCAATTACACCCCATTTTTTTCCTGTCCGGACAACAACATAACCATCAGAAGGTTCAGACACAAAATCATATTTACAAGGGACAGTAAGTTTATCGTCTTTAGTAAGAAGCCCGTATTTTCCTGCTCTTTTTACTCTAAAAAAATCTTTATTCAACAACTCTATTTCATTGTAATTTTCACGGGTAATCTTCCATATTTTCTTATTATTCCGATCTAGCCAAAGAAGTCCGTACTTATAAAAAGGTAATTCGGAAGCATCTATTACGATCTCCCCTTTAGTGTTTATAATTACTTTATATTCAGTCATATACTCCTTTACCTCCGCTACTCCATCTTTAAATTTACCGGCTTTGGAAAGCCCAAAAGGAATAATTGTTTTATCCTTAAAGTCTATATACTTCCAAATTCCATTTTCAGCACGCACAGGAATAAGCCCTTCACCGGCCTCCCCTAAAAAAGAATAAGCAGCAGCAAGCTGCTCTTTACCTTCCAAAGAATATAAGCCCCAAAGATCAATTCCTGCTTCTTTACTCTTTACTGCTGCCCTAATATGATTTTTATCTATAATTATTTGTTCAAAGCGAACAGGCAGCACGGTCTCTCCTTTATTATTTATAACACCATATTTATTTCCAATCTTCACTTTAAAGTTCCCGGACTTTTCTGTTCCAATAGAATCAAACAGGTAAGAAGTAATAAAGGTACCGTCTATGTCGACCAAACCATATTTCCCCAACATGTAATATTTTAAGACTCCGTACCCCGCAGCCGACAAACTATCAAAAGAAAAAATGCGCTTCTGTTTATCATTATGTGCATCTTTCAATATCCAGTCGTTATAGCGTATAGCCTTATAAAAGCCCGGATCATTTGCGACATCCAATTCCCGGTATCGATGCGCCAATACTGTTTCCCCTTTTGAATTTATGACACCCCACAAACCGTTTTTTTGGACTATAATTCTTCCTTTATCCCTAAATCTAAAATTGTTATATTTACACTCGATCTGTTTTTTTCCTTTTTTAGAATAAAAGCCCCAAAGCCGCTGCTTATTTTCTACCGGTATAAGATTTTTCCCAAAAGGAGTTGCCACATCAATAAATTGAAAAGGAATTACTTCCTTGCCTTTTTTATTTATCACCCCTATATGCCTGTTTTTTACAGCTACTGCAAACCCACTTCGAAAACCGGAAATTACGGAATCAAAAGTGGGTTTAATGGCTAATTTTCCTTCGGCATCTACAAAACCATATAGCCCTACCCCACTTTTTAGCATTACCTTTTTAGGAGCAAGCCCTTCACTATAGGCAATTTTTGGTGATTGCTGGCAAAATGCCTGTACAACACAAAAACTTAATAAGTATAAAAGCCACTTTTTACTTTGAAGCATTCGAAAGAGGTATTAAATATTTCCCTGGAGGCAACTTTTTTTCAGCAAAAAAAATTGATCCCCCCGGTGTTTCTATTTTATTGAATCTTATAGGTAAAATAATATTTTGTTTGTAATCAAAAATTCCAAACAAGCCATAATTGCTTACGCTGGCATAGTTATTTCCAAAGTCTTTTAAAGAAGAATATTTGGGTATAATAAGTTCCCGCCCCTTGGAATCGGCTAAACCCCACTTTCCGCCTTTCAACAAATACCAATTTCCAAACTCGTTGTACATTACCGAATCAAAACTATAACTATTTTTAAATGCACCTAAAGGATTGATAAAATTAAAACTTCCATCTTTTTTCACTACTGCAGTACCTTCTTTAAATGCAAAGACACTATCAAAAACAGGTTGAACCACAAGGTCTTCCTCGCTGTTTATAAATCCCCATTTATCCATCAACTTTACGGCAGCAAGCCCTTCTGAAAAATCCCCTGCAGCCTGATATTGGATAGAAATCCTTATTTTCCCTACTGAATCTATAAATCCAAAATACCCCTTCTTTTCTACTTTGAAAAAACCTTCTGCAGGCGCAAATATTTTATCGTATTGTCCGGTATCTTTTACAGATAAGGCAGAAACAAGCGTAGGAACTTTAGCTTTAGTCTTTTTTTCATCAAAACCCGGGTGGTGAAAGAAACAATGCCTGTTAAAGGAAACTCCATCCCGATAAACAACTAAATGCCCACTGCTAGTATCAAATTCAACAGAATCAGCCGATACAGAATCGGATAAGGTAGCTTTTTGGTAGATATACCAAACCGGGTAAGGGTAAAAATAGATCAAAGAGTCTACCCATGTATATTGTTTAAAAAATCCGTCCAAAGCTGGATTAAGAACTTGCCTGAAATTTTTAAAGTCAACGGCAATGAGTAAGCCTTTATCCGATAAGACCGTTTTATACCGAAAGTTTGTTTTTATGTTGCCTTTCTCATCTATAACCCCTGCTTTTAAAGTATCGGAGCATATTTTTCCAACCCCTGCCAAGCCATTTTCAAATTCAAAAAACACACTGTCGTATTGAAAAGGTATTTTCACTTTTCCTTTGTTATTTATAAAACCCCATTTTTCATTTCCTTTGTTATCTTTGCCTTTTATCGGTTTTAAACGAGATTGACACCAGCTAAAATAAGGAAGGGTTACAATAAATAGGAAAATAAAAATGCGCATGCACCTGTAAAATTGAAAAGGTTCTTTAAAGTAATCTAAATAACAAATTTCTATATTGTAATAAAAATAGAATTTTGTTGAAAGGGTAAACGTATTAACATAAATAAGTTGCTTAAATCTTTTAAATTTGTGCAATGCAATTGCTAAAAAAGATACACACCATTTGGTGTATTTTCTGGTTCTTACTGGTATTCATACTATTATATCCTTTTTTTCTACTGTTTTTAAGCAGTAAAAAGACATATGCCCAAGCACATCTAATGAATAAGATATGGGCATATATAGTCTTTACCCTTACGATAACACCTTGGAAAATTATTTGGCATTTTAAACCTAAAAAGGGAGAACCGGTAGTCTATGCCCCCAACCATAGTAGTTATTTAGATATTCCAAGCCTTTGCCTTACTGTTCCCTACTATTTTATTTTTGTAGGAAAAAGTTCTTTGGAAAAAATCCCGCTTTTCGGATATATGTTCCGGAAATTATATATTTCCGTCAATCGAAAAAGCCGCAGCAGTAAGTATATGACAATAAAAGAAGCTTCCCGGCATATAGCTCAAAAAAGATCTATTGTCATTTTCCCCGAAGGGACTATCCCAACCGATAAAAATCCGGAACTTATTAAGTTTAAAGATGGCCCTTTCCGTATTGCAATAGAGAATCAAGTACCACTTGTACCGGTAACTATTCCTTTTAACTGGTACATTTTACCTGACAAGGGAAAAAAAATAGGCATCAACCAACATACAATGAAAATGATATTTCATGCTCCAATTCCTACCCAAGGCATGACCTTAGAAGATGTTGATATGCTTAAAGAAAAGACTTACCGTATTATAAGAAATGAACTTAAAAAATACAATCCACAATTGCCGGAAAAGCCACTCTTTTGTACTTTTGAAAAATCAAATTAAGAAAAATGAAAATTAAGCAAGAAACCATTAAAGATATTGCTCATTTGGCACGATTGGAGCTTGACGAAAAAGCAGAAGAAGCCATGCAGGAAGATTTCAATAAGATCCTCGACTGGATGGACAAACTCAATGAGATAAATACAGATAATGTAGAGCCACTCATCCACATGTCTACTGAAGTGAATGTTTTCAGGGAAGATATTGCCGAAAACAAACTCACACATGAAGAAGCATTGAAAAATGCGCCTAAAAAAGATTCCGATTATTTTAGGGTACCAAAGTTTTTGGGATAGATTTGTGGCTGCACTGCCCTATACCTAAACCAAAGCATTTTTCTTGTATTCTAATAAAAAGATGCTTTGGTTTGCCCCAAATAAGAGAAAACAAGTAATTTTTAAAAAGCAGTACGGGACTGCCCTATTTTTCACCCGCCAAAATAAAAAGTAGCCTCAACAATAGCTCATTTTTATACTTTATCAATAAATAATCTATACTATGAATGATATTCAATTCTGGAAAAAATGGAATAAACAGTATAAGAACTTATACCTTTTCCTTCTATCCATTTTTCTTTTGTCTATTGTATTTTTCATAGTTAGCTGGAGCCTGGGTTTCGATGCAATTGTCAATTGGATTACAATCCCTGCATACGACACGGTCTTTACTCCTATTGATTCTTTTATTCATAATCTTATCCACTATTCAATCGATATAAATACCTTTCTTATTAAAGAACGCTTTGCTTCAAGCGGAGTAGCAATCTACCCTATAAGTAGTTATATTTATTTCCTATTTGTAATCTCCGGTTTGCTCTTCTTTATTACATTAATTACTTATCTCGATATTTTTTGGTACGGCTTAGGCATGGCTGTCTTTCTCTTCTTTTTAGCCACGCTTAAAACAGAACTTATAGGCGTTTTCGGGAGAGAAAATAAAACATTCCTGGTCTTATTGTTTATCCCCTATCTTTCATTCAGCTACTACTTTCATTCTTTCAATAAATCTTTTTCTTTCTTACAAAAAATTATAGCCTTTGCCTTGTTAACCTTACTGGCAGGTATTGCAATCTACTTTTTCTCTACAGCCGATGCGCCTTTTCTTTATCTGGCAAATTTCAGCATTCCTGTTCCCGTTATTCTTTCGGGTATATTCCTTCTAATTATAGGATTCGATATAGTCTTTGGCTTTTTATATATAACAACCAGTGGTAAAAATATAAACCCAAAAGGGAGGCTGGTAAATTTTACTATTATTACGGCTCTCTATCTGTTAAATCTCATTCTTTTACTTCTAAAGAAACTATCCCTCATCGACTGGGATATTCTCTATATAAATCCCTTTATTATTTATCTTCTTTCTGTAATTACAGGTATTTGGGCTTATCGATACCGGGCAAAACAACAAGAAAAAGCCATAAATTTTTATCCACATGGAGCATACTTATATGTAGCATTGGCAATAATTACAACTTCTACAATGGCATTTGCTTTCCTTACCGGAAATGATCCCATGGTAAAGATGTTTGAATTTGCTATTCTATATAGCCACATTGCCTTAGGATTTGCCTTCTTTATTTACACACTACTCAATTTTTTAAAACTTTTTAATACCAATATTTCTGTTTACAAAATTGCTTTTCAACCCCGCCGTGTTCCCTTTTTAACAGTACAAACCCTTGGCATTATAATAATACTGGGATTGTTTATGTATTCCCACAAAAAGGTGTACCATCTTTACAGGGCAGGCTTTTACAATTTAGGGGGTGATGTGTATAATTATCAAGATGACAACTTAATGGCCAAAGAATACTACCAAAATGCCTGGGGACATGCTTATCTAAATTTCAGGAGCAACTATACTCTTGGTTCTCTCTTTCTCAAAGAAAATAATCCAAAACAAGCACAAGAGTACTTTGCCACAGCCTTGCTCAAAAACACACGCCCTGAAGCATACATACAGCTTAGCAATTTATACTTAGATGGGAATATGTTTTTCCCTGCTATGTTTACATTACAAGATGCTACCAAAAAATTCCCTAATAATCCCCAAATAAACTCAAACCTCGGTTTATTATTTGAAAGAACCAACTCACTCGATTCGGCTTATATATTTCTAAAAAAAGCGGAAGACGCTGCCAAAGATAAAAAGGACTTTGCTACCAACCTGCTATCGTTTCTTATACAAAAGGGGATAACGAAAGAAGCAGATAGCCTATCCGCTACGTTCAATTTCCCCAAGGACATTGCTTTTCAATCCAATATATTAGTTGCAAAAAACATATTAGGAAGACCTTATAAAAATAATTTCCTTCCTGGCGCAATAAGTGATTCTACACTTGAAAGTGCAACATTTCCCTATTTGTATAATTTTGGTTTAAAAAAATTGAGGGAGAAAGAAGACACGCTATATGAAACAATCAAACAAATAGCCCAAAAACCAGAGAACAGCAATTTTAGAGATCACTTGCTTCTGCTGTATGCACTACAAGAATGGTATACGGGAGATAAAAAGGAAGCGATACATGAATTGGATATGCTTAAAAACTCCAATTCTATTACAGCGCCCTATTTTAGTAAAATCCTTGGTATGCTTCTATTTAAACAAGAAGCGTATGCTCAAGCCACTGTTTACCTAAAACAGGCACATAAAGATACCGATCAGGAAGCCTTACTTTATCTGGCTATATCGCTTCTGGAAACCGGACAGCAAAAACAGGCACTTGCTATTTTAAATGATCTTTCAAAAAGTGAACTTAAAGACATCAACCTTATAGCCCATAATCTTTTGCTTTTTTATGGGAAACAGGCTAAAAAAGAGCTACCTAATTGGGACGATGCACTCAAATACCAATTTATGCACTTCCGGGAAACATCGCTCTCCGAACAAGAACTTTTAGATATTTATAAGCAGATACAAAATAACAATATCCATTTGCTCGCTGCTGCCGGGCTTATGAAATACTACTTAAACCAAGGGGCTTTAAGCAAAGCAGAGGCTATTTACGCAACAAACCCTATAACCAGTAACACTACAAATTATTTTATTGGTGAAATGAATCTCCAATATTTGAAGCTGCTCCTTGCGAAACAACAATGGACTCTTTTAAAAAAGACACTTAAAAACATCTATCTCAACGATTATGCAAAAACTCAGCTGCCTTTTTTTAAAGCAAAAGTAGAAGAAGCAGCAGGAAACAAAACCTTAGCAGAAAAAAGCTATCAAATAGCTCTGAATAAAAATCCTTTTCAGGAAACCGTTTTTACCAATGCCGCAACATTCTTTCTTAATGTGGGAGACAAAGACAAAGCTTATAAAATTCTTGTGAATGGACTGGAACTACAGCCTAATAATGTCTCACTGCTCAAAGCTTATATTATAGTTGCCCTAAATTTAAACCTTCAAGCCATTGCAGAAGACGGATTAAATGCCTTAAAGGACCTTATCCCCAAGGAAGCTTTCAACAAATTTAAAGAAAAATACCAGGCAGCATTACAAAAAACAATTCAGGAAAACACTTTTTAAAAAGAATAAACGTGAAAATCTACACCAAAACAGGCGATAAAGGCTATACAGGCCTTTGGGGAGGAACAAGGGTAGCTAAGTCCCATAAAAGAATCAATGCTTATGGAACTATAGACGAACTAAATTCTTACCTTGGTCTTCTTACTTCTTTTCAGGCAAACGAAGGTAGGAAACAATTTCTCCATGAAATTCAAAGAACGCTTTTCAGTATAGGGAGTATTCTTGCAGCCGACCCGGAAAAAAAGAATTTAGACCTCCCTCCTATAGAAAACAAGACCTTTGAGGCATTGGAAGAAGCAATAGACAATATGGAAAAGGACCTTGTGCCTCTAAAGTACTTTATTCTTCCCGGAGGAAACAAAGAAGTAAGCTTTTGTCATATTGCACGAACCGTATGTAGAAGAGCTGAAAGAAATATAGTAAAGCTAATTCAGGCAAACGAAGTTGTTCCCGATATTGTTATTATATACCTAAACCGGCTTTCAGATTATCTCTTTGTATTGGCACGAAAAATGGGAAAAGAAACCGGAGCAGAAGAAATAAAATGGATTTCAGATAACAAATAACTAATAGTATTAAAATTCCCAATAGAACCTAAGCAAAAACTTTTACAATGAATAACGAAATAACTAAAGATTTAAAAGCCCGGGTAACGGCTTTGAGGAGGTATCTTTGACTACGACAACAAAAAAGAAGTTATAGAACAAGAAGAAGCTAAAACCACCGCTTCTGATTTTTGGAATGATCCCAAAGAAGCAGAAAAAATTCTACGGGAAATAAAATCCATTAAACTATGGACCGACGCATTTGAAAACGTACAAAGTCAGGTGGAAGACTTTGAAACGCTATTTGAATTCCACGAAAGCGGAGAAATAACAGAGGCAGACATACTAAAAGAGTACGGCAAAGTTGAAAAAATAGTCGAAGCACTGGAATTCAAAAAAATGTTAAGCAATGAAGAAGACCAACTGTCGGCCATTATAGAAATAAACCCCGGAGCAGGTGGAACAGAAAGTAATGACTGGGCCGGTTTACTTATGCGTATGTATATAATGTGGGCAGAAAACCATAAATATAAAGTGCGCGAAATAAACTACCAAGCAGGAGAAGTTGCCGGTGTAAAATCGGTTACCCTGGAAGTAGATGGCAACTTTGCCTATGGTTACCTAAAATCTGAGATCGGAGTACATCGCCTCGTCAGAATTTCGCCTTTCGATTCCGGAGGAAGAAGGCATACATCTTTTGCTTCTGTTTTTGCTTACCCGGTGGTTGACGACAGCATACACATAGAAGTTGACCCCGGTGAAATAGAATGGGATACTTTTAGATCGGGAGGTGCTGGTGGGCAAAATGTAAACAAAGTTGAAACAGCTGTCCGGTTAAAGCATATTCCTTCCGGTCTCATTATTGAATGCCAACAAGAACGATCTCAGTTGCAAAATAAAGAAAAAGCAATAAAAATGCTTAAATCCAGGCTGTACCAAATTGAAATTGAAAAAAGGAACGAAGCACGTGCTGCGCTGGAAAGCAATAAAAAAAGAATAGATTTTGGCTCCCAAATTAGAAATTACGTAATGCACCCTTACAAATTGGTAAAAGATTTGCGTACCGGAATCGAGAAAACAGATGTGCAAACAGTGATGGATGGCGATTTGGACGAATTTATTAAAGGGTTTTTAATGCAATCCTGATAATTGCATTCGGATTAAATAAAAAACCGTAACAAGCTAAACAAGAAAGGGGACAAAGAATGACTAGTTTTAACTCCACCATGCTTATTGAGGATGATACAATAAATGCAACCCTCAGCAAAAGGCTCTTAGAAAGATTCCTTATTACTAACGGGATCTTCATTGTACCCAATGGGGAAGAAGCACTTAAATTTATTGTAAATTATGACCCTGACTTCAATACTTGCCCTGAACTTATATTTCTAGATATAGACATGCCCGTAATGGATGGATACAGTTTTCTAGAAAGCTTTGAAGAACTCACTTTTCTAAACAAGGAAAAAGTACAAATTGTAATGCTCACAAATTCCAACCGTCCTGAAGATGTAACCCGTTGTAAGGAATACGGTGTAAAATTTTTCCTAAATAAACCGCTTACTGAAGATAAAGTAAAAAACTTGTTGGAAGCGCTAAATAAAAGAATAGAACAATAAGGCAGGCAATAAACCAAATGAATCAATAATCACTAAATTCCTAATGCTTTCTTGCTACCTACAGGCCAAAAAAGAATTGCAGGTGTAAAAAGAGGATCTGCTGTAAAAGAACTTATTTCTTAACCTTTATCCCTAAAAAGTTATTCACCAACATCTTTACCAAATCTTTTTCCCGGTAAAGTTTATAACGGATTGCTTTGCCTTGGCTACCTTTTACAGAATCGGGTATTGCTTCGGTAACATCAAAATCCCAATCTTTTTTTAATACCAAGATACCACCCATCTTTTTATATGCTCCCACTACCTCAATGCCCTTTATAAATATAGCATGTTCCTCTAATTCTTTTACAGGAACATTACTCTTCGCATAAGAAAGTGCCTCTTTTACATACCAGGACTTAGAGGGGTTTATAAGATATTCGGTATTCTCTATAGTCTGAAAAGTAGTATCTATTTTTAGTATGGCAAGCTTTAGAGTATGTGTACCTGTGGGAACTTCTATTTTCCGGTTTTCAAATGCAGCAAGTTGTTCTTCTTCCCCGTCCAAAAGAAAAGAAATCTTTTTGTCCGTTGGATTATCTAATTGCAAAACAGCATGAGAACAGGCAGTAAATAGAAGGCAAGCACCAAGAAAAGCCAGAAGCGGAAATTTCACCGGATTATTTTTTATACAAATATAAAAAAAAAGATAGGCAGCCATAAACTTATTTAAAGATACCAAGAGAGTGTTCACGCATATTTTGACAATTATTTTTTCAATACTTTGAAGCTATACACCCTCGCATTATTTTCAACTATCTGCACATAATAGATTCCTTTGGGGAGGGGCTGTTTTATTTCTGTGGATTCCAAGGCAGTTCCTTTTAACACTTCTTTCCCCAACTGATTATAAATGCAAAAGAACCTTTGGCTTGTAGTTTAAGTTTTTCCTGAAAAGGATTTGGATAAACCAAGGGTTTACTTGTTGAGGCTTCCTCTTCTACTCCTGTTACTACATTACGATTATCTATCAAGGAGTCTAAAAGTAACGATGCCTAATTCTTGGGTAAAAATTGCTTCTTCTTTCTTTTCCCTTTAGAAAAGCGAAATTTAGCCTTTTTATTTATCTGCTTTTTTACACTTTTTTTGTTATAAATTTTGCAAACATCAGGAAGAACACTATTTTTGCACTCTCATTACGCAATTAATGTTGTTAAAAGACAGGTTAATTTAGTAATAAGATGACTGCTAAAGCTATCATTTAGTTTTTAAAAGCCTCCTTAGCTCAGCTGGCCAGAGCAACTGACTTGTAATCAGTAGGTCGTTGGTTCGAATCCGACAGGGGGCTCAAAATTTACATAGAAATATTCCCTCAAAAATAATAAAAGTATTTTTCTTCACTTATTAGGATCCTCACATCTCTTCAATAAATCAAGGATAAAATCAATTTTTAATTCCCCGGTTCGTTATTTCTCATTGATAAGCCCGATATAAAACAGTATTATCAAGATAAATTTTTGGGGAGTCTGTCCCGTGTACTGTTAATTATCTATCGACTAAATTTCAGGAAAGTTTATCTTATATTTGACTAAAAAAATAAAAGGTAGGCTTTATTTGTATAAACGCTTTATTTGTATAAACGTCCTTTGTTTAAACAATTAACTTGCTTCATCCTTCTTTTCAGATAGCTTCTCCATTTTTATTTTCTTTACATATACATATTTAAAATTAGTTGGGGCTGCCGATTGAAGGTGCAATTTTTCAAAAGTGCCCGTCTTTTTATTATAAACATACGACAAAGATTCTTTTTTCTGAACTACGCTCTTTTCTTCCTGCAATATTATTTCATCTTCATTTATAAATTCTTCCCCATCACTATTTTCAATAGGAACTAATTTCCTAAAATACCAAGCACAAATAATACCTGCTATAGATGCAAAAAGATGTGTTTCCCAACTTACACCTTTATAGATAGGAAATACCCCCCAAATAAGGCTACCGTAAACAAAGGTAACTAAAAGGGCAAGTGCGAGAGAACGTTTATCATTACGAAATAATCCGCTAAAAAAAAGAAAACTCACAAGCCCATATACAAGTCCGCTTGCTCCCAAATGATAAGCATTTCCTGAGGCAAATAACCAGACGCAAATACCGGAAAAAAAGTATATAATCCCAATAAGCTTAAAGGCAACTTTTCGATAAAAATAAAAGATAATAATGCCTAAAATAAGCAAGGGTATAGTATTGGAACCAAGATGACCAATACTTACATGAACTAACGGTGCAGTAATAATGCCCACTAAACCTTGAGTCGCCCTGGGTAAGATACCCAAGTGTGCAAGACTTATATGGGTATATAGTTCAAAAAATTTAATAAGCCATAATACTGCAACAAAGGATACCGGAAATAAAAGGCTCTCAATTACTTTCGATTTTTCTTCTTCCATATTTGTTAAATATACATACTTTTAAATTGTTTTATTTTTTACTAACAATCCTGTCAATCAAAAAATGAAAAAGAGAAAGGAGGAGCGCAAAGATAAAAGCCCATTTAAAATCTTTCACTTCAAACCCTTTTATCATCCAATCGGCCAATAAAACAATAAAAGTATTTATAACAAAGAGAAAAAGCCCTAAGGTAAGAATCGTAACAGGGATAGTAAAGAAAACAAGTAAGGGCTTCAATGTTAAATTGAGAATACCTAAAACAACTACAAGTATGAGAGCAGTCCAAATGCTCTGAATTGAAATTTCAGGTATAAAATGTGCTGCCCCGAAAATTGCCACAGTAAGCAGTATGGTTCGAATAAGAAAACGCATAGGTGAATTTACGCAAAAAGTATATCTTTGGTCGTTATTTCCCTGCTATAATTACACAATAGAATAAATTAGGCTTTTAGACAGATCCTGTACAATTTCTTTTTTCAGCGGTTTATTTATCCAGTATTTTGCCCCTAACTCCAACATTCGCATTTGATCATCTTCTGAGTTTGAATTGGTTAGTATGCCTACTTCCGTTTTTCCTCTTTTCTGCTGTACACAAATATTCAATTCTTCTATAAAACGGAACCCGTCTTTCCCCGGCATTCGTATATCGACTAAAACCAAGTTTAGTTTGTCAATATCGTCTTCAAGCTGTTGGTACTCGATTAACCCCGATTCTGCATCTTCCGTTACAAAGATATGATTGGCCAAATTATTTTTTTTTAGAACAAGGTTTGATATAAAATTTGAAACAGGATCGTCATCTACAATCAGGATATTTTCATATTTCACCATAGCTATTATATATATCTATTATCCAAAATTCGTATAAACATTTGATTTTTTATATTATATAATTAAAAAGTATTTCGAATAAAAAGAGTTGTTATTAAAAAAATTATATTTTCGCAATAATAAGGAAAGAAAATTATAATAAAAAAGAAGCCTTATTTTTTTATTATAATTAAGGCTATTTTTTACACACTTTTTTTATTGTATTTGTAATTTTTTTATCGAAAAGAATATTTACTTTCATTTGTAATGTAATAATCTAATATTTAGTAAATTAAAATCATACCTAAGTATATTAAAGCCCATAGAAGCGGTAAGAAATACTCCAAAATTTAAACCTTTTTTTCCTTTCTTTATTTTATTTACATGGAACAGGAGAAAAGACTACATAAAATATTGTTAGTCGATGATGATTTAGTAAGCAATAAACTGGCAAAAAGAATAATAGAAAAAGCCAGGGTTACTGAAAACGTAAGTATTGTAACAGATGGACAAAAAGCATTGGAATATATCCTGGATCCCCAAAAAACACTTCCTGAGCTTGTTTTTTTAGATATAAGTATGCCTGTTATGGATGGATTTGAGTTTTTAAAGCAGTTTTCTAAAATGGCAACACCTACCAAAGAGGATATGAAAATAATTATCCTTTCTGCCTTATATAATGAAGATGAAGTGAAGGATATTGCCGATTA
>Ga0164242_10005830_pt1 | contig 13643 bp, 11 predicted proteins | sample OricomgcompostMG_FD_108783 | JGI IMG/M metagenome (GOLD analysis project Ga0164242, IMG submission 108783) | Miracle-Growth compost microbial communities from Emeryville, California, USA - Original compost - Miracle growth compost (MG) ...
CGTGTCCCCCGACCGTCCACGGGATCGCGCCGGAGGCCTCCTGCATCGCCGCGATCGACGCGGCGGTCTGGCGGACCTGCGCGGCGGTGAGGACGCCCTCGACGTACGGGACCATCACTTCGGCCCGGCGCTCGGCGCCGCGGTGGGCTTGGTGAAGTAGAGCACCATCGACTTGCCGATGGCCGGGTCGAGGACCTTCCCGGCCCACCGCAGCACCGCGGGCTGCTTGACGATCTCCCACACCAGGAGCCTGTGGTAGGCCCTCGCCAGCGGGTGGTCGTCGTTGGTGACGCCGACGGCGCACTTGATCCACCAGTACGGCGAGTGCAGGCCGTGGGCGTAGTCCTTGCCGTCGAAGACCATCCCCGCCTTGGTGACCTTGTCGGTCAGCTCCTCGGCGGTGTAGATGCGGATGTGGCCACCGGGGACGTTGTGGTAGTCGGCCGACAGCTTCCAGTTCACGATCTCCGGGAACCAGCGCGGCACGCTGACCGCCATCGTGCCGCCCGGCCGCAGCACCCGGACGAGTTCGGCGATCGCCTGGATGTCGGCGGGGATGTGCTCGAGCACCTCCGCGGCGACGATCCGGTCGAACTCGCCGTCGGCGAACGGCAGCGCGAGCGCGTCGCCCTCCTTGATCTCGGCACTGGCGCCCTCGGGCACCTCGCCGGCCTCCTTCATGGCCCAGAACCACTCCTGGACCTTGGCCAGCTCGGCGGTGTCCTGGTCGAAGGCGATCACGTCGGCACCGCGGCGGTACATCTCGAAGGCGTGCCGACCCGCGCCGCAGCCCATGTCGAGCACGCGGTCGCCGGCCTTCAGGCCCAGGCGGTCGAAGTCAACGGTCAGCATCACTTCTCCTCGGTGGTCGAGTCTGTCGAGACCCGATAGGCGTCGATGACGTCCTGGTACGCCGCGGCCACCTGCTCGGCCACGGCCCGCCAGCTGAAGAGCTCCTCGACCCGGGCTCGGCCGCGGGCGCCGTACGCGGCCCGGCGGGCGGGATCGTCGAGCAGGGCCGCGAGTGCGGCGGTCAGCTCGCCGACGTCGCCCGGCCTGACCAGGTCGGCGCACAGCCCGTCGGGGCCGACCACCTCCGGGATCGCGCCGGCGCGCGAGACCACCAGCGGCGTCGCGCAGGCCATCAGCTCGGCGGTCGGGAGCGAGAAGCCCTCGTAGAGGCTCGGCACACAGGCGATCTCGGCGCTGCCCATCAGCTCGACCAGCTCGTCGTCGCCGACGCCGTGCACGAACCGGACGTGGTCGCCGATGGAAAGCCGCTCGATGAGCTGCTCGGTGCGGCCGCCCTGTTTGGGCTTGGTCACCAGCACGAGCTCGACGTCGCGCTCGGTGCGCAGCTTGGCGAACGCCTCCAGCAGCGTGCCGATGCCCTTCATCGGGGCGTCCGCGCTGGCCATCGCCAGGATCCGGCCGGGAACGCGGGGCTTGACCGGCGGCACGAAGCGCTCCTCGACGCCGAGCAGGATGACCCGCATCCGCGCCGGGTCGACGCCGAAGTCCTTGGCGATGTCCCGCTTGGACGCCTCGCTCGGGGTGAGGATCAGCCGCATCCGCCGCGCGACCCGGGCCTGCATCCGGACGAAGGAGTACCACCGCCACACCCCGAAGCGCTTCTTCAGCGAGGGCGCCGCCGCCAAGTCGATGCGCCGGTCGAAGGAGATCGGATGATGCAGCGTGGTGATGAGCGGCAGGCCGAGCTTCTCGATCTGAAGCATGCCGGTGCCGAGGACCTGGTTGTCGTGCACGATGTCGAAGTCGTCCACGCGCTCGGCGAGCACCTTGACGATGCGCTTGGAGAAGGTGAGCGGCTCGGGGAACGCCCCGCTGCGCATCCGCAGCCACTCCTCCACGTCGATGCGGTCACGGAACTCGCGCGGGTGCGGGTTGCGGAAGGGCTTCGGCTCGCCGTACAGGTCCAGGCTGGGGACCTTGGTCAGGCCCACGCCCTCGTCGAGCTCCGGATAGGGCTGGCCGGAGAACACCTCGACGGTGTGTCCGAGCCGGACCAGCTCGCGGCTGAGGTGGCGGAGGTAGACACCCTGTCCTCCCACATGTGGCTTGCTGCGGTAGGACAGCAGGGCGACCCGCATCCGTCACGTCCCTTCGTTGCCGAGATCCGTCCGTGGCGCGGGAGGTACCCGCCGGTAGGTTCTCCAAGATTAGATCACGTTCCACTCAGCCTTCGCTGGAGTGGCCTGGGAAGACGTGAGCGTGCGGGTCGACCACCGGAGCCAGGTTGTTGACGGCCGTGGCGGCCTCGCCGAAGCCGACCGCGATCAACCGGACCTTGCCCGGGTAGTCGGTCACGTCACCGGCGGCGTAGACCCGCTCCCGGCTGGTGCGCATGGTCTGGTCGACCACGATGTGGCGCTTCGCGGTCTCGATCCCCCAGCTCTGCAGGGGGCCGAGATCGGCCACGAAGCCGAGCGCCGCGACCACCGCCTGGGTGGGGATGACCATCGTCTCGCCGTCGACCTTGAGCTCGGCCTCCTCGACGGTGGTGGCGCCGCGCAGCTCGACGACCTCGGCGTTGGTCAGGATCCGAGCGCTGCTGGCCCGCACCTGGGCAACGGTGCGCTGGTGGGCACGGAAGGCGTCGCGGCGGTGCACCAGCGTGACGCTGCGCGCGATCGGCTCCAGATGCAGCGCCCAGTCGAAGGCGGAGTCGCCTCCCCCGACGATCACCACGTCCTTGCCGGCGTACGGCGCGAAGCTCGGCACGAAGAACTCCATCCCCCGCCCCGGCCAGCCCTCCCCGGCCGGCAGCGGGCGCGGGCTGAAGGTGCCGATGCCGGCGGTGATGAGCAGCGCCTTGCTGGTCACCTGAGTGTCGTCGTCCAGGGTGACCGTCAGGCTCTCGTCGTCCCCCTCGAGGGCGACCGCGGTGTTGCCGAGCAGGTACGTCGGATCGGCGGTGTTGGCCTGCTCGACGAGCCCCTCAACCAGGTCGCGGCCCTTGACGCTGGGGAAGCCGGCCACGTCGAGGATCTGCTTCTCGGGGTACATCGCGGTGATCTGGCCGCCCAGCTCGGGCAGCGAGTCGACGACCGCCACCCGCATCCCGCGGAAGCCCGCGTAGTACGTCGCGAACAGGCCAGTGGGGCCGGCTCCGATGATGGTCAGGTCCGTCTCCACATGCTGCGCCACCCGCCCGATCCTGCCCCTGATCCCGGGCCGGCTCAATAGGTGTGCCGTCGTGCTCCCCGCCGCCGCGCTCCCCCGCCGTCACTGGAACGGCGTGGTCCGGGCCACCTGCAGCGACCTGCTCAGCGAGAACGGCGAGGCCTGACGGACCAGCCAGGGCCGCCCGAACCAGAGGTAGGCGTCGACGTACCGCTGCGCGTCCCTGGTCTGCTCCGCGGTGAGATCCAGGCGCGGGTCGGTGACGTTCGTGGTCGGCGGGATGCCGAGGGTGTCGCACCGTGTCTCGCCGGTCGAGCCGCACGGCTCGGCGTTGTCGAAGTCGCCGTGCGGGTGCTTGGCGTAGTACTGCGCCCAGGTGAACGGGCGGCCGTTGTCCGCGGTGTCGATCACGATGTGCTTGTCCCGGTAGCCCGCCTGCGCGAGCGCCCGGACCAGCGTGGCGCCGTACTCGATGTTGTCCCCGACGCTGGAGTAGTGAGTGGCGCCGAGGGCGATCCCGCGCACGTACTGGATGCCGGCCGCCTCCAACAGCGGCACCTCCTTGGCCACCGAGAGCCAGTCGGCGTCAGAGGCGTCGAGGTAGACGGTGGTGTTCTTCAGGGCGCCGAAGCGCTGCGCGGCGTAGCGCACCAGGCCGAGCCGGGTCGCCGGGTCGGCGGTTCGCTTGTCGTGGGGATCGTTGGGTATGGCGTCCAGCCCCAGGTCGGGCTCGAGCACCATCGCGACCCGGGCGTCGCCGATCGCGGCGGCGACCTGGTCGACCCAGGCGCGGTAGTCCTGCTGCTCGGCGCGGCTCAGCGGCGTGCCGCGGCCGGACTCCTCGCGCGGCCACTGCCGGAAGACGGCCATCTGCACCAGCGTGTTGGGGTCGCCGTCCTGCTGCTGGGCGATGAAGTCGCGGACGTCGGCGCCGATCCGGGACGTGGGGATGTTCGCCGCGAACCAGATCATCCGGGGCTGCAGTGCGATCCGGCCGAGCAGCGTCTTGTCGGTGCCGGTAGCGCGCTGATAGGCGGGATAGATGCCGTTCCACGGTCCGCGGTAGACGCCCCACCGGCCGCCGGTCAGCGGGTTGTCGGGCAGGACGGTGGCCGGCGCGCTGGTCTTGCTCACCTGCCGGTACCCGGGCCGGCTGCCGGTGACCCGCACCGCCAGCCGGGCTCCGACCAGCCCGCGCTTGGGCCGATAGGTCCTGGAGGTGGCGCCGGCGACCGGCGTACCGTCGGCGAGCCACTGGTAGCTCAGCGCGACGTCATCCGGCCACGCCCGTGGCACCCGTGCGGTGACCTTGGCGCCGACGGTGGGCCGGCCGTGCAGCCGAGGCTTGTGGGGTGCCTTCATCGGCAGTGGAGCGCTGGGGCTCGGGGCGGCCGACGGGCCGGCCACACCGGATCGCGAGGCGGAGGCCGTCGGGATGCGGCGAGCGCTCGGGTCGGCCTCGGAGCCACCACGGGTCAGGCCGACGATGACCGCGACGACCACCAGGATCAGGACCGCGATGCCGCCAGCGATCCACCACCGCCGACGCGGCGGCTGGATCGCGAGGTGGGACACGTCCGCCGAGAGTACCCGCCCAGCTCCCGCCCGGCTCACTGTCGGCCGAACGTCAGATCAACGCGCCGGCTTGAGCAGCGACGCGTCGACCATGGTGTTGCCGGCATCGACGTCGGCGCGGCGGACGCGGGTGCGGACTCGGCGCCGCTGGCGCAGGATCATGGCCAGGCCGAGGGCCCATACGACGTACTGGAACGACATCGCCCACCGGAACGCACTGCCGGTGTATCCGGCGCCGTTCGGGGTGCGCCAGTCGAGGATGAAGCCGATCGCGACCACGGTGATCAGCGCGGCCACGAAGCCGGCGACGTTGATGATGCCGCTGGCGCTCGCCTGCCGGTGCGAAGGGTTGCTGGTGCGGCCGACGTCGAAGCCGATCATCGAGGCGGGGCCGCCGAAGCCGACGACCAGCACCAGCAGGAACAGCAGCCACAACGGCGCGCGACCCGGCCAGGCCAGCACGACCGTCCAGACGGTGACGATGCTGGCGACGACCCACAGCGCCATCGTGGAGCGGTGCCACGGGTGTCGCCCGGCCAGGTAGCCCATCAGCGGGCCGGAGGCCAGGCCGACCAGCGTCAGCACCGTCAGCAGCGCGCCGGCCGCGCCGGCGGACACGTGCTCGGCCTTGACGAAGAACGGGTAGCCCCACAGCAAGCCGAGCACGTTCGAGCTGAACGGCGTGGTGAAGTGCACCCAGAAGCCCAGCCGGGTGCCGGGCTGCGCCCACGCGGCTCGGATGTTGGCGCCCAGCGCCCGCAGCGGCAGCGACTCACCGCGCAGGCAGCGGCTCTGCGGGGCGTCGCGCAGGAAGAGCAGGACGCCGACGATGGTGACCGGGCCGGCGAACGCCGCCGCCAAGTAGGCCGGGGTCCAGCCGAGGTGGATCAGCATCCACGACAGCGGGATGGCGGCCACGATCGCCCCGACCTGGCCGACGTTGCCGGTCAGCTGGGTCACCAGCGCGATCCGGCGCAACGGGAACCAGCGGCCGACCAGGCGCAACACCGAGATGAACGTCATCGCGTCGCCGGCGCCCACGAAGGTGCGCGCGACCAGCGCCTCGGGGTACGTCGTGGCCAGCGCGAACCCGGTCTGCGCCACCGTCATCAGCAGCGCGCCGGTCATCAGCACCCGGCGGGACCCGAATCGGTCCACCATCAGGCCGACCGGGATCTGCATGCCGGCGTAGACGACCAGCTGCAGCATCGTGAAGAACGACAGCTGCGCGGCCGAGATCCCGAACCGGTGGTTGGCCATCAGCCCGGCCACGCCGAGGCTGGTGCGGTTGAACACTGCCACGAAATAGACCGCGACCCCGACTCCCCACACCAGCCACGCGCGCGGGCTGGTGGACGTCGAGGTCACGTCCGAATTCTACGGCGCACAGAGGGCTCGCCTCGCATCCGCAAGCGGGCCTGAGACCGTGTGATCGCTCACGTGCGGGGCAGCCCTCACCCTCACTCCCGTCGCTCTTCGTGCTGCGTGGCGCTGGTGGCGGTGAACAACTGGCTAGCGGGGCGGGCATGCGGCCGGCGTGTGGCGACGATTGCTAGCCAGTTTTCCGCCCACCGCCGCCCGGAACCAGCGCAGATCCATCACGCCGAACACCCGCGCACGCGGCCGCGAGCTCTCACTTCGTCGCTTCCATCATCTGGCGCAGCTCCTTCTTCAGGTCGCCGATCTCGTCGCGGAGCCTGGCCGCGACCTCGAACTGCAACTCGGCGGCGGCGCCCTTCATCTGCTCGGTGAGGTCCTGGATCAGCTGGGCGAGGTCGGCGCTGGGCAGCCCGACCAGGCCGTGCTCGCGAGCCTCGGCGGCCCGGTCGCCGAGCACCGGCGTCGGCGCCTTGCCGCGAGCGGCCTTGCCCGCCCGGCCCTTGGCCTCGGTGCCGGCCCAGGTCTCCAGCAGCGCCTGTGTGCTCTCGTCCTCGCGGGCGAGCATCTCGGTGATGTCGGCGATCTTCTTGCGCAGCGGCTGCGGGTCGATGCCGTGCTCGGTGTTGTAGGCGATCTGGATCGCGCGGCGCCGGTTGGTCTCGTCGATCGCGGCCGCCATCGACGGAGTGATCTTGTCGGCGTACATGTGCACCTGGCCCGACACGTTGCGGGCCGCGCGGCCGATCGTCTGGATCAGCGACTTGTCGGAGCGCAGGAAGCCCTCCTTGTCCGCGTCCAAGATGGCGACCAGCGACACCTCCGGCAGGTCGAGGCCCTCGCGCAGCAGGTTGATGCCGACGAGGACGTCGTACTCCCCCAGGCGCAGGTCGCGGAGCAGCTCGACCCGCTTGAGGGTGTCGACCTCGGAGTGCAGGTAGCGGGTACGGATGCCGGCGTCGAGCAGGTAGTCGGTCAGGTCCTCCGACATCTTCTTGGTCAGGGTGGTGACCAGGACGCGCTCGTTCTTCTCCACCCGCGCCCTGATCTCGTGGATGAGGTCGTCGATCTGGCCCTTGGTCGGCTTGACGACCACCTCGGGGTCGACCAGGCCGGTCGGGCGGATGATCTGCTGCACCACGTCGCCGCCGACCTTGTCGAGCTCGTAGTCGCCCGGAGTCGCCGACAGGTAGATGGTCTGCCCGATCCGGTCGAGGAACTCCTCCCACCGCAGCGGCCGGTTGTCCATCGCGCTCGGCAGCCGGAAGCCGTGCTCGACCAGGTTGCGCTTGCGCGACATGTCGCCCTCGTACATCCCCCCGATCTGCGGCACCGCGACGTGCGACTCGTCGACGACGAGGACGAAGTCCTCCGGGAAGTAGTCGAGCAGGCAGTTGGGCGCGCTGCCACGAGAGCGACCGTCGATGTGCATCGAGTAGTTCTCGATGCCCGAGCAGCTGCCGACCTGGCGCATCATCTCGATGTCGTACGTCGTACGCATCCGCAACCGCTGCGCCTCCAGCAGCTTGCCCTCGCGCTCGAACGTGGCGAGCTGGTCCTCCAGCTCCAGCTCGATGCCGCGGATCGCCCGCTCCATCCGCTCCGGGCCGGCGACGTAGTGGGTGGCCGGGAAGACGTAGAGCTCCTCGTCCTCGGTGAGCACCTCGCCGGTGACCGCGTGCAGCGTCATCAGCCGCTCGATCTCGTCGCCGAAGAACTCCACCCGCACCGCGTGCTCCTCGTAGACCGGGAAGATCTCCAGAGTGTCGCCGCGCACCCGGAACGTGCCGCGGGTGAAGGACATGTCGTTGCGGGTGTACTGGATCTCCACCAGGCGGCGCAGGATCGAGTCGCGGTCGTGCTCCTCGCCCACCTTCAGCCGGATCATCCTGTCCACGTACTCCTGCGGAGTGCCCAGGCCGTAGATGCAGGAGACGGTCGAGACCACGATGACGTCGCGCCGGGTCAGCAGCGAGTTGGTCGCGCTGTGCCGCAGCCGCTCGACCTCCTCGTTGATCGAGGAGTCCTTCTCGATGTAGGTGTCGGTCTGCGGGACGTAGGCCTCGGGCTGGTAGTAGTCGTAGTAGCTGACGAAGTACTCGACGGCGTTGTTGGGGAAGAGCTGGCGCAGCTCGTTGGCGAACTGCGCGGCCAGCGTCTTGTTGGGCTGGAGCACCAGCATCGGCCGCTGCAGCTGCTCGGCCACCCACGCGACCGTGGCCGTCTTGCCGGTGCCGGTGGCACCGAGCAGCACCACGTCCTTGGTCCCACCCTGGATCCGCCGGGTGATCTCCGCGATCGCCGCCGGCTGGTCGCCGCTGGGCTCGTAGTCGGAGATCACCTCGAACGGCGCCACCCGGCGCTCGAGATCCGTCACTGGTCGCATGCGACGAGCCTACGTGCGACCTCCGACAACTTCGTCCGACGCTTCCGCGGCCGTCATACCGATCGGCCTTCTCACCCATTGCTTCGCGAGCACAGAGCTCGCCTCGTCAGGCGGCTTTGCGCCACGAGCGACGGCGATGCCCGGCCTGTGCCCCGCGAGGGACCCGCATCCGCTATTCGTCCGCCGACCGGCCACAGTTCCGGCTGATGTAGTTGTTGACGTTCTGCCAGGCGCCACTGCTCGTCAGCGATGCCGCCAGGCCCCCGACCAGTGTCGTGAGGATGCTCCCCGATCCCAGGGCGTCCTCTTCGCGTTTGAGAGAGTCGATCACGCCGGCGACGCTCGGCTCGATGTCGTCGGGCGCCCGCTTGTCCATCGCGGTGAACATCACCAGCAGGTCACCAGGCACGCCGACGACGGTCGCCAAACCGTTCAGCGTGCCGATCTGGGATGCGGAGCTGTCCTGGGCGGCGGCCCGATACTTCGCACCCAGAGTGGCGGACTGGGAGTGGAAGGTCTGACAGAACGCCTGGGCCGACCGCCGGTCACCGCAGCCACTGACGAGGAGGCCGGCCAGGCACAGGAACAGGAATAGACCGAGGCAAAGACGACCGCGTGCTGGCGGCGGACACGGACCGCTGCGGCGTCTGACCGACGGGCGCGGACCGCTCACTGCGCCGGCTTTCCCGGGAGCTGGCATGCATTTCCCTGCCTGATGATCGAGAGATCCAAACACGACTCATCCACCCGCGCCTGCGGGTTGATCTCATCGATGACCGAATCGAGACTATGAGCGTCCCGGACGGGGCGTTGGTTGACCGCAACGATCGCATCGCCCACCCGGAGACCGATCCGCTCCCCCAAACTGGCCGTTGGCACCTCGTCTACGACGGCCCGATCGTCTTCACCGTGCACTTTGATGCCGAGTCGCGTGAATGCCGGCACGTTTCTCAGTCCCGTGGCGATGCCGGTCGTCACCCGTGGCATACCACCTCGAGCAACGGAGGGGCGCGCCACGTTCACCCCGCGACGTGCCTCTTCCGGAAACAGCGACGGGTTCGCCATCAAGACCACGAACGCCACCGCGAACCCCGCGCAGACCAGCCACCCGACGATCGTGGCCACGAGCACGAACGGATGCAGGTTCTTGTCCAACCCACAGTTCGGCGCACTCGGATCCACCAGCCTGCCGACGATCCCCAGCGTCGCACAGTCGGCAAGAAGATGACCAAGATGCACGTACCAGAGCGTCAGTCCCGCGGCCGCCGCCCCAGCAACCGCCGCCAAGACCGCTGTCGCACGCCGTGGCCCCACCGTCTCATAGAGGATCTCGACAATCGCCTCAAGAACGTCGTCCACGAGCAAATCTCCATCCCTGCCAGCCCGAGACCTACCGACGAATGCGCGTTACGCCGACATGACATACAGATATGGCAATACGCAGATGTTCATCAGAAGTTGGCCACCGCTGTTCCAGCCGCAGCACCGCGGCCCGGTTGCGCCACGCGTGTGACCCGGGCACGCGAAGTTGTCTAGATTGAGCCCGTGAGCCTCGACCGACTCGCCCGACTCCTGCGCCGCACGCTCCTGGTCGTCTTCGGGGTCCCCGCGGCGCTCGCCATCGTGATGAGCCTGGTCGACGCCTATCGCAGCCGCGGCAAGCGGCCCAAGCCGTTCCCAGTGACACCGCCACGGGCAACCGAGGTCGGCGACGGCACCATTACGACGTACACCTTCGGCCAGGACCTGTACGACGACATGATCGCCGCGATCGAGGGCGCCAGGAAGCAGATCCTGTTCGAGAGCTACATCTGGAAGGGCGACGAGGTCGGGCAGCGGTTCAAGACCGCCCTGGCGGCCGCGGCCGCGCGCGGCGTCGAGGTCTACTGCATCTTCGACAGCTTCGCCAACCTCGTCGTACCGCCGCGGTTCAAGCGCTTCCCCGCCGGGATCAAGGTGTTGCGCTACCCGGTCTACCCCGCCGGCTGGCGCTTCTTCGACATGCGCCGCTACGGCCGCGACCATCGCAAGATCCTGGTCGTGGACGACACGTCGGCCTTCATCGGCGGCTACAACATCGGCCGGACCTACGCCACCGAGTGGCGCGACACGCACCTGCGCATCACCGGGCCCGGGGTGGTCGATCTCAAGCGCGCCTTCGCCGACTTCTGGAACCTCAACCGGCGCAAGCGGCTAGGCGCCTCCCAGCCGCCGCTGCTCATCGAGGCGCCGAGCGCGTGGGAGGCCACCATCCGGTTCCACCGCAACGTGCCGCGGCTGTGGATGTTCCCGATCCGCGCGATGTACCTGGAGGCGATCAACCGTGCCTCGACCAACATCTGGCTCACCACCGCCTACTTCCTGCCCGACCAGGACTTCGTGGACGCGCTCAAGGACGCGGCCCACCGCGGGGTGGACGTGCGGATCCTGGTGCCGCTGAAGTCCAACCACATCGTCACCGACTGGATCTCCCGCGGCTACTACACGCAGCTGCTCGAGGCCGGGGTCCGGATCTTCCGCTTCCGCGACGCGATGATCCACGCCAAGACCGCCACCGTCGACAGCAGCTGGACGACGGTGGGTACGGCGAACATCGACCGCCTCAGCCTGACCGGCAACTACGAGATCAACGTCGAGGTGATCGACCACGCCCTGGCCGAGTCGATGGAGGAGATCTTCACCACCGACTGCTCCAACAGCCTGGAGCTGACCATGGCCGAGTGGCAGGCCCGCGACGTGCACCGCAAGTTCACCGAGATCGTCCTCACGCCGCTGCGCCCCCTGCTCTGAGCCGCTACTTCACCGGCCCCGGGGCGTGCGCCGCGCCGCGTTGCAGCTGCGCGAACGACGCCGGGCAGCTGCCGCCGGCCTGCAACGGCCGGCGCGATGTCGACCGCGGGTCGGTCGGCGTGGTGCCGTAGGAGCAGCGGGCGTCCCGATCGGCGATCAGCGCCAGGTTCAGCTTGCCGCCGTGCAGCACGTCGCCCAGCGCGTTGATCCCGGCGGCGTACTGCGCCAGCGTGGTGCGCAGGTGCGGGTCGTAGGAGTTGAGGAACTCCAGGAACGGCGTGGCCACGTCGAAGAACCCGGGCAGGATCTGGCCCCACTGGGCGACCAGGTCCTGGGTGGTCTTGAGCTGCTGCGGCGCCTTGACCAGCTGCGCGGTCAGCGTCGGGTCGTAGTCCTTGAGGAACGCCGCGAACTGCCTGGCCGAGCTCGCCAGCGTCTTCAGGTCACCGGCCTGCGAGACCGGGATGTCCAGGGCGGTGCCGGCGTTGTCGATCAGGTCGGAGGTCTGCGGCCAGGCCTTCTGCAGGTCGGCCAGGATCAGCTGGCCCTGGTCGACGATCTGGCCGATGTCCTCGCCGGTGCCGCCCAGCCCGGTGGCGAGCTCGCCCAGCAGGCTGTGCAGCTTGGTCGCGTCGACCTGCTGGAGCAGCCCGTTGACCGCGACGACCGTGGAGCCGAGCGTGGTCGGCAGGTCGGTGGCGGTCGCGGCGATGGTGCTCCCGTCGTGCAGGTAGGGGCCCGAGGTCGAGGTCGGCTCGAAGTCGACGTACTGCTCCCCGACCGGGGAGAGGCTGCGCACCCGGGCCTTGGTGTTCGCCGGGATCTTCGTGTCGCCGGTCAGCTGCACGTCGGCCTCGACGCCTGAGCCGGTGAGCTTGATCGCGGTCACCTTGCCGACCTTGACGCCGCGATAGGTGGCCTCGGAGCCCTGGTAGAGCCCGCCGGTCGCGCTCATCATCACCTTCACCGTGGGCGGCGAGGAGGTCAGCGGGCGGCCGAGAACCGAGGCGAACAGGTAGAAGACACAGACCACGAAGACGGCCACGACGCCGACCACGCTCAGGTAGAGCCTGTTGGTGAACAGAGTCTTCATCAGTTCCCTCCCAGCAGGCCGCCGAGCAGGCCGCCGACGATCGGCAACCCGGTGGGCAGCGGAACGCCGGGCACGCTCGGCGACGGGTTGCTCGGGCTGCTCGGGCTGCCGCCGGGGGTGCCGCCCGGGCCGTTGCTGCCGGTGGTGTCGAGCAGTTGGCCGGGGTCGACCCGCAGGGGATCGAGCGAGACGTTGAGCCAGTCTCCGGGGATCACCTGGTCGACGCTGCGGCCGAGGGCCACCAGCTTGTCGAGCGAGTCGGCCCACACGCCCTTGTTGGCGGCCATCTCGGCGAGCACCGGCTGCACCTCCTTGATGGTCGCCAGCAGCTGGTCCTTGGTCTTGCCGGCGGTGTCGTTGGCCTGCGCGGCGAACTGCTGCACCGCCTGCAGCAGCGCGGTGAAGTCGGGCGTCTCCGAGCGGAGTACGTCGGCGGCCGGCTTGATCTCGGTCAGCGCCTTGTTGATGGTGGCCTTGCGCTGGGCGAGCGTCTGGGAGACCGAGTCGAGCGAGTTCAGCGCGGTGTCGATGTCCTGGGTGGTCTGGTTGGCCTGGGTGAGGAACCCGTTGAGCTGCTCGAGCAGGTCGCGGATGGTGCCCTCGTTGCCGCCCAGCGCCGCGTTGAGCTCGGTGGTGACCTGCTGCAACTGGCCCAGCCCGCCGCCGTTGATCAGCAGCGACGCCTCCGAGAGCGCGTCCTCGACCGTCGGCGCGGTGCTGGTCTGCGCGGTCGTCAGGGTGGCGCCGTTCTTCAGCAGCGGGCCGGTGGCCGGGTTGGTGACGTCGACGAACAGCTCGCCCAGCGGCGTCGTGTAGCGCAGCCGTGCGGTGGCGCCCTGGCGCAGCTGTGCCGACGTACGGACCGTGGCGGTGGTGTGCGCCTGGAAGTCGGCCGCCTTGATCGACTCGACCTTCCCCTCCGCGACGCCGTTGACCTTCACCGTGGCGCCGGTCGCCAGGTTGAGCGCGTCGGCGAAGTCCATCTGCAGCGTCATGGTCTGGCCCGAGACGCCGGTGCCGGGCAGCGGCAGGTCGCCCATCGTCGGGCCGCATGCCGTCAGCGCGGCGACGGCCACCACGGCGCCGGTCGCCGCCCCCACCAGCCGCCTCATGACTTCCCTCCCGTCAGCAGGCCCAGCAGATCCTGGAGGTTGCCGAGCACGTCGGTGCCGTCGATCAGGTCACACAGGTTCAGCGGCGCGATCTTGCAGACCTGCTGGATCAGGCCCGAGATCGGCGTCAGCACCACCGGGTCGACCCGGGCCGGGAGGGTGCCGC
>Ga0164242_10005831_pt1 | contig 13643 bp, 10 predicted proteins | sample OricomgcompostMG_FD_108783 | JGI IMG/M metagenome (GOLD analysis project Ga0164242, IMG submission 108783) | Miracle-Growth compost microbial communities from Emeryville, California, USA - Original compost - Miracle growth compost (MG) ...
CCTTCACCGCACGAGTGACGAACTTGATGCCCTTCCTTCAACGAAGCCGCGGCGTAATGCCGCGGATCACGCGGATTTCGACGCCGCGCTATCGACGGCTATAGACCCTTCAACGAAGCCGCGGCGTAATGCCGCGGATCACCGGCGACCTTCTCGGTCGGCAGGCCCTCCACGACGCCCTTCAACGAAGCCGCGGCGTAATGCCGCGGATCACCTGGAGACACGGTTACTGGGTAAGAAGCTGAGACACGGCCTTCAACGAAGCCGCGGCGTAATGCCGCGGATCACATCGCGCCAGGCGACCGAAGAGCAGATCGGCGAATACCCTTCAACGAAGCCGCGGCGTAATGCCGCGGATCACCTTCGTATTGCTCGGCGAGCAGACGCGGCGCTTCCCCCTTCAACGAAGCCGCGGCGTAATGCCGCGGATCACCAACGAGATGACCGCTTCTCTACCCCGCAACGAAACCTTCAACGAAGCCGCGGCGTAATGCCGCGGATCACCGGTCGAACAGCGGCAGGCGCTGCCGAGGCGGCAGAAACCTTCAACGAAGCCGCGGCGTAATGCCGCGGATCACCCCGAGATGGCTCGGCTGGCTGATGGGCTACCCCGACCTTCAACGAAGCCGCGGCGTAATGCCGCGGATCACTGCCTCCAGTTCGGCGATCTGATAAGTCGCCGGCCCCCTTCAACGAAGCCGCGGCGTAATGCCGCGGATCACGCGGTCGTCAGGCTCGGCTCGTCTTCGTCGTAGCTTTTCCTTCAACGAAGCCGCGGCGTAATGCCGCGGATCACGGCTGACTGCTGCCGTCCATCCATCCGCTTCTCCGCCTTCAACGAAGCCGCGGCGTAATGCCGCGGATCACTCGGTCGCGCTCGTCAGCAGCTCGGTGATCTTCTGCTGCCTTCAACGAAGCCGCGGCGTAATGCCGCGGATCACGTCGCGGGTGTGTCCGCCGAACCGCGGCATGTGCGACCTTCAACGAAGCCGCGGCGTAATGCCGCGGATCACGATTTACGCCTTGAAGAACAGGATCACACCGCAGAGCCTTCAACGAAGCCGCGGCGTAATGCCGCGGATCACACCGGAAATAAGGTCGCCCATGATTTACGCCTTGAACCTTCAACGAAGCCGCGGCGTAATGCCGCGGATCACGATCAGCGATGGCGTCGGACCGACGTGCCTGGTGCTGCCTTCAACGAAGCCGCGGCGTAATGCCGCGGATCACCGGTCGGCGGCAAGAAGTCAGTCGGCACGCTGATCGACCCTTCAACGAAGCCGCGGCGTAATGCCGCGGATCACGCGGCGCATCGCCGCATTCTCAACATCGTTCCGAGGCCTTCAACGAAGCCGCGGCGTAATGCCGCGGATCACCAGGAAACGGCAGGCCAAGGCTCGGCTGAGGCCCTCCTTCAACGAAGCCGCGGCGTAATGCCGCGGATCACGCACTCAACTTCAGCAGCCTGCGCCAGGTCACGTTCCTTCAACGAAGCCGCGGCGTAATGCCGCGGATCACCGGCGATTCGGCGGACGTGCGCGTGCCGGTTGACTGATCCCTTCAACGAAGCCGCGGCGTAATGCCGCGGATCACGCCGGTGCAGACGAGCGACGGCCTGCGCATGGTCTGCCTTCAACGAAGCCGCGGCGTAATGCCGCGGATCACAGGACGCGCGCATCGCGAAGTTCGAGCAGTCCGGGACCCTTCAACGAAGCCGCGGCGTAATGCCGCGGATCACGCCAGGAGTCGCCGAAAAGTGGATCCCCGTCACCCGCCTTCAACGAAGCCGCGGCGTAATGCCGCGGATCACTCCGCGTTGATGTGTTCGGTACGCCCGAGGTGTACCTGCCTTCAACGAAGCCGCGGCGTAATGCCGCGGATCACAGGGCAGCCCATCGGCGCGATACTCCGGCGGCATCTGCCTTCAACGAAGCCGCGGCGTAATGCCGCGGATCACCTGCGGGACATGACCGCGCTGTTCGAGGATGGCGCGCCTTCAACGAAGCCGCGGCGTAATGCCGCGGATCACAGCCCTGACGCAACTCCATGTTTTAAACCGCCCGGGCGTGTGGTTTGCGAGCGCTACAAAATAATAGCGTCTCGCCTGCGCACGAAACAAGAAGACACCTCGCAGCGCGCTACAGTAATTGTCAGATTTTTAAAGAATTTCGCTCTCAACGAGCGCTGCCGAGGTTTTGACTCGCATCGGAGCGCTCGTATCTGCAAAGCGCAAACGTGGCGTCAGACGATCGTCGGCTCCCGCGCCACCGGGTCGAACGATTTTCCCAAGCTGATGATTTTCGGTTTGACCGAATCGGCCGGGCCGAGATCCATCATGACAACATGATCGCGCCCGTTGATGATCATCCCGTCCAGCAAAGACATCAACTCTGCATGGCGGCGCGCCGACAAGCGGCACTGGAAGATCGAAAATTGCAGCCATTCGCCATAGCCCTTCATTAGTTTGAATACCTTGCGCAAACGTTTGTCGTCGCTGATGTCATAGGCCACGATGTAAAGATGTTCTTGCACGGCTGCCTCAACGAGTGGTGAAGTTTGGGTTCTCGACCATTTCGCCAAGCAGAAAACGAGCAAGCAGGCGACACTGGATTTCCAGAAGCCGCCGGTAGCTGACGCGGTAGCCGAACAGCGGATGTGTGATCTCCTGCGAAAGCCTGCGCTCGAAAGTTGCGATGAACCGCTTGCGTCCGTTCTCACCCAAGTTGACGCGCCCGCCACCGCCAATGAAATCCGTTGGCCGAATTTCGCCGTTGTTAATAGCCTGAATGACTGACGAATCGGCCAGCAACGGCCGGAACGGTTCCATCATGTCCAGCGCCAATGCCGGACGCCCATAGCGCGGCTGATGGTAGAAGCCGCGATAGGGATCGAAGCCGGTCGTTGTCAACGCCACCGTTATCGTCCGCGCCAGCATCGCATAGGCGAACGACAACAGTGCGTTCACGGGATCGGTGGGTGGTCGGCGATTACGTTGCGTGAAATCGAAAGCGAAGTTTTCTTCGCCTTCACGCTTGATCATTTTGGAAAACGCGCCGAAATAGACGGCAGCACCATTGCCTTCGATGCCCAGTAGTTCAGCTGTATTGCGTGCCCGCGCGACCGTCCTTATCGCATGGTCCAACTGACCGAGCGACGCATCCGGCGGCTCGTCGCCGCGCCAGTTCCGGCGCAACAGAACGCGGCTGTTGACCAGTTTCGCACGCACCCATCCTTTGGCCAGCGTCAGGCAGATGTTCTCGTTGTCCGCACCGCGAAATTGTGCCGTCCGCAGCTCAACATTCTTGTGCCCGAAGCCAGCCGTATATCCGAGAAACCAGCCACCATAGCCATGCCATGAAACAGTGATGTCGCGGCGCATCAGCTCATGCAAGGTCGGCGTCGTCAGGTAGACATTGCCGAACAACGCCAGATGCGAAATCTCGGCAATGCGCGGACGCGAGGCCATCTGATCGTCCACCGAAACTTCCAGATTTTCACCATCCTTGGCGACCTTGGCCTTATTGGCCTGCACGTACACCGGCAGTGATTCCGTGAGTCCCACCGCGATCGAGCGTGGTGGCGTTTCACCACGCCGAAGAAAGTTCACTTCGTCCGGCAGGCAGATACCAACCAGCGAACAACGCGGACATTTTGGTGAATCGTCCAGCGGCGGCGGAATACGACCACCCAATGCCACACCGCGCAGACCGTGGATCGCAGACAGCGTGAGATCACGCAGCTCTTCGTCGAACGCAACAGTCACCCGTTCGCGCGATTCGACGAAATACAGTACGCCCTCCTCGCAGACATAACCTTCATCTTCGAGAATCAAACCTTGCACGCAGAGCTGTACGCGCTCCGGGTCATAAGCGCCGCGCGCCACATGCGGACGTTTTCCACGCTTGTAATCGACGGGACTGACGCGACCACCCTCGCCCTCGATCACGTCCATTTTCGCGACGAGTCCGAGGCGGTTCGATGAAACCGTTACCGAACGTGCATGGATGCGCTCCTCCGTCGCTGCTTCTTCCGGCGATGGCAGCTCGCCGGATGACTTGTCCACGCGACGGTGCTTGCGCCGCCCATCGACGGTATCGTGCGAATCGGCCCACTCGCCCTGTACCCATTCCAGATATGCGAGTCGCGGGCAGTACACGTATTCGTTGATCATCCGCGCCGGCAGCAGCGGCTGATCGCCCGTCAGCTCCGGAAACGGCAGCGGCAATTCGTATTGCGCAGGCGCGTCGTTGGCCATCGGCGTCTCCCCCATGCGACGATGATGGAAGCTCTTCTCGTGAGAGATTATCATCCACTCTATGAGAGATTATCACCAACGATGGCTGGAGTCGCGGCTGCAAGACGCCCTGGAAGACACTCCTGTGGTCCTGCTCAACGGCGCACGCCAGACCGGCAAGAGCACCTTGGCGCAGACCTGCGCGGATGCCGCCAGAGGCAGCTACCTGACACTGGACGATCCCACGTTGCTCGCCGCCGCATCGGCCGATCCTGTCAGTTTCATCGAGCACAGCGAGAAGTTAGTCGTCATTGATGAAGTGCAAAGAGCGCCAGAACTGTTCCTCGCAATCAAGCGCAACGTCGATCGAAACCGCAAGTCGGGGCGCTTCTTGCTGACAGGATCAGCAGACATCTTCATGTTGCCGCAACTCTCGGACTCCCTTGCCGGCCGCATGGAAGTGCTGACACTGCACCCGATGGCACAAGGAGAAGTGGAGAACTTCCAACCCGGATTGATCCCCGCGCTGTTTGCCAACCGACTTGCGACCGATGCTCGCCCTAATGGCAACGCAAACCTGGCGGCGCGACTCGTATCGGGCGGCTTTCCCGAGGCACTGTCACGCAGTCGCGCGGACCGTCGACAAGCCTGGTTCGATGCTTACGTCACCACCATCACCCAGCGCGACGTCCGCGAACTCTCCAACATCAACGATCTGACTGCCCTGCCCCGGCTGCTGAAATTACTTGCCGTACGTAGCGGCGCTTTGCTCAACGTCGCCGAACTCTCACGCGCAGCCGGTATCGCCCAGGCAACCCTGCACCGCTACCTCACGCTGCTGGAAACCACTTTCCTGTTTCAGCCGTTACCGGCCTGGCATGCCAATCTCGGCAAACGACTGATCAAAGCACCGAAAACCTACCTGCTCGACAGCGGCCTCGCCTGCGCCCTCAGCGGCGTGGATACCGCAACGCTTGCCAGCGTGCCGCATTACGGTGGCCTGCTCGAAACCTTTGTACTTGGTGAACTGCGCCGACAATGCGCCGCGCAAACATCCCCACCCAAGCTGTTCCACTACCGCAGTGCCGGCGGCGTGGAGGTCGACTTCGTGCTCGAAGACATGGCCGGCCGCTGTGTGGGCATAGAGGTCAAGGCAACGAAATCTTTGGGCGAAAAACACTTCTCTGGGCTGCGCGACCTGCAAGAAGCTTCCGGCAAAAAGTTCTGCTGCGGGATCGTGCTGTATGGCGGCAGCGAAATCGCGGCATTTGGACATCAGCTGTATGCGGTGCCGCTGTCGGTGCTATGGAGCGCGGAATCATAGGTGCGAATGCGTACCCTTCCAGATAAATCCATGATGAACGCGCTGCTGCCAGGTTAGGGCGTCACGTCCTTACCGTCGCAAATAAGCCCAGCCCAGAAAAACGGCCACGACCGATGCAAAGCGGCCCCCCAACCATTACTGGCCATGTGAGCTTGACGTGGAGCCGAGGCGAATGAGCCAAGTGACTGGGCACAGCATACCTTGAAGCCTTCTCTACGCCAGCGATGAAACCTGTATCCCGCGTCTCAATTTCTGCAGAGAAGACTAGTTCATCTCCAAGGCCGGCATGGCGCAGTGCCTTACGCACTAAGGCCTCACGTCGCTTCATCAGGCGATTGAGCAATAACCTCTGCTCATCTCCGCTCTTGGCTTTTCGGAGCTTCTCGCGAAGGCCGCCAGGGTCATCGTGCCCAGGGAGCACCATGGGTGTCACCGTTGCCCACGCCGTAGACTCCGCAGTATAGCGCTGGAGCACTCGGTCGCTGCGCGAGGTTGCGGCGAGAACAGCCTGTATTTCGCCCGTCTTCTCGTCGATGAGATCCATACCACCAAGCACTCTTTCGGCCCACACAGTGTCAGTGCTATGTGCATCGGTCGAGAACACCATTACGCGTCGCACCGCCCCAACTGTCTCGGCACCGTGGCCACGTGGTTCGATACTAGGTACTGGCACGAGCAAAAGTCGCGCTTCATCCCCATCCCCATGTCCCAGCACAGTCGCGGCCACGCGTGCTTCATCCCACCCGGCGCGGTTGGCGGCGGTGCGCACGGCGTGACGCAACATGCCGGCGACGACCATGCTGCGGCGCACAGTATCGAACGCACGGAAATTGTCCGATTCGACACGCATCAGCGTAAAGCCGGCGATTGCGGTTGTGTCCGGCTGATCGGTTCGCGCATAGGAAGTAATAGCGAAGGCCGACAACGCCGATGGCGGACGCAGCGTCGGATCGGCGAGACTGGTACGCGAGAGAAATGCTTCATGCCGTCGATTGAGATCGTCGAGCGTTCCGTTCGCCGGTGTTCGCAACGCCAGGCGACCATCGCTGCGAGGCTCCCAGACCTTCAGCGGTGTCGACAATTCAGCGAACTCAGTACCGTCAACGATAGCGCCATCACCGACGACCAGGTCGATGCCCCAGCCAAGCGCTACCACGCTGCGGACCGCAGCGATGAGGGCGGACGCAGCGGGTGCGTCTTCTCCAAGCTGCCACGCATAATGAACTACAGCTTCGTCCGGCAGGTGGTGTGGCCGCAGGTTCTTCATCGTGCGGTGTTCGGCCGCGCTGCCTTCATCGCCCCGGCTCCATTGCTTGCCGACAAGATCCATCGCGTTGTGCGGCACCGAGAGTCGGTAGCCAGCGACACTCTCAACGGCTACGGGAGCAACGATGAGCGGTGCCGGACGCTGCTCCAGCCAAGTTAGTGCACTACGGGTCGACTCCAGAGTTCCCGCGCGTGCCGCAGCCGCTACCACTGCCTGGAACGCCCGAAGTGGAGACGGTGGCCACTCCGGCGCACCCTCGTCTCCCCGTCCATGAAACCACGGCGAAAGAAAACGAAATGAGAGCACGAGGTAGCGACTCATGCGGGCTTCGCCTTCTTCGGTGTTTTCTTTTTGCCCGCGCCGGTCGTCTCGTCCTTCGCAAGCTTGGTGTCGAACTTCACCGTCTTGCTCTCGCCAACGCCGAAAGTCGCCGCCGCCTTCTTCGCGAACTCGAGTGCCACATGATGCGTAAGCCCCGAGTCTTCGCGGCGGCCGTCGGCGAAGACCACCTTCGATTCGGGCTTCCTGTCACCGTCCAATACCAGATTACAGCCTTGGCGCAGAAACCCTACTGCCGGTTTCGTGAAGGCTACCAATGCCAGCCCCAGCAGATAGGCGCGCAGTTTCTTCGTCTCCTCGTCAGTCATCCCGCGAAGCAGACGTAGCGCCGCCACCTGTAGCGTTACCTCGCGACGGATGTCGCCCTTCGCGATGACGCCTCCGTGCGTATTGGACGCCGGCACATGACGGAAACCACGCTCCGAGTAGGCCTTAAGCGCATCCTTTTCTTCCGTTTCATCGAGCAATCCTTCTTCGACGTACTCGATGGCGGGGTTGTATTGCGCAGAGCGTGTCAGCTCCGCGACGTTGAACGCACGAATGGTGGCGGCGAGCAGGCGCGGCGCCTTCGCCTGCGTATCGCGTGAATCCCATACGCCGAAGACGAGCGAAGTGGGTGCGAGCTTCGCCAGCGGCACGGCATTACCGTTCTTCAATGCTTGGAATGCCTTCTGCAGCGCGTCTTTCAGCTCCGTGCAGCGCACGATGGCGTCGCCGGCGCGATGCCCCGCTTCTAGGATGCTGACCTTTTTCTCTCCAGCCTCGACAACCAGTTGCGGTACAAGCGCCGCGTAGTCACCGGCTGCGAACATCGGCTCGATACGGTTGGCTTGCGAGCCGACCGTATCGACGAGGCAAACATTCTCACCATTGCCCCAATCGTTAATGTTGTATCCGCCAGGGAACTCCTTCGAATTCTCGGCTGCCGCGAATGTCGGCGGAAAGAAGACGCCGTCCCTGCCTTCCACCGGCGCCAGATATTCTCGTAACACGATGGCCGCAGGCGCGTCCGCAGAGTCTTCGAGCCACGTCCCAATGTTCACTTCACTCATATTCATCTCCATGTACGGGAACTGCGGGTGAAAAAGCTTTGTGCTTGCGCTGGTCAGTACGGAACGCACTCTCGAACTGGAACAGCGGCCCATCGTCGGAAAGCACGTTGGCCGCCGCCAGCGCAGCGAGCGTCACAGGAAGCGGCGCATGCCATGCCCGGTACCGGTAAACGCGGAGCTTCACGTCAGCCGGACGGAAGCGCTGGAGACCCAACAACGTAAAGAACTCTGTGGCGCTGAAGGCCACTGTCTCCAACGAAAGTGCATCGGATGAAAAGCCGACGTCGAGCGGCAGTGCGGTCGCACCTCGTCGCCCATCGAAGTAGTACGGTTCGACCTTCTTGCCGTCAGAACCGATGACGACGTGGCCATCGTCAAAGAAACCGTTACTCAATGTGTTCGGTAGATCCCGCTGCAGGCTCGTCGCAATGCGGTCGACCGACATACGTCCAGCCCAAGTCTTCAACCCGCGTTCGACTTTCCACCAGTCGAGCCTTAGGTCGAACGGTCCAGCTAGTCGCAATGCTGATGAGGTCTGGTTGGTGGGCTCCAGCACCTCGAGCGGCGCTTGTACGATCTTCGTAACTAATTCTTTCAAGTCTCCGTCGGACACGACGAAGTGCGCATCCTCGAAGTGAGCCGTGGCAGTCGGCCACAGGCGCTGCGCCAGCTCGAAGACACCGCAGCAGCCAAAAAACTGGCCGGGATTCTTGAGATCGACGTCGAAGCGAATCATTCGGCCACCTCCTCTTCTTCGGAACCGAGCACGTCAGCTGCGCGGAGAATCGATTCAAGCCAAGCCAAACCCCAACGACCGTAACGACGCTGCAGTCGATCGAAGCGCAGCGGCACTTCGCGCACCAAGGCGGCCACCAGTTCGTCTTTCACTTCCGGATCAAAGCTCTCGACAATCTGGAAGTGAGGGCGTGCACGACCATGGTGTGCGGCGACGACATGCAGTGCGAGTTCCTTCGCCTCTTCGCTGAGTCCGCTGAAGTCGCCGTCGTGCAGTGAGCCCAGCTCGTGACGGTAGTGACCCAGCTCCAACGGCCTCATAGGACCCTTGGCCAGCGGCGGCCCCTCGCGGCGCCTAATGGAGCGCTGCCAAACACGTCGGCGCTTCCCCAGATCGTGCATGCGGCCGGATCGGGCCAATGCCTTTTTCTCAGCCTCGGACAAGCCGAGGCACTGAGCGAGGCGTTCTGCCCAAACTTCAGTGCGCTGCAAATGAACATCGAGCAGCAGTTCCTTGTGGCTGTTGCGCGAACCCTCGTCATCGGCGCGCTGGGAGGTCGCATAGAGATGCCACCAAAGCAGCACGTCATCATCATCCTCTGCGACCTTGCGCTTCACCGATCGAACCAGCCGCATGTCGGGTGGCGCGCTGGGCTTCTCTTCCGAATCGCACACAAGCCGTCCGGTTTCTTTGGAGCCTAAATCGTAGTTTGTGCCAGGATCGAATTCGGCGGCTCCATCAAGGAATCCGTGGCTCAGCCCGCCACTCGCAGGCGCCAATATCACTGTGGCGTCGTCGAGCGTCGGGTTCTTCTTCGCGTCGTAGTAGTTGACGAGATCGACGAGCCGAATGATCTGAGCAGGCTTGTCATGATGAACGAGCCAAGCGAACTGCACGCCGCCTTCATCGCGCGCTGCCAGTTTCTCCAAGCGCTTGAGAACGCGGCTTGTCACGTCACTCAAGGTTTCGCGGCTGCGCAACGGATAGTCAGCCAGAAAGTCATCGAGTGCTTCCCCACCGAGATGCTCCTTCGTGAGCCATGACACTTCGTTGCGCCAAGCCACAGTAGTGCGGGATGGCTCCCATTCGGCTTTTCCGTGCAACCACTCTGCTACGGGCGGTCGGCCGGGTAACTTTTTAAGCGTGGTGTACGACCAGCGATCGAACAACAGCGCATCGACATGCTGAATATCGGGTTGCGGTGTGGAAGCAGCCATACGCGCATTTCGAGGCAATGCGCTCAGCGCTGAGGGAGACGCGTCGCGGAGCCCATCGTCACGCGCCGGCAATTCATCCAGCAGCGCCTGCGTGAAGACGCGCGCATAGTCGTATTCGTCTTTGCGCTTGCCTGGCTTCTCATCGTCTTCTTCACCACTCTCGCCATCGATCTTTGCTTTTGGAGGTGCTTTCAACTTCTCGCAATAGACGTGCACCTCGGCGTCGCCTTCGCCGTAGCGGTTGACGCGACCGAGCCGCTGCGCAAGCGCATCGAATGGAGGCAGATCGGTGACGAGATGATCGCCCGAGAGGTCGATACCCACTTCGCCCGCCGACGTGGCGACGAGGAAGACGGTGCCGTCCCGCAGTTTCACGTCACTATCTGGCCGCGGCAGAAAGCGTGCGAACACCGGGTCTTTTACGAGTTCATCCCGTTCCGCGCCGCGCATGGTGCCGGTCAAAGTGGCAACGCCATCCTTCTTTGTCTTGCGCAACGCCTGCGCACATTTTTCAGCGTGGTCTACTGAGGAAAGGAAGACGATGACCTTGCCGTTGAGTTCTACGGCTTTTGCGGCGATACGCTCAGGCAGTTCCTTTTGATCCTCGACAGGATGCAGTTGCAAACCCTTCGGGGCATGGAGGCGCTTCTTCACGACCGCATTGTGAAAATCCTCATCGCCGAGCGTGAAATCAGGTTCCGTGCGGCCGGTAGCCGAGAGTGCAACAACCTTGAGCGGACGCGGCTCTTTGCTACGGTCCTGCTCGTCGGCAATGGCACTGAGCAACGACTGAAACGCAGGTTCGAGATGTGCTTCGTCGTGTACCAGCAACACATCCTGTCCAAGGAATCCGGCGTGCAGCGGCCTGCTGCGGAAGCCACAACCATAACCGCTGAAAAGCAATCGGCTGCCGATCATGTCAACGGTGCCAATGATGATCGCCGGCCGCGATGGATCACGCCGCCATGCACCGTTGTCGGCAAATTCGCCCCGCAGGGTACTGATGGCCAATGGAGCCTCCGCGGACACTGCCGCCAATGCATCGAGGGCATCTCGAAGATGTTGAGTTTCAGGCTCGATGAGTTTGCTGCGCAGCCGCTCGGCCTCAGCAGTGGATTGGTCGACGACCGTGCGCCGGTTGACGACGTATACGAGTCGCCTCGGTAGTTTCGGATTCTTGGCGAGTGCCAGCAGCCAAAGGGCAATGACGCTCGTCTTCCCTAGGCCGGTTGGCAGATCGCACGCCTTGGGAAAGTCGAGCGCGATAAAACGCTCATATAGGGCGCGCTGCCACGGGAAGGGTGAGTTGCCGGTGAGCAGCATGAAATCATCATCAAAGCTCATGCAGTGACTCTCTCTATAAAGTTTGATCCGCTATCTATTCGTCTTGGCACATAACCGGTGGCGCCGAATAAGCTCTCCTGGTGAGACGTGTTTACTTGCATGCACTTAGTGCGGAACATTGATGTGACCTCCGCCCCCCTTTTTCGAGCACCCACTCACGCCACCAGCCACACCGCCAAGCGCATCCGCTGCCACGGATTGCGACTTTCCTGCAAGGCAACTACACGCACTGTCAGGCTCTCACCACGATCAAGCATTTGGCTAATTGCGGCGTTTTCCAGACGCGGCAGGTAGCCGATTCGCTGACCAGCGAAATGTACGGCAACAGCGCTACGGTCATGCGCATTATCCGGCTCGCGCAACAGTTGCAATGGGGCATCAGCATGAAACTACGCCCACAAGCTCTGGCCGGCGTGGTATTGGAAACCAGCCAGTGGCGACTCTTGGATCAGAATGCCGCGCCGCACGGATGCAACAACCGACGAAGGCATGGCCGCACCTGACACTGCAGCCACCAGAAAACTCAAGAAGCTCCGACGCTTCATGTCTCTCCCCTGCTTCATGTACAAGCAGGAGCCTACGCCCTGCAAGGCTCAGAACCCGAGCCTCAATGCGAATTGCTATGCCTTATTGTCGGAATATCAGCGATACCGCGCCGCCGCCTCTCCCAGCCGCTTCGCGACCGCCATCCGCAGACTCACCGGCCCCACGACCTCCACGTCCGGCCCATAGCGCAACACGTCGAGGATCAGTTCTTCGTCGCGGTGGTAGGGCACGGACAGTTCGTAGCTGCCGTCGGGCAACCAGATGCCTTGCTGGTGCGGGTGCCACTGCTCGGTGGCGATCCAGCGGGCGCGCCCGGGGGTGAAGCGCAGGATCGCGGTGGCGCTGGGGGCGCCGGAGAAGATGCCGTAGGACGTACCGAGTTCGTCGTCGAGGCGGGGGTTGTCGATGTCCTGTGCAGCGGCATCGAGCGGCTCGGCTTCGCGCACGCAATCGACGGCGAAGGTGCGCAGTCCGTTCGATTTGTGGCACCAGGCGTCGAGATACCAGTTGTCGCGGTAGTGGACGAGGCGTTGCGGGGAAATTTCACGCGTCGTCACCTGGCCGGTGCCGCGCGCTTCGTAGTCGATCTTCAGGCGATGGCGCTGCAGCACGGCGGCGGCGATCGTCGCGAAGTGCGCGCCCGGCGGTCGTGCGGCGGCGCGCAGCAAACGGATGCGGCTGGCCTCGCCGGTCTGCAGCTTCTGCGATTTGAGGATCTGGTCGAGGCGATCGCGCAACGGCGCCAGCGCTTCGTCGAGCAGGCCGGGCTGGAAGTTGGCGAGCAGTTGCTGAAGGCTCAACAGGCTTTGCAGTTCTTCGGCGGAGAACCAGAAGCCGGGCAGTTCGTAAGCGGCATCGGTATAGCGATAGCCGCGTGGCTCGCGCGAGGTTTCGATCGGGGCGCCGAGCACGTCGCGCAGATAGGCGAGCACGCGCTTGGTCGTCGCACGCGAACACTCGAGTTCGCTCATCACGCGCTCGAACGGCACCGGGTAGCGCGAGCGCTTCATCAGGCGGTGCAGGCGGTAGACGTGCTCGAAGGATTTCATGGGGCAGAGAGTAGCGCGATTGGGGCGGTTGTCATTGCGGGCTTGCAGGCCCCTCACCCCAACCCTCTCCCCGCATGCGGGGAGAGGGAGTGTCTCGGCTTTCACCCGGAGGAAAAAAATGCAATCAAGGTGCAGCGGGAGGCGCCACCATCGCCCGGCGAGCGGGGAGAGGGAGAAAAATGCGAAACACAAAAGAATCGGGGCGCCCGAAGGCGCCCCGATCGAACAACGTACCGCTTGTTTTGACAGTCGCGGCCACGGATGGCCGCGTGCTCGTCAGGACGACACTCAGAAATCGCCCATGCCGCCCATGCCACCCATGCCGCCGGCCGGCATCGCCGGGGCGTCGTTCTTCTGCGGCAGTTCGGCGATCATCGCTTCCGTCGTCAGCAGCAGGCCGGCCACCGAAGCGGCGTTCTGCAGCGCGAGGCGCGTGACCTTGGCCGGGTCGATGATGCCCAGTTCGATCATGTCGCCGTATTCGCCCGAACCGGCGTTGTAGCCGTACGCGCCCTTGCCTTCCGCGACCTTGTTC
>Ga0164242_10005832_pt1 | contig 13642 bp, 12 predicted proteins | sample OricomgcompostMG_FD_108783 | JGI IMG/M metagenome (GOLD analysis project Ga0164242, IMG submission 108783) | Miracle-Growth compost microbial communities from Emeryville, California, USA - Original compost - Miracle growth compost (MG) ...
CTCCATCGGGCACGCACGCGGCGGGCGGTCCGGACGGAGGCGATCTGCGCGACGGTGGCTCGCAGCTCGCGGTTGTGCTTGGCAGCGTTGTGGGGCTGGTCGTTCGCCAGGAACTGCACGCGCAGGTCCGCGGCGAGGGCGCGCAGCTGCCGCTCTTCGCGACCGACCCGGTCGTCCTCCTCTGCGGCCGCGGCCAGGCGGTCCGCCTCGCGCAGGCGGGCGGCGTACAGCTCGGCGGCGGTGCGGCCGCCGCGGACCATGTCGTCGGTGGCACGGTCGCTGCCGTCCTTTTGACGCAGCGCCGCTTCCTCGCACGCCGCCCGGACCGGGCAGGCCGCGCACACCGCGAGCAGCTTCTTGCGGCGGTGGCGCCACTCGGTGATCGGCTCCCCCTCACTGCGGAACCAGTCATCCGGGCTGACCACGGCGGCGACCGTCGCGCACCGGGCGGCGGCGGCCACGGTGTCCAGGAGCTGGGGGAGCCGCTGGTCCTGGACGGCGAGGGCGGCGGGGGCAGTCTCGGCTCGCCCGGTCGGGGTGGTGGTTACGCTGGTGTTCAACGTCGCTTCCTCTCGGTTCGGTGGAGTACAGCGCGACTGCAGACGGCCCCCGGATGGCACTCCGGGGGCCGTCGTCGCGCATGCAAGTGGGCTGGTCGTACGAGCAGCCACGGCCGCCGTCACCCCGACTCGACTGCGGGGTGACGGCGGGCGTGGTGGCTGGTGATCAGCGGTCAGTTGCCGGTGGTCGTGCCGGACAGCTGGCCGACCTTGGCGATGTGGGCGTCCTGCTGCTCGGTGCGGCGGCGGGCCTGCTCCTCGAGCGGAACACCGCTGTCCCACTCGCTGAAGTAACCCTTGCTGTAGTCGTCGGCGCCGACGATGTGCCAGTCCTTGGCCTGCGGGTATCCGGCGGCCGCGAGCGCGGCGTCGTGGCCCAGGTCGGCGTACAGGTGCCGCTCGTGGACCTCGGCGATCTCCGCCGCCCGTGTGTCGAACGCGACGGCGGCAGCCCTGGTCCGCTCCTGGGCGTCGACCAGGCGGGAGAGCGCGGACGGCCACTCCGCGGCGGCCTCGGGGCTGCGCAGGTAGTCGTACGCCGCGTCCAACGCCTTCGACTCGTGCTGGTACGTCTTCCACCGAGCGTCGGCGTCCTTGACCACCGTCTTCAGGTCGGCGACGTACGCGGCGTCCGCCCACTTGGCCCGCGCCTTGTCGTACAGGTCGTACAGGACAACACGGGCCTTCTCCCTCACCAGGTGCTCGGCCGCGTCGTCCTCTTCCCCGACGTAGCTGAGCTTGGGGTCCTCGTAGGTGGCGGGGCAGGAGGGCTCCTCTTCCCGCCCCGTGAACGGGGCAAACTCGAAGCGCAACCAGTGGCCCTGGGTGTCGACCCCCTTCAGGTACGTCGGGAGGTACGGCCGCAGCCGCGCGAGAATCTCCTGCATGTCCTCCGGGCTGGTCTGGAGGCTGTGACCGTGCGGCATAGCGAATCTCCTTCTCGTACACGGGTCGGCTGTCGTACGAGCAGCCACGGGCCCGGCCGCCCTTGCGAGGCGGCCGGGCCCGTGGTCGTTCGTTCGGAAGATCAGCGAGCGGGGTGGAGGGTCCGCTGCGGCACGTCGGGGCCGTCCTTCGGGGCCTCCCCGGCCGGGATCGGCTGCCGCAGGGCCTCAGCTCGCCGCGTCGCCTCGCGCCACTGGTCGACGCGCATCTGGAGGAGTTCCTTGTTCCTGCGCTGTTCGGCAGCGAGCTCGGCTTCGGCCTGGCGGCCGTTCTGCTCGCGCACCAGGGTCCAGGTCGCCAGCGTCTCGCGCAGCCGGATCTCCAGGTCCCGCCCCGTTCCGCACCGGGAGCGGCCGTCGCAGACCTCGCAGGCGCCGCGGTGCTCGATGAGGTCGGCGCGGGCACGCTTCACCACGGTCAGCCGCAGTGCCGGCCGGGCCACCTTGGTGGCGGCGCCGATGCGGTGGACCGGCGTGGCCGGGCCGGGCATGGGCTTGTAGAACTGGCGGGCGGCGCGACGGTTCTCGGCCGGCATCGCTTCCCGGTGCCGGCGGTCAAGCTTGATGCGCTGGCCGCTGCCCTCGCACCGGGGCAACCGCTCCTGGCCGGTGCGCGGTTGCGCCCGGTGTGCGGCGATCATGCCGCGCCTGACGACACGCCAGGTGCCGCAGTCCGGGCAGACGACGCTGCGGATCTCATCGCCGTCGACGGTGATGCAGTCGGAGCGCAGGGTGCTGATCAGGAGCGGGATGCGGCCGTTGTGTCGCACGAGTTTCCCTTCGCCAGGCCATCTCGGTTGCGTTCTCCGTACGCCACGGCGAAGGCCGTGGAGCGTGGGCAGCGCAACCGCTGCGTGGGTGCTACGGGGAGTCCACCCGGGGCGACCTCGTGGTTCGTCAGCCGCAGGACTGCTGGACTCTTCGCAGGTAAGGCTCTGCAGTTGTGGGCTGAGATCCCGTCAGAACACTTCAGGGTCCCGGCCGTTCACCTTCCTAGGAAGGCCAACAGGACAGAGCGTGGCACGTCACTCGCGACACGTCAACACCTTCCTAGGAAGGTTGGGTATCTTTCCTAGGAAGGTGTTGATACTCAACTCATGATCTGGAAAGGTTCAGCCCATGACCCCGAAGACGCCGGGCCCGACGCCCGACTCCTACGACGCCAGTCGGCTGGCCGACGCGCTCCAGGCGTCCATTGAGCGCGGTGAGCTGCGTCCCGGCGATCAGCTACCGACCACGGCTGAGCTGGCCGCCCAGTACGGGGTCAACAAGAACACGGCAAGCAAGGCCATCTCCGGCCTGAAAGCCGCGGGCGTCCTGACCGGCCCTGCAGGCGGTCGCACCTGGGTCCGGGTTCGCCCGCCCCAGATCAAGCGGCACAACGTCCGGTACCAGCGGGAAAAGGACGCGGTACTCCTCTCGGAAGAAGAGCGTGCTGGCTACGGAGTATCCGAGGCCGACAGCGGCATCGCCGTCCGGGACCTGCACGAAGACCGGTACGTGTACGAGGTCGTACCGGGCCCCGAGGACGTCCGAAGGATCCTCGGACTGGTCGGTGAGGACCAGTTGCTCCGCCGCACCTACACGCGGCGGCATGCTGCCCACGCTGGTGCTGGCTGCTCAATGAGTTACCTGCCCTACAGCTTGGCCAGTCTCAACCCCGACTTGCTGGACGCAGGCCGCGAGCCGTGGCCCGGCGGCACGATGCACCAGTTGCACACGGTCGGTGTCGAACTAGCCAGGATCGAAGACCACGTCGTCGCGTCCATGCCTACGCCGGACGAACAGCGGCTGCTCGACATCCCGCCAGGGATCCCACTTCTTCGTGTCCGCAAGATCAGCTACTCGGTAACCGGAGAAGCTGTGGAAGTCTCTGACATCCCACTGCCGGCGGACCGTACCGAATTGATCTACACAACAGAGCTTGAACGGTGGCAATAGTGCCGGTCATCAGCATCATCACCCCCGTCTTCGACGGGGGTGATGCGTACCTCTTGGACGCGTACGAATCCGTGCGGAGCCAAGTCCTGCCCGCCGGGTGGACGTGGGAGTGGGTGGTGCAGGAAGACGGCCGCACAGGCCGCCCCGGCTCCCTCCTACCTAAAGACGACCAGCGAGTCCGATTCGCTACCGGCACCCGCGGCGGAGCGGGCGTGACGCGGACCCTGGGCCTGGCACGGGCACGGGGGGACCTCGTGCGCGCCCTCGATGCCGACGACTTGCTGAGCGACGGCGCATTGGCCCGGGATATCGCTGTTCTTGAAGGAGCCCCGGACGTGGCATGGTGCGTTTCCGCAGCTCTCGATCTACTTCCGGATGGGTCATTGACGCCCGGTCCATACGATCCACCGGCCGGCCCACTGTCCTACCCACAGCTCCGCAAACAGTTCGAGATGAACCGCTTCCCCATCGTCAGCACACACCTCACCGCGCGGACCGGCCTCATACGCGCCGTCGGCGGTTGGCCGGCCCTGCCGGCACTGGAGGCGCTTGCTCTCCTGTTGGTCTGCGCCGCGGTTTCGCCAGGCGTCATGCTCACCACGCCTGGCGGTATTTACCGAAAGCACCAAGCTCAGACGACCGCCCAGCCGCGCTATCGGGACGAGGCTGAGTTCGCCACATTGCATACCGCGATTCTGACCCGCCTGGACTCGGTGGAGGATTCAGGATGGCGATGGGTTTCCCGCATCAGGAAGGGTCAGTAGTAATGACGAGGACGCTGTCGATCATCACCGCAGTACACCAGGCCGGAGTGGCGCATCTACGAAGCGCATACGACTCGCTGGCCCGGCAGCGGCTGCCGGCCGGCTGGGACTGGGAGTGGCTGATCCAAGAGGACGGCGACGGCGTGGCGGCTGCATCCGAGGTGCCAGCCGACCATCGCATCCTGGTAGCGAAGTCTCGGCGCGGCGGCCCTCACGTTGCACGGACCGTGGCACTCGGCCGATCTTCCGGCGAGTTCGTGAAGAATTTGGACGCCGATGACGTGCTGGCGGAGGGAGTGCTGGCGCGCGACATCGAGGTCCTGGAACGGAACGCCGACATCGGGTGGACCACTTCCGCGGTTCTTGACCTCTTGCCTGACGGTAGTCTCGCCAGCTTCCCGGGGGATCCGGCTGCCGGCCGTATCGCGCGGGGGGCGGTGTTCGCTCATTGGGAGAAGAACAAGCGCGCACAGGTTCACCCCACGACTCTGTGCGCCCGTCGGACCCTGGTGTTGGCATTGGGCGGCTGGATGGCCCTCCCTGCCTCAGGTGATACCGGCCTCCTCCTTGGACTGGATGCCCTGGCCTCGGGCTGGTTCCATGCGGAAGTTGGTCTTTACTACCGAAAGCACCCGGGTCAGATCACGGCCGATGCACGCCATTCCCAAGGCGACGAGTGGGAGGCGCGCATGCGCGTCATCGGCGAGCACGCCCGCGCCCTCCACAAGATGATGGCCAGCGCCCAATCCGACTAGCCCCCGGAGGTGACCGGCACATGAGATGCGGAACTCGTGGACCTTGACAGAACTTCCCTGGTCAGGGCGCTTTCGGTCGGGGTTTGCAAAGTAAATGCTTTGTAGGCAGGGCGGTTTGGCTGCCCTACCATCCGAGCCTGGCGTTGCCTACCCACCTTGAGGTGTGTAGGCAACCCGCAACCCGTCACGTACGGTCATCAGTCTCTGAACGTGGAGAGGAGGTGGGCATGCTCGGCATCGGCGTTCCGTCATGCGGGACCTGGTGGGAAGTCAGCGCGCGCCTGGCGGGACCGGCGCAGGCCATCCGACATGTTCGGCCCGTCGAGCTGAATGCGGCACCGAGGATGGTGTCCATGACCACGCACGCGGTGACGACACGTCACGCCCCCGCACACGCAGGGTGTTCTCTGCGGAGTACAGTGACCCACACACTTGATCAACAAATGGAAGTGGCCCCGTCAACCGCCTTGTCTAAGGGCGGGAGGGGCCACTGGCTCTCGGGACCATGTGAGAGGGGCCCCGTCGGCCGGCCGCGCACCCTGAAACGGAAGACAGGTGGCGACGTGCATCAGGCTACCCGAGCCCGCACGTACACACACAGCACCCCGCCGTGGGGTCAGCTCGGCATGCGCACGAGCTGGCTCTTCGACGGGGCGTTCGTGTTGTCCGGGCACCCCAACCAGCCCTCCGAAGAGGAGGCCGGGATGACCTAGTCGTTGGCGGCCGCTGTGCCGCCGGGGTTCTGGCTCGAGACGGTGCCACCCGTCTCAGGCTGAGCGCCCCCTCCTGCCACCGGAGGGTTTGCCGACCCTCCGAAGGTTCGATCGGTTCGTAGCCGGTCGAACAGTTCGATCTTTCCCAAGATCACGAAGACCCGAGGGGCTTCGTTATGCCCTCATCCGTTGGAAGGAGGCGTCTGTCATTTTGCACGTGCACCGGTGGGTGCGCCAGTTCTGGCGTGCCCTGGCTCAGTCGTTTCAGCCATCCGAGCGCCCTTGTCGCGGCTACGCCGTGGCGGACATCACACGTTGTGGTGTCCCCGGGCTGGCCTGTGGAGCTGATCCAAATTCCTGGTCGACATCCGTCACACCATCGACCGCGGCGACACCTGTAGAAGGCGTGAGCACCCCTTCGTCCACAGGCGGGCCGCGCGCGGTCCGCAGTCCGCGTCCTCTATCCACAGGCGACCTGGTCCACGGTCGCCGAATGATCTGTGCCCCGATGCCGGCCCGGGTGGGCCGATGAGCACCGCGGCGGCGACGGCCGCTGTGCGGGTACCGTCGCCACGCCGTCCCGGCCTGCCGAGCGACGGCGCGCTCGCTGCGGCGCCCGAACTGCCGGAGCTCCCGGAGTTGTTCGTGCCGGAGGCGGAGCACTGGTTGTCGACGTCGGCGTCGCGGTTGGCGGGCGACGGGTACTCCTGGCTGCAGGCGGTGCACTGGGTCGCGGGCAGCGGGCTGTACGTGCCGCGCCGGCACCGTAAGGACGGGGCGGTCGGGTTCGGCCCGTCGACGTTGCTCATCGCGCAGGAGCTGGCGAAGTTCGTCCAGTGCCGCCCGGGGATCGAGCTCCTGATGGAGCGCACCGGTCTGAAGAAGCGGATGGTGGAGTACCACTTGCAGATGCTGCGGGAGACCGGCCTGCTGGTCTGGATCGCCTTGGGCACCCGTGAGGAGGGCGGGAAGCGGCTGGCCAGCGAGTACGTGAAGGTGATCCCGCCGGCATTCGACGCGGCGCTGGGGATCCGCACGGTACAGCGGCACGAGGCGGCGCCGGACTACACGCGGGCGGTGGCCGGGATCTCCGAGGCGGGCCGGGACCTGGTGGCGACGCTGGCGAAGAAGGCGGCCCGCAAGGTCCGCAAGCCCCGGAAGAAGCCGCCCTCAAAGGGGCCGTCGAAGAGGTCATCGAAGGCCTCGCTTCCGGCGTCGGTGGAGATCGACACCACCGGTGCGGCGGAGTCCGGGGGCGGCCAGAAGGTGCTTCCCAGCGCGCGTTTGGGCAGTGGCCGTTGCACCCCAATGCAGGGTGAGTCCTCAGCTTCTTCCACTGCCGGTAGTACCCCTGATCCCTCTGAGGACAAGCTCGCAAGCGGGCAGCGCACGTCGCCACCTCGGAAGAAGGCCAAGCGCGGGCCGCGAAAGCTGAACAAGACCGGGCAGCGCTTCGCTTTGGCCGGTGAGTTGACGCGGCAGGTGCCGTGGCTGCGGCCGGCCGACAAGGCCCGGATCGCGTGGGTGGTCGGCGAGGTCTCCGACGCCGGCTGGAGCGCCGATGAGGTCCTGGCCGCCCTGGACCTGCGGCAGGAACCGCCCGGCGGCGTACGGCGCGCCTCGGGGTTCCTCGCGGCCCGGCTGCGCGGCATGGCCACCATGCCGGGCTGGACCACCCGCCAGCAGCGCCAGGTGCAGGTCGACCACCGCAACGCCGCCGTCGACGCCGCCCGCAAGGACCGCATCCAGCAGGTCCGCAACAGCCAAGAGCGCACCGAGGGCGCCTGGCAGGCGCCGCGCAGCGCCGCCGTGCGGCGTGAGGTCGACCAGCTGCTCGGCGAGGCCTTCGCGCCGACGTTGCCGGCCGGCAACGAGCCGGGGCTGCCGGAGCTTTCGGGCCCGCAGGACATGACCGCAGCCGAGATCGCGCAGATGCGCCAGGCGGCGGCCGCGGAACTGATGACCGGCGAAACGACCCTGATCAGCATGGCCGTGGATGAGTGGGGACCCGCGGCCGCGGAACGCATCTACGGCACCAGGCTGCTCCACCGGGCCCGGCAGCTGGCCGGCATGACCTCGCTCAGCGAGTTCGGCGTCGACAGGGGGCAGCAGTGACCCGCACCGAGCCCAGCAGCGCCCCGCGGCCGCCGGGCGACACTCCGCCGGCCACTGTGCCGACGGTGTCGTCCGGGGTGGATCTGGCCCGCGTCGCGCTGCAGGCCGCCAAGGACCGCGCCCGCGAGCGCGGTGAACAGCCCGGTGCGGGCAAGCCCCGCCGGGTGCGCACCGGCCGGTCCGTACGCGGCGACGGCCGCGAACCGATCGGCTTGGCGGCGGCGTTCCAGCAACTCGTCACCGAACGGGCCTGGGAGGTCCCGGCCGCCGGCGGAACCGTGCTGCAGCAGTGGCCGACCATCGCACCCAAGCTGGCCCCGCACGTGAAGGCAGTCGGGTTCGATGCCGGCACTGGCCGTCTGGACCTGCTGCCCGACTCGCCCGCCTACGCCACCCACCTGCGGATGAGCACCGCCCGCCTGATCGCCATGGCCAACCAGGCCTCAGGCCGCGAAACGGTCCGTGCCATCCGCGTCCTGCCGCCCGGCACCCACACCTCCGCCCCGGCCACCGACGTCCCGCCGAAGGATGCCGTGCCGGAGCCGGCCGGCCCGGTGCGAACCCGCGAGGACGCCTCCGGCGGCTACCGCCAGGCGCTCGCCGCCCACCAGGCCGCGAAGGCGGGGGAGGGCGACCGGCTCGCCCCGGCCGTACGCGCCGCGATCGAGCGACAGGACCAGGCCCTGCGGAACGGCCGTGAGCCAGAAGAAGCCTTCCGCGACGGGCAGGCCGCCCTCGAGGACCTGCGCGCCCGCGCGGCCCGGCAGACCTCGCCGGACCACGCCCGGGCACGGGCCCTGCAACGCCTCGCCGCCGAACGCGCCGGACGTGTCTCTGCAGTTCCGGCCGCCGCGGATGTCCGGCGTACGGCGTGAGCTGCCGGCGCGCCTGCCCGGCGGCGCCAGGGCTACCCGGCCGTGGGCGGCACGGCGGTCGATGCCGGGGTGGGGACGGCGGGCACGGTCTGCGGAGTGGGCAGGGCAGGCGGCGCCTGTCCGGTGGCGGGGGTGGTGCTGGAGAGCGCGGCGGTCAGGAGGCCGCCTGCGGCGGCCGCGGCGACTATGGCGGTGGCCAGGCGGTCGCCGCGCGAGGCGCCGGTGCCGCTCGCGGTGGGTGTGGTCCAGCGGTAGACGAGCAGTCCGATGCCGGTGGCGGTGGCGATGACGGCGGCCGCCAGGCCGCCGATGTGTACGGTCAATCCAGGCCCCTCGGGGTCGGGGGCCTGCCCGCCGGGATCTGGCGGGTCAAGACGGGCAGGCCCTGCACCTTTCCCGGGCCACGGATCGGGCCCGGCATCCCTTCGCGGAAGCCGGCCGGGCCCGGACAGCATGCGGGCCCAACTCTCCCGAAAGGGAGGCCAGTTGGGCCCACGCCCCTTATACCGACGTAGTGGGGCAGAGCGCCAATCGCACATCGCTCCCGTGTCGTGCCAAAACGCCCCTGTCGACACGCGATTCCTTGTAAATGTGTCGGTATCCACGTGCGATTGGCGCGGTGTTTTCAGTTTGGGATCGGAGTCGACTTGCATCCGCGCCGTCGCGGGCGGCAGGGGGGGATACGGTCGCTGGGAACGGTCGGCAGGCGGAAGGGGCGGGGTGGGCATGCAGGACTTCTTCGCGGCAGTGGAGGCCCGGGAGCATCCGTGGCCGGCCGGCAGGCGCGACTTGCACTGGCATTTGCTGCCGCCCTCGGTGGAGCAGGCCCGCAAGCTCCTGCTCGACGACTTCGGCGAGCTGCTGCGGGCCCCCGGGCTCGAGGCGGTGCCGCCGCGGTGGCTGCACACGACCGTGCTGCACTCCGGGCCGCGCGACAGCGTCACCGATCAGGAGATCGACGCCATCGTGCAGGAAGTCCGCGAGGCGACGGCCGGCGAGCAGCCGGTGGAGCTGGTCTTCGACCGGCCGACGATCGGCACGGTCGCGATCAGCCGCCCGGGCCGGCCGGGTGAAGCCGCCCGGCGGCTGTGGGAGGCGACCTGGAGGGCGACGCAGCGGGTGGTCGGCGACCGCTGGCCGCTGATCCCGGAGGTCTACCACCCGCACATCACGATCGCCTACGCCGGCAGCGCAGCCAGCGCTGCGGACCGCGCCGTCCTCAAAGCCGAACTCTCCGACACAACCGGCGAGGCGGCGACGCTCGTCTTCCCGGCCCTGACGCTGGTGGAGCAGTGGCACACCCACCACAGGATCGTGTGGCAGCCCCTTGCCACCGTGCCGCTGGGAACCCCGCCCGCCGGCCTCTGAGGTACTCACCACCACCACCGTCTAAAGCGGCAGAGGACGGCCTGCCCGAGGACGCCATCGTCACCGCGTGCTGGGCGTGCGTCGCCAGACGGTGGAGCGCAGTCGGCCCGGATCACTGCGCCCTGCCCGATTGCGCCGGCAGGCCGGACGGCCCGCCGCCCGGCGCCACCCCAGAGGCCGGAGACCCGGGCCGGGTCAGGACGGGCGGAGCGCCGCGGCTACGCGCGCGCCGCCTGGTTCAGGCCCTGGACGACCTCGATGCCGTGCGCCAGCCCGGACGCCTCGATGCCCGCCCGCCGCGCCTCCTGGGCGGCGAGCACCGCGGCCTGGAGCTCGCCGAAGCGCCGGTTCTCCTCTTCCGTCCAGGGGCGGAGCTGGCGCCTGCCCCAGGACGGGATCTCCACCGGACGGCCGCCGGTAGCGCGCAGTTCGGCGTCGGCGCGATCGGCATCCGCGGCGCGCGCGGCGTCGACCGTGCGCCGGTAGGCCTCCAGGGCGGCCAGCGCGTCGTTGGCCCGGCGCTGGAGGTCCACAAGCTCGGCAGGAAAGTCAGGGTCGGCCATGCCTGCACCCTACGACCGGGCGGGGACAACCATGCAGTACCGGCGCGATCGCCGACTCCGGTAGGGGACTGCCACACTGGCTACGCGCCTGCGCTGCGGTCAGCGAAGACGGTGCAGTTGCTGGTCGGCGCGGCGTGCGTCCTTGCTCGCCTGGTCGACGGCGTGGCGGGCTTGGGCCTCTCCGTCGGTGGCCTGGTCCAGGCGCTGCTGCGCGTCGGCGGCCGCGCCCCGCGCGTCCTCGAGTTGCTGCTCGAGGTCGGCCAGCTCCTGGCGGGCGCGGTCGTGGGCGCCGCGCGCGTCCTCCACCTCGGTGTCGGCCGCTTCCAGTTCCTCCTGCGCCTGCTGGAGTTGGCGGTGGGCGGCGTCGGCGCGCTCCTGCGCGGCGGCGCGCCGTTCCTCCCGTGCGCGGGCCCGGGCCTGCTCACGCTCGCGCGCCCGATCGCCGCGGCCGCCGCGGGCCGGGCCCTGCGCGGCCGCGGTGCCGCCGCGCTCGGTGCCGCCGGCCTGGTCGGCTCCACCGGCTCCATCGGCTCGGTCACCGCGGCCGCGGCCGCCGTCGCGGTGGGGCCCGGCGGTGGGCAAGCTGGTGGGCGGCGTGAGCGCGGTGTGCAGACGCCCTTCGGCGAGCTGCCGTGCGGCGTCGGGGTCGGTGAGCGCGGCGCGCAGCGTGGACTCGATCTCGCGCAGCACGGTGTCGCTGATCCGCCCGCCGGCCTCGCGGGCCAGGCGTGCGGCCTGGCGGGCCAGGGCGGAGATCACCTGCCCCTGCTGCGCCCCGAGCGCCCGGATCGCCTCGGGGTCCAGGTCCTCGTACGCGCGCCGCAGTTGCTCGCCCAACTCCAGGAACTGCTCCGTCTCGCTGCGCTGTTGGTGGGCCAGGAGGTTGCAGGCCCAAGCGGCCAAGGTGGGGCGGCGAAGCGCCCGCAGCCGGGAGACCGCCTGCCCGTCCCCGCCCGCCCGGGCCGCGGCGACCTGGTCGTCGCGGGCGGCGGTGAAGTCGCTCGGCGCGGTGGTGACGAGCCGGTCGATGACCGCGTCGACGTCCATGCCGCTGTCCGTGCCACTGGCGTCGCCGCGGCGGCCGCGGCCGCGCGGGCGGCCCGGTTCGGCGCCGGTGTTCGTGCGGCGGCTACGCGGCGGCATCGCGGCCGGGTCCTGGTCGGCGGAGGCTCGGTGGCGGTTCGGGGTCGGCGGGGTGCACCGGTCCAGCGTGCGGGTTCTCCGGCGGGCGTTCCGTGTGGCGCCCGGCGTGGCGGCGGGGAGAGGCCCGAGCGGAGCAAGGACGCACGCCATGCAGCGCGGCTGGGGCGCCAGAGGAATGTGTGATTCGCATGCGATTAGATGTGCGATCCGTGATAGGGTGTGGCACGGAGGTGAGCTACGTGCCCACTGAGAACGAGCTGTTCAGCGCGGTTGATGCGCTGCTGGAACAGGTCCCGTCCGATACCTTGCCGCCCCCTGCGGAGCGCCGGCGGCTGCGGGAGGCCGCGGGGTTGAGTCAGACCCAGATCGCCACCGTCCTCGGCACCCGCCGTGAGGCGGTCGGGAGCTGGGAAGCCGGACAGCGTGAACCGCGGCCGCCGCAGCGCGCCGCCTACGCGCGGCTGCTCGAAGGCCTCGCCGCGCGCTTCCCCGCGGCGCCGGCCGACGCGCCCCAGCCGGCACCGGAAGCGCCACCACTGGCCACAGGCCCGGCGGCCGACGCCGCGACCATGGCGACCCACGAGAACACCGAGTCGGCCACCACGCCCGCCCCCGCCGCTCCGGCCGCCGATCCGGCCGCCGCGCCGCGCCCGGCGACCACGGCCAGGAGCACGCCTGCGTCGCGCCGCCCGGCCGCGAAGAAGGCCACCACGAAGAAGGCCGCGCCCGCGCCGTCGACGTCGGCGGCGGTGGCTGCGGTCGATCCGCGGTTCGCGCACGGCCCGCTCGGTGTGCTGGACGGCGACGGCTCCTTGTACTGCGCGGGCGGCCTGGTCCTGGACTGCCCGGCGAAGTCGGTGCCGGAGTTGGTGGAGTGGACGCTGGCCGAAGCGAAGCTCGGCGCGAGCCGGCTGCACCGGTCGGGGAAGGACTCCGACCCGCTGATCGTCCTCACCACCGCGGCGGCCGCCCGGCTCGGGCTGCCGGAGCGCCTGGAGGACCGCCGCGCCATGCGGCTGCCGGAGGACCACAAGGTCGCGCGTCAGATCACCAAGGCGAAGTGGCAGCTCACCAAGCGCGGGTTCGGCCCGTGGGCCCGGATCTACCGCCCGGCCAAGGGCAGCGAACGGCAGTGCGTACAGCTCGCCGTGCTGCCGTGGGACGCGCTGGATGCCCGCTCGTGGGGCGACGCCGATCAGCTGCCGCCGGCGGACCTCGCGCGGGTGCTGACCGCCTACGCCTCGAGGGTGCTGACCCCGCGCGGCTCCACCGCGGTCGCCGGCCTGGAGCTGATGACGGCGCTGCGGCCGCCGACCCGCGCGGTGAAGGACGACGCGACGGGTACGTGGGTGTCCGGGCCGGTCCCGGGTTCGCTCACCGAGCCGGTCGATCCGGCCTACGTCGAAGCCCCGGACGAACACCCCGTCGTGGCGGCCCTGTTCCCCCGTACGCACGAGCGGACCCCGGCCGAAGTCCTCGATGAGGAGGCGTTCGACTGGATCCGCGAGCCGGAGCTGCTCACCGATGCCGAGTGCAGCAAGCCCTTCGCGGTCGGCGTCGACGTGAACACCGCGTTCCTCGCTGCTGCGAACCGGCTGATGGTCGGTCTCGGGGCGCCGGAGCACGTGAAGGCGCCGCGGTTCGACAAGGCCGTCCCGGGGTCGTGGCTGGTGGACCTGTCCGGCATCGAGATCGACCCACGGTTGCCGTCGCCGTTCACGCCACACGGGCGACGCCCGGAGGGTCCGGCCTGGTATGCCACCCCGACCGTCGCCTACGCGGCCGAGCTGATCGACACCTACCGGCTGCCGGTGGAGCTCCGCCCGCTCGAGGCGTACATCCGGCGCGACGCCGGGCCGTACCTGGACCCCTGGTACAAGCACCTGGCGGAGGCCTACAAG
>Ga0164242_10005833_pt1 | contig 13641 bp, 10 predicted proteins | sample OricomgcompostMG_FD_108783 | JGI IMG/M metagenome (GOLD analysis project Ga0164242, IMG submission 108783) | Miracle-Growth compost microbial communities from Emeryville, California, USA - Original compost - Miracle growth compost (MG) ...
AAGTGGGTCTGGGTGATCATCTTCCTGGTGATCAACACCGGCATCAACTACATCGGGATCTCCTTCACCGCACTGGTGAACCGGCTGTTCCTTGCCGCCGAGGTGATCTTCATCGTGATCTTCGTGATCATGGCCATCATGGCGATCGTGCACGGCACCGCCGGCGCCCGGTTCACCACCACACCGCTGTTCAACCACCAGTACTTCAGCGCCTCACTGGTCGCGACCGCGCTGTCGATCGCGGTGCTCTCGTTCCTGGGCTTCGACGGCATCGCCACCCTGGCCGAGGAGAGCAAGGGCGGCCACAAGTCGGCCGGCACCGCGATGATCCTCGGCTTGATCATCGTCGCGATCTTCTTCATCAGCCAGACCTGGCTGGCCGGCATGCTGGTGCCGGACACGACGTCCTTCTCCGACGCCGCCGCCGGCAACGCCTTCTTCGACATCGTCCGCTCGGTCTCCACCCACGCCTGGCAAGTGGCCTTCCTGGCCATGAACGCGCTGGCCGTCGGCATCGCCAACGCGGTCGCCGCGCAGAGCGCCACCTCCCGGCTGCTGTTCTCGATGAGCCGGGACGGCCAGCTGCCGCGCTTCCTCTCCCACATCAACCAGCGCAACAAGGTCCCCGAGCGGGCGATCCTGCTGGTCGGCGGCATCACGCTGGTGCTCGGGCTGTTCTTCGTCGGCCAGCTCAGCCTGATCAGCAGCCTGGTCAACTTCGGAGCGCTGACAGCCTTCCTGTTGCTGCATGTGTCGGTGGTCGGCTACTTCGGCGTACGCCGCCGGTCCCGCAACATCGTGCTGCACTGGATCGTCCCGATCATCGGCTTCGCGATCATCGGCTTCGTGCTCTGGAACGCCGAACCCGCGGCCAAGATCGGCGGCATCGCCTGGCTGATCATCGGCATCGGCGTGCTGATCTACTACAGCCGTCGCGGGATCGGCATCCTGCCCGAACACCGCGCCGACGTCGACGTCTGACCGATGATCAGCGGGCGGCGTCGCCCAGGCGGTAATCGCGTGTGGCCTCGTCCAGCTTCGCCAGCAGGTCGGCGTCCAGCGTGACGTCCGCCGCGGCCAGCGATGCCCCGAGTTGGTCCGGGCGGCTGGCGCCGATGATCGGTGCGGTGACGGCAGGCTGGGCCAGCACCCAGGCGACCGCGAGGGTGACCAGTTCCAGATCCGCCTCACCGGCCAGGGCCGACAACTGTTCGACGGTGTCGAACTCCCGCTCGTGCCAGTACCGGTTCTGGTAGTTGGCGGCGGCGTTCCCGAGGGTGAAGCGGGAACCCTCCGGCGGCGGCGCCTTGCGATCGTGCTTGCCCGACAGCAGTCCGCCGGCGATCGGGTTGTAGGGAATCACGCCGACACCCTCCTCCAGAGCCAGCGGCAGCAGCTCCCGCTCGATCTGGCGGAACAGCAGGTTGTAGCGGGGTTGCACCGAGTCGAATCGGACCAGCCCGAGGGCCTCACTGCGTCCGATCGCCCGGGCCATCCGATAGGCCAGGAAATTCGAGCAGCCGACATAGCGCACCTTGCCCTGCCGGACCAGATCGTCCAGAGCCTGCAGAGTCTCGTCCAGGGGCGTCTCGCGGTCGTCGCTGTGCAACTGGTAGAGGTCGATGTAGTCGGTCTGCAACCGCCGCAGCGAGTCCTCGACCGCCGACATGATGTGTTTGCGGGAGGCGCCTTGGTCCCACGGGTTCGGGCCCATCTGGCCGACGCACTTGGTGGCCAGGACGAAATTCTCCCGGCGCCCCTTGAGCCACTTGCCGACGATCTCCTCGGTGCGGCCTTTGAGCTCGATCTCGCTGCCGAGCGGGTAGACGTCGGCAGTGTCGAAGAAGTCGATCCCGCCTTCGGCCGCCGTGTCCATGATCGAGAAGGCGGTCGACTCGTCGCTCTGCAGCCCGAAGGTCATCGTTCCCAGGCACAGCCGCGAGACCAGCAGTCCGGTTCGTCCGAGGCGTACGTGATCCATGATCGGGATGCTACTCAGCGCTGATCGACCCGGCGCTCGGCCCCGGCCCACCGGGAGTCCTGACGCTTGCGGACCCGGCCGGGCGGGCCGGACAATGGTGCCTCTTGAGGTCACGGTCATTCGATGCACGGGGGGGAACCAGTGGATCCCTATGCGGCTTTGGACGCTGCCACCTCGGTGCTCGGCGTCGCCGACGCCGTTCGGCATCTCGCCCGGCGCGCTACGGGCGCGGACGGGGCGACCTTCGTCGTGCGTGAGGATCGGCACTGCTTCTACGTCGACGAGGACGCGATCTCGCCGCTCTGGAAGGGGCAGCGGTTTCCGATCGAGACCTGCATCTCGGGCTGGGCGATGCTGCACGGCGAGCCGGCCGTGATCCCCGACATCAGCGCCGACGATCGGATCCCGCAAGCGGCGTACCGGCCGACCTTCGTGAAGAGTCTGGTGATGACGCCCGTCGGTCAACCGCAACCAGTCGCTGCGATCGGCATCTACTGGGCACGGATCCACACCGCGACGGCGACCGAGCTGGCGGCCGTCGCCGACCTCGCCGCACGTACGGCCGTTGCCCTGCAGCGGGTCGGCCTGGCTGGTGCGCCTTGGGCGCCGAACTTCAAACTCGACCGATCGTCCTGAGCTGCTGGCCTGCGCCGATTCAGTCGAGCAGTCCCTGGCGACGAGCGATCGCGACCGCCTCGGTCCGGCTGTCGGCGCCGAGTTTGGCCATGATGTTGGAGACGTGCACGCTGGCGGTCTTGGTGCTGATCACCAGCCGGCACCCGATCTCTCGGTTGCTCAGCCCGTCGGCGACGAGAGCGAGGACCTCCCGCTCGCGTGTGGTGAGCGGGTTGCGAACCGATGGTCCGGGGTTGGCGGCTGCTCGTACGCCCAGAGCGGCGAGCTCTGCCTGCAGCGGCCGGGCACCCAGTCGGTCGGCGATCCGAGCGCCATCGGCGATCAACGCCGCCGCCTCCCGCCGGTCGCCACGGTCGCCGTCGCGCAGCACCGCCGCCAGCCGGACCCGCGAGCGGGTCGACTCGAGCAGATGCGGATATTCGGTGAAGCCCTGCACCGCGGCCCGCCAGGCGGCGACCTGGTCGGCGTAGCCGACGGCCTGTCCGGTTGCTGACCGGAAGCGCAGCTCCTCGGCCCGCACCCGGGCGAGCCAGGCGTACGCCTCCGGCCCCGGCGTCCGCATCTTCAGGAAGGAATCCATGGCAGTGGTCGCGGCTGTCACCGCCTGCTCGGCCCGCACGGCCAGCGGCGCGATGTCACGGCCGGCCCGCACCGCCATGGTCAGCACGTCCAGCAGCACCCCGGACATCCGCAACTGTCCGATGAACGTGCCGCCGTAGGCGCGTTCGGTGGCGGCCACCAGCTCGTCGTAGAGCGCCAGCGCCGCGTCGAAGTCGTCGGTGAACGCGTACAACTCGACGGCCGGCACCGAGTTGATGATCGTCATCGCGTCGTAGCGCCACCAGCGCCGGAGCCGGGGCAGTAGCGCGAAGCCGCTCGGATCGCCCCGGCCGGCGCGCACCGCCAGGATCCCGAGGTCCAGATTGGCGCGGCTGAGGTCCGGGACCTGTTCGTCGCCGGCCGACAACTCCAGGCTGCGATCCCACTCGCCGAGCGCGAAAGCCGTCTGTGCCGCCATCACCGCGGAGTCCAGACCGTGCGGTGACCACCGACGGCCGATCGTGGTGGCGCGCTCGGCACCCCGTTCGAAGGCCGCCAGGGCATCGACCAGCCGACCCTGCTCGAAGCGGATCGTGCCCAACTGGTCGGTGGCGCGCACCTCGGTCCCGGCATCCCCGTCGGCGACCGCGTTCGCCAGCACCCGCTCGGTCTCCTGGATCGACGACTCCGGGTCGCCCAGTCGCTGTTTGATCCTGGCCAGCAGGATCGTCTGGTGCGCGACCGTACGATGCAGGCCGAGCTCGCGAGCCAGCGCAGTCGCCCGCCGGGAGGCCTCGATCGCGTCGCTGTAGCGGCCACGGCTCATGAACGACCGGGCCCGGGTCGCCAGGATCTTGCAGTAGAGCTCCCGGTCGCGCTCCGGATCGACCAGATCGAGGGCCTCGGTCAGCAGCGTCCGCTCGTCCAGGTCGTAGTCGCTGTAGAGCAGCGAGGCGGCCAGCGCCTGCAGCAGAGCGGCGCGGACCGCGCCGGCCACCGAAGGCCCGTCGGACAGCCGGTCCCGGAGCAGGTCGATCGACTGGTCGAGGTGACCCGCGGTCTCGGCCGCATCGGCGGCCTTGATGGTCAGCGACGCCAGTGCAGCGGCGTGGTCGTCGGCCCCGGGGATCGGGTTGGTCTCGGCCAACTGCAACGCGTTGCGGTAGTGCCGCAGTGCGTCGTCGGGGCCACCGACGCGCAGTGCCTCGTCGCCCGCCTCGATACTGGCCCGGATCGTGGTCGGGATGTCGTGCGCGGACCGGGCATGCCGGGCCCGCTCGGCGGCGGTTCCGCCGATCCCCGGCCGGGACAGGGCCTGCACGTAGCGGGCATGGAAGCGGACCCGTTCACCCGGCAGCAGATCGTCGTAGACCGCCTCGGCCAGCAGCGCATGCCGGAACGCGTAGCCGTCGCTCCTGCTGACCAGCACCTGTCCCTCGACGGCGCTGCGGATCGCCTGGTCCAGCTCGTCGGTCGGCAGCTCGGCCACGGCGGCCAGCAATTCGTGCCCGACCTGACGTCCGGCGACAGCGGCGACCCGGACCACCTGCCGGGCCGTCTCGGTGAGCGCATCCAGCCGAACCAGCAGCAAACCGGCCAGGTCCGACGGCACCGTGCCGCGGACGTCGGCGGCTGCCGCCAACTCCTCGGCGAAGAAGGCGTTCCCGTCGGCGCGCCGCACCACGCTGTCCAACTCGCCGTCCTGCAGCTCCGGCCGCATCCCCTGGACCATCTGCTGCAACTCAGCGTCCGACAGCCGGGGCAGGTCGATCCGCTCCAGCTGGTCCAGCCGCGACCAGTTGGCCAGCACCGCGCGCAGCGGGTGACTGCGGACCAGGTCGTCGGTCCGGTACGACATCACCAGGCAGACCGGGTGCTCGAACCGCCGGGCCAGCAGATAGGTCAGCAGGTCCCGGCTGGACGGATCCGACCAGTGCAGGTCCTCGATCATCACGACCAGCCCGCCGTCGGCGGCCAGCCGGTCGAAGGCCCGTGCCACCGCGTCGAAGAGCTCGGTCCGGCCGACGTGCCCGGTTGGCTCGGCCAGCTCGTCGGGATCGTCGGGCAGGGCCCGCTCGGAAGGCAGCAGCCGGCGGATCGCACGGTGCCGGTGGGCGATCGCGGCCATCTCGCTCGCCGCCTCGGCCTGCAACCGGCCGAAGATCTCGGTGAAGGGCAGGTACGGCAGCGAAGCGTCACCGAAGTCCAGACAGTGTCCGATCGCCAGTCGGCGGTCCGATGATTCGACCAGCCGTCCGAGCTCGGTGAGCAACCGGGTCTTGCCGATCCCGGCGTCCCCGGCCACCAGCACATGCCGCAGCGGGCCGCTCCGTCCTGCCGCCGATCCCGGGCCGGCCAGGTCCAGCGCACGGGTCAGCCGCTCCAACTCCGCGGTCCGTCCGACCAGGGTCGACGCGGTCGGGGAGCGCGCGCTCAGCAGTTCCGTCGGCACCCGTCCATTCTCCCCGATGGCACTGACACTCCGCCCCCGAATTCCTCCCCAGCGGCTCGGATCCGCTGCGGGCAGAAGACCCCGGGCCGGATAGGCTTCGCGCTGTGGCAAAGGGTGTGCAGGCGGGTGTTCAGGCGGACGTGCAGGCGGAGTTGAACCGGCTGCGGCTGAGTATCGACAACATGGATGCCGCCCTGGTGCACTTGCTGGCCGAGCGGTTCAAGATCACCCAGGAGGTCGGCGAGCTGAAGGCCGCCAACGGCCTGCCGCCGGCTGATCCGGAGCGCGAGGTCCAGCAGATCGCCCGGCTGCGGGCGCTGGCCAGCGAATCCCATCTTGATCCCGAGTTCGCGGAGAAGTTCCTCAACTTCATCGTCGCCGAGGTGGTACGCCACCACGAGGCGATCGCCAACCGGGCCGGCTGATCCGCGACGCGGGTCAGCCCACGGCGGCAGCAGCCGCCCGCCCGGCGACCCGGCCCGAGAACAGGCAGCCACCCAGGAACGTGCCCTCCAGCGACCGATAGCCGTGGACGCCGCCGCCACCGAAACCGGCGACCTCACCGGCGGCGTACACACCGGGCAGCGGGCTGCCGTCGGCGGTCAGCACCCGGCCGTCCAGATCGGTCTCCAGTCCGCCGAGAGTCTTGCGGGTCAGCACATGCAGCCGTACGGCTACCAGCGGTCCACCGGTGCCGGCGATCCCGGCGCCCGGGCGACGCGGATCGAGGTAGGGGTGCGGCGCGGCCACCCGGGAGAGCCGGTCGCCGAGATAGCGCCGGGCAGCGGCGGTCGCGGTGACCTGCGGGTCCTTGCCGAGCCCGGACACGACTTGTTGGTCCCGCAACTCGATCAGCTCCCGCAGCCGGTCGGCGTCGATGTCGTCGGTTCCGGTCAGCTTGTTCATCCTGGCAGCCAGGTCGTCCACGCTGCCGGCCGTGACGAAGTCCGCGCCGCGCCGGAGGAAGGCCTGGACCTCGGGAGTGGGGCCCGGACGGACCCGGGCGGACAGCTGCCTGATGTCCTTGCCGGTCAGGTCGGCGTTCTGTTCCGAACCGGAGAGCGCGAGCTCCTTGCCGACCGTCTCCAGATCCAGGACGAACCAGGAGTGGTCGTCGCCCCGGCTGGTGATGTGTCGCAGCGCGCCGAGGGCGTCGAATCCCGGGTAGAGCGGGAAGGGCAGCCGCTCGCCGTGGGCGTCCACCCACAGCGCGGACGGGCCGGGCAGGATCCGGATGCCGTGCTCGGTCCAGATCGGGGAGTGGTTGATCACGCCCTCGGGGTAGTGCCACATCCGGGTGCGGTTGATCACCCGGCCGCCGGCCTGCTCGGCGACCTGCAGCATCGAGCCGTCGACGAAATCCGGTACGCCGATGATCATCTTCTCCGGCGGCCGGCCCCAGTCGGTCGGCCAGTACCTGCGGACAAGATCGACATTGCCGCCGATGCCGCCCGAACTGATGATCACCGCGGGCGCGGAGAACGAGAAGTCGCGAGCGACTCCGTCCGGGCTGCGGACACCGCGCGGTACCGTGCTGGCCAGCAGCACCTGGCCCTCGACCCGTACGCCGTCTGAGCCGGCCGACAGTCCGGAAACCTTGTGTCGGTTGAGAATCCGGACCCGGTCGTTGTCCCGGATCCGATCCAGGAACGGTTGCACCAGGGCCGGTCCGGTGCCCCAGGTGATGTGGAAGCGCGGGACCGAGTTGCCGTGACCGGGGATCGGGCCACCACCGCGCTCGGCCCATTGGACCACCGGGAACCAGCGCACCCCCAGGCCGTACAACCAGCTGCGCAGTTCGCCCGAGGCGAAGGACACGTACGCCTCCGCCCAGCGCCGCGGCCAGTAGTCCGACGGCGAATCGAAACCGGCGGATCCCATCCAATCCGCCAGCGCCAGTGCCGTGGAGTCCTTGACCCGCATCCGCCGCTGCTCGGGAGTGTCGACCATGAAGAGGCCGCCGAAGGACCAGTGCGCCTGTCCGCCGAGCGCCTGCGCCGGCTCGCCGTCCAGCAGGATCACCGACCGGCCGGCAGCAGCCAGCTCCGCGGTGGCAACCAGACCTGACAGCCCTGCCCCGATGACGATGACGTCGGCGTCCATGAGCACGGCTTACCAGTCGGTAGCATCCGGCGCAACGGGTGCGGGCCAACCGGTGCCGTCCCGGTAGACTTCAGACCCAAACCACCCCCAGAGCCCAGAGGGTTGCCCGACGATCATGACCATTCCCGCATGAGCAGCCAGAGCCAGACCGCCGACGACCACGATCTGGTGATCGTCGTCGACTACGGCGCGCAGTACGCGCAGCTGATCGCCCGCCGGGTCCGCGAGGCCAAGGTCTACTCCGAGATCATGCCGCATTCGGCGACCGTCGCCGAGATCCTGGCGCGCAAGCCCAAGGCGGTCATCCTGTCCGGGGGACCCGCCTCGGTCTACACACCCGGGGCGCCGCAGGTCGACGCGGATCTGTTCGACGCCGGCCTGCCGGTCTTCGGTATCTGCTACGGCTTCCAGGCGATGGCCAAGGCGCTCGGCGGCGAGGTCGCCCGGACCGGCGGCAGCGAATTCGGCCGCACCGAGTTGCGGGTCGGCGACCACGGCCGGCTGCTGGCAGGGTTGCCCGACCAGTTGCGGGTCTGGATGAGTCACGGCGATTCGGTGGTCTCGGCACCCGAGGGTTTCGCTCCGCTGGCAGGCACCGAAGGCGCGCCGATCGCCGCCTTCGAGGATCTGGACAGGGGACTGGCCGGTGTCCAGTGGCATCCGGAGGTGCTGCACACCCAGGCGGGTCAGCAGGTCCTCGAGCAGTTCCTCTACGACGTCGCAGGCGCCCGCCCGACCTGGACCGCCGCCAACATCGTCGAGGAGTCGATCACCGCGATCCGTGCACAGGTGGGCGACAAGCGGGTGATCTGCGGATTGTCCGGGGGTGTCGACTCCGCCGTCGCCGCGGCCCTGGTGCAGCGCGCCATCGGTGATCAACTGACCTGCGTCTTCGTTGATCATGGTCTGCTGCGCAGAGGCGAGGCGCAGCAGGTGGAGGAGGACTTCGTTGCTGCGACGGGTGTCGATCTGAAGGTTTTCGATGCCAGGAAGCAATTCCTCGATGCCCTGGCCGACGTGACCGACCCGGAGCGCAAGCGCAAGATCATCGGCAAGGAGTTCATCGACTCGTTCGAACAGGCCGCCCGGGAGATCGTCGGTTCCAGCGACGAGTCGGTCGAATTCCTGGTACAGGGCACCCTGTATCCCGATGTCGTCGAGTCCGGTGGCGGCGAGGGCGCGGCCAACATCAAGAGCCACCACAATGTCGGCGGACTTCCCGATGATCTTCAGTTCAAGCTGATCGAACCGCTGCGGACCCTGTTCAAGGACGAGGTCCGGGCCGTCGGCGAGGAGCTGGGACTGCCGGCCGATCTGGTCTGGCGGCACCCGTTCCCAGGCCCCGGGCTGGCGATCCGGATCATCGGCGCCGTCACCCAGGAACGACTGGACATCCTCCGCGAGGCCGATGCGATCGTCCGTGCCGAGGTCACCGCGGCCGGGCTCGACCGCGACATCTGGCAGTTCCCGGTGGTGCTGCTGGCCGATGTCCGTTCGGTCGGGGTGCAGGGCGACGGCCGCACCTACGGTCACCCCGTTGTCCTGCGGCCGGTGACCAGCGAGGACGCCATGACCGCGGACTGGGGGCGGCTGCCGTACGACCTGCTGGAGCGGATCAGTTCCAAGATCACCAATCAGGTACGGGAGATCAACCGGGTCACGCTGGACATCACCAGCAAGCCGCCGGCAACCATCGAGTGGGAGTGATCAGTTCGTCGACTGGTCGCTCTGGTCACTGCCTTTCTGGTCACTGCCTTTCTGATCACCGTCGGCGGGCGGATCGGCGGGCGATGGCGTGCTCGGCCGGGTCGGGTGCTTGGCCCGGCTGAAGAGGTCCTCCGGGCTCTGCCGCGGCGGCTGTGGTGCCGAGGTGTCGATGGTCTCGTCCCGATTGGGTCGCCACGGCGGACCGGCCGGACCCCAGACGGTGTCGGAGTGCTGCTGCGGGGCACGGTCCTGACCGGACTGCCAGGGCTGCCAGCCGGACTGCTGCCATGGGTAGCGGGGCGCCGGGCCGAGGGATCCGGGCCGCTGGGTGTCGGCCTCCGGGATCAGCAACATCATCAGCAGGTAGATCGCGGCGACCGGTACGGCGGCGGTGACCAGGGCGATGATCACCACGCCCACCCGGACCAGGGTCGCGTCCATGTTCAGGTATTCGGCGAGGCCGCCGCAGACGCCGCCGATCCAGCGGTCGTTGCGGCTGCGCCGCAATCGCCGAGGCTGATGGGCCGGATAACTCATGATCATGCCTTCCTGGTGTGTGGTTGCTACGAGTTCAAGGTGAGCGGTCCGGTGGCTCAGGACCGCGGTCGGGCGGCGACCAGGCCGATGATTCCGATCAGGACGAGGACCAGCGGTGCCGCGATCCGCAGCGTGGACCATTCGATGCTGCCGCCGAAGGAGAGCCAGAGGCCGCCCAGCGCCAGGATCGTCGCCATCAGACCGAGAATCACCGACACCGCGTCGGGGCGCCGCTTCATCGGCGTACCTCCAGTTCTCCGTCGCCGACGGACAACCTGACCGTGAAGACCGGTCCGTTGGCGCCCGCCGGGGCCGGCTCGGTCAGGATCAGGTCGGGCCCGGTTCTGATGGATTGACGGTCGTTCCCGGTCTTCAGCATTCCGTTGTCGACCCGGGCGGTCAACGCCGTCGTGACGTCCGGCGGGAGGTCGACGACCAGCCGGCCCTTGTCCACCGACGCGCTGTAGGTCACCGACCGCTCCGGCCTGAGTGCGCTCAGATCGACGGTCAGCTGTCCGGTCCGCAGGTGGTCGGCGGCCGGCAGCTGCGCCAGGGAGCCGTACGACCGCTGCTGGATCCCGATGTCGCCGGCGAAGGAGGTGTTGTTCTGCCCGATCAGGCTCAGCACCGTCGCAACGGCGACCACAACGGTGGCGAAGGCCAGCCCGCGCGGCCGGCCGATCCGGGCACCGATCAGCAGGGTGATCCCGAAGATCAGCAACGCTGCCGAGAGGTAGACCGAGACGGTGATCGGCAACCCGAGCACCGACAGCACACCGAGGCCGGTCATGGTCAACCCGAGCACGATCACCGACACCAGTCCCAGTCGCCGGGCGGCCCGGCGGCGCAGACGCCGTTCGGTCGTCAGCCGGTCGATCGCGCTGTCCGGTGCCGGTTCGGAATACAGGCCGACCGGATCCGGGTCCGCAAGGAACGCCTCATGATCAAAATCGCGATCCGGGGCAGCATCCGGGGCAGCATCCGGGGCAGTAGTCGCCGCGCCCGGGCGGGGCTCGGCATAGGCGAAGGTCCCCCATGAGGCCGGCTGGTGGCGTACGGACGGCTCGCGGGTTGTCGGCTGACGGACCTGTTGCGCCTGCAGCTGTGCCTGCTGGTATTCGGCGATCCGTTGTTGCCAGGCGCGCGCCGCCTCGGTGAAGGCGGTCGGCTCGCCGGGGAATTCGGCGAACCGCAGCTGCGGTTGATTCGGCTGGTCGCGATCGGCGCGGAGCTGGTCGCGGTTGCGGTAGTAGCCGAAATACCAGATCGCTGCCACCACCAGGGCCGCGGTGAAGCTGAAGGGCACCAGCCAGGAGAGTGCGACGGCGCCGATGATGCAGGCGACCACGACGATTCCGATCTTGATCTCCCGCGACCATCCGGCCGTCTGCGGCACCCACTCCTCGAGCTGGGACCGCTCCTTGCCCTCCAGCGGGACCATCAGCCAGCCGGCGGCGTACAGGACGATGCCGACGCCGCCGGCGAGGGCGAGCACGGCGAAGCCGACCCGTACCAGCATCGGGTCGACATTCCACTCGGCTGCCAGGCCGCCCGCCAGCCCGCTGACCTTGTGGTCGGTCGCGCTGCGGCGGACGGTCCAGATCGAACTCATGACACCCATAGTGGAACGCCGACGGCGCCAGCACTATCAGGGACGACCCCCAGCCGTCGTGGATTCCGGCCCCAGTGATTCCGGCCGGCACCCGGCGTGAGGGACCGATTCAGGGTTGTGCTGCGGGCTAACCCTGCTGCCCGCCGCTGCAGAACGTGCAACTCTGGATACATCATGGTTTTCCTGGGCTCTCCACACCGGTCCGGTTCCGAGTTGGAACCCGGATCGGACGAGTTGCGCCCGGATCCGGCGCCGGATCCCGGCCCCCAGGACTCCGTCAGGGACACCGTCCTGCGGACCGCCGCTCGTAAAGCGGACGAGGAGTCAGCCCCGAAACCACGCAAGGCCACCCGGGTCAGCGACGGTGCCCTGCTCGGCGGTGTCTGCACCGGCCTGGCCCGGCATCTCGGCTGGCCGGTGATGGTGTTGCGGATCGGATTCGTCGCACTGGCCCTGACCCAGTTCCTCGGCGTGATCGCCTACGCGGCGCTCTGGCTGTTGATGCCGCCGGAGAACAAGACCACCGCACCCGGACTCGAGGCGCACAGCCGGCAGGGCCTCCGGCAGGTGCCGCACCTGCGGTTCCGCCGCGGCGGCGACCTGGGGGTGCTGCTGGCACTGGCCGTGCTCGGCGCCGGACTGGTCTGGCTGCTGCAGATGACCGGGCTGGGGATCCGGCAGCAGGTCTTCTGGCCGGTCGCGTTCGCCTGTGCCGGTGCCGCGCTGGTCTGGCGGCAGGCCGACACGGCCCGGCAGAACCAGTGGAAGAAGGACGCCGGCGGCCGGGTCTGGCTCGCACCGCTGGTGGCGCGCGGCGGCTGGCCGGCGATCGTCCGGGTCGTCATCGGCCTGGCGCTGGTCGGTGCTGCGTTCGGCATCGTGATCGCCCAGCAGAACCAGATCCAGCAACTGCCTGATGTCCTCGCGATGACCGTACTGGCGCTGGCCGGGCTGGCGATCGTCGCCGCACCCTGGCTCTACCGATCCCGTACGGCGCTGAACGAGGCCAGGGCTGCCAAGGTCCGCGCCGACGCCCGGGCGGACATGGCGGCCCACCTGCACGACTCGGTGCTGCAGACCCTGGCCCTGATCCAGCGGCAGTCCGACGATCCCAAGCAGGTCCAGCGGCTGGCCCGCCGCCAGGAGCGGGAGCTGCGGACCTGGCTCTACGGCGAGGAGGTCGCCGAGGAGACGCTCAAGGCGGCGCTGGCCAATGCCGCCGCCGAGGTTGAGGACGAGCGCGGCATCCCGGTGGAGTTGATCATGGTCGGCGACTGCGAGCTGACGGACCGGTTGCAGCCGATCATCCGCGCCGCCCGGGAGGCGATCGTCAACGCAGCCAAGCATTCCGGGGCCGACAAGATCGATGTGTACGCCGAGGTGACCGACGACGACGTCGAGATCTTCGTCCGGGACCGCGGCAAGGGCTTCGACCAGGACACCGTCGACGACGACCGGATGGGGGTGAAGGGCAGCATCATCGGCCGGATGACCCGGCACGGTGGCAGCGCCCGGATCCGCAGCGCACCCGGCGAAGGAACCGAAGTACGACTGGAGATGCGGATATGAGTGGGGATACGGCCAGGGATATGGGTGGCAACATGACACAGGAGCAGAACCAGCCGGACACGCTCGGTCGGCCCTCCGAAGCAGCCGAGGACACGGACGTTCAGCGGTCGAACGCACCGCGCAGCGTGGTGATCGTCGATGATCACGCGATGTTCCGCAGCGGCGTACGGCACGAGATCGGCACCCGGTGCCGGGTGCTGGGCGAGGCCGAGGACGTCGACACCGCGGTCCAGGTGATCCTGCGGACCAATCCCGACGTGGTGCTGCTGGACGTGCACCTGCCCGGCGGCGGTGGCACCGAGGTGCTGACCCGGGTGCACCAGAAGAATCCCGACCAGAGATTCCTGGCGTTGTCGGTCTCGGACGCCGCCGAGGACGTGATCGGCGTGATCCGCGGCGGGTCTCGCGGTTACGTGACGAAGTCGATCAGCGGACCCGAGTTGATCGACGCGATCCGGCGGGTGGGCGAGGGGGACGCGGTCTTCTCGCCCCGGCTGGCCGGCT
>Ga0164242_10005834_pt1 | contig 13641 bp, 8 predicted proteins | sample OricomgcompostMG_FD_108783 | JGI IMG/M metagenome (GOLD analysis project Ga0164242, IMG submission 108783) | Miracle-Growth compost microbial communities from Emeryville, California, USA - Original compost - Miracle growth compost (MG) ...
GCTCTATTGCCCAAACGGCAAATACCAAGAGACGATGATAAACTGACTCCCGATTTGGTTTTTAGAGATCCCTACTTTAAGACGCTATACTCCACGAGATAGAGCGTTTTATTTTGGGATTGGGACAGGGCTTTACCTTTTTAGAACGCCAAAAAAAGACTGGTCATTGACGGAGAAGATTTTAAGCTGGATTTGCTGTTTTACCCTCGAAAATTAAAACGCATCATCGCCGTCGATTTAAAACTGAAAATTTAAACCCGCTTATAAAGCACAGATGGAACTTTATCTTCGTTGGCTGGAGCGATATGAAATGGAACCCAGAGAGAAAACTCCGCTTGGCCTTTTACTCTGCACAGAAGGAAATAAGGAGCAAATAGAATTATTACAACTGGATAAGTCGGGGATTAAGATCGCAGAATATCTTATCCAACTACCAGATAAGAAGCTGTTGCAGCAAAAATTGCACAGCGCCATTGCAATGTCAAAAAAGTAAATGGAGAACAAATGACCGAATGGAAGGCGGCGATAAAAGACAACGAATACCTGTAAACCGAAAAAATTACAAGCATTTATTTTCACCCGTAGTACTTTGCTTAAATCTTTTGTTTACGTATATGGAAAGTAATTCAGCTACAAAAGAATCTGACCGGAACCTCAATAAGTCAGGAAGATTATTCTTTGCCGGTTTGTCTTTCTCTTGCTTTATATCGTAGAGAATCCGGGAGGGTTAAAAGAAACCTTGCTTGCCATTACAGTGCTTCCACAATCTGGATAAATGACGGACCAATCATTATTTATTTGCTTTGAAAATAGCCATTATCGTCTTTGTAGACACATGATAAAAAGCAGCAATTGCCCCTCTTAATATTTGGTTTGCCAAGGATTCTCTCAAGAATTAATCCAGGATGGATGCCTCTATTTCCAAAAACTGCTTTATTGAAACCATTTCTATAATGCAGTGATCCGCTAATCAATTCCCCACTTCCGAACCAATTGCCGCAAAGTTACTTCGTTCTTGCTTTCACGAAAAATAAAGACCCATAGGATACCGGCATTTAAGCCAATTAAATATGGCTTTGTTATGCTGCTTTAAATTTTAAACAAAAAGGCCTTATCAATAAAGCAGGCTTTAAACAATATTTCCATTTTAACTTTCAACCATTATCCAAGTTTGTATTTAACCATCAATTTTCCGTTTGTAATCCACAAAAATGCACTTTATTTAATTAGTTTCGTAGAGTAAGATAACATTCTGCTTTACTTTAAGCGAATACATGTATCAAAAAACTAAAATCCTAATGAAACGTTCAATATTCGGCGCCTTGATATTCTTTTGTCTTTCCTGTCACGCAACGAAGTCCCATAACGGAACAGATAAAATAGACAGAAAAGCCGTTGTTACCAGGCATGACGTTCATCTAACAAGTGTAGATACGCTGGGATCATTAACGGTCGGCAATGGTAAATTTGCGTTTACCGTAGATGTAACTGGTTTGCAAAGTTTCCCGGTGGCATACGCTAATGGTGTCCCCTTAGGAACGCAGTCAGAATGGGGGTGGCATAGTTTCCCAAATGATAAACACCTGTCTTTTAGTGAAACGCTTGATACTTTTAATTTTAATGGCAATCATCGGGCAATCTATTCTGTCCAGAAAAAAACCGGCAGGGGAAAACTGGCATCGGATTATTTCAGAGCCAATCCACAGCGAATTCAGCTGGGCAATATCGGATTGGTACTGATTAAAAAAGACGGCTCTGAGGCAAGTCTGGGTGATATTAAGGTTATCAACCAGAAGCTAAACCTTTGGACCGGGACGATTACCAGCCAGTTTCAACTGGAAGGAACCCCAGTTGAGGTAATCACCTGTGCTGACAGCTTAAAAGACGCCATTGCCTTTCAGATAAAATCAGACTTGTTAAAAGCAGGCAGGATAAAAATTCGTTTTCGTTATCCGGTCCCCATGACAAGTTTTGCAGACAAGGCGGTCAATTACGAAAAATATGCGGGCAATACAACCGGCCTCTCCCAAAAGGACAATCATGCAATTTTTCAAAGAAAAATAGACACCACACAATATAATGTGCTTGCGTCCTGGTCGGGCCGGGCAACGGTCAATCAGAAAGAAGAAAATGATTTTATACTGAACCCAGCTAAGGACAATGGAACATTTGCCTGCACGGTAAATTTTGAACCTAAGATCCAATCTACACTCCCAAATCAAAAGCTTGATTTTGCTGCCGTTCGTGACCATAGCACACTTGCCTGGCAACATTTTTGGCAATCAGGAGCCGCTGTAGACTTTGGGGCTTGTACCGACAAAAGAGCCTTCGAACTGGAACGCAGAGTCGTATTATCTCAATATTTACTCAGAGTACAGGAGGCCGGCAACAATCCGCCCCAGGAAACCGGTCTGACTTATAATAGCTGGTATGGGAAGCCGCATATGGAAATGATCTGGTGGCATATGGCTCAATGGGCCTTATGGGGCAGGCCTGAACTGCTTTCGCCTGCATTGAGCTGGTATTTCAGGGCAAGTGGCACTGCGAAAGCAATTGCTATGCGCCAGGGATATAAAGGTCTTCGTTGGCCAAAAATGACCGATAATGAAGGCAGGGAAACATCTTCCAACGTTGGCTCCTTTCTTATATGGCAACAACCTCATCTGATCTATCTGGCAGAATTAATTTATCAGGATACCCACAACCTGGATGTATTGAAAAAATACCAGGACCTCGTTTTTCAGACCGCAGATTTTATGGCCTCATTTGCCACCTATGACAGCGCAACCGGGCAGTTTAATCTGGGCAAAGGAATCATACCCGCACAAGAGTGCTTTAAAGCCTCTGAAACCTTTAATTCTCCTTACGAACTGGCCTATTGGAAATGGGCGCTCCAGACCGCACAAAGCTGGCGTAAAAGATTGAAGCTGCCCCCAGACGCTGGCTGGCAACAAGTAATAGACCACCTGGCACCTTTAGCCACCCAAAACGGACTCTATAAAGGGGCAGAAGATGTAGTAGATTCCTATTCTCCCAACAGCCCTTATACCATCGACCACCCGGCAGTCCTTATGGCGCTGAGTACACTCCCGGCCGGCCGCACCGTAGATACTGCAATAATGAGCAGGACCTTTGAAAAAGTAAAAGAAGTCTGGCATTGGAACCATACCTGGGGCTGGGACTTTCCAATGGTTGCCATGACAGCAACCAGGCTCCATAAACCGGAGGAGGCCATAAATGCACTCTTTAAGGATGTTAAAACCAATACTTATTTAGTCAATGGGCATAACTACCAGGACCGAAGATTAACTATATATCTGCCTGGCAATGGCGCACTACTGTCAGCAATTGCCCTGATGTGCGCCGGATCTAAAGAGGATCCCGAGCACAACCTGGGATTCCCCAAAAACGGACAGTGGAATGTAAAATGGGAAGGGTTTGAGCAACTGCCCTAACCCACGATTGCGCATCTCAAAGGCTGAGATGTAGACTGTTGCGAGGCTTGACTTCTTTTGAGTTCAGCATTTTGGGCTACATCTTTGTTTTTGGCTCTATTCTATAAAGCTTCGGTAAAATGCCCAGTCTCCCCTGGATTAACTTGAGATCATCCATTGGGTGACTGCACTTTCTTGTTTCTACAGGGAAGCCAGCTGTATTTTTCCCTTCGGTGGTCACCAAGTGCAGGATGGAGACAATCCTAATAATCTCAGACCAGCCCCATGTGATATTTTCCTGTTTGAGCTTACATCGGATGGTATTAACCAGCCAATAAGCCAGAATACCCAAATTTAAATGAGCCTTAAGTGCTCTCGTCGTTTTTATGATAAATGGGACCTAAGTCCAGGTCTGTCTTCAATGTTTTGAATATGGATTCCACTTCCCTGATTAAATTGCCTAACCTTAATATCCATATCACGGAAATTGCGCATGAGGCGGAAGAACTTGGCTAACTCTCCAATCTGCTTATTCAGTAAATCATGTGATGTGAAATACATAATGGGAAATTATTGCGCAGTTTAAACTACTTAACATCTTCTTTTTGGGCTACAAATCGATCTTAAGCTTCTACAGCAATTTATTCAGTAATTATCTCCCTTTATAAGCAAATACGTTCTGTAGGGAAGCTAAAACCCATTAAAGTGTCTCCAAAATCCTTAAAATATGGGGGATTAAAATTAAGCAGCAATAACAAGAATAGGTGACACTTATTAGCTTTGTTAAATATGTATTCATTTAAACCTGCAAACAATTTTAGCCTGAACCTTTTGTTTAGGCGGGCTTGTGGCCATTTGGAATCTGAATCCCTTTCCAGTTGTGCTATCCTTTATTAAGGGAAAATAACCGTAAACACATAAGCTACCAGATTAACCAGCAATACCACTCCATACAAAATGTTGGTTTTCCCTTTGCTTAGGGACAACATCACCGTAAATACAGAAAGACCAAGCAAAATCATTGATTTTGTATCGAGCCCCAAAACGATGTTCAAACCAAACAACCGACTGACAAAGACGACAGAGGGAATCGTCAGTCCGATGCTCGCCAGCGCTGAGCCTAAGGCCAGGTTAAGGCTCACCTGTAAATTATTTTTCCTGGCCGCAATAATGGCCGCCATTCCTTCCGGCAACAACACGACGGCCGCAATCAACACACCGACCAAAGAGCTCGGCAATCCGGCGTCCATAACTGCCTGTTCAATTGTTGGAGAAAAGGCTTTGGCCAGTAATACGACGCCCCCCAGGCTTATCAACAGAAAAATAAAACTGAGTGTTACCTTAATATTGGAAGGTATTGATTCAACATGGACTCCGGTGACTTCCTCGCCTTCAGTGTAGTTTAAAAAGTAATTTTTATGCCGGACCGTCTGCACCAAAAGAAAAGTACCATAAATAGCCAGACAGGCAAACGCAATAAAAATAAGTTGCGCCTCACTATACTGCGGACCGCTTACGCTGGTCGTATAATTAGGTAAAATCAAGGTTAAGACCAGAATGGCAATCAGGCTTACAAGCGCGGTATTAACGGATTCTTTTTGAAAGGACTGCTCAAAATGTTTGGCACTTCCCACCAGGATACAAATACCAATGATGGCATTTAAAATCAGCATCACCGCGGAAAAAACGGTATCTCTCGCCAGGTAGAGGGCTTTTTCTCCTCCAGACATCATAAGTGCAATGATGAGCGCCACCTCGATCACGGTAATGGCCACCGCAAGCAAAATCGTTCCAAAGGGTTCGCCGACACGCATGGCAATGACTTCCGAGTGATGTACGCCGGCCAGTACGGCCCCGATCAGCAACGCTCCAGTGGTAAGCTGAAGTAACCAACTGCCGTCCGTCCAGCCTAGAAAATAGGCCAGCCAGGCGGCAACAGGCAGTAATATAGACCAGTCTAATAATTTTTTCATCCGCTCACCCCGTTTATCATTAAAGCTTACAATGGTTCTGCTTAAAAATAAACTTTTTTTCTCAGGCCTCCGACGGTCTTTATATTTTTTTCAGTGTTAAGACAACCTAGACGCGTATGGATTCTTAATGCGTCATTCTCTCCTTTGCAGGGTATAACCCTCGACATTAATCTATCTTATCGTTCTAATACACAATTCTTTGCGAAAAGTTTTGAGGCTTATCCTCTAGCGTATGAATGTCTGCGCAAAATGCCAATACAAAGCACTGCCATAATCGCTACTTCCACAACAATGACAAGCGTAAATTGCCCGGCACCGGCGTTCTGAAAGATTAACCCCATCAGGTAATTGACCAACATATTACCAGCGAGTGCCACTACCAGCACCACCCCGAATACTGTGGCAGAAAGCTGTTGAAATCTTTGGCCTACCATTCCTAGCATCAATGGGAACCCTCCGGCTAGTCCCGCCCCAATAAGCATCAGCGCCGCAATGATAACCCGGTTATCCTTCCCAAAGAAAAGCAGCGTCACTCCCAGAATCAGCAACGTAAAGGCTGCTGTCCAGAGGCTTTTTTGCTTGCACTTTCTTAGAATACTGCCAAGAAGCAATCGCATGGCAGTCATGGCCACTACCATTAAGGACAAGCCAAATAATGCCAGTTTTCCTGTAAACTGTTTTACACCGATCAGATAGGAAGTACTCCAGTTGCTCATCAAGGATTCCAGACTGCTTTGGCAGAAAAGAAAAAAGGCGATCATGATCAGAACCGGATCGCGCAATAATTTAATCCCCTCTTTAATAGGAAAGCCTCCACTTAATTTTGCCGCCGGGAACCTGATCAACAGACAAACCAGTACTGCCAAAAAGCACAGGCCACCAACGGTAGCAATTATACTTTCATAAGACAGTTTCTTTTCAAATATACCCAATGCGAGAGGCATGGCAAGTGCTCCCAAGCCAAAGAAAACGCCCAGCACACTTAGGTTAGCCCCTTTGCTGTCCATGCTTATGTCCGACACCAGGGCACTGGTCGCGCCATTGATGGCGCCCCCACCTAGCCCAAACAGGAAGACACTTAATTTGAATACGCCTAACGAAGAAGCAAAGGCAACACCCTCGAAGCCCAAAAACATAAAAAAACAACAAGCGGCCAAAATATATTTATACCCATAACGGTCAGAGGCCGGCCCAAAGAGTAAAGAGCCGGAAAGAATACCAAAGGGCAGGATAGAAAACAGAGAGCCTGCACCAATTTCGTCTAACACAAAACGGCTCATCAAGGCCTGTTTTACAGACCCAAGCATGGTGATACCTGCCCCAAACAGCAGGATCGCTGCACAGGCCGTCGCGAAAACCAGCGGCTGTTTACCCTTCATAAAAACAAGCTTTGGTTGAAAAAATAGATGCCTTTTTCTTTTTGGATATCGTATTGGCCAATTTAGGCCAAAAATCCGGTTAACAACAGCCTGATAATTATCATGACCAGCCGTTATTGAACTGACCATTGCTATCCGATTATTACTCTTTCAATGGGAACGTCTGCTGCTTTACCCGGTAAAAATAATTAATCATGCATAAAATAGCAATATTTTTAGGGGGAGGCCAAGCTTTGCCATTTTTATCCATTCGTTAAAACAGCTCCCTTTATAACGGCGCTTTAATCGAATGCGCAGTTTAAATTGAAGATTATAGCTGCAAAATGTGATATGTCATATCAAAATTTTCAATATCTTTGTTTAACGCACCTGCCCTTTACCGCATAAAAGTGAAGATTCAGGCGATGCCTAACCGGACGAAACCGTTTAAAAATCGTACTTTTATTTAGCGGTTTTATGCAGGTTTTAGTAAAGTCCATCTGTAAACAACAACAACATCATCATAACTGCATAAACCGGTTTTAGTTACATGGAAACGACCTCCTTAAATTGAATGAACATGGATATACCAACAACTGGTCTTTTTAAAAATGAAAGACATGCATTTATTATAAAGGAAATCAATTTACACAATAAAGTTCTTTCTTCCGAGCTCAGCCAAAAATTAAATGTTTCTGAAGATACCATCCGCAGGGACCTGGCAGAACTGGCCGATGCGGGAGAACTTATCAAAGTCCATGGGGGCGCTCTTTCGAGGTCCTACCATTATCCTATCCAGCAAAGTAAAACCTATGCCCATGAGGCCAAAAAAGCCATTGGCAAAAAAGCCGTCCAGTTACTGCGTCCCGGAGCTCATATCCTGATTGGCACGGGCACCACCATGCTCGAGCTGGTCCGTCAGATACCTGACAGCCTGGAAGCTACTTTTTTTACCGTCAGCCCCCTAATGGCACTTGAACTCGCCACACATCCGCTGCTTAAAGTAATCTTAATCGGCGGCCAGTTGGATATGTCCTCTCAAATTAATATTGGTGAAAAGCCTATTGCTGAACTCGCAGAAATCAAAGTGGATATCTGCCTGCTTGGCGCTTATGGGATAGATCCCAAAGATGGCCTTACAGAAAACGACTGGTCCGTGGCGCAGGTTAAAAAAGCCATGCTGAGAGCGGCCAGGCAACTGGCCATCATTACCATTTCTGAAAAACTGGACTCCTCGCTTCCTATGCTTCTTTGCCCGTTAAAAAATATTGATTACCTCATCACAGAACTTCATCCTAATGATCCGAGGCTCGATGGTTACCGAAACGACATCGCGTTATTATAGCCCTACATGTTTGTGTTCCCAAATCAACTTCCTCAACTTGAATTTGTGTTCCCAAATCAACTTCCTCAACTTGAATGGCATGCTCCTTAATGCCAGGGATGCTGTTTTTGAACAGCAAAGACTTTCCGGAATGATTCCTTTTCTCATGTATGCGAAATGCCTCCGGTGCTCTATTTTTAATTGAATGCCGGTTGCTGGCATTTCCTTTTAGCGCTATCCGTTGATATTTGATCAACATTCTACGCCGTGGGAGGACGAATATAATGCTTATTTTTGCGCATAATCCTTTTTTAAAATACAATCACTTAAACCCCCTTTCATCATGGAGGCAAATCACAATAACGATACAGCGCTACTGATCATGGATGTTCAAACGCATACATTAAAATCCCTGAAAGACGCTAACTATTATATACATGGCATAGCCAGCGCCATTGCCGCCGCCAGGAGGGCATCCATCCCAATTATATATGTTGTGGTCGGTTTTCAGCCCGGTTATCCCGAAGTGCATCCGGATAATAAGGCCTTTGCCAATATCAAAAATATGGATGTGGGCCTGGACCGTCCGGAAAACTATGCTATCCCGGCGGCTATCGGTCCCAAACCGGGAGAATTACTGCTTATTAAAAAAAGATTCAGTGCCTTTGCCGGCAGCGGCCTGAACCTGGTGCTGCGCGCTAAACAAATAAAGCACCTTGTTTTAGCGGGCATATCTACGAGCGGTGTGGTACTGTCAACAATCAGGGAAGCAGCCGATAAGGATTTTACACTAACCGTTTTGGCGGACGGCTGCGAAGACAAGGATGATACGGTCCACCAAGTGCTCATGGAAAGGGTTTTCCCGAGGCAGGCCGCCGTCACCACGATCAGTGATTGGATAGGTCAGTTATAATTTTGTATAGTACGTATAAATAATAAGTAAGTGATTTTTTCAGCATAGAAAAAAAGCACTTCCTTATTAATTTATATATTTATTTTAGCAATTTACTCTTGCGTTACCGGCTATTTATTTTCCACTACCGGAAAGGAAGAAATACGCAGCCGGGTAGCGCCCATAGGAATCAAGGTCACCTTTTCCACCGGGGTCTGGACGGCCACCGGGCTCTGTGGCAACACCCCACAAAGGCCGTGTTCATCCACTTGCCAGCCAGGAATCTTCCTGGCTTTGACCTGTATTTCCAGCGGAACAGATCCAGGTGTAAATGGCATAGAATCTTTGGGCCAGGGTTTTTGTTTGACCACCCAGTCTGAGATATCTCCATTTGCGGGTAAAATGAGTCCATAATTCCAGGCACTGGCGGGATAAATATTATAAGCCGGCCACTTGGTTGGATCTGCGTCCTTTTGCCAGTGAGAATCTCCGATAGCGGTTTTACGGCTGTCTTCCTTCTCAAAACGCTCTTTAATCTTTAAGGAAAAGCTCAACGGTCCGTAATCTACACTGACGCTGTTTTTATTTTTAGCCCACCTTTTAAGCGTGGGTTTCATGGGGAGCCGAAGGGTGATTTTATCGCCGTTTGTCCAATTCCCATCGATCTTCGCATATCCGTTCGCTGCCAGATTTTGTGAAACAACTTTCCCGTTGATCAAAACCTCTGCATTCTGGCACCAACCCGGGATCCTCAGATATATCGGAAAATGAATTTTTTTAGGGGTATGCACGGTAAATCGGACTTCCTGTTCAAAAGGATAATTGGTCTGTTCTTTTAAGGTGACGGTGGTTCCGTCAGCCACTTTGGCCTTTGCCGAACTCGCGCTGTATAATACTGCTGCCAATCCTTTATCAGGTGTTGCCATCCATAGGTTTTCCGCGTAATAGGGCCAGCCCTGGGCATGATTATGCTGGCAACACCTGCTGCTGAATGGGTTCATCATTAAAAATGGTCCACTGTTCTCTATACCGGGACTGTGGTTTTCATGGTCGCTGATGACCATATTGGGAGCTGTCAGATAGCGCAGTGATTTAAAGTCAGGCATAACAGCCGCCGGATAAGTATTAAATGCTACGTTTTCACAATTATCCGCCCAAAAAGGATCTCCTGTAAACCGTAGCAGCATTTCATCGGAGGCCATTTGTTCTACCATCCCGCAAGTCTCAACGGCCTGGTGGGGGTCCGTGTGGCCAGGGCGGGCATTTTCATCCGCACCAAACATACCGCCCGGCACCTGGCCGTATATATTGCGGACCAGGTAAAAATCACGATAGGTCGCTTTCAGGTCTGCAGAATCCCTGGACAGCATATAATAGGTAGCAGGCTCCCGGAAACTCTGAGCAATATTTACGTTATGCCAGTTTGGCAGGTTATCCTGCTGCTCCCAGTCAGCCGTATTGCGATGTATTTTTTCAGCCAGTTCCAAAAGCATCGGATTACCGGTTCGGTTATATAACCAGTAGACACTATAAAGATTATCGCCGCCCCGGCTGTTTTCCCAGTAATCTTTTAAAAACAGGCTGTCTGCCAGGTTATTTTCCCAGTTAAAATATTTGGTCATAAAAGGGATGACCCGGCTGTCCTTGCTATAATCATAATAAGACTGAAGGCACCACAACATTATCATATTCGGCCATAAATCAGGCTTGCCGTTTCTTAAAGTTAAAGGTCCAAAATAGCCATCCGGGCGCTGTGTTTGCAAAACCGCCTCAATCCAAGTTTTCGTTTCTTTAAGCATGGCCGGATCTTTCAGAATATAGGCCATATCCCCATATCCCTTCAGCCAATAGGGAACTTCTTCCCATCCATGACCGCCTTTACCCTCCTTATCCAGCCAGGCATTGTCTTTTTTTTCCAGCCAGGCACTGATCTCACCTAAATGACCTGTGAGGCCATCTCTTTGCAGCTCCAGGTATTTTTTCACCCAACCGCCCGGCTCAATGCTGCCCACTGGCAGCTTCATAAAATGCACCGGTTTCAAGGGCGCCTTATTACCTACATAATAAGGATTTACGGACTCCGTGCCGGGATAAGCAACCTGGCTCACCTTAACCGTTTGACCTTTAGCTGTACCATGCCCTATGATCAAGCCCTGGCAAAGCATGACTGCTGCCAGATAAGGCGCATACTTTTTAAAATAATACATAAAATATTTTCCTTTTTTATTCTTTTATTTTGTCAGTTTTTGTTCCAGGATCCGCATGTAATATCCTCCCACGACACTGCGTGCCTGAAAACCCACCTGATGACCGTTGGTTGTTTCATGCCAGTCACTTAAAGGAACTCGGTCTGGCGTCTGGGTGGCAAACTTGTAAATAGGATCAATAAAAGTATCAAAATCCGCCCTTGAAGTGGCCATACTCGCCGTCCACATAATCCAATCTGATTTTGTATACGTTTTTCTGCTGTCCAGTGGCAGGCCAAAGGTCAATTGTTTGTTTTTATAAAAAGCGAGTTCTTTTGCAGCGACCGACTCCGGAAAAGCATTTATGCCGAGCATTTTATCCCAGACCAGATTATATTTCTGACTCCAGCTGGACTTCGGACCTCCAAAGGTCAGGGTATAATGATCACCGGCATCTGCCAGCTGTTGCCACTTTGTTGCCATTTGTCTGGCGGTCGCCGCATATTTTTGCTGAATGTCCTTTTTACCCAGCATGCCTGCTAGTTTACCATAAGCGCCGACGGCTTCAATGGCCTTAACGGATAGGTTTGCATTTCTGGCCAAATGGCCGGCAAAATCGTCTGTACAGAGCTGGTTGGCGGGGTCCATGCCTTGCTTTGCCAGATAATCTGTCCAGGTAGTGAGCGTATTCCAATGCTTTTTAGCATAGTCAGCATTCCCTTCCACGGTAGCAATGGCCGCCGTCAGAATCACCATATTACCGGCCTCTTCTACCGGCATATCCTCCCCATAAGTCTGCCCATTGGCGATCGGATAAGTGCCCAGGTCGTGGGCCGGAAAGGTTTTTTTCCAACGGCCGCTTTCACTATAATAGAAAATTCCATTCATCATCCCTTTTAATAAATCCGGATTGTACAACAAATACAAGGGAGAAGATGGATAAGTAATATCTACGGTATTGATAGACCCGTTACTAAAGTTTTCTTTTGACAAAAATAAGAGTTCTCCTTTGGGCGAACGTACAATGGCGTGGGCGGCAATGCTCTGCCGGTAGGCCAGGTCGAGCAGGTGCGCGTACTTTTCACCTCCTGTTTTTATGCCCGTTTGATGGATAGACTGGTCCAACCTGTTGCAGCTGGCAATTACCTGGTCATGATCATTTGCTGCATCCAGCATTTCCTGTTGAATCGTGCGGTTGCCATCCTTATTCCACCAGGGCCTCAGGTTTTCATGGAAAAACTGGACCGCATACCTTTCGTCATAAGCCAACTCCATATAGGCGGCCGTTCCTGCCTGCACCATGCCCAGGTCTTGCACGGTATTTAACCCCAGGCCTTTGCCCTGCGTAGTGCCCATTGTATTCGCTTCGCCCTTTAGAAAGGCGCTGATACCATCCGCCGGGGTCGCAGAAATATATTGCTTAAGGCCCTCAGAACTTTTTGCACCTACATAAAAATAGCCCCAGTTAATGCGAACATTATCGCCTTTCTTTTTTAAGATAGGCTGCGCAGTCGTCCCCACCTGCAGATAGGAAAGACCTCCTTCATTTTTACGGAAGGCGACGACCTGTTCAAAAGGTTCATTTACCGCTACATCCGAGCTTATTCCCAGGAACAGTTTTACCCGGTGTGCGTTGCCATCCAGGCTTTTTACCTGATATTCAATATAAGACACAGGCCTGCTTAAAACCTCCATATTATCCAGCAAAAGCGGTGACACAAACTGCAGATCCAGAGAAACAGCGCCGGCTTTGAATTGATAGGCGGTCTGTGTCGCCTTTACAGCAGCACTCGTTTGTGTGGCCAGCTGGACCTGCTGCAGCGCTTTAGGGCGCACAGGTTGCACAAGTCCGGCATCCAAAAAAGCACCGCCGGCTGTATTGGCACAATGAATGGCCAGCACGTTTTTGCCCGCTTTAAGCAGCCCTTTTAAATCAATGGCTGTCCGGCCTTTAATATAATGATCCGTCCAACCCTTTTTATGGAATACTTCCTTGCCATTTAAATACACTTCTACATTATCATCATGGCTGATGTTGAGCAAGACAGGGCCTTTGTCTAGTTTGGCCGGATCTGCCTCAAAACTCCGCCGCCACCAGATATTATCTGTTTTCCAACTTGTTTTTGCACTTTCAGTATTATCTCCGAAGGGTGCCTGCCCTTTCAACCAGTGCTGGTCATTATAATCCACACTTGTCCAGTCTTCGGCAGGCTGTTCAAAGCTATACCTAGCTTCATAGGTCATGTTCTGCGCGGTAGGCAACACATCCTTATAGGTTAGCGGAGATTTGCCCAAAAACCGGTAAAACTGATTATCTACCTGAATGATCCCGACTAAGGACTGATGAGCACCCGTCCAGTGTACGGTAGTACTTTGATTGAGTTGATCAGAGGAAGACCAGATACTAAAATAACTGTCATGGGTGATAAGCGGGTAGGAGGGGGCAATTTGTTTTGCAGGTTCCTGCGCCGACA
>Ga0164242_10005835_pt1 | contig 13640 bp, 16 predicted proteins | sample OricomgcompostMG_FD_108783 | JGI IMG/M metagenome (GOLD analysis project Ga0164242, IMG submission 108783) | Miracle-Growth compost microbial communities from Emeryville, California, USA - Original compost - Miracle growth compost (MG) ...
CAGGTCCTTGTTCTTGTCGAATTGCAGGAGAACCGTCGAGGAGAAGACCTCGTCGAAGCGCCAGACATGGCGTAGCGACTGCACGGTCCGATCAGGTCCGATGACGAGTTCGAGACGCGCTTCGGCGAAAACATGCGGGTGAGCCGAGGCCGGCGCAGATGCCAGCAGCAATGCAAGGAGAAGCCCCAGGAACGCACCGGCTCCCAGAATGCTTCTCGCCGCCTTCCGCTGGACGACCATGCGACGGAGCTTCTGGAGCGCTCTCATGCAGGTGAACTTTTCGTTGGAAGCGCCCCTACCCCAAGCGGGCCGCACGACAGGGTGTGAATCGAATGCCATTTTCTCGGGCGGAAAGCTGGCGAAATTGGGACTTTCCTCCTGCTTTCGGATAAGACGAGGGCCAGGCTCTATGTTTCGGGCGTCTTTCCCTCACGAAACGGATGCATCCGCCCTTATCGTGCGCGCCGGCGCGGGCCGCCGGTCCGGATCGCATCTCTTGAACCATTGGACCAGATAGTCGACCAGGACTCTCACTTTTGCCGGCAGGTAGCGCCTGTGCGGATAAACCGCGAAAATACCGCTGCCTTCGGTACAGATATAGCTATCGAGAACCGTCACCAATTGACCGTTTTCGATCTCCTGCGCTGCGATGAAGTCGGGCAGCATGGCGAAGCCGAGGCCGGCGAGCGCGGCCGCTTTCGCGGTGAGCGGGCTGTTGACCTCGATCGGACCGGAAACGGAAACGCCGACCGTGCCCCCATTTTCCCCGACAAATGACCAGTTCGAAAGCCCGCGGCCGTTGGTATCGATGATACAGGGCAGACGGGCCATATCCTGCGGTCGCAGCGGACGGCCCAGCCTTTCGATCAGTTCCGGCGTGGCGCAGAGCCTCACCGAGAAGGGCGCGAGCTTTCTGGCGATGAGCGAGGAGTTTTCAAGCCGGGTGACGCGGATGGCGAGATCGAAGCCTTCCTCGACCAAATCGACGAAGCGGTCGTCGAGATGGATGTCGAGCACGACATCGGGATAGGCCTTTGCGAAATCGATGAGCGATTGGCCGATCTCGACATCGGCGAAGGTGCGCGGCGCCGAAAGCTTGATCCTGCCCCGGACATCTCTCGAGGATTCGCGCACCGTGTCGGCGAGACTGTCTATCTCCCTGATGATCTCGGAGGCGCGGGCGAAATAGGTGTGCCCGGCCTCCGTGAGGGAGAATTGGCGCGTCGTCCGATTGAGAAGCAGCGCGCCAAGCTCGTCCTCCAGTTCGCGCACATATTTCGACAGGAGCGCCTTCGAGCGGCCGATCTTGCGGCCCGCGGCCGAGAAGCCTTCGGCCTCGACCACGTCCACGAAAGCGCGCATGCGGGTCAGCGTGTCCATGTCGGAAGCCTTCAGTTTCGCGCGAGAATGCCGCCGGCCAGCGCGATCAACTGACGGTCGCTGCCCTTCGGCCCCAGGAGCGAGATGCCGAAGGGAGCGCCGGATGCCTTGCCTAGCGGCAGCGTGATCTGCGGAAAGCCTGAAAGGCTCGAAAGGCAGAGAAGCCGCATGGCGCGCTCGCGATAGGCCTGCATGTCATCGAAGGAAGCTGATTTGAGAGGGGCCGCGCCGGGCACGGTTGGGAGGATGAGCACGCCGTCATCGCCAAGCAGGTCGGCGAGTTCGGAGCGGAACGCCTCGCGGCGCACGCGCTCGCGCAGCACCGTCTCCTCGTCGATGGTCGAGCCGAATTCGAACCGTTCCTTCACCCCTGGACCGAGATGGCGATCCTTCTTCGAAAGCCAGTCGCCATGGCATTGCCATGCCTCGAAACCCTGTATCTTGCGGAAGGACCAGTAGAGATCGTCGATCCCCTGGGAAAATGACGGTGAGGCGGAGGGCGGTCCGAAGAAGGCCGAAAGCCTGTCCGCCATACCGGCATAGGCCGCCGCTTCGTCCGGCCCGAGCACCATGTCATCGAGGATTTCGATCCTCATTGCGCGCCGAAGACGCCCTTTATGGCTGTCGTCGCCGAGGAGCACGCCGCCAACCTTCTCATAGAGGTGAATATCCTTGGCGAACCAGCCGAACGTGTCGAGGGAAGGGGCGAGCGGCATGGTGTGATCGAGCGGAATCCGGCCATGCGTCGTCCTCAGCCCGACCATGCCGCAAAAACTGGCTGGCGCCCGGACGGAGCCGCCGGTGTCCGACGCGGTGGCAAGCGGCACCAGGCCGCCAGCAATCGCGGCGGCCGAGCCGGAGGAAGAGCCGCCGCAGACCCGTTCGGGCGCCGCCGAGTTGACCGGCGAGGGGAAATGGGCATTCACGCCCATCAGGGAAAAGGCGAGTTCCTCCGTCTGCGTCTTCCCCGCGAAGCGCGCACCCGAATCAAGCAGCGCCTGCACCGCGGACGCCGTGGCAAGAGCGGGCTCGGCCTCTTCGAACCTGTCGGGATTGCCGCATCCGGTCGGATAACCGGCAACATCGAAAATATCCTTCACGCCGAGGTCGAGACCGGCGAGTGGACCACTTTCCGCATTGGGAACAGCGATTTCCGGAAGATCGAGGAAAGCGTTGAGCGGATCGCGTGTCGAAACCATCGTTCAAATCCTCGATACGTCTGCATCTCTATCGTTCACTGACCGGATTTTTTCAACCCGGCCTTCATTTTTCATTGAATGGTGATCCATTTCCACTTATATCGCGTTTGCCCAAAGTCGCACGTGCCTGTGGGCGTCCCCCGACCCTCGAAACGGCGAGGCAATCGGGACGGTACCCGGGAACTAACGAGCCCGGTCGGTCAAGCGGCCTACCGCCTGAACCGAGGACGCCTTGAAGCAACGACGGTGCGGGCCTTTCTGGTGTCTGCCGGTTGTCCATAGACCGGGGTTACTGAAGAGGCACACCTTCATTGCCGGCAGTGCGGAGCGGTTTTCCAATCCAAAGCTGAGGCAGACAAAGCGAGCTGTCGCCCGAGGGCGGTCGCTCATCGCCGCGTGATAAGCGCATCATGGTTCCGGGGTCTCCACCGGCTGGCGCCATGACGCTTTGCATCACGTCCTTTGTCCAAAGCGGAACCCGTGGCAGGGCGCCCGGAACCCGCAGCAGCTTGACGCGGTTCCCGCAAGGAGACCGCTTGATGGAGAGAGACCGATGGCCACCCAGCGTATCCTCGATTTCCTCGCCACCCGACGTCCTGACGGCCCCTGCATGGTGCTCGATCTCGACGTCGTGCGCGACAATTACCGCGCCTTCGAAAAGGTGCTGCCCGATTCCCGTATCTACTATGCCGTAAAGGCCAATCCCGCCCCCGAGGTGCTGCGGCTTCTCGCCTCGCTCGGCTCGTCCTTCGATACCGCTTCGGTCGCCGAGATCGAGATGGCGATGGACGCCGGCGCGCCGGCGTCCCGCATCTCCTTCGGCAACACGATCAAGAAGGAGCGGGACATCGCGCGCGCCTCCGATCTCGGCGTTCGGCTCTTCGCCGTCGATTGCGTCGAGGAGGTCGAGAAGGTCGCGCGCGCGGCTCCCGGTTCCCGCGTGTTCTGTCGTGTGCTCACCGACGGCGCAGGGGCCGAATGGCCGCTGTCGCGCAAGTTCGGCTGCGTGCCGGCGCTTGCCGTCAAGGTACTCAGGGCGGCGAAGGCGCTCGGGCTTGAGCCCTATGGCGTCTCCTTCCATGTCGGCTCGCAACAGACCGATCTTTCGGCCTGGGACCGCGCGCTTGCCGATGCCAAGGGCGTCTTCGCTACGCTCGCGGAGGAAGGCATTGTGCTCAAGATGGTCAATCTCGGCGGCGGTTTCCCGACGCGCTACCTGAAGGATGTGCCGGCGGCGCAGGCCTATGGCGAGGCGATCTTCGCGGCGCTCAGCCGGCATTTCGGCAACCGGCTTCCGGAGACGATCATCGAGCCCGGCCGTGGCATGGTCGGCAATGCGGGCGTGATCAAGTCGGAAGTCGTTCTGATCTCCAAGAAGGCGGAGACAGATAATGTACGCTGGGTCTATCTCGACATCGGCAAGTTCGGCGGTCTCGCCGAGACGATGGACGAGGCGATCCGCTATCCGCTCGTGACGCGGCATGATGGCAGCGAAACCGGCGCCTGCGTGATCGCCGGGCCAACCTGCGATTCCGCCGATGTGCTCTACGAGAAGACGCCCTACCCGTTGCCGCTGTCGTTGACCATCGGCGACGAGGTGCTGATCGAGGGAACGGGCGCCTACACCACGACCTATTCCTCGGTCGCCTTCAACGGGTTTGAACCGCTCCGATCCTACGTGATCTGACGGGGCTCTCCCGTCGGATCGCCGGCAGGTCAGGCGTTCGCGCACGCCTGCCGGTTCGCTTGTGGAACGGATTCTGCTCGTGAAGGATCAAGGAAATGGAAATACGGGAGAACATTGCCGGAGTGACGGTCTGGCATCCGCTGACGATTTCCCCCCTTGTGGGGGAGATGGGCCGCTTCACCATTGGTGCCGAAACGGCGGCCGACATTACGGCGCGCGATACGCTGCTCGATCGCGCCGTGGGGCCGAACTGGCGCAGGAAGGCGTCGGAGAAACTGCGGCGCGGGCGTATCCCGTCGGAAGGCCTTGCGTTCGTCGCGCGAGATATCAAAGGCGATGTCGTCGGGACAGTCAGGCTGTGGGAAGTGACAGCAGGCAACCTGCACGGCTCTGCCCTACTGCTCGGACCGCTTGCCGTCGATCCGCTTCTGAAAGGGGCGGGCATCGGTTCCGCGCTGATGCGCCACGCCATCCATGAAGCGGAAAAGCGCGGCCATGGCGCGATCCTGCTCGTGGGCGATGCGCCTTATTACGAGCGCTTCGGTTTTTCCTCGGAAAAGACGCGCAATCTGGCCATGCCCGGTCCCTACGAGCCGCGCCGCTTCCTGGCGCTCGAACTCGCAGCCGGCGCGCTCGACGGTGCGCATGGCGTGCTCCGGCCGGCGGGGCGGAAAATGAAACCGGCGGCGCTCGGCGTCGCCGCCTGAGGGTCGCCTCACCCGGCGTGAGCGGGTGAGGTCACTCAGATTACCTGGCCGAGCGCCATGGCGATGGACATATCGCCTGAAACCTTCAGCTTGCCTTGCATGAAGGCGGCGGTCGGGTTGAGGTCGCCGGCAAGCAGGTTTTCCAGATCGCTCTTCGAGACCGCAATCGTGCAATCCGCCGGCGCGTCGGCGGTTGAAACGTTTTCGCCGTCGATGACGACAACGCCTTCGGAGCCGCAGTCGAATTTAACGGAGCGGTCGAAGCCACTGCCTGTCACCTTGGCGCGCATCTTTTCCGCGATTGCATCCATGCTCATCGGCTGTCCTCTCGATCATCCTGACACGTCTCTATTATAGGGCCGCGCGCGCGCCTCGAACAGGCAGCTCGAATGGGTTCAGCCCGCACCGCCTTCCGCTTCGTGCGGCGTGATGACGGTACCGTGCTCCGGGTCGGCGGTCTCGCCAACATGGCGCTTGAAGGCATTATCCCGGATATCCTGCTTGGACAGATATTCGATCTGCTCGACAAGTACGTCATGCACCAGCTTTCGTCCGACCTTCTTGTTGATAGCGTCGCGGATACCGTCGCGGAGCTTATCGAGATCAAGCTTCTTCACCTTGGTAAAATCGATCAGCGGATTGCCGTAGAGATAGCTGTAGACGGCGTCGACCAGGAGCGCGTCGGCCGGGATGGAGAGGTTGCGAGAGACTTTCGGCTCGACGGTATAGACGAGACGGCTGAGGAAATAACCATAAACCCTGCCGTCATCGATCAACGGCACCGATATGACGCCGGTGCGCTCATAGTCGAGGCCGCCGAAGAAGGCAGGCTGCGCCGCCTTCGCGCCCGGCATGTTGCTGGAAAAGGAATAGGCCATGGCCCCGATCGCCACGGCGCAAAGCCAGAACGCGGCGGCGGCGAATTTGATCATGAGGGAATGCGGTCTCCGGCGAACTCCCTCGCCGAATAGGTGCCGTCGGCCTCGGCGCGCTGTATTGCCTTCTGGATAAGCGCCGCCACTTCCGTTACCGCGTTAATATGCGCGAGGATTGCCGCTTCGTTGGCCGCCAGTTTCTCGCGCAGCCTGACGAGCTGGGTGCGCTCCTCCGTCGAAATATCCAGCGGGCTGACGCAGCGGGCCGCCTTGTTCAATTCATAGAGATAGCGGCTCTTGCGCGCATTCGATGCGGGAATATCGAAGTCCAGATTGCCCCGGATCGCCGCCGTCTCTTGCTCTATAGTGGCTTCGATGCGGCCGATGATGGCCGACAAGTTTACCGGCCGCGAGATCGTGTCAGTGCTGTTCTGGGAGCGGCTGAGCTTGGATGGCAGATTGGCGGTCATCATTGAAGCCTTCTAGATTCTGGTTTCGTCCGACCGCGCGCCGGTTCCGATCGGCATGGTCAGCTTGCGCTGCATCTCATCGATGACGGCGTGGGTCATGAGGTGGCGGGCATCCTGTTCGGCCTTCGCGGTTCCGTCCGAAGCCCCCGTCAAGGGGACGCTCTTGCCTTCGACCATGTAGTGCGCCTTGAGAAGGCGGTTTGCGATGCCGATGCCGCCATGCTTCGCCATGACGGAGGCGACCTGCTGGGCAAGCTCGGATTTCCACATGTCTCCCGCCAGCCCAGATCCGTATACGGCCTCGCTGTCCTTCGGCATCATCGATTGCAGGAATGTCTGAAGAACAACGGCCTCGAACCGTTGATAAGCCTTGTTCGCAGGAGCCGTCGATGAGGCTGGCGCGGTGCTGTTGGAGGTCCCCGCCGTTTCGGGGCCTACCGGCTCGAAGGGTGCTGCGGCAATTCCCGATTGCGCGCGCTTTTCGAGCGCTGCCTTGGCGGTTTCCATCCCTTCCGGACCGACCGCGCGTGCCACGTCGAGAACGATATCGCCTGGCGGTGAAATGGCCAAAAGTGAGGCTCCCTGGAGGATTTCCTTGTTGTCCCACTATGGAGCAACAAGCTTGCGGCAGGCTGACGCTGGCGGCGGTCAGTCCCGCGATCGCGCCATTCCCGCATGGAACTGGCGTTCGACCGTTTCCAATGTTTCCTTTTCCTGCTCCTTGCGCTCTTCCTGCCGCCGGGCGGAGCGCCATGCATCCTCCACCATGTTGGTGCGCGCGGTCTGTGTGGCGACGGCAACTGCCTCCTGGCGCGCCTTCTCCTTGAAATGGTGCTCGCGCGCGAGCGCGGTGCGGACGGCGCGCACATAAAGGTCTGGGAAGAGGCGGGAGAAGGATTCCGGATCCCCCATCTCGGCAAAGAGTTCCGCCGCTTCCTTTCCTGCCGCAACAGCTTTTGCGGTGTAATCCGCGCGGCGCATCTCGTGGACGGCTTTCAGCTTGCCCTGCAGGTCGAGGAGGCGGCGCAACCGCCTGCTGTCGGTCGCCATCCCCCTACCTCCCGATCGTCACGGGGAGGAAGGAATCCGCATAGAGGCTGAGAAGACTCGGAATGCCGAAATACATGAGAATCATGCCGCCGGCGATGACGAAGGGAAGCGAGATGAAATAGACCGGTATCTGCGGGGCGAGCTTATTGATGAAGCCGGTAGTCAGGTTGATCAGCAGTGCGTAAGCGATGAAGGGGCTGCCGAGACGCAAGGTGACGAAGAAGGCATTCGAGATGGTGTCGCTTACGTTGATCAAGGCCGTCTGCGGGTTGAAGAGCACGTCGATCGGCGCGATGCGGTAGGAACTGATCAGCGCGCGGATGATATCGAGATGAAAATTGAGCGCAAAGAGCAGCATCAGGGCAGAAAAGGAGATGATCGCGCCGAGGGGCGATTCCGCATAATCCTCGAGGAGGGCAACGCCGCCCGATCCGCTGAAGCCCATCATGGTTGAGATCGCGGTCGTGATGAATTCAAGGGCGAGGAGATAAAGCCGCGCCACCATGCCGATCAGAATGCCGGTCAGAAGTTCGGAGACGACCGTCTTGAGAAGAACCGTGGCGCTGCTTCCGGCATAGGGCAGGATGACATCAGACAGATTGGCGAAGAGCGCCAGGCTGGCCGCCACCGCGACGAAAAGCCTGACCTGCATCGGCACGCGCGCGCTCGAAAAGCCTGGCATGGTCATGAAGCAGCCGCCTACGCGGCAGAAGGTCAGAAAAGCCGCGATCACCAATTGAGGCAATGGCGCGCCGGTCACGAAATCGACCCGAGTACCCGGATTTCGACGCCTTTGGCGATCTCGACATGACTGAGCACCGGCAGCGTCGCGAAGAGACGCTCGATGATCATACGCACATAGGGCCGGGCGTCCGGGGCGGTGACGATGACGAAGCGTTCGCCTGCGTCGAGATGCGAACGGATCACCTTCGATGCTTCCTGGCCGAATTCCTCAAGAAGACGCGGATCGATATCGAATTCGCGGATCTCGCCTTTGGCATCGCGCTTGAGGCTCTGGTGGAACGCGATGTCCCAACGGTTGCCGAGGCGCAGCACCTTGAGCACGCCGCCTTCGGTCAGGTCACCGCAGATCTGCTGCGACATACGCATGCGCACATGTTCGACGATCTGCTCGGTGCGACGCACATGCGGCGCGATTTCGGCGATCGCTTCGATGATCAGGTGCAGGTTGCGGATCGACACGCGCTCCGCGAGCAGAAGCTTCAGCACGGCTTGAAGCCCAGGATAGGAGATATTCGAAGTGCAGATTTCGTCGGCGAGCTTGCGGTATTCCGGGTCGAGCCTGTCGATCAGCGCCTTCATGTCCTTGTAGGAGAGAAGCTGCGGCAGATTGTTGTGGATGACCTCCGAAAGATGAGTAAGCAGGACCGACATGTTGTCGGCATAGGTAAGGTTCTCGCGTTTCAAATCTTCCGCGAACATTTCCGGCACCGAATAAGCGCGGAGGCCGAAAGCGGGTTCGCGCACTTCTTCGCCCGGTATGTCGGGCGCCTTGCCGTTGCCGATCAGAACCATCAGTTCGCCGACGCGCATCTTGTGCTCGGTGACGACGGTGCCGTGGATCTTGATCTGATAGCTTTTCGCCGGAATGCCGAAATCGTCGGTCAGCCGCACCTCGGGAACGACGAAGCCATATTGCAGGGCGAATTTCCTGCGCATCTTTCCCATGCGAAAGGCGAGTTCCTGGTGCAGGGGAAGAAGCTTCGTGGAAAGCTGCTTGCCGAGTGCGAGCTCGACCTCCGTCGTCTTGAGCGAGGCCTTGAGAGAGTTTTTCTCCTCATCTTCCTTGGCGGCCTTCTTCTGTTTTTCTTCTTCCGCTTCCGCGGCGGCGCGCTCTCCCGCGCGCTTAGGGATGATGTAACCCACGCCGGCCATGGTGCCGCCGAGGAACAGGAAGGGCAGGGCGGGCAGGCCTGGCATGAGCGCGAGAACGCCCATCAGGAGCGCCGCGACGAAGAGCGCTCGGGGATAGTTGCCGAGTTGGCCGAAGACTGCCTTGTCGGCCGAGCCGCGCGTGCCGCCCTTGGAGACAAGCAGACCGGCCGCGAGCGACACGATCAGCGCGGGAATTTGCGTAACCAACCCGTCGCCGACGGAAAGCTTGGTGAAGACATCGGTTGCCTGGGCAAGGTCCATGCCATGGCGGGCATAGCCGATGGCGATACCGCCGACGATATTGATGGCCGTTATCATGAGACCCGCGACCGCGTCGCCGCGGACGAATTTCGAGGCGCCGTCCATGGAGCCGAAGAAGGCGCTTTCCTCTTCGAGTTCACGCCGCCTGAGTTGCGCCTCCTTGTCCGTGATCATGCCGGCCGACAAATCCGCGTCGATCGACATCTGTTTGCCTGGGATCGCGTCCAGAGTGAAACGGGCGCCGACTTCGGCGATACGCGTCGAGCCCTTGGTGATGACAATGAAGTTGACGACGATCAGGATCAAAAAAACGATAAGACCGATGACGAAATCTCCCGCCATGACCAGGCGGGAAAAGCCGCCGATGACATAGCCGGCGGCATTGGTGCCCTCGTCTCCTCTCGACAGGATGGCGCGGGTTGTCGCGATGTTGAGCGACAGGCGCAGCATGGTCGAGATCAGCAGGACGGTCGGAAAGGAGGAGAAATCGAGCGGCCTCTCGATCCAGAGCGCGACCATCAGGATCAGGACCGACATGGCGATCGAGACCGATAGGCCGAGATCGATCAGGAAGGATGGGATCGGCAGGAAGAGCACCGACAGGATGGTGATGATGCCGATGGCGAAGCCGACATCGCGTCCGTGCTTCCTGATCTCGCCCGCAGGGCTGGTGTCCGTAAGCGCCATGAATCACACTCTAAGCGCCGGCACAGTGCCGGCGGCGCTACGCTAGTGTGCGAAGCTTGCGCGAGGGTGAGGCTGATCGCGCGCCTCATTGTCCGAAAGAACAGCGATCGATGATCAGAAGCCGTTCTGGATGCGCTGGAAAATCACATCGGCGAAGGACGATATCTGCGCGCCTATAAAGGGGCCGGTGAACGCAACGACCACCAGGATGGCGACGATCTTCGGCACGAAGGTCAGCGTGATCTCCTGCACCTGCGTCAGGGCCTGGACGAGCGCGATGCCAACACCGACGACCATGGCGACGATGACGGCGGGAGCCGAGGCGATCAGGACCGTCCATATCGCGTATTGGACGATATCGAGTGCGTCGGCCTCGTTCATCGGACCATCCTGTCTTGTGTCGACCCGCAAGCAGCGGACTATTGTATCGTCACGCCGGCGCCGACGGCGACTTCCTGTCCATTCGAGAGCACTGCGGTGATGCCGTTGGAGAGCACCTTGACCTCCGATACCGTTCCCGTAACCGTACCATCCGCTGAGGTTATTGTATGGCCGATGATGCTTCCCGCCTGCGACAATGCCGAAGATTGCAAGAGTTGGTCGAGCTTGGAATTGGTTTGGACAGCCTGTCCGACCTGGGAAAATGTCGCCAATTGCGCGACATATTGCGTCGAATCCATCGGATTCGTCGGGTCCTGGTTCTTCATTTCCGCCATGAGGAGTGTAAGGAAGGAATTGTAGTCGAGCGTCGGCGCAGATGTTGCGGAACTCGAACTGGAACCATTGGTGGAATTTGTCGCGGTGTTGTTCGTGCTGCCAACCGACGGGACGGACATTATGCGCTCTCCCTCATTTCCATGGTGAAAGCCGCCGGCATCGGGGCGGGTTTCGGATGCAGGATTTCGTTTTCGGCCGAATAGAGATCACGGATCGCCTTCAACGCTTCATAGACGCGTCCCTCGGCGACAAAACCGTCGATATGCTTGAGCGAGGAAAGAATGTGCTTGTCGCGGAAGGTCTCGAGCAATAGCGGCAGCGTCGTCTTGAACATGGAAAGCGCCGTCTCGGCGTTGTTCGGGTTCATCAGCATGATTTGCACGATGAAATAAAGCTGGCGCAGAGGGGTCGTCGCGTCCTCGGGCTGCAGGACGTGGCTCTCCAGCAGAAATTGCGTTTCGTTCAGCAATTCGAGCGAGACCTTGCGGTCGACCTTCACCACCGCGCCGTTGATGTAGATCTTCTCATTCGCCTTCAGCGATATCTTCAACCCGCTTTTCATTGAATGCCGTCGCGGATGATCTGGGACACTTCGATCAGCCCCTCGAAATTGCTGGAGTTGCCCTGCCTGATCGCTTCGCCCTCGCGAAGCAGCCAAAGACCGATCGAAATGAGATTGGCGCGCAATTCCTTGGGCAATTCGTTTTCGCTACTGCCGAGATCCTGCATGAACGACGTCCAGACGCGATTCATAAAATGGATCGATTCAACAGCCTGGACGGTGTTGGGCCCCTTTTCCTTGGCGGCGACCAGGAGGTCGATCGAACGGGTCAGCAATTGCCTTTCGCGATCCTTGGCGTCGGCAATCGAATCGGTCTGAATTTCAGCGTAGGAGAATTGGTACATTATCGCTTCCGTCCGAGGATCACGGTTACAGGTAATTGACGAGGCTCAGTTGCTGCATGCGCGCCGTCAGCGTGTAGGATGTCTCGATCTGGTTGAGCAGGGTGGTGATTTTGGTTGCTACCTCGTTCTGATCGACACCCTCCAGGCTGACGAGGTGGGTGTTGAAGAGGCTCACCTGGCTATTCAACTGATTGTTAGCATTGCTGACGTGGTTCTGCACGAGGCCGATCTGCGATTGTTGGTCGGTGAGGGCCGTCTGCGTGTCTCCCACAAGGGAAGAAGCCTTTCCGACGATCGCGTTCTTGGCGGCATCGCTCAGGTTCCCGCTGAAGAAATCCGAGACCATCGATGCGGCCATCATGAATTTCTGCGCGCCCGCATTGTTTGCGCTCAGCGAGGTCTGGGCCGTTTCGTTCAACGAGATACGGTTCGTGATCGTTTGATCTGAAGCATTCGACCAGGTGCCTTGCCAGCCGGAGCCGAGGAATTGCGGTTCAAGGACATTGTCCATGAAGTCGTTCATCTGGTCGGCGGTGATATTGGCCGCCGCGGGATCGTCGGGCGAAAAGCCGAAATAGCTTTGGAAGGAATCATCCAGCGCCTGTTTCGGCGAAGGACTGCCGGCAGTGAAGTCGTTTATCGGCTGCGCGTCAGTATTGATGCCGGAGAAAATATACTCGCCGTTGACATTGGTGTTGAGGGCCGCTGTAGCGGAACTCAGTGCAGTCTGCGCGGCGGACTGGACGACGGAATCGTCGACGCTGCCGGCGCTGTCGGTGACGAGCGTCGAGAGGAAGGATTGCGCCACGCTCGCGAACTGGCCGAGCGCGTTCTGGGTGGCGCTCAGGCGGGTCGTGATAAGCGCGTTGGAACTGACGAGACCGTTCAGGCGATCGACGTCGCGGGACAGCGATACTGCCTGGCCGGTCTGGGCTCCAAGCGCGAGGCCGGTGTCCGCTACCTTGCCTGTCACCATCTCGGTCTGGGCCTGAGTCAGCTGTTGCTGCATGTCGGCCATCTGGTAGCGCAAGGCCTGCGAAACGGCCTGCGACGAAATGAAAGTCGTCTTCATCGTCAGTTCACCGCCTCAATGAGGGAGTTCAGCATGTCGTTGACGGTCTTCATCAGCTGGGCGGATGCCTGGTAGGCGTGTTCGAGGTCGAGAAGCTGGGACATCTCCTCGTCCATGTTCACCCCGGTCGCATTTGAGAGTGCGGTTTGTGTCTTGGTGGCGAGTGCGTTCTTGTTGTCCGCTGCCGTTGATGCGGCCTGCCGCATGTTTTCGAGCCAACTGATGGTATTGGTGGAATAATCGAGCACGCTTGCCTTGTCGCCCGCTCCCGCAGACGGGTCAAAATTCATCGGTCGTTCCAGGTTCTGCGTATATTTGATCAGCAGGTCGGAGTAAGACGCGCCGCCCGAACTGTTGGCCTTGTAGTCGACGCCGTTGGCTCCTCCATCCCTGAGAAGGGTTGCGTCCCCGCCTTGCGACGGATCCATCAGAGGATTGACCTTGATGCTGCCGGCAAGGCCGGTGGTTACAGTCCCGTCAGCCGGCATGGAAGGCGCACCGGACCATGTGAACAGGCCAGGCGCATCGGGCTGCCCGGTACCGCTCTGGTCCTTCTCCGCGAAGGAACTGATCAGCCCGCGGGCGATCTCGTCGAGCTGACTCTGCATGGTGGGCGCGACATCATCGCGAAGCTGCAGCATGGCCGCGATGCTGCCCGAGGCAGTGGTATTGCCGCCGCTTCCCGGCTGAAGCGGCACGCCGTCGATCGTTATCGAATTCCCGGTGGCGGACG
>Ga0164242_10005836_pt1 | contig 13640 bp, 12 predicted proteins | sample OricomgcompostMG_FD_108783 | JGI IMG/M metagenome (GOLD analysis project Ga0164242, IMG submission 108783) | Miracle-Growth compost microbial communities from Emeryville, California, USA - Original compost - Miracle growth compost (MG) ...
ACGTCGCCACCAACAACACGCTGCCGTCGTGGCTGCTGGAGGGCTTCGCCGACTACGTCGCGCTCCGTGACGTGAAGCTGCCGCTGTCGACCACCGCCCGCCAGATCATCGCCGACGTGCGTCGGGACGGCGTACCGAAGCACCTGCCGGGCCCGAAGCAGTTCAACGACCAGTCCGAGGATTTCGGCGCCGAGTACGAGGCGGCCTGGCTGGCCAACCGGCTCCTGGCTCAGCTCGGTGGGCAGCAGGCGCTGGTCGACCTGTACGACGAGGTCCGCGGCGGAGCCGGCCTCGATGCCAGCATGCGGCGGGAGTTCGGGTTCGGGGTGCAGGACTTCACCGCCCGGTGGCGCCAGGAGCTTCAGGCGCTGGCCCGATGAACGCTGACCGGAACGCTCACCGGATGGGCATGATGCGCTGGCTCTCGCTGGCCATGGCGGTCGGGGGAGCGGTCGCCTTCGTGGTGCTCGCCGCCGTTCTGGTGCCGTGGCATCCCTATCCCGGCGGGGCACTCCACCCGCCGGCAGCCGACACTGTCTTCACGCCTGAGCAGATCACGCGAGCCTCGGCGTACTCGCACGTGGCGCGGTGGCTGGGACGCGGTGAGCTGATCGTGTCGGTGGTGGTGGCCTGCCTGCTGGGCTTCACCCGGTTCGGGCGCGCGGTCACGGCGCGGTTGCGCGGACCGTGGTGGCTGCGGGCAGTCGTGCTGGTGGTGATCGTCGGCGTGATCGGCCAGCTGGTGACGCTGCCGCTGGAGGCGGCCCTGCAGCACCAGCAGCGTCGCTACGGGTTGTCCCGGCAGAGCTGGGCGGCGTACTTCTCCGACGTGGGGATCAGCACCGGGGTGACAGTGGTGGCGACGGCGATCGCGGTCGTCGTCCTGCTCGCGATCACCCGGCGTTGGCGGCGTACCTGGCCCGCGGTCGCCGGTGTGGTCCTCGCGGCGCTGGTGCTGCTCGGCTCGTTCGTCTATCCCGTCCTGGTGGAGCCGCTCTTCAGCAACTTCACCTCGCTGCCGCAGGGCACGCTCCGTACCCAGATCATGCAGATCGCGCAGCAGGAGCATGTCCATCTCGACGACGTTCTGGTCACCGACGCGTCCCATCGCACGACCGAGCTCAATGCCTACGTCACCGGCTTCGGCTCGACCCGCCGGGTGGTGCTCTACGACAACCTGATCAAGGAGCTGCCGCGGGGCCAGGTGCTCTCAGTGGTGGCGCACGAACTGGGCCACGCCCGCCATGACGACGTCCGCACCGGCACGCTGCTCGGGGTGGCGGCGGCCTTCCTCGGCGTGGGACTGCTCGGGCTCCTGGTCGGACGCCGGTATGGCGGCCTGCGCGATCCGGCCGTGGTGCCGCTGCTGCTTGCCCTCTTCGCGCTCGGATCGCTCATCTCGTTGCCGGTGCAGAACACGATCAGCCGTCAGATCGAGACGCGTGCGGACGTGGACGCGCTGGTCACGACCCAGGACAAGGCGTCGTTCGTGGACCTGCAACGGCAGCTGTCGGTCAGCTCGCTCGCCGATCCGACGCCGCCGGCGTGGTCACAGTTCTGCTTCGGCTCACATCCGACGGCGCTGCAGCGGATCGCAGTGGCGGGGCGGGTGCTGGGCGGTCGGTGAGCGTCAGTGAGCGGTGGCGCAGGTGCTGCTCGTCGCTTTGCTGACCTGGTCGCAGGTGTGCTGGAACAGGTCGGTGACCCGGCCGCCGAACAGCAGAACCACCGCCGCGATCACCGCGGCGATGGCGGAGGCGAGCAGGGCGTACTCGACCGACGACGCTCCCCGGTCCTGCGGTCGCTGGATCATCAGCCATCCCTCCGATGGTGTCCCGGTCGGCGCGTCGTCAGGGCTGTGGTGGGCAGAGGCGCCGCAGCGTGGGCTGCGGCGCCTCGATGCTCCCCACGGGTCACAGGTTCGACTCAGCTGCCCTTGGTGCAGGTTCCGCCAGAGGTGCCGTTGGGGCTCGCCACCGCCGTACAGGTGTCGTTAAAGATCTTCTCGATCCGGCCGCCGAACGCGATCACGACGACCACGATGACGGCGGCGATGCCAGCGATCAGCAGGCCGTACTCAACGGCGGAGGCGCCGCGCTCGTCCATCTTCTGCAGACGGGCGTCGAGCATGATGCGCAGGTAGTCAAGCATGGAAGTTCCCCCTCGTTCCCCAGGGCGAGCATCCGCGCCCGCCCAGCAGGACAATCGTCCAAGATCGGGAGCGGACCCGGGATCGGGTGATGGTGCCGACAGGGGTAGTCCCTTCGGGCTATGCCCGCGGCGCACGGGTCCTAGGCCGGGCCCGGGGTGGCGCGAGGTGGTCAGGAACCGGGTCAGAGACCGCTGGGCTTGACGCTGGACAGCAGCCCGATCCGCATCGCGGTGACCAGCGCCTGGGCGCGGTTCGCCGCGCCGAGCTTCTGGTAGATCCGAGCGATGTGGGATTTCGCGGTCGACTCGGAGAGGTAGAGCTTCCGGCCGATCTCGGCCGCGCCGAAGCCGTCGGCGAGGAGCAGCAGCACGTCGTGCTCACGGTCGGACAGCCGGGTCGACTCGGAGGTCTGGCGGCGCATCATCGCCCCGACCAGGCCGGAGCAGACGAACGAGCGCGGCGAGACCGCCGCGTGCCGGGCGGCGCGCACGACCTCCTGGGACGGCGCGTCCTTCCCGACGAAGCCGGAGGCACCCGCCTCCATCGCAGCGAAGATCTGCTCGTCGCCGGAGTGCATGGTCAGCACCACGACGCCGGTCTTGTTGCTCTGCTTGCGGATCGCCCGCAGGATGTCCAGCCCGGTGCCGTCCTGGAGCTGGAGGTCGGCGATGACGACGTCGGGGGAGAGCGAGGCGTAGAGCTCCAGCGCCCGGGCGACAGTACCGGCCTGGGCGACCACCTTGAGGTCCGCCTCGAGGTTGATCACGCCGGCCAGACCCTCGCGGATGAGCTCATGGTCGTCCACCAACAGCACCGACGTCATTGCTGCACTCGTGCCTTCCCAGCCTCCGTGGAGGCGCTATCGGTTCCACCTGCGATCTCGACCGTGACCGCGAGGCCGCCGTCCTCACGGTCCGCCATGGTCAGGGTGCCTTTGATCAGCAACGCCCGTTCCCGCATGATCTCCAAACCATGCGAGCCCTTGCGCGGGGCCTGCATGCCGCGCCCGTCGTCGCAGACAGTGATCCGCGCGTACGGCGCCCGCACCTGGCAGTTCACCTCGATCGCCGAGGCGTGTGCATGCTTGATCGCATTGTTCATCGCCTCCTGGGTGATGCGGAACAGCTCCGCCTCCACCTCCGGGCGCAGCCGGTCGGTGGTCTCGTCGAGCGTCACGTGGATCGGTACGCCGGAGACCTCGGTCAGGTTGCGGGCGATCGAGCCGATCGCCGCGCCCAGGCTCTCGCTGGCACCGACCGAGGTGCGGAGGTTCACCAGGGAGCGGCGGATCTCGGCGACCACTGCGGTGATCCGCTCGCGCAGTACGCCGATCCGCTCGGCCTGCTGAGGCGTCGTCGCCGTACCGGCGAGGGCATCGACGAGATAGCCGAGCCCGGCGATGTCCTGGGCCACGCCGTCGTGCATCTCGCGCGCCAGCCGGCGTCGCTCCTCGGCGGTGGAGGCGTCGCGGAAGGTGACGAAGAGCAGGGCGGTGTCGAGCTGGACGGCGTCGACCTGGAGGCTGCGGCGCAGCTTCTCCAGCCGGTCATGCAGCCCCAGTCCCTCGGGGCTGACCCGGTCGGACAAGCAGGCGACCACGACCGCCGAGACCGAGCCGTCGTGGGCGGACAGCAGCGGGACGGCGAAGAGGTGGCCGTCGACGAACGTGTCGGCCTGGGACCAGGCGGTGACCGCCGCGTGGTCCCACTCGGTGCCGACGGCGACGCCGAGCTCCCGTGTCACCAGCGGGGTGAGGACGTCCCCACGAGGCACGTAGAGGGCCACCGAGCTGACCGGCAGCTCGTCGCGCACCTGGCCGAGGATCCCGCCACCGAGGGTGACGGGGTCCAAGCCACCGTCGAAGCCGCCGCTGATGTCGATCAGCCGGCGCAGCAGCGACTGGGCGTACAGATAGGGCGCGAGCGGATCGGCCCGCTGCTGGAGCGCCGTCAGCAGGAAGGTGCCGATCAGACCGGCGCCCAGCCCGGCGAAGCACCAGCTGAAGATGTCGTAGCCCTGTTGCGGCGTCATGCCGTGCCGGACCGCGAGGGCGGCGACGATGACGGCGAACAGCTCGGTCGACAGCGAGATCGCCACGCCCCAGACGCCGCGGTAGAGGCCAGCGGTGAAGGGCACGATGGCGAGCACGGCGAGCACGACGGGGGAGTGGTCGATCACCACGCCGGCGACCAGGCCGATGGTGGCGGCCTCGACGCCACCGAGGACGTCGAGCGCGATGTGGCTGCGCCACTCCAGGAGCGTGACGACCGCCCAGGCGAGAGCAATGAAGGCGAGAGCCACCAGCGCCGGGGAGTCCCGTGACCACAGCAGCGGCGCCAGGATCGCGATGGTGGCGAAGCCGCGCGCGATCGCCGCGACGCGCCGATGCTGCGGGTCGACGTGGGAGGCGACGTCCGGCGAGGACCCCATCGGCTAGAAGTTGTCCATGATGTTGAGGACCGCCGGCCCCATCACCGGGATGAACAGGCACGGCAGGATGAAGAAGACCAGCGGCACCGTGATCTTCACCGGCACCTGCTGCGCCTTGGTCTCGGCACGCTGACGGCGCTTCACCCGCATCTCGCTGGACTGGACCCGCAGGACCTGGGCGACGGGGATGCCGAAGCCGTCGGCCTGGACCATCGCGCTGACGAAGGTGCGCACGTCGTCAACGTTGCACCGCTCGGCAAGCCCTCGCAAGGCCTCGGCCCGTCCCTGCCCGAGCTGCATCTCGCGCAGCATCCGCATGAACTCGTCTGCCAGCGGCCCTTGGGTCTTCATCGCCACCTGCTGCACCGCGGCGTCGAACCCGAGCCCTGCCTCCACGCTGATCGTCATCAGGTCGATCGCGTCGGGGAGCTCGCGCTGGAGCCGTTCGTTGCGGTCGTAGGTGCGCTGGTAGAGGTAGAGATCCGGGGCGAAGAAGCCGACCATGAGCCCGGCCAGTGTCAGCAGCGCCCCGGTCAGGAACGACGCGCCGAGGAGCAGCGCGAGAAGTACGCCGACGACCAGCCCGACCACGGCACAGATCACCTTGCCCGAGACGATCCGATCCACCGTCCAGCCGGGCGGGTTCCCCGCTGCATCGAGCTTGCGCCGGATCCGTTCGGCGGAGTCCGAGCCGGTCACGCGACGGCCGACGGTCAGCGCGCGAGCGCGCAGCGGCGCGATCACCCGGTCGGCGAAGGGCTCGTCGAGCTCCTCGGTGAGCTCCTTCGGGGCCTGGCCCATCGCCTGGACGACGGCCAGGGAGCGGTTGACGCCGGCCGACTCCTCATCGGTGCGCAGGGCGAGGCTGAGCAGCACGATCGCGCCGGCGACGAGCAGGATGCCGAGGGCCAGGATGACGACCACCTCAGACCTCGACCTTCACGAGCCGGCTCATCCAGAAGGCGCCGATGCTCAGCCAGAGCACCCCGAAGACAACCATGACGATGCCGCGCGGGTCGTGCACGAGTGGGCGTAGGTAGGACCGGTTGGTGGCCAGCAGGTAGAGCGTGAAGATGGGCGGCAGCGCCCCGATCACATAGGCGGAGAGCTTGCCCTCGGCGGAGAGCGCCGCCACCTGGCGGCGTACGTACTGCCGCTCGCGCAGCGTCGCCGCCACCGTGTCGAAGAGCTCGGCAAGGTTCCCGCCGACCTGGCGCTGGATCCGGATCGCCATCACCACCCAGCCGAAGTCGGGGCTGTCGTAGCGCTCGGCCACGCCGTCGAGGGCGTCCTCGAGCTCGACGCCGAGCCGGGTCTCGACCATGACCCGGCGGAACTCACCGGCGATCGGATCGCTGCCCTCGCGCACCACCGTGTCGACCGCTTGCGCGAGCGAGAGGCCGGCGGAGAGGGAGCCAGACATCAGCTGCAGCGTGTCGGGCAGAGCCTCGGCGAACTTCCGCTGGCGGCGGCCGCGGCGCAGCATCAGGTAGGCCCACGGGCCGACAACGCCGAGGAGGAGGAAGAGCAGCCCCAGGACCGCGTCGCCGTGACCCAGGAGCAGACCGAGGAGGCCCGTGCCCACCGCGATGACGAGGTGGACCAGCAACCACTCGGCCGGCTTGAGCTCGCTCCCGGCGCCGTCGAGCCAGCGCGCGATCCGCGCCTCGAGGCTGGCATGGCGCCGGAGCAGATCGGCGGCGGCCGTGGTGGCGGTGGCGAGGGCGTGCTCGGCGTCGAGCCGCGGCGGCGTCCGTCCTGAGGTGCCCCCGACGCCGGTACGGGTGGTGTAGGCGGTCACCAGCTCCTCGGCGGAGGCGGCCCGGCGGCGTGGCAGCAACATCAGGACCAGCGCGAAGAGCCCCACGGCGAGGGTGCCGACGCCGACGTACATCACCCAGCCGGGTAGCACCCAGTGGCCCTGACGGTCGGCCACCGGAGCCGGCAGAGCCGCCTGCAGCCGATCGTCGTACGCCGAGGCGGTCAGGGTGCCGCCGTCGGTGGTCGGCAGTGTGACTTCGACCGTGCCCCGGGTGGCCGTCAGGCCGGCGGGCAGGGCGGCGGTGACCAGGACCTGTCGGGCGAGCACGCCGGCCTCGGCCGCGAACGTCCGGGAGAGCGCGGTGGGGTCGGAAGGCAGCACCGCGCCGCGGCCGGCCTTCGCGATCCGCTGGAGCGGCCCGTTGGTGCTGCCGGTCTGGTCGACCGCCACCACGTCGACGAGTGCGTCGGTCTGGCCGATAGCGCTGGTGAGGCTGCTGAGCGACGTGGTGCTCGCGGTGTCGGCGCCGTCGGAGAGCACCAGGATCGAGCGCTGGCCCTGATCGCCCGCGTCGTCGAGGGCCGTCCGGACGCCGTCGTAGAGCAGCGTGCTGGGGCTCAGGGAGAGCTGGTCGAGCGTGGCGGTCGCGCGGTCGCGGTCCCGGGTGGGCTGCAATGCCGTGGTCACGGAGCCGCCGTAGGTCACGATGCCGAGGTAGACGTCCTGGGGCAGAGCGTCGACGTAGGCGGCCGCAGCGGTCTTGGCGGCGGCGAACTTGGCCCCGCTCATCGACCGGCTGGTGTCGATCGCCAGGATCGCGGTACGCCGTACACGTCCCGTGGAGCCTGCCTGCGCGGACGCGGTCGTCCGCCTGCCGGCGATGGTCACGGCGACATGGTCGAGGTCGACCTTCGCGTCGGCGGGCACCGAGACCAGCATCGACAGGCCCGCCCCGGTCTGCTCGAAGTGGCCGATCTGCGCCGCGCTGTCGGCGTACACGGGGGACAGGGCGGTGACCCAGGTGAGGGCCACCGTCACGATCGCCATCAGCGGGGCCAGGACGGCCCGGCGGACCCGGCGGATCATCGGAACCGGTCCGTCGCGAAGAGCATCGGGTCGACCGTCACGTTGGTGTAGGCCATCTTGTCCAGCACCTTGGGACGCAAGCCGGTCGGGCGCAGGTGGCCGAGCGCGCGGCCGTCGGCGTCGAAGCCGGCACCGGTGTCGAAGGCGAAGATGTCCTGGAGGGTGATCACCTCACCCTCCATCCGCTCCACCTCGGTGATGTGGGTGATGCGTCGAGTGCCGTCCTTGAAGCGGGTCTGGTGCACGATCAGGTCGACCGCCGAGGCCACCTGCTCGCGGACCGCTCGTACCGGCAGGTCCATCCCGGCCATCAGGACCATCGTCTCCAGCCGAGCGAGCGTGTCTCGCGGGCCGTTGGAGTGCAGGGTGCAGATGGAGCCGTCGTGGCCGGTGTTCATCGCCTGCAGCATGTCCAGCGCGGAGGCGTCGCGGACCTCGCCGACGATGATCCGGTCGGGCCGCATGCGCAGGCTGTTGCGGACCAGGTCGCGGATGCTGACAGCGCCCTTGCCCTCGATGTTGGCGGGACGCGACTCGAGCCGGACCACGTGGGCCTGCTTCAGCTGCAGCTCGGCGGCGTCCTCGATGGTGACGATCCGCTCGTCGTCGGGGATGAATCCGGAGAGCACGTTGAGGGTGGTCGTCTTGCCGGCGCCGGTGGAGCCGGAGACGATGATGTTGAGCCGGCCGCGCACCGCCGCCTCCAGGAAGTCGCGCGAGGCGGGCGTGAGCGAGTCGAAGCGCACCAGGTCGGCCACGGTCAGCGGGTCGGCGGCGAACTTGCGGATCGTCAGCGCCGAGCCGTCGATCGCCAGCGGGGGCACGATCGCGTTCACGCGCGAGCCGTCGGGCAGGCGTGCGTCGACCATGGGGGAGGACTCGTCGACCCGACGGCCGATGCGGGAGACGATCTTGTCGATCGTGCGGCGCAGGTGGGCCTCGTCGGTGAACTGTGCGCTGGCCTTGACCAGCCGACCGTGCTTCTCCAGCCAGATCCGGTCGTGGCCGTTGACCATCACCTCGGAGACCTCGGGGTCACGCAGATAGGTCTCGATCGGGCCGTAGCCCAGGATGTCGTCGGTGATCTCCTGGGTGACCCGGGTGCGGTCGCTGGTCGACAGCGGCCGGTCCTGGCTGCCGAGCACCTCGGCGAGCACCGCGCGCACCTGCCGGTCCAGCTCCCGCTGGTCCATGTCGACGTCGTAGAGGTGCGGACCGAGCTGCTTGAGCAGCTCGGCGTGGACGCTCGCCTTGAGCTCCTCGATCCGCTCGTGCTGCTGTGCCGACAGGGCCCGCCGGTGAGGCGGCTCGGCCGGGTCCGGCCGCGGGCCGTCAGCACGGCGCTTCCCGGCGGTCACGGTGTTCGTGGCGTTCGTGGCGGTCGACGCGGTGGCGGCATGCTCCGGTACGTCGAGGACGACCGGGGGGCCCAGCTGCTCGGCCGGCTGTGCTGCGTCGTGCTCGTCCGCTTCGGGGGTGGTCCGCGGGAGAGACTCCTCGTGCGGGGCAGCGGTGGCAACGGCGGTCGCAGCGGCGCTGACGGTGGGCTCCGTGGCGGCGCGAGCGGCATCGGCCTGACGTGCCGCGGCCAGGCGTTCGGCGAGACTCACGACGTCACCTGCGCTTCCACAGGAAGCCGCGCGACGGCGCCTGGTCGTGACCCGGTGCCGAGGCGGTGACCGGGCTGCCGGGCGGAGAGATGCTCTGGCCGGCCAGGGCCGAGGCCATCTGCAGGATGGCGAGGCTGGTCGGGTGCTGCGGATTGCGGAGCACGATCGGCTTGCCGGCGTTGGTGGCAGCCGCGACCTCCATCGAGGTGGTGACCCGGGCCTCGGGCCGCATGCCGAGAATGCCCTCGACCCGGTCTGCGCTGATGCCGACCTCGTCGTCGGCCCGGTTGAGCAGCAGGTGCCGGTGATCGGGCGCGATGTCGAGCATGTCGAGCGTCTCGAGGGCGACCTTGACGTTCTTCAGGGTCGGTACGTCGAGGGTGGCGACGATGACGATGTCGTCGGTCTCGTCGAGTGCTGTCAGGGTCTGCTCGTCGAAGGCCGGCGCAGTGTCGATGACGATGTAGTCGAAGGTCTGCTTGAGGGTGCGGATCGTCTGCAGGACAAGGGTCGAGGAGATCCGGTCGCGGACGTCGGGGTGCGACGGCGCCGCCAGCACCATCAGCGAGTCCTCGTGGCGGGTCAGCAGGCCGTCGAGCAGCTCGGTGTCGATGGCGTCCTCGGAGCCGATCGCATGCTCGATCGAGTGTGTCGGGAAGAGCTGCATGGTGATCGCCACGTCGCCGAAGGCGAGGTCGAGGTCGACCAGGCAGACCCGTCGGGCGCCCTTCTCGGTCAGGGCGAGAGCGAGGTTGACCGCCATCGTGGTCTTGCCGACGCCGCCCTTGGGCGACCAGACGGTGAGCACCTTGCCCTCGCTGTGGCTGCCTGCGGTGGCGCCGCGCAGGGCGGTGAAGAGACGGTGGGCGCGGTCGACCGCGGCGGCGACATCCGCCGGCGAGCCTGCCGGGACGACCTCGCGGGCACCGGCGGCGACCGCCCGGGCGAAGACGTCGGTGGAGACCTCGGTGCGCACCAGCACGACCGATGCGGCCGGACGGGTGGCGCGCAGGCTCTCGCACGCGGCCAGCGCCTCGACCAGCGGCATGGTCGGGCCGAGGACGACGACGTACTCGTCGTGGTGCTGGCTCATCCAGGCGCGCATCCGGTCGGTGCTCGGCGCAGCCTGGGCACCGGGCGGGAGACTGCGGACGAGACCGGCGGCGATCTCCGGGTCGGATTCAACGACGACAGGCATGCGTGCGTCTCACTTGAAGAGGCTGTTGAGCGTCGTGGCAGGGCCGGGGGCGACCTTGCTGTTGTCGGTGAGGAGCGCGAAGGCCAGTTCCCCGTTGCCCTGGGCGAAGAGGACCTTCTGGGCGTCCTGCTGGTCGACCGCCAGGGTGAGCAGGGTCTTGGGCAGCTGCTCGGTCGTCTGCTGTCCCTGGTTGTCGGTCGTGGTCGTCGAGACCGGGGTCGTGGAGCCGGTGCCGATGACCTGGACCTTCGGCAGCAGCAGCCGCGAATAGGGCTGGCCGCCCTCGACGCCGTTCATGAAGACCGCGACATAGGAGCCCGGGCTGACGAAGCCTGCGACCCGGGCCGGGTCGGTGAGGTTGACCGAGATGGCGATCTTGCCGTTGGGGATGGTCAGCGCCGAGACGGGCGCAGCGGTGGTGCCGAACTTGGAGGCGATGATCTGCTCGCCGGGGTAGATGGTGGTGAGGGCGACCTCGCCGGCGAGTGATGCCGTGCTCGTCTGGTAGCCGTTGAGCAGCTGGTTGCGGGTGACAGGAGTCAGGGCCAGCTTGCCACCGCTCGAGGCCTGGTCGATCGTCTCGCCCGGGTTGATCTGCGAGGTCGCGGTCAGCACCTTGACGGTGGCGAACTGGTTCTCGGCCCGATGGTCGGCGCCTCGCACGTAGACCAGGACGAGCACGATCCCGAGAGCGGCCACGATCGCGGCGATCACCACCAGAAACCTGCGACGCTCCATCACGGCCTTCCCTCAGCGCGGGTCAGGGAGACCCCGACACCCACGACACCCGTGGTTCACGCTCCCCTGGACGACTGTAGGGAGTCCGCACGCCCGGTGCGTGGCGTTTCCGACTATCCGTTCGGGTCGTCTCGCGGGCGCTGGTCGTAGCCTGATCGGGCCATTGACCGGGACGAGGTGTGCGTCCCAGGTCGATGGCCCGATCGGTTCGTGAAGAGGTCGGCGGAGAGTCCGTGCTGGATCAGCGCTGGTAGAGCGCGTCGACCTCGTCCTTGAACTCACGCATCACGACGTTGCGCTTGAGCTTGAGGCTGGGTGTCAGCTGGCCGCCCTCCTCGGTCCAGGCATCCGGCAGGATGGCGAACTTCTTGATCGCCTCGGCGTGGGAGACGGCCTTGTTGGCGTCGTCCACGGCGTGCTGGATCTCGGCCTGCAGCTGCGGGTCGTCGTACAGCTCGTCCACGCCGCCCTGCTTGTCGTGCGCGGCCGCCCAGGTGGGCAACGACTCCGGGTCGAGGGTCACCAGGGCGCCGATGAAGGGCTGGCCATCGCCGACCACCATGCACTGGTCGACCAGGACATGGGCGCGCAGCCGATCCTCGAGTACGGCGGGGGCGACGTTCTTCCCGCCCGCCGTCACGATGATCTCCTTCTTGCGACCGGTGATCCGCACGAAGCCCTCGTCGTCGACCTCGCCGAGGTCGCCGGTGTGGAACCAGCCGGCCTCGATGGCGTCGCCGGTCGCGGCCGGGTTGTTCCAGTAGGACTCGAAGATCTGGCCGCCCTTGAAGAGCAGCTCGCCGTCGTCGGCGACGCGGACCGACGTGCCGGCGATCGGTCGGCCGACGGTGCCGATCTTGATCGCGTTGGGCAGGTTGACGGTCAGGGCACCGGTGGTCTCGGTGAGGCCGTAGCCCTCGAGCACGGTCAGGCCGATGCCACGGTAGAAGTGGCCGAGCCGCTCACCGAGGGGCGCGCCGCCGGAGACGGCGAACTCGCAGTTGCCGCCCAGGGCGGTGAGGAGCTTGCTGTAGACCAGCTTGCTGAACAGGGCGTGCTTGGCGCGCAGCACGAGCGAGACGCGGCCCGCCTCGGTGGCGCGGGAGTAGGCGATCGCCACGTCGGTGGCGATGTTGAAGATCTTGCCCTTGCCGTCGGCAGCGGCCTTCTGGGAGGCGGTGTTGTAGACCTTCTCGAAGACGCGCGGGACGGCCAGGATGAAGGTCGGCTTGAACTCGCCGAGGTCGTCGAGCAGGTTCTTGATGTCGGGGGAGTGACCGAGGCGGGTGCGGGACTTCACGCAGCCGATCTGGATGATGCGGGCGAAGACGTGCGCCAGTGGGAGGAAGAGCAGCGTGCTCCGCCCCTCGGTCTCGAAGAGCTGGTCGAGCTCGTTGACGACGACGCCGAGCTCCACCATGAAGTTGCTGTGGCTCAGCGCGACGCCCTTCGGTCGGCCGGTGGTGCCGGAGGTGTAGATCAGCGTCGCCGGGTCGGACGGCTGCACCGCGGTGCGGCGCTTCTCGACCTCGTCGTCGGCGACGTCGGCGCCCAACGCGACGAGGGTCTGGACGGCGTCGTCGGTGAACGACCAGACGTGGGCGAGCGTCTCCAGGCCCGCGCGGGCCTCGTTGACGCGGTCGAGGTGAGCGGGGCCCTCGGCGACGATCGCGCGCACGCCACCGTCCTCGAGGATCCAGCGGACCTGCTCGGTGGAGGAGGTCTCGTAGATCGGCACGGTGACGGCGCCGGCGAACCAGATCGCGTAGTCGAGCAGCGTCCACTCGTAGCGGGTCTTGGAGAACAGCGCGACCCGGTCGCCCTGCTCGATGCCGGCCGCGATCAGGCCCTTGGCGACGGCGACGACCTCCTGGTGGAACTGGGCGGTCGTCACGTCCTCCCACCCCGACGCGCCGGGGCGGCTGAAGGCCACCGTCTGCGCGAAGTCACGTGCGTTGGCCACGACGTCGTCGGTCAGATTTCCTGCCGTCGGAAGGTCCATGGTGGCCGGGGTAGAGAACTCGCGCACTGCTTTCCTCCGCACATACTGCTGGTAGGTGAACGCGGGCACACTACTCCGAGAACACCTCCGGGCGGCATCCCCTGGTCCATATCCGCTAGGCTCGACCTCTGTCCGACTACGGTCGGAGCCCGTCATCCGAGCCCCCGCTGAGGGCCCGAAACGCGAAGGCACTCCATGGCCGAACAGACCACCTCTTCGATCGTCGTCCAGGCCGCCCCGGGCGCGGTGATGGACGTGATCGGCGACTTCCCGGCCTATCCCGCATGGGCCAAGGGGATGAAGCTCGCGGAGCCGCTCTCCACCGGCCCCGACGGCCGCGCCGAGCAGGTCCGGTTCGTGCTGGACGTCCCTCCCATCAAGGACGACTACACGCTCTCCTACGTGTGGGACGGCGACCGCAAGGTCTCCTGGACCCTGGTCAAGGGCACCCTGCTGCGCGCCCTTGACGGCGCGTACGTGCTACGTGACCTGGGCAACGGGTCCACCGAGGTCTCCTACCAGCTCTCGCTCGACGTGACCATCCCGCTGATCGGCATGCTCAAGCGCAAGGGCGAGAAGATCCTCATCGAGACCGCGCTGCGGGGGCTGAAGACGCGCGTCGAGTCGCTGTGACGGCGGCTCCTGCGCCGGAGACCCGCGGG
>Ga0164242_10005837_pt1 | contig 13639 bp, 9 predicted proteins | sample OricomgcompostMG_FD_108783 | JGI IMG/M metagenome (GOLD analysis project Ga0164242, IMG submission 108783) | Miracle-Growth compost microbial communities from Emeryville, California, USA - Original compost - Miracle growth compost (MG) ...
CGCGGAGTCGAAATCGGCCTGGCTGATCGCCTTGACCGTGATCAGTTGCTGCGCGCGCTGCGCATTGGTTTGCGCCAGATCGTAAGACGCCTGCGCCTGCTGCTCGGCGGCCAGCGCGCTGTCGTAAGCGGCCTGATAGGTGGCCGGATCGATCTGGTAAAGCGACTGCCCCGCCTTGACCGCGCCGCCCTCGGTGAACAGACGCGACTTGACGATCCCCGTCACCTGCGGCCGCACATCCGCCACCAGCCACGCCGAAGTCCGCCCCGCCAACTCCTGCGTCACCTGCACCGGCTGAGTATGAACGACGATATACCCGACGGGCGCGGGGCCTTTGGCCCTGTCTTTGGAATCGTCTTTATGGGAACAGGCAACCAGCGTGACGGCGCTCAGAACCAGAAGCGGGGCGGTCACAAATTTCGCTTTCAACATCAGGCCCTCTTTAGGAAGTCACGCGCTTATACGCACGAAAGGCGACAAACCAGCGCAAAGAATGAAAAAATTAGAGATATAAATATTTCAGATTGTCTGGTCCACCGATGGTCGGACTTTGTTACACTTCATTCTCCGCCGGCTTGATTGTCGCTACCGTCGGTTTCTGGATTCATCTATGAGTCTTGAGCCTAGAAATCTAAAGTGATTTTTAATTTTGACAATCCGAGTTGGGAGGAGAGTAAAAATTTGAAAGCGAGCAATTTTACGCCATGCAGATGCTTCCACTTATAGCATCAACGCTATAAGTATGCGGAAGGATTGAGACTATAAGCAGCGTGCGTTCTCGGTGAGAGGTGCATCGCAAATCATTGAGCTTTGATGAAATGATTTTTTTAGACTTGCTGGCGACTAGGGCCAAATATGAAGGTGTGAGACGAACGGCATCAGGTTTTGAAGTCGTTGAGCCTTGGGGCAATATCCGTCTGAATTATATTGAACTGGCCGAAGGATGGTACGAGCTAGCGGTTACTGGCGGGGTGGTTCATCTTGAACTTTATGACGTCGATCGGTATCAGCGTATTGAATTGCAGGCTGCGGACAGACAACACGCCTTTGTTCACCTTAGTGGCGGACGTTATTTACCTTCCTTTAAGGTGGGCGGCAGGCCAGGTTTATATAATATTCAAAGTGGCGTTCTGCGGTCATTTGGCATAATTGCGCGTTACCGTCTGTTTGCAGGCCGTCTTTTGCAGGCCATCGTGAGCGGGATGCGGCCACAGCAATTGTACGCGTTAATTCTAAAAGTGATACAAAAGAGTGAAACCTACGGAATCAGGGCGAAACAACAAGGGAAGGGCCCGTCGACTGGCTTGTTAAGTGCCGCAGATTTTACATTTGACAATGGGCGACTGAATGTTGCCGAAAGATTGGCGCGCCTCGGACGCTTGCCTGTTTTTCTTATGCAGAGACAGGGTGACCGTGCGCCGACGGTTGAAGCTGTGCGCGAGCAGGTTTACCCGAACATTGTGAGCGATGCGCACGCTTCGCATGATTTCATTCTGGTCACGGGTGATGATGAACGACTCTCGCCGGATGCCTTGCTCCTGTTCGCGGAATATGCCGAACGGCATCCCGACAAACAGGTGATCCTGGCCGATAAGCGAATTTCAGGTAATCCTACGGCGCGTATCGCCTGGGATCCGGTCCTATATGAAGGGCGATTGCCGACACCCTTTGCCTACCGCAAAGGTGCGACGCCACAGGCGTCTTTCTTAAACGCTCATGAGTTTGGCCTTATAAGCGTACCGCTCGCGAATGGCATAGCAATCGAACAGCGGGAGCGCACGGCAGAATCGTTCCGGAATGAGGAAGGTTTGCCCTGCAGCATCATTATTCCGACACGTGACCGGGCCGATTTACTGCAAGCTTGCCTAGAGGGGCTTTTCGAACGTACCGCATGGCTGCATGAAGTCATTATTGTCGATAACGGCTCCGTTGAGGCCGAAACCTTCGCGCTTTTTGAGGCCTATGTCTCCCGCGGGCTGAAGGTTTTGCGCGCGGACATGCCTTTCAACTTTTCGGCCTTATGCAATTTAGGGGCGGAACGCGCGTCGCATGATTATCTGGTCTTTCTCAATAATGACGTAGTCTTGCAACGCCCCGACTGGCTGGGGAACATGATGCGGCACGCCATTCGCGAGGAGGTAGGTGCTGTCGGCGCGCGCCTATTATATGCGGATGGAAGCCTTCAACATGGAGGGATCATGTTGGGGCTTACACAGTTGTGCGGGCATTCTTGGCGAGGCTTTTCCGAAGTCGAGCAGCAGAATGAGCCGCGTTTGCGGCGCTCTTCTCTGCGTGCAGCCGTGACCGGCGCATGCCTTTGCGTTGATAAAAGGAAGTTCGATGAAGTCGGCGGATTTGATGCGGAGCGATTTCCCATAACGCTCAATGACGTCGATTTGTGCCTAAGGCTTTGGGCGGCGGGCTATGTCAATGTGTATGCTGCGGATGCAGTCGCTTATCACCTGGAAGGTGTAAGCCGTATGGAGCGCGCCGACGCGAGCAAGTTAGCGTGCCGTTTACGTGAGCTTCGCCTCTTCCATGAACTCTGGGCTGAGCGCATCGACCATGATCCCTGGATTTCACCGGCCGTCGCAAGATCATGTGAGCGATTCGAATTCCTGTCATTTTCTCGGCCCGCGCCGTTCAGTTCATGCAAACGGGAAGACGCGGTATCGGTTTGTTTATCCTTCAAACTCGCTGACGTTCTGCAATATTCCACGAGCGTGGCGCGGTATTATAAAGCTAATATGTGCTTTAGGCGCCGCAGAGGCCGAGCTTGTATTTTCCATACGGGGAAGTGGACAAAGGGTGGGCAATGGGTTGACAGTCCAAGACGTATGGTCGACAAGAACCTGCTTTTTTGCCGGTAGAACGAATAAATGATCCAGGATCCACGACATAAAAACGTAACTTTTGATGCCACATCAGTGGGGGCATATAAGGCTGATTACGCAACTCGGCTTCAGGCGGCTTTAGCAAGCGTAAGTGATGTCGAGCTGGAAAAGGCCTGCGAAGCTCTCACTATGGCCGCGAAGGATGGGCGCAAGATTTATGTTGCGGGTAATGGCGGTTCCGCTGCGATCGCTGAGCATCTCTGTTGCGACTGGACGAAGGGCACTTATTGTGAAGGGCACGAAACCATCGTGGCGCAATCGCTCAGTTCAAATGTTGCTCTCTATTCCGCGATTGCCAACGACTACAGTTTTGAAGTTGTTTTCTCGACCCAGATCAAGTTTTTCGGGAAGCCGGGCGATGTTCTGGTTGCCATATCATCTTCCGGGAATAGTCCCAATATTGTAAAGGCGGTCGAGGCGGCCAAGGCTAAGAATCTGTTTGTTGTTGGGTTTTCCGGCTTTGGCGGAGGCGCGTTGGCCAAGATCAGTGACGCTTCACTTTATGTGAAAATCGACAATTATGGCATTGTTGAGGACGCGCACCAGGCCTTGATGCATATTCTTGCACAATACGTTGCCTTCCAGCGTGACCAGAGCCCCCGTGCGTAAGGCTGCTCTTTAAAATTAAGGCTGGATGATGAAAATTCTTGTGACAGGTGGGGCGGGTTTTATCGGCAGCCACCTTTGTGACGCGTTGGTCCGGGATGGGCATGATGTTGTTGCGATCGATAATTTATTGCTCGGTCGCAAATCCAACCTTAAGCAGTTGGATGGCCATCCTGCATTCACCTTCATCGAAGCCGATATATTGCATGGCGAGTTATTCGACCGATTGGTGGTGAGCGGCGGCTTCGATGGCGTTTTTCATATGGCGGCAAATTCGGACATTGCTCGTTCGCACGCCTCGCCGTCCATTGACTTTGACAATACCTTCCTGACGACCTTCCGTGTGCTGGAGGTCATGCGCAAGGCGGGTATCAAGCAACTGGTCTTCGCATCGACTTCGGCCATATATGGCGAGGCGATTGGAAAGGTGCGCGAAGATTACGGTCCCTTGCAACCGATCTCCCATTATGGCGCTGGCAAGATGGCGTCGGAAGCGTTCATTTCTTCCTATGGGGAGAACTATGGCATTCAGAGCTGGATTACCCGTTTCCCCAACGTGGTCGGTCCCCGAAGTACGCACGGCGCCGTCTACGATTTCGTACATAAGCTGAGGAAAACGCCGAACGAATTGACGGTGCTTGGCGATGGTACGCAGGAAAAGCCGTACCTGAACGTACTCGATCTGGTTGAAGCAATTCTCTTTGTCTGGAAGGTGACAGATCAGCGCTTCAATGCTTATAATGTCGGCAATGATACCCGCACGACGGTCGCGCGCATTGCTGAATTGGTGATCGAGGAGGGGCCCGGAACGGCAAACATTGTCTATACGGGAGGGAATCGCGGATGGATCGGCGATGTGCCGAAGTTTGAATATGATATGTCCTCGATTGCGGCGCTGGGTTGGCGTCCCAGCATGACTTCGGATGAGGCCGTCCGCGTTGCTGCGCGTGCTATTTGGGAAGAAAGCGCATGAAGGTTGTCATATTGGCAGGCGGCAAAGGTACAAGGCTTGGCCTGGATGGCATTCCTAAACCTATGGCGCCGGTTGACGGCAAACCTTTATTGGAGCGGTTGGTCCAAACGGCAAAGGCCGCTGGATTTACGGAATTTGTTTTCCTGAATGGCTTTCTTGGCCAGGTGATCGAAGACCATTTTGGAGATGGATCGCGCTTCGGCGTGCAAATCGAGCATGTCAGTGAACAGGAGCCGCTCGGTCCGGCGGGAGCCGTGCGCATGGTCCGCCATCTGCTTACCGAACCGTTTATCGTTATCTATGGCGACATCCTCATTGATGTGGATTTGCGTCATTTTGCCAATTTCGCCTTAGAGCATGGTGGAGCTGGAACACTGTTTGTGCATCCGAACGATCATCCGCATGACAGTGATCTTCTCGAAACCGACGAGACTGGCAGGATTGTCAGCTTTTATCCGAAGCCTCGCAAGGACGGCGAGCGTCTGCCAAACCTTGTAAGCGCGGCCCTGTACGTTCTTTTTCCCGAAGCGATCGATTTTGTTCCTGAACATGGCACCAGTGACTGGGGGCGTGATGTTTTTGCCGAAATCATCACCTCCCGGCCGCTTTATGCCTATCGCAGTGTTGAATATGCCAAGGATATCGGCACCCCCTCGCGCTTGAGGCGTGCCGAAGAGCATCTGCGTCAGGGACGTGTCGCCGATTTGAGCCGCCGCCACCTGAAAGCAGCTATTTTTACGGATCGCGACGGCGTCCTCAATGAAGAGCGCGATGGCGTCTTGGCACCCGATAACATGAGAATACTTCCTGGCGTGGCCGATGCGGTCCGGCGCGTGAACGAGGCTGGCATTCCACTGATTTGCGCGACTAACCAGCCGTTTCTCGCCAAGGGCCAATTGACTTGGGCAGCATTGCGGCAAGTCCATGCCGAGCTAGACTGCCAGCTTGCAGAAAGTGGTGGTTATCTCGACGACGTATTTATCTGCCCGCATCATCCCGACCGCGGTTGGGCAGAGGAAATTACCGAACTAAAGATCGAGTGCGATTGCAGAAAGCCGAAACCAGGTCTTTTGTTGAAGGCAGCCGAATATCATGCTCTGGATTTGGCGAAGTCTTGGCTGATCGGCGACCGCTATTGCGATATCGCCGCTGCCAAATCTGTCGGCACCAAGGGTATACTGGTTCAAACTGGGCATGCGGGCAAAGATCGCGCGAAGTTTGAAGTCGAACCTGACTTGATCGTTGACGATTTTGCGACTGCGGTCGATTATTTATTAAGGGTAAGCGAGTGATTATCTCGAGGACGCCGTTTCGCGTCAGCTTTTGTGGCGGCGGGTCGGATTTGCCTAGCTTCTATCGTGCGCATGGCGGCGCCGTCTTAAGTATGGCAATTCAGAAGTATATGTATTTGTCGATGCATGCTTACTTTGAGCGTAATGGATATATATTAAAATATTCACAAGTCGAGACGCCGAAAAGTAGCAATGAGATTAATCATCGTATTATCAGGCAGATATTTTCCGATCTCAATATCAAGGGCGTAGATTTCAATTCCAGTGCGGATGTTCCTGCTGGCACCGGCATGGGGTCTTCCAGCGCGTTTACGGTTGGATTGCTAAACCTTTGTCATGCCTACAAGGGACAATATATCTCGAAGACGCAACTGGCTGAAATGGCCTGCGACGTCGAAATCAAAAAGCTCGGCGAGCCTATTGGCAAGCAGGATCAATACGGTTGTGCGTTGGGCGGCATTAATCTTATCGAATTTCATTCCGACGAAAGTGTAAGTTTTGAGCCCGTTCCGCTTTCTTATGATCAAAAGGCGTATTTAGAAAGCAATCTTGTTCTTTTTTACCTGGGCGGTACGCGGTCGGCAAGCGCTTTACTTAAAGTGCAATCTAAAAATTCAGCCAGTGATGTCGAGATTATTGCCAATCTTAAGGCGATGGTCGATCAGGCTCGCAGCCTACGCGGCGATATTTGCCGGGATGTTGACTGCCTTGGCCCTTACCTTCATGAGGGGTGGGAGCGGAAGCGGAAACTGTCTTCAGGCATTACGAATCCCATTATCGAGGAGGCTTATGCGAGAGCGCTTTCGGCTGGGGCCACGGGCGGGAAGTTGTTAGGCGCGGGCGGATCCGGATTCTTGCTTACATATTGCCCTGCTGGTGCGAAAGCGGCCGTAATCGAGGCGCTTTCGGGATATGCGGCCTACCCGGTTCCGATAGACAATGCGGGTGCCACCATTATTTATTGCGATTGAGAAAACGGGCATAGGGGTGAATAGAATGCTCTATATTTCGGAAATTGATGAGTTAATAGAATCGAAAGAACTGGATCAACTGGGTCGGAAGTCGGAATTCCAGCATTATTTCAATCTTAATGTCGGCGATATCAGCGCAGATGGCACCGTTGTTGTTGGTAAAAATGGCTATCTCTTCATAAACGATGGATCAAATCACTGGAGAGAACAGCTTAGTGGCCAGATTAAGATCCATCCTGATCAATTAAACGCATCGGTGCATTTACTTGAAGATTATAGAAGAAAATGCAATGAGCGAGGGATAAAATTCGAATTCGTCGTTATACCGGAGAAAGATGTTGTACTTTCGGGCTTGAGTCCGAATGTGACTGACGAGGTTGCGCCAAGGCGAACGGTTCAGGACTTTCTGGACAATATCAGCTTCCGCGCTGTTTATCCTTACGAGCAGATGACTACTGTGCCGGCGGATGTTAGAATCTTTCACCGCCGGGACAGTCATTTCAATTTTCTGGGTGGATTTATTGTCGCAAACGAAGTTCTGAAGGCGCACAATGCGAGGCCGCTGCGTCTGTTGGAGTGTAAAAGCGACCTCGTTTCCTGGCAGGATGACCTATCCTCGAAGTGGGCCATGTTTCAGACGATGCGGCGCCAATTGCGCAAAGATTATATCGAAACGGTAATAAAGGAAAGCGAGACGACCCATATGGGGTTGCATTTGCTGATCCAGAGCACGCGCGTAACCGATGGAAGTACGATCGTAATCTACGGAGATTCCTATTCTTGGAATTACGATGGTGGGTTAGCGCGTTTCCTGACGCTTCGATACCAGAACGTCCATTTTGTCTGGCACAAGCGGATCGATTGGGAACTAGTTGATGCAATCAAGCCAAGCATCCTGATTTTAGAATCGGCCGAAAGATTTTTATTTCGCGGCATATAGTATCCGTCGTATATCTCTTCTATGAAAGACACAAATCTTGCCGGTGAGGGCATGATCAGGATCTGTAAAATGATATCCGTACGACAAATAAAATCGGCAATTAGTTCTTTTTATAAGCGAAAATTGGTAAGCGCCTCACGCAACGCAGGCCTTGTCGTTATTGAAGGTAGTCTTTCACCTTTGACGACGCGACATCCACCCAAATTGCAGATTCAGTTGGATGTGTCTTATCTCGTGCAGAGCGGGCTTATAAATGACGCCTACTACAAGAGAGGGCGGCCAGAGATAAATAATATTCAAGACGCAGCGCTGCATTACATTCAATTCGGAGCTGCAGAAGGCCTTGATCCGTCGCCCGAATTCTCGACGACGCGCTATCGCCAGATATATAATTTGCTGGATTCGGAGAATCCTTTACTGCATCACATACGGAGAAGTCTTCGCGAACTGAAGGCGAGCGACGGTTTTGACGAGGCGTATTATCTGGATCAAAATCCTGACGTTCTGTCGAGCGAGTTCGATTCGGCGTGGCACTTCCTGACATTCGGCGTGAAAGAAGGGCGCAGGCCAAGTGCAGCGCATAGTGTCGTTGATGTGCTCGACCAGATCGGTTGGATAAGCGGCTGGGATCGATTGAGGCCCGGCAACATGGTTAATGTTGAGCAAAATGCCTCCCTCATTGCCGATTATCTTGACAGGTCCGGAGCATTCGACCGCGCTCATTATCTGGAGCATAATGCCGATATCGCGGTCGCTGGCATTGATCCCTTATGGCACTATGTTGTTTCAGGCTGGCGCGAAGGCCGTAATCCCAATTGTTTTTTTGATAGTGCTTGGTATTTGAGAACTTATCCGACCGTTAGGTTGCAGAATTTGCACCCGCTGGCGCATTATCTGAGCGTCGGCGCGCGGGCCGGGTACGATCCTCATCCGGATTTCAAGACAACCTGGTATTTGGAAAACTATCCGGATGTGCGGGACGGTTTTATAAATCCTCTGGTTCATTATCTGCACTACGGAGATGTCGAAGGACGTTTGCGAAAACCGCCTTTGAGCCCGATTGACGTCGTGGGGCCTGTTTGGACGCCCTATAATGCTTGGATTGAAGCCAATAAGTTTAGTGACCATGATGTACTGGAGCTAAAGCTGGAGTTGGTAAGGCGGGCTGGTAAATTACCACGCATCTCCTTTATTACCCCCGTTTACAATACCGAGCCGGAATTACTGGATGAGCTTGTCGAAAGTGTGCTCGGGCAGGTCTACGAAGACTGGGAACTGGTGCTTGTCGATGATGCCAGCCCCTCCCGACACGTTAAGACGATGCTGGCAAAAATAGCCAAATTGGATCCGCGCATCCGGATACATTTTCTCGAAAAAAATGCGGGCATCAGCGGGGCCACCAATGCGGGCGTCGAATTGGCGAGCGGGAAGGTCGTCGCCTTCCTGGATCATGACGACCTTGTGACCGCGGATTGTGCTGCGGAGTTGGCCATATACTACGCGGATCATCCAGATGCCGACATTGTTTACAGTGACGACGACAAGATCGACATGCAGGGGCGGCGTTATGCGCCGCAATTCAAGCCTGACTGGGCGCCGGTTCTGCTATTGTCCTATATGTACATCGGCCATATCTTTTCGGTACGGCGGAGCCTTTATCTTCATCTTGAAGGCTTCAGGACTCCATTCGACGGTTCGCAAGATTATGATTTTGCGCTTCGTGCTTCAGAAGTCGCACGCCATGTCGGTCATATTCCGAAAATACTCTATCACTGGCGAGCTGCTCCGAATTCGACGGCAACATCTGCGGATACAAAACCCGCCAGTATGGAGGCGGGGCGTAAAGCTGTGGCGGAAGCTCTGGAGCGTCGAGAAATTGTCGGCGTGAAAGCCTATCATCCATCTTGGGCTGCTGCCGCTCGGGTTGGAATATTTGATATCGCCTTTCCGGATGAAGGTCCGGAAGTATGTCTTGTTATTCCAACCAAGAATCAATTGTCGTTTCTTAAGACTTGCGTGGAATCATTAAGGGAGACGACCTATAAGAATTACAAGATTCTTGTTGTTGACAACGATAGTGATGATCCTGAGACAGTAGAATATCTTAAGGAAATAAATTTAAGAAAAAATACAAACGTTGTTACAATATCCAGTCCTTTGTCAGGTTTTAGTTATGCCAATCTAAATAATATTGTAATTCGCGAGTACGTGAATTCGGAATTTGTTCTATTTTTGAATAACGACACGAAGGTCATCAACTCGCATTGGCTTAGCCAGATGGTGGGTTATGCTCAGATGGAAGGTGTCGGAGCTGTGGGGGCGCGGCTTTATTTCGAAGACGGCACTATCCAGCACGCCGGCATTGTCCATGGTTATCATGAAGGATTGGTGGGGCATGCTTTCCGAGGCCTTCCTCCACACGATTGGGGTTATCAAGGTTATGTCAAGGTCTCGCGTGAATATTCGGGCGTGACTGCGGCTTGTCTGCTTATGCGTAGATCCGAATTCCTTGACTTAGGGGGATTCGATGAGGAAAATTTTGCGGTCGCTTATAATGACGTCGATTTATGTTACCGGATAGTGCTTTCCGGGAAGACTTGCGTTTATTGCGCACAGGCGGAACTTTTCCACTTCGAAGGCAAAACCCGCGGGTTTAAGGATAACCCGGTGGAACGAGTCAATTTTCGTCGCATTTATGGTAATTGGACGGATCGCTGGTACAATCCTAATCTTTCGCTGGAAAATGAGCGTTTCGAGGTCGAGGCGCGTCGTCCCGAAACGCGTCGCACCAATCCGATAAGGGTCGTGGCTGTCAGTCATAATCTTAACAACGAAGGCGCGCCTACGACTTTGATGGACCTGCTGATCGGGCTGCAACAAGAAGGCGTCATTGCGACGACAGTTCTGTCACCTTCGGATGGTCCATTGAGACAGGTTTATGAAGCGGCCGGTATCGACGTCAAGATTTTGGATTATACGCTTTATGGTGTGGTGGATTACCAGTCATTGATAGCAGCCATAGGCGGAATAGTGTCGGTGCTCAAAATACTGGAAGCGGAAGTGGTTATTGCCAATACGCTGCAGACTTATTGGGGAGTCGAGGCGGCTCATATCGCTAAAATACCGGCGCTCTGGTGCCAGCATGAAAGTGAGCCATGGCCAATCTATTTTGATTATATCCCCGCGGATGCGCGAAAAATCGCCTATGCGGCTTTCGGCCATGCCTACAGGGTGCTCTATGTCGCCGAAGCGACGCGTCGTGCCTGGCAACCCATAGAAACGAGGCATAACTTTAAAATTATTCGCCACGGTATTCCGCCGTTGCGTCTTGCCGAAGAAGTTACCCGTTGGAGCCGCGATGCGGCGCGTCAACATCTGAACATTGCAGCCAAGGATATCGCCTTGGTGGTCGTGGGCACTGTTTGTCGACGCAAGGGGCAGAAAGATCTTATCGAGGCATATCTCGCGCTGCCTGAGGCCTTGCAGAAGCGAATCAAGATTTTTATCGCCGGGAAACTCGCTGAAAGGGATTACGCTGCAGAACTGAAGGCGCTTATTGAGGCCGCGCCACGAAAGCATGCCTCTCGGATTATCCTTACGGATCATATTGATGATCCATTTCTCTATTACGCGGCGGTAGATATTTTCGTCTGTACGTCTCGGGTGGAAAGTGCTCCACGTGTCATTGTCGAAGCTATGGCATGTTCCCTGCCGATTATTACGACACCGGTTTTCGGCATTCCGGAATTGGTGCGCGTGAATGTTAATGCGGCCTATTATGAACCCGGAGATACGACGACGCTGGCAGCCTGGATTACGAGGTTTATTGAGCAACCAGAGCTGCGCAAGGAGATGGCGCGCAACAGCTTGATGGTGTTACATGGACAGCCCGGCTTCGTAGAAATGGTAGCTTCTTATAAGAAGGTTATCCGTGAAGCTGTTAACCTCGCGTTCTAGAGGTTGTTGATGGAATGCGCGCATCGGCGCTGTTTGCGACTGAGCTTGTATATTTTAGCAGTGGCATCTATTCATTAGCGGCTTTAACTCAAGGCGCTATACCAGATTCATGTTGGTGGTATGATTAACAAGTATTCATATGAATTTTCGGCGCTTCATGGCGCGAATATCCTGAATACTTAGCTTGAAAAATTCGCTGTTATTTTTGGCGCGTTTTTCAGCAAAACGCCGATGCCAGTAGTTTTCAATGCCGAACGGATCGTCTGTCCTGATAGCATGGATCAAATCGCCATTGTCGGGGAGTTTGGTCGTTACCTGTTTCACCCGCCGTTCCAGATCGCTACCAGCGCCAATCTTGTATGAATCACCATACTGGATGACATAGACCCAGCCGTCCTTAACGCTCGTTTCACTGACAACTTCGGCTTCGGGTTCATCGTCAATGGCTTCAAGCATGGTAGCGACATCGGCATAATCGGGTTTATCCGCCACCCATGCCTTTAGCTTGCGAAGCATTTCATTCTTTAAGCCAAATGTCTTATCGAATGTCCTTGCCGTGGGAACTTCTGGATCAATATTTCGATAAAGTTGAAGTTCAGATGAGGTTGGGATTTTTTGATAATGCCTAAAAATATCAATGAGTTTTAATATGAAAAACTCGTCATCCGTCCGAGTGGTTTTTTGGTTAGGAGCGAAGCCAGCTTCTAAAATGATGTCATTCCAGCGCGCCCAATACTTCCCGCGCCAAACTCCCTCGGTGATACCTGTCTCGCGTTCAAACACCATTTTTCCGACTGTTTTGCCATGTTTGGCAGAAAGCCTTTTGATTTCGCTGATTATTTTGTCACGCATTTTTGGACGCCGATTCGGGAATGATAAATACCATCATAACCGAAGAATGGAGCGCGGACATGGATTTCAAAGTCAATAATTTAGAAAGCTGTCATTTCGATTTTGAAAATGAAAAGCTAACTATTGAACTAAATATCACTCATAAGGATACTTCACGACCTGCTGAGATAGGAAATTTCCAAATTGAGAAATCGCATTTTGGCACTGATTCTTCACTTCATCCGAAGTTAGCTTATGAATATCTATCGGAAATTCTAAACTATATTCTTTTCCAGAAAAAATAATTTTGACTGTCGCCGTAGCGATCCCGTTTTGAAAGGATATATTTTGTCCTATTATTTCTGCTGACATTTCGCGCATCCGTGAATGGTTAGTATTTAACCGTTTCAGACCAGATTCGCTTTAAGATTGAATTAAGCCAGCGCGGCTTCCAACAGCCCTTCGCCAAACGCGGCTTTCTGCGTCATGAGACGCGCCCACGCCAAATACTTGGACAGGTGCTTAGTGGAAACGCCATAACATTTGCGATTCACCAGATTCTCGATCTGGGTATGATACGCATTGATGCGGTTCAAGTTCATATACGACTGACCAGCAGGGATATGGACACAGCCGATGACATTGGCGGCTTGCGAATACGCGCTCTGACCATCGGAAACCACAACGGTTTCCGTCGAAAGCCAAGGCAGAATAGCCGCCACGATGTTCGCCTTGGCGCGACCACCAATAACCGATTGATTGATACCACCATTGGAATCAGCGGCGGTGACTACGCAGACCTGTTGCGCGGAAAGACCACGCTTGGATGCGCCGCCGCGCTTACGGGTCTTATAGCCAGCGGGTGCCTGTTGTCCCTTATAAGAGACGCGGAAATACTTCTCATCCGCTTGGACAAGACCAGCCATGACGGCATTCTTGTCGAACGCCGACAAGATGCGATGACGCCAGCGCAGCATGGTCGTATGCGACATGCGCAAGGTGGCTTCCATGTCCAGAATGGATGAATGGCGGCGCATTTCGCCCATGAAATTCACCCATTGGTCGCGGCGCTTCATGCCACGGAAAACAGTGCCATGTGTTGCGACATGGGTGGCCTTACAATTGTGGCATTTGAGACGAGGTGTGCCAGCAGGAGTCTTGCCCCAACGGATAAG
>Ga0164242_10005838_pt1 | contig 13639 bp, 8 predicted proteins | sample OricomgcompostMG_FD_108783 | JGI IMG/M metagenome (GOLD analysis project Ga0164242, IMG submission 108783) | Miracle-Growth compost microbial communities from Emeryville, California, USA - Original compost - Miracle growth compost (MG) ...
GACAAGCGCTTCCGCTGACGCCGCGACAAGGGCGCCCCGCTCCCGACCGGGAGAAGGGCGCCCTTGCGTGCGGGTGCCGGGCCGTCAGCCGGCGGGGTGGTCGGCCACCGGCGTCCGGCCCCCCGGGGGCGAGGGCCGGCTCGTTCCGGCCGACCCGGTCACGGGGAACCGCGACCGTCTTCCCGTCCGGCACCGAGCGCGACGGCCCCGTCGACCCCCGGCCCTCCTGTCCGCGGCCGGCGTCGAAGGAGGCGACGCCGCGGGGGTGGCCGCGGATGGGCCCGGGGCCGTCGCGGAGCACCGCGGCGCCCGGTGGTTCGCGCGGGGTCCGGCATGTCCGGCGGGGCGCCGGTACGGGACGGGCTCGCGGTGACGGCTGCGGCCGGGGGCGCGGTGGCCGGGTAAGGCACAGGAGAACGCGGACGCGTCAGACCCGGGGCGAGGGCTGCGGACGGCAGGCCCGGGCGGCGCGGTGGCCGGGTGCGGGGGAGAGGAGGGCGCGGACGGCCAGGGCGGTGGTGCGGTCCAGGCCGCCCGCGCAGCGGGCGAAGCCGCGGGGGTGGTCGCGCAGCGCCCACAGGATCCGGGCCGCGCCCCAGGCGCCCGAGCGGGCCCGGGCCAGACTCCAGCAGCCCACCGCGTGGGTGACCGGGTCGAACCGGTCGAGGAGGTCGGGGCCGGGCATCAGCTCCTCCCGGACCCGCTCCTCGATCGCGTCCAGCACCAGTCCGACCTCGGCGAAGTCCCCGTCCAGTGCGGCCGGCGGGCAGCCGGCCTCCCGGCATGCGTCCACCACCGCCAGCGCGAGGTCGTGGCCCACGTGCGCGGTGATCCCGGCCAGCGCGAACTGGAGCGGCACGGCCCCGCGCCGGGTCCGGGCCCGCAGGAAGGCCCGCCAGCAGGCCGGCGCGGCGGCGGGCCGGCCCTCCACCGCGGCGAGGTACCGCTCGGCGAAGACCACGGTGAGCCGGGCCGCGCGAGGCCGGTCCGGGAAGTCCCCGGCGGCCATTCGGCGCCGCACCTCCTCGGTGACGTCGAGGTAGACGCGGTTGAAGACGGCCACCCCGTCGTCCGGCGGAAGATCGGCGGCCAAGGCCCGCATCCGTGCCGCGACCCGGCGGACGCCCGTGGTGCGGCCGGCCCGCGACCGCGGAGCCTTGGGCACCCGCACGGGAGCCGGCGCCGGGAAGAGCGCCCCCGGCGCCGGCGGCACCTCGGAGCCGGCCGGCGGGCGCACCTCGGCTGTCGCGGCGCCCCGGGGCCGGGCTGCGCGGGCGCCACCCGGCAGGCCGTCAGGAGGCTGGGCGGGGGCGGGCCGGACGGAGGAGGTCGGTGCTGTGGCCATACCGTCAGCTTGTCGTCGGTGTCGGCTCGGCATCCTCCGGCGCGCCTCCCCGGTCCGGTGTGATCGCCGGGACGGGCGATGTGGCCTCGGCGTGTCGTCGGGAAAGGTCGGGTCTCCTGCGGCGTGCGTTCGTGCCGCCGTCCGGTCCCGGTGCGGGCTCGGCCGGTGGCTCTCGGCCTTCCCCCGCGCGTCTACGGGCCGCCGCCGTCCGACCCCGGGTCCGGCGGTGCGGGCTGGGAGCGGGCCGGCGGCGCGGGCGGACCGGAGCGTGGGGATGACCGAAGCGTGGGGATGACCGGAGCGTGGGGGAGAACGGGCGGAAGCCGAGTTCGTCGCGGATCCGGCGGGTGCCGGTGACGCCGGACCACGCGTCGTCGACGTGCGGCCGGCAGGCGGTGCGTGGGGCCGGTCGCCGCTGACGGCCCGGAGCCCGGCGGCGGTCGGGGCCGCGGCGTCGCCGACCCGGGAGGCGGGCGCCGCCCGGTACAGCAGAGGCGTCATCGCCCGGCGCACGCCGGTGTGGGTGGCCGATCGGGAGCCGCTGACGGGCCGGCCGACCTGCTGCGCCGGTCGCCGGACTGCGGGCGGGCAGCGTGCTGTTCGCGCTGCGACGCACGACCACGAGGCAGCCGTGCACCGCTGCGACGCCAAGCGCTTCAACCCCCCCGTTGGTCGGCGAACGCGACCTCGACTGCGAGGCGCTGCCCACCGACGACCGGCAGCAGCGGCCGGCGGTGTTCACCGCGCGCCCGGGGACCGCGTCGTACGAACGCCCGCAATTGCTGCGGGTGGTCGGGCTCCGGGACCCTGCGCCCGGGCCGGACGGCCGACGATGACCTGCGGGGAGCGGCCCCCGGCGACGAGGGCACCCGCGACCCTGTGCCATGGCGTGTTCGCGCGGGAGGAAATGTCCGCCTCGCGGTCCGACGGTCCGTGAGGGGGCGCTAACGTGGAGACACGGTCCGGCGGGCACGATTCCCCCGTGCGCGCCCGCCGGACCCCCTTCCGCGCCCCGCGGTGGGCCCCACCGGGCCCGGGTTCAGCGCACGTTGCCGTACAGCGGCGCGGTGCCCGAGGCGGTGAGCCGGTAGCGCAGTGTGGTGGAGCTGTCCGCGCTCCAACTCCGGTCCGAGCCCTGGTGCTCCAACTCGACGACCATCGGCGCCACCGTGCCGTCGTTCGTGGCGCCGCCGGCCAACGCCGAGCGGGGGGCGACGAGTTCGACGCGGCCGGTGGCCGGGTCCCACTGCGGCTCGATCACCGAGGTGACGTCCGCGTCCTGCACCCAGGCGCCGTTCGCCACGTGGTAGCGCAGGTAGTGGTCGTCGGTGGAGCGCCGTACGAGCAGGAACGACACCGGGCGCGCCAGGTGCTCGCCGTCGATGCCGGTGGTGGTCGTCGGGGTGGACGCCGAGCCGGACAGGTCGCCGCTGTAGAGGTCGATCCCGAACGCGGGGGACGCCTGGTAGGCGGGCAGGTGGCCGGAGGTGTTGTCGACCCGCAGGTACACGTTGGACTCGTCGTCCGCCGCCGCCACGTCCCGGATCACGGTGTCGGCGTCGCTGCTCGCGGTGGCCGGCGGCGCCGAGGTGAAGTACGGCACCGCGTCCCACTGCGGCCAGTCGCCGGTGGTGCCGCCGTCCACGGTGATGGCCGCGCTGGTGCCGGCCTCGCTGACGGGCGGGTAGGCACGGGTGTCGGACTGGCCGGTGTAGGCCAGCGCCGCCAGGACGTACCACGCGCCGGTGACCGGCTCGGCCATGGTGGACAGGACGGGCTTCCGCGAGACGTTGGAGGTCGCCTCGCCCGGCGGCATGTACCCGTCGGCGGTGCGCGAGGTGTACCAGGTCAGCCGGGACAGGGCGTCGGCCCGGTCCCCGGTGTCCACCTCGTACAGCGCCAGGTACATGCTCATCTGCGGCCAGGACGGCTGGGCGCCCAGCGCCTCGTTGCCGGCCGGGTCGTAGGGGGAGGTGTAGTAGAAGTCGTCGCCGGTGTAGCGGGCCACGCCCCAGGTGTCCTCGGCCAGCGCCGAGGAGATCCGCGCCACGTGGGACCGGGCGCGGCTGCTGCCGGGATCGACGACGCCCAGGACCAGGAGCGCGTCCGAGGAGGAGTCCACCACGTCGGTGCGCGCGGTGCCGTCGGTGGTGACGGCGCGGTCGTAGGAACCGGTGGCGGTGTTCCACATGCCGGCGGGGCTCGCGGTGGAGGAGCGCTGGAGGGCCGTGGCGATCGACGCGGCGGCGGTGCTCCAGGCGTCGGCGTCCGCGGTGTCGCCCTCGGCCTGCGCCAGCTGCTCGGCCGCCCACAGGCCGGCCGTGTACGTGGCCTGGGTGAAGGAGTTGTACTCCAGCTGCTCCTCCCAGATCGAGTGGTCGGCCGGGCCGAACCCGTTGCCGGCCAGGCCGCCCTGGATGAAGCCGGCGGCCTTCTTCACGGCCGGCCACAGGGCGCTGAGGAACGCGGAGTCGCCGGTGTCCTGGTAGTGGCGCAGGACGCCGACGGCGAAGATGCCGACCGAGTCGCTCTCGGGTTCGACGAAGCTGACGTGCTGGCCGGTCCACTCGTCGAACGTCGTGCCGAAGGAGCCGTCGGTGCCCTGCACGCTTGCGAGCCAGCGGAAGTACCGGTCCGCCTCGGCGTGGTGGCCGGCGGCGTCCAGGGACAGCGCCGTGACCGCCGAGTCGCGCGCCCACGTCTTGTAGCCGTAGGCGATGGGGTTGGTGGCCGCGGGCCACGTGCCGAGCACCGGGTTCTGGCTCTGCTTCATGACGACCAGGGCCCGGTCGTAGGCCGTGGACAGGCCGGTGTCGGCGATGCCGGAGCTGACCCGCTTTCCGGCGGCGAGCCAGTCGGTGTAGTCGCCGGTGGTGGTCTGCTGCCAGGCGGTGTCGGCGGAGCCGCGGGCGGTGTCGGCGGCCGACAGCGCGTCGGTGGCGGTGGCCGCGATCGCCAGGTAGAAGGAGGTGTTCACCTGGGAGTCCGCCGGGACGGTGACGCGCTTGGACAGGGCGACCGAGACATCGGTGGCCGAGACCTGGCCGTTGTCCGGCAGGGTGCCGGTGGAGTCGAAGGCGTACCAGGGGGCGACGGTGGCGCTCCCGGTGTCCGAGACGGAGTCGTCGCCGACCTGGTGGGCGGTGGAGGCGCCGAACGAGCCCAGGACCAGGTGGTACTGCCCGGAGGCGGACATGTCGACGATGTCGGCGTCGCGGGAGGCGTCGTAGCTCGCCTGCACCGTGTCGCCCGCGGCGGCACCGGTGTTGTTCACGTGCAGCGCGTCCAGCACGTCCATGGTGACGGCACTGGAGGTGGTGTTGGTCAGTCGGTAGGTGACGACCATGAAGTGCTGGTTCGGCACCATCGCGTAGTCGCGGCCGATCGACACCGGCATGGCCTGGCCGTCGTAGGAGCCGTAGTCGGTGCGCAGGACCCCGCCGGAGTCCAGGTAGCCGGTGGCGCCGGTGAAGTCGTGCACCTGGTCGTAGGCGACGGAGTGGGTCTCGTCGCGGAAGAAGCCGGTGTAGTCGACGATCTGGTTGACGGCGGAGGCCGCGGAGGCGGTGCCGCCGGGGGAGTAGTGCAGCTCGGCAAGGCGCGGGCCGTAGGAGGTGTTGGTGTCGGTCTGGGCCAGCTGCGGCGCCATCCATATGCCCGTGGTGTCCGCCCAGTTGTTCATGTAGAGCGAGCGGGCGGACTCGGCTGCCGGCTGAGTGGCGGTGGCCGCCGCGGCGGGCCCGGCCGCCGCCGTCGGCGCCACGAGGGCGGCAGCCGCCGCCAGGATCGAGACGACCGCGGCGGCGGTCCTCCCCTTGGGTCTGCGTTCCAACACGGGCCTCCCGCGGGCCGCTGGGGTGGTGAGGCCAGAGGGTTCGCTGGGCCGATCTGGCCCCGGGGCGACACGGAGTTTCGCGGAGGTTAATTCCACCCGTCAAGTAACTCGACAGGGGAAACTTCGGGCGCGAGGTGTGTCCGCTGCGAGGAGACCGCGTGAAACCGCACCTCGTGAGGTGGGAGCGCCCCGAAAACCGAGCGAAACCCCGTCAGGCGGACGGAAGATGACATCTGCGGTGCTCCGGACCGGTGGCAGTTCTTTCCTTGACACACGGAATTAACGGGGGTCAGACTCTCCGGCATCCCGGCGCGGCCCACCGCTCACCGGCGGCTCGCCGCCCCACTGGGGCCGTATGTCGCCGCGGTCGCGCCGGGATCGACAGGCCGGGCAGGGACGGCTGGCAGCGCCGCAGCGCGATGGTGCGCGCGGGGGGACCACGGAGGAGTCCGATGACGATCTCGCGTCGTGTGTTGTTCCAAGGGGCGGGAGCCGCGGCGCTCGGCGGCCTCGCCGCGGGGGCGCTGACGGCCCGCCACCCCGGGGTGCCGATCGACGCGGCCCGCACCGCCGCCCAGGCCCCGGCGATTCCCCGGGTCAGCCGCGACAGCGTGTTCTCCCGCAAGGGCTCCGGCCCCCTGTACTGGTCGCCCTACAGCTGGAACTTCGCCAACGACGCCACCCTGCCGGAGTCGGTGTGGCAGCAGAACATCGACTGGGTCGCCGCGAACCTCGCTTCCTACGGCTACACGATGGCCTGCACCGACGGCTGGGTCGACTACACCCAGAACACCGACGCCAACGGCTACATCACCAGCTACAGCGACGACTGGACGCACGACTGGTCGTACTGGGCCTCCTACCTGGCCGGTAAGGGCATGAGGCTCGGCGTCTACTACAACCCGCTGTGGGTCACCGCCGCGGCCGCAGCCGACACCGGCAAGACCGTCGTGGGCCTGCCCGGCACCACCGTCGCCTCCCTGGTGAACGCCGGCGATTACCTCAACTCCAACGGGCAGCTGTACTGGCTGGACGTCACCAAGCCCGGTGCCAAGGAGTTCGTCCAAGGCTACGTCGCCTACTTCAAGAACCTCGGCGTCGCCTACCTGCGCACCGACTTCTGGTCCTGGTACGAGTCGGGGAACACCGACGGCCAGGGCGGCATCGTCGCCCACGGCAGCGACCACTACGCGACCGCCCTGGACTGGGTCGCCGAGGCCGCCGGCGAGGACCTCGAGGTGAGCGTCGTGATGCCCAACCTGTACGGCAACGCGGCCACCGAGATCCGGTACGCCGACCTGGTGCGCATCAACAACGACGCCCGCGAAGGCGGTTGGACCCACCTCAGCGGCGGCCGGCAGACCTGGACGGACAGCTGGTCGCAGTGGGACAACGCCTTCAGCGGCTTCACCGGCTGGGCGCACCGCTCCGGGCGCGGGCAGCTCATCCTGGACGGCGACTTCCTGATGATGAACTCCTTCGCCGACGACGCCGAACGGCGCACCGCCATCACCGTGTTCACCATCGCCGGCTCGCCGATCGCGATCTCCGACCGGGTCGACACCATCGGCTCCAACGCCTCCTTCTACACCAACACCGAGGTGCTCGCCCTCCACCAGCAGGGCCTGGCCGGCAAGCCGTACTTCTGGGACAGCGACCTGTACTCGGTGGCCGGCACCTCGCGCGACACCGAGCGCTGGATGGGCCAACTCCCCGACGGCAGTTGGGCGGTGGCGCTGTTCAACCGCAACGACACCGACACGGTCACCAAGACCGTCGACTTCGCGGCCGACCTCGGCATCGACGGCCAGGCCGCGGTGCGCGACCTGTGGGCCCACTCCGACCTCGGTCCGGCCACCGAGGTCTCCGCGCAACTGACCCCGCACGACTGCCGCTTCGTGCACGTGGTGCCGCAGGCGTCGGCCAGGCGGTACCAGGCGGCCTTCGCGGCCTGGGGCGGCGGGGCGGGCTTCAACAACAACCACGCCGGCTACCGGGCCATGGGCTTCGTCGACAAGCTGGAGGCCGCGAGCGCCGGCGCCCAGGTCACCTTCGCCGTCCAGGCCGCCACCGCGGGCAGCCGTACCGTCGGCTACCGCTACGCCAACGCCACCGGGGCCGCCGCCACGATGACCGTCGAGGTGCGGGACGAGTCCGGCGGCGCCGTCAGCGGACCCTTCCAGGTGTCGTTCCCGAACCTCGCGGACTGGGACACCTGGTCCACCGTCACGGGCACGATCACCCTCGGCGCCGGGGTCAACCTGGTCACGATCTCCCGGACCGCCGGCGACACCGGCGCGATCAACCTCAACTACATCGAGGTCGCCGCCTGAGGGCGGCGCCGAGCGCCCGCCGCCTCACCGGGTGAGGCGGTCCGACACCACGACCGAGGAGAACGCGATGGGGCCGCGCACACCATGGCTGCTCCCGCGAGGCACGCGCCCGCAGGGCCGACCGCTACCGCCGAGCCGGAAGGAGGACCGGACGTGAAGGCCGCCGAGCGCGCCCGGGTCGTGCCGCACCCCGGCGCGGGCGCGGCTACCGCGGCCGGAGCCGTCAACGGCGCCACCGCGGCCGGCGCCGTCAGCGCCGTCAGCGATCTGATCGGCGAGCGGACCCGCGCCGAGATCTTCGCCGCCGTGCTCACCTCCGGGCCGATCTCGCGCACCGCGCTATCCGAACGGCTCGCCCTCGCCCCCTCCACGGTCACCCGGCTGCTCGCCCCGCTCATCGAGGCCGACTACCTGCGGGAGAGCACCAGCGAGGCGGTCCGCCCCGGACGGCCCAGCCGGCTGCTGAACGTCAACACCGGCCGGCACCTGGTCATCGGGATCAAGATCGCACCCACCCGCGTCGCCGCCGTCCTCACCGACATGGGCGCCCAGGTGCTCGCCCGCACCGAGACGGCCGTCGGCGACGCGCGACCGGCCACCGCGCTGGCGGCCGCCGTCGAGCTCACCCGGGAGTTGCTGGCGGCGTCCGGCGACACCGTCACCCGGGTGCTCGGCATCGGCGTCGGCGTCAGCGGGCACGTCGACAGCGCGACCGGGGTGTGCCGGTACTCCGCCCTGCTGGACTGGCACAGGGTCGACGTCGCCGGCCCGCTCGCGGCTGCCACCGGCCTGCCCGTCGTGGTCAACAACGACGTCAACACCCTCGTCATCGCCGAGCGCTGGTTCGGCGAGGGCCGCACCGTGGACTCCTTCGCCGTCGTCACCATCGGCTCCGGCATCGGCTGCGGACTGCTGCTGGACGGCACCCTGTACTCCGGCGCCAGCGGCATGGCCGGCGAGCTCGGGCACATGCCGCTCGATCCCGACGGGCCCGTGTGCAGCTGCGGACGGCGCGGCTGCCTGGAAGCCGTGGCCGGGTCCGGCGCGGTCACCGGGCGGCTGCGGCGGGCCGGGGTCGCCGACTGCGACGACCTGGACGCCGCCATCGCCCTGGCCCGCTCCGACCACCCCCAAGCCTCCCTGGCCCGGGCCGCGTTCCACACCGCCGGCGACGCCCTCGGCCGGGGCCTGGCGGGGCTGTGCAACCTCCTCAACCTGGAAAGGATCATCATCGCCGGCGAGGGCGCCGCGGCCCACGACCTGTGGGGCGGCGCCATGACCGAAGCCCTCACCCGGCACGCCTTCTCCGACGCGGCCCGTGACTGCACCATCCAGGTCCACGACGTCACCGACGACCTGTGGGCGCGCGGAGCCGCCTGCCTGGTGATCAAGGAGACGGTGCGGGCACCGCTGTCCTGACCGGCGACCCGCACCGGCACCCCGGCCATGACACCACCGGCCGCCGACACCGGCCCGCCGCCTGACCGGCGACGCCGACCCTTCGAGCACGGGGGCGGGCGCGAGCCTTCCCGCGTCGACTCGAACACCCTTCCACCCACCCACCTCAAGGACACCGACATGCGCACCCTCCCCAGAACCGGCAGAACCCTCGCCGTCACCGCCGTCGCCACCGCCCTCATGGCAGCCGCCGCGGCCTGCGGCGGCGGCAGCGGCGGCTCCGGCGGCAGCGCCCCCAAGGCCACCGGTCCGGCGAAGGGCACCATCACCTGGTACGCCAACCAGTTCGGTCCCACCACCAAGGACGTCCGCAAGACCCTGATCGCGGCGTTCGAGAAGGCCAACCCCGGCATCACCGTCAAGCTGGAGCAGGCCCCCAGCGACAGCGACGCCTACCGCAGCGCCCTGACCACGCAGATCTCCGGCGGCTCCAGCAGCTTCGACGTCTACAACGGCGACGTGGTGTGGCCGGCCCAGTTCGCCAAGGCGGGCCTGGCGCTGCCGCTCAACTCCTACCTGCCGCAGAGCTACTGGAAGACCTTCTCGCCCGGCCTGGTCGAAGGCCTCACCTACCAGGGCAAGACCATGGCCGCGCCGCTGTTCACGGACAACAGCTTCCTCTTCTACCGCAAGGACCTGCTGGCCAAGGCCCACCTGCCGGTGCCCACCACCTGGGAGCAGCTGAAGACCGAGGCGCAGGAGCTCCAGCAGAAGGGCCTGGTCAAGTACGGCTTCGCCGCGCAGTTCGCCTCCTACGAGGGCCTGACCTGCGACTGGACCGAGTTCGCCGCCGACGCCGGGGCCAGCAGCGTCAATTCCGACGCCACCAAGTCGCAGATCGACTCCCCGGCCGCCCTCAAGGCGCTGACCTACATGCGCAGCCTGGTCTCCAGCGGCGTCGCGCCCTCGGCCGTCACCAGCTTCCAGGAGCAGCAGTCCGAGCAGCTGTTCACGCAGGGCCAGGTGGCCTTCCTGCGCAACTGGACCTACGCCTACGCCGACTCCACCACCGGCTCCACCTCCAAGGTCGTCGGCAAGGTCGGCATCGCCAACCTGCCGACCTTCGCCGGCCAGTCGGGCCCCGGCTACTCCACCACCGGCGGTTGGAACCTGTACGTCAACCCGCACAGCAAGAACATCTCCGCGGACATCGCGTTCGTGAAGTGGATGACCGGAGCCGACGCGCAGAAGATCATCGCCACCCAGGGCGGCGAGATCCCGACCGTCGCCAGCGTGCTGGCCGACCCGAGCGTGCAGTCCGCCAACCCGGCCTACCCGATCGCCGCGAAGAACAAGCTCGTCTCGCGGCCGTCCAGCGCCGCCGCCTACGCCCAGGTGAGCAACAGCATCTACACCAACGTCAACGCGGCCCTGAGCGGCTCGACCTCGCCGAAGGACGCCCTGTCGAAGGCTGACAAGGGCATCAGCACCGCGCTGTCCGGCAGCGGCCTGTAACCCGAGCGCCGCGGGCCCCGGCCGGACACCGCTGCCGGGGCCCGCGGCCCCACCCCCACGGAGGACCGCAGAGACCACCCGCGAAAACCACGCCGAGGACACCCACGTGACCACTCATCAGGACCAGGCGACCCCGCCGCAGAAAGCGGCACCGCCCGCAACCGCCCGCTCCCCACGCCCCCGCCCCTCCGGGCGCCGCCGCCGACTGGCCCGCATGGGCTGGCTGTTCGCCTCGCCGGCGCTGCTGGTCATCATCGCCGTCACCGTCTTCCCGATCGTCTTCTCGGTGGTGATGAGCTTCAGCAACGTCACCGTCACCGGCAACGGCTTCCAGCTGTCCGGCGTCACCGGCCAGAACTTCTCCGTCGTGCTGCACTCCGACCGCTGGCGCCACGCGCTGGAGTTCACCGCGCTGTACACCGTCGGCACCGTCGTCGTCGAGATCGTGCTCGGCACCGCCGTCGCGCTGGTCCTGGAGCGGCTCACCACGGCCCGCGGCTGGATGATGGCGCTGCTGCTCCTGCCCTGGGCGATGATCACCGTGGTCTCCGCCCAGCTGTGGGCCTACGTCTACAACGGCGTCTACGGCGTCCTCAACGCGGTGCTGTCGCCGCTGGTCGGCCACGACGTCAACGTCCTGGGCTCGCCGATCCAGGCCACCCTCGCCATGGCCGTCGCCGACATCTGGAAGACCACGCCGTTCGTGGCGATCATCGCCCTGGCCGGCCTGGTGATGCTCCCCTCCGACGTGGTCGAGGCCGCCCGGATCGACGGTGCCGGTCCCTGGACCGTCTTCTGGCGGGTGCGGCTGCCGCTGCTGCGGCCCACCCTCGCCATCGCCGTGCTCTTCCGCGTCCTGCAGGCGTTCGGCCTGTTCGACCTGCCCTACGTCCTCACCTCCGGCGGACCGGGCAACTCCACCGAGTCCCTCGCCGTGCTGGGCTGGCGGGTGATGTTCCAGGACCTCAAGTTCGGGCCCGGAGCGGCCATCGCCTCCACCACGGCGCTGATCGTGCTGCTGCTGTGCCTGGCGTTCCTGAAGGTCTTCCGCGCCCAGGTCGGCACCGAGGAGACGGCATGACCACCATCAAGCACACCGCCCCGGTCAAGGGCCGGCGGCGCTTCGGCTGGACCGAGGCCGCCGCGATCGTCATCGCGCTGTTCGTCGCCGCGCCGCTGTACTGGCTGGTGGCCACCGCGTTCAAGAACGTCAAGGAACTCGGCTCGCCCTCGCCCACCGCCGTCCCGAAGAAGCCCACCCTGGCCAACTTCCACGAGGCGTTCAGCACCTACGACTTCGGGCGGTACATCGCCAACTCCGCGATCGTCTCCCTGGTGACCACCGCGCTCGTGCTGGTCCTCGGCGTGCTGGCCGGCTACGCGCTGGCCCGGCTGCCGGTGCGCGGCCGCTCCGGGGTGATGACGGCGCTGCTGATGATCTCGCTCTTCCCGACCGTCGCGCTGGCCGCGCCCCTGTACCTGCTGCTGCGCGACATCGGCTGGCTCAACTCCTACCAGGGCCTGGTCCTCGCCTACACCGCGCTGAACCTGCCGTTCGCGATCTGGATCCTGCGCAACTACCTGCTGTCCATTCCCAAGGAGATGGAGGAGGTGGCCTGGGTGGACGGCGCCTCACCGCTGCGCACCGTGGTCAGCGTGATCCTGCCGCAGGCCAGGCCTGGACTGTTCACCGCCGGCATCTTCACCTTCGTGGCCTGCTGGACGGAGTTCCTGATCGCGCTGTCCGTCAACAACGACGACCGGTACCGCACCATTCCGGTCGGCATCGCGCTGTTCGGAGGCCAGTACGTCACCCCGTACGGCACCATCTTCGCCGCGGCGGCCGTGGCGATGCTCCCCATCGCCCTGCTGGTGCTGATCTTCCGCCGCGCGGTCGTCTCGGGCCTGACCGCGGGCGCCGTCAAGGGCTGAGACCGGGCCCCCGACGCCCATCCGTCCCACCGCGAGAACCCTCTCGCGGTCCCCGAAGGAGAGCTCCCGTTCCATGACTCCCCGCCGCCCCGCCCCCGCCTGGCTCGGAGATGCCGTCCTCTACCAGATCTACCCGCAGAGCTTCGCCGACTCCGACGGCGACGGCATCGGCGACCTGCCCGGTGCCACCGAGCGCCTGGACTACCTGAAATGGCTGGGCGTCAACACCGTCTGGTTCAGCCCGCTGTTCGCCTCGCCGTTCGGCGACGCCGGCTACGACGTCGCCGACTACCTCAGCATCGCGCCGCGCTACGGCACCAACGAGGACATGGTCCGCTTCGTGGACGCCGCCCGCAGCCGCGGCATCCGCGTCATGCTGGACCTCGTCCCCGGCCACACCTCGCACCGGCACCCGTGGTTCCAGGCCGCCGTGAACGACCCCGAGGACCAGCGCTACATCTGGTCCGACCGGATCGCGGCGCCCGTGCGCGACTGGATCCCCAACCACGGCTCCCGCGGCGGCTACTACCTCGCCAACTTCTACCCGATCCAGCCCGCCCTCAACTTCGGCTACGCCCGCCCCGACCCGCGCGAGCCGTGGCGGCAGGACGTGGACGCCCCCGGCCCACGGGCCAACCGTGCCGCGCTGCGGGAGATCATGGCCCACTGGTTCGACCTCGGCGTCGCCGGCTTCCGCGTCGACATGGCGTTCTCCCTGGTCAAGGACGACCCCGGGCTGTACGAGACCGGCAAGCTGTGGGGCGAGATGCGCTCCTGGATCGACGAGCACTACCCCGACCGGGCCCTGCTCTCGGAGTGGGGCGACCCGCGCACCGCCGTCCCCGCCGGGCTGCACGCCGACTTCTTCCTGCACTTCGTCGGCCGCCCGCTGCGCTCCCTGTGGGACAACGCCGCCGGCAGCCAGGGGAGTTGGGCAGACGGCCTGCCGTGCTACTTCGACCCCGACGGCAAGGGCTCGCTGCGCGAGTTCCTCACCGCCTGGCAGGAGGCCACCGCGGCCATCGGCGGCGACGGGCACATCGCCCTGCCCACCGCCAACCACGACTTCTCCCGGCTCACCTGCGGCCCCCGCACCCGCGACATGGTCGCCCCGGCCTTCGCCTTCCAGCTCACCTGGCCGACCCTGCCCGTCGTCTACTACGGCGACGAGATCGGCATGCGGTACGTGCCCGGCCTGCCCGACAAGGAGGGCAGTCAGAACGACACCGAGGCCCGGCAGGGCTCGCGCACCCCCATGCAGTGGGACGACACGCCCGGCGC
>Ga0164242_10005839_pt1 | contig 13637 bp, 11 predicted proteins | sample OricomgcompostMG_FD_108783 | JGI IMG/M metagenome (GOLD analysis project Ga0164242, IMG submission 108783) | Miracle-Growth compost microbial communities from Emeryville, California, USA - Original compost - Miracle growth compost (MG) ...
AGCAGTCGCGATTTCGAGCAGATACCCCTCGATATCGAGAGCGGGATCGACCGACGTCCAGTTATGGCGCTCAATCACTTCGAGAGCCCGTTGACGGCTCCTGTTCCCGCCCGGCTCCGCTGGTCAGCGCGACGGCGACATGTCCGCCCGCTTCTTCGTACGACAGCGCGTTGTTGTCGAATGCGGGAACCATTCCGATGTCGTGTAACACGGCCGAGACATAGAGCAGCTCGTGATCGATGTCCGTCCGCCCCTCGAGCGCTGCGAATCCCTCCGCCCAAAGCCACGATCGCATAACATGCGCGAGCAAAGCCGGTGTGTGGTACATGGTGGCGATCTCGAAAGCAGCTCGAGCTGCGGGCGTGTCTGGTGCAGTGAAATCCTTCGGGCGCATGGCCCAATCCTGCACTACGCACTGCTTCACGACGCCATGGGGACAGTTGCGAGCATGGCACGGCTTTCAGCGATATAACGATCCGCGAAGTCGGGGTCACTGACCCGTGTCGAGGCCTGCATCGGCTTCCCGTTCTCGTCGTAATAGATGCCGGTCGCGTCCGAGGAATTCGTCAACGTGTCCGCGATGAGCCTGCCCGCCCGCTTGGGCGTGCTCCAGTATGGGATGAGCGGAGCGAGCGGCTGCATGACGTTCCGTGCGAGCCACTGCAGGGCCGGGCTCGCGTCTCTCGACAGGCCCGTCCCAGGGTTGAAGCCGGGCTCGACCGCGCGGAAACGCAGACGCGGGTACTGGCGCGCGAGAGAGAAGACGGTCGCGAGGTTGCCCTGCTTCGACGTCGCATATGCGTCGAAGCCGGCGTTGGCTGAGCCGCCCTCCAGGAACTCGCCGCGCGCACTCGCCTCGGCAGAGAGGTAACGCGAGCCGCGGAATCCGGCCCGCGTGGCGGGTTTCCGCTCCGAGTCCTCGACGCCGGACGCGGTGAACGTCACCGTGGCGCCATCCGGCAGATGAGGGATGAGCGCGTCGGTGAAAGCCAACGGCCCAAGGTGGTTGGTCGCGAAGGCGATATCCCAGCCCTGCTTGCTCTGGCCGCCCTTGGTCTGCATGCCGCCCGCGTTGTTCGCGACGCCCGAGATCGGCAGGTCAAGCGCCACGATCTGCTCCGCGGCACGGCGAACACTTGTCACGTCCGCGAAGTCGGCCACGACGGAGACCGCATCGCCTTGCGGAAGTGCATTGACCTCCTCCTCAAGTTCACGGAGCTTGCCCTGGTCGCGCCCGACGAGCACGACCGTGCCACGGTGTGCGAGTTCCATCGCTGCGCGGCGCCCGATGCCCGAAGTGGGCCCGGTGATAACCCAGGCTTTCTTTCGAGTGTTGGTGTTGTTGGCCATTGTTGTGTGTCTTCCTGTAATCGTGAGGGATGGTGAAGTCGGGTCAGCCCGCGAGCACCCGCCAGACGGCCTCGAAGGCAGCCTCGCTCCGCGCCTCGGGCGCGGACGGATCGCGGATGAGGGCGTCCATGGTCGCGTCGGCGATAGCGCCAGTGACGACGAGCGCAAACGAAATCGGCACATCGGCCATTGGGCCACCTGCACGGCTGCGCTCAAGCAAGTCGGCCATGTCGCGCTGCGATTCACGCACCAGATTGTGACTCTCGGCACTGATGTCATCTGAGACTTCAAGCTGCGCCAGCGTGCGGCGCTTGTCTGGATGACTGGTCGCCCACGCCAGCCACCGTGACCACAGGTGTCGCAATTGTGCGCGCGCGTCGGCGGATGCGGGAAGGTCCGCAAACGCGGCGTCAGCCATCTCTTTCTTCAACTGGACGTATAGCGCATTCAGCAATGTCGACTTCGTGTCGAAGTAGACGAAAAGGGAACCGTTGGATACGCCCGCGTCCTTCGCAATCGCCGAAGTAGCCGCCGCTGCCAGACCCTGAGCGGAAATCACGCGCGTTGCTGCTTCGAGGATTGAGGTGCGACGTATGTCGCTTCGCGGTCTGGCCATACCCGAAGTATATAAAAGAGTGTCTAGTCGGTCAATATTTGATTCGCAGCGCGCTTACGAAGGCAACTGAGGTCGGTCAACCGAGCCTTGTTGTGTTGCTTCGAGTTCTGCAAACCAGTCGGCCAGATCTTGTGGGTGGCGAAAGACGAGCACCGGCGGCATGGTGGGATCGCCGCTGAATGTTTGGATGGCACGGCGTTTGCGCGGGAAGCTCTGAAAATGCCACCGAATGATCGAATCAGCCGTAAAAAGTTGTTTCCACGCGGACTCCGTATTGCCGTTGCAGATGCTCTCCTGCGTAAGGATCCTGCGGGCGGTTCGGCGTAGAAGCCTGAACAAAGAGATCCAGCGAGGATAGTCCAGCGCAACAATGACTTGAGCGCGAGGCAAGACAAGATCACTCCATCGGGAGTAGACGCTGTCCAGCACCCAGCAGTCCTGTGCTGCGATGCCGGCCGCGATCGCACGTTCCTCTTCTATCTCGCGAGGCTTCCAGCCGGGAAGCCAGCCGATATCGTCGTCCGCGGAAAATTCAGGGAGGCTCCTTGCCTGGGCATAACGATGCGCCGCAGATGACTTGCCACTTCCCGTAACGCCGTAAAAGAGCACTCTCGTGGGGCGCCACTCCTCCGGGTGTGAATTGCTTTGCATCGTGAAGGAAGCCTAGTTTCAAAGCACGCAGACGGCACGCGATCATTCAACAATCGTGCTCACACCCGCGGGCGGTTCGGTGCGACCGCACACGGCAATGGTTCGTCATCTGAATTGGCGGCGCATCCGCATGGGGCGAGGATGGAATAGCCGACCGCACCGAATGGTTGCCGTTCGCGTTGCCGCCAATGCCGCGACCCACCGACTACGAGAAAGACGACGTCCATGCGAAAAATCACGAGCGCTGGCATCATGGCCATCGCGGTTGCGCTGCTGGTGACCGGGTGCACGGGCGGCCAATCGGGCTCGAGCTCGTCATCGGGCACTGCGACGGGCGGCACGCTGACGATCCTGACACCGCAGACGCAGCTCGATCTCGACCCGGCCAAAAGCCAGAACCTCGCCACGACGACACTCGGATTGATCGAGCGTCGCCTGACGACGTGGGAGATCCGGCCCGGCAAGGCCGCGAAGGTCGTCCCCGACCTCGCCACCAACACCGGGACGCCGAGCGATGACGGTAAAACCTGGACATACAAGCTCAAGAGCGGGCTGAAGTTCTCAAACGGATCGCCCATCACGAGCGACGACATCAAATACGGCGTCGAACGCTCGTTCTCCGATCAACTCTCCGGCGGCCTCGGCTACCACAAGTCTTTGCTGGTCGGCGGTGCCGACTACCACGGCCCGTACTCCGGGCAGCAGCTGGCCTCGATTGACACGCCGAACGCCAAAACCATCGTGTTCCACCTGAACACCTCGTACGGCGACTGGCCGTGGATCGCCTCGATGCCGGCCTTCGCGCCGGTGCCGAAGGCCGACGACAAGCCGGCGACCTACGGGGAGAAGCCCGTCGCATCCGGTCCGTATGAGGTCCAGTCGAACAAGCAGGGCAACGCACTGACCTTGGTCAGGAACAAGTACTGGAGCAAGAAGACCGACAGCGTGCGCACCGCTGGTCCGGACTCGATCGTGTTCAAGATGAGCCAGAACCAGTCGACAACGGTGCAGAGCCTCGTGACAGACGCCGGCGACTCGCAGACCTCTTTCGGCGCGCAATATCTCGGCGCATCAGACCTTGCCAAGGTGAAGAACAATCCCAGCGCGAAGTCGCGCCTTGCGACCTCGAAGGCCGGACCGATCACGTACCTGGCCATGAACACCCAGCGTGGGGCGCTGACCGATCTCTCCGTTCGCCAGGCCATCGAATACGCCGTCGACAAGAAGGCCTATCTCATCGCATCCGGCGGATCGGCGGCCGGCGTCGCGGCAACAACGCTGATCACCCCTGGCATCGCTGGCCGTAAGGACTACGACCTGTACAAGACCGGCGCAGACGGCGACGTGCCCAAGGCGAAGTCGCTGCTGGCCAAGGCCGGTCACGCGGGAGACCTCAGCCTTACCCTTCTCACGCAGAACGACGCGGCATCACTCGCCCAGGCTCAGGCGCTGCAGCAGGGAATCGAGCGCGCGGGCATCAAGGTGACCCTCAAGCCGGAAGACATCAACTCCTTCTATTCGGATGCGACAGCCACCGACGCGAATTACGACCTGGTGCTCTATGGCTGGCAACCCGACTTCCCGAGCGCGAACAGCAACATCCAGCCGTTGTTCGCATCGAGTGAGATCGGCGGAGGCGGCAACAACGTCGCCAGATACTCGAACCCAGACGTCGATGCGCTGATCAACCAGGCCACGGGAGAGGTCGACCAGAGCAAGGCGCAGGCGCTGTGGGCGCAGATCGACAAACGCATCATGCAGGACGCGCCGGTCGTGCCGCTGAGCTATGCCAAGCAGTCGTTCCTGCGCGGTTCGAAGGTGGGCAACTTCTTCATCGCCGCCTTCCCCGCATACCCGGACTATCTGACCGTCTCGCTCGACAAGTAGAGTTACCACTCGTGAACCACGACGCCATCCTGTCGGTGGACGAGGTTTCGATCGCGTTCACCGGTTCGAACGGCGCCGCGCGCACGGTCGTCGACCGCGTCAGCTTCGAGCTGGCTCCTGGCCGCGTGCTCGCGCTCGTCGGCGAATCCGGGTCCGGCAAGAGCGTGACGGCCATGTCGACGCTCGGGCTCCTGCCACCGGATGCGACGGTCACTGGGAGCATCCGTCTGAACGGCCGCGAGCTGCTCGGCATGGATGCCGCACGGATGCGCGAAGTGCGCGGTGGGCAGATCGGCACCATCTTTCAGGAACCGATGACGGCGTTCAACCCGGTGCAGCAAATCGGACGCCAGGTCGGCGAGGCTATCCGAGCGCACGACGCGAAGATCGGCCGTGCTGCGGTGCGCTCGCGCGTCGACGAACTGCTGGTGTCTGTGGGGATCCGCGAGCCGCAGCGCGTGTTCCGGTCGTACCCGCACGAGCTGTCAGGCGGACAACTGCAGCGCGCGATGATCGCGATGGCCATCTCGTGCGATCCCGTCGCGCTGATCGCCGACGAACCGACCACGGCACTCGATGTGACGGTGCAGGCCGGCATCCTCGACCTTCTCCGCGAGCTGCGAGATCGCCTGGGCACAGCAGTGCTGCTGATCACCCATGACATGGGCGTCGTCGCCGACCTGGCGGATGACGTCGTGGTTATGCAGGCGGGTGAGCTCGTCGAGCGCGCGGATGCCCAGACGCTGTTCACGCATCCGACCGCCGAATACACGAAGGCGCTGCTCGCAGCCGTTCCGCGGCTGGCTGCGCTGGCCATCTCGGACCCTCGGCCAACGGATGCGGCGGAGCCGGCAGACACGCGCGGCGATGCCGGAACGCCGACGGTCGATGAGACGCCGACCGCCGTGCTCGACAACGCGAGCGTGCGCTACGCCGGGCGCGGCGTTGGCGCCCGCGGGGTGCTCGCCGTCGATGAGGTGTCCTTCGGCATCCGGCCGCGTGAGATCTTCGGGCTGGTCGGAGAATCCGGCTCGGGCAAGTCGACCATCGGTCGCGCGCTCGTCGGGCTCGTTCCGCTCAGCGGCGGATCTGCAACGGTCGCCGGGGTCGATCTCGCGCACGCGACCAGGGCGGCCAGACGCGAGACGCGCAAGCGCATCGGGTATGTCTTCCAGGATCCGGCGTCTTCGCTGAACCCGCGATTCACGATCGGCCAGTGCATCGCCGAGCCGCTTCGCCTGCACACCACGCAGACTCCGGCGGAGCGCCGGGCGCGTGTCGGCGAACTGCTCGACGCCGTTGAACTGGGCTCGGGGCTCGCGAATCGCTTTCAGCACGAGCTCTCGGGCGGGCAACGCCAGCGGGTCGCGATCGCCCGCGCCATCGCCTTGCACCCGGAGCTGCTCATCGCCGACGAGCCGACGAGTGCCCTGGACGTGTCCGTGCAGGCCACCGTGCTTCAGCTGTTGCGCGACCTGCAGTCGAGTTTCGGCTTCGCGTGCCTGTTCATCAGCCACGACCTGGCCGTCGTGCACGAACTCGTCGACACGGTCGCGGTCATGCACGATGGCCGCATCGTCGAGACAGGTCCCGCCGCGCGCGTGCTGCGCTCCCCGACAGACGCGTACACGCAACGTCTGCTTGCCGCAGCACCCGTCGCCGACCCGGCCGGGCAACGCATCCGCCGCGATGAGTGGCGCGCGCTGGCCGCGTGATGCGACCAGCCGCCAGCCGAACCAGCAACCGCCAGCAACCGCCAGCAACCAGCAAACCAGCCCGATGAACCGTGAACCATAAGGACCAGAGACAGTGACGACAACGCTCGAGGCCGGGGAGGTGTCCGGCCGCAAGACCGGATTCCGGCAGGTCGTCGTGCAGCTGCGCCACGACAGGTGGGCGTTCACCAGCGCGATCGTGATCGCGGTGTTCGTGCTCGCTGCCGTCTTCGCTCCGGTGCTGACGCTCGTTACCGGGCAGGATCCGTACACGTATCACCTGAGCGCGCTTAACAATTCGGGAGCGCCTGCCGGTTTCGGCGGAGGAATCAGCGCGACGCACTGGTTCGGTGTCGAACCGCTGACCGGACGCGATCTGTTCTCCATCGTGCTCTATGGCGCACGCACGTCGCTGGGCGTCGGCATCAGCGCGACCATCCTCTCTGTGGCCGTCGGCGTGCTCGTCGGGCTGACGGCTGGCTTCTTCGGTGGCTGGTACGACCGCATCGTCAGCCGGATCATCGACGTGATGTTCGGGTTCCCGAGCCTCGTGTTCATGATCTCGCTCACCGCGATCGTCGCTGCAACGTTTCCGCGACCGGTGCTGATCGTGCTCGTGATCGGATTCTTCGGCTGGCCAGCGGTTGCTCGCGTCGTCCGCGGACAGACGCTGTCGCTGCGCGAACGCAACTTCGTGACGGCGTCGACTGCGATGGGCGCCGGATCATGGCACGTGCTCATCCGCCAGCTGCTGCCGAACGTGAGCGCGACGATCATCGTCTACGCGACGATCCTGATCCCCAGCATGATCGGGGTCGAGGCCGCGCTGTCGTTCCTCGGCGTCGGCGTGCCGCCTCCGACGCCGTCGTGGGGGCGCTCGATCGGCGACGCGATCGCCTGGGTGCAGACCGACCCGCTGTATCTCGTGTTCCCCGGTGGCGCGCTGTTCCTGATCACCCTGGCCTTCAACGGGCTCGGCGACGGCCTGCGCGACGCACTGGATCCGCGATCGCGAGGGAAGCTCTCATGAAGTCGTCCGTCGCACGCATGATCGGGTTCGTCGCATACCGGCTGCTCGGGATGCTCATCGTGCTCCTGATCATCGCGGCCATCACGTACATCATCTTCTATCTGCTGCCGACGAATCCTGCGCGGTTGAGCTGCGGCAAGCCGTGCACGCCGGAGAACCTGCAGCGCGTGAAGGAGTTCATGGGTTACAACAGCCCGTGGTACACGCAGTTCTGGGACTTCCTGCGCGGCATCGTGGTCGGCAGGACGTACGGCAGCGGTGCGGATGCGATCGTCTGCCCTGGACCGTGTTTCGGCTACTCGTTCCGGCTCAACGACACCGTGACGAATCTGATCCTGTCTCGTTTCCCGGTGACGGCATCCATCGCGGTCGGTGCCGCCATCGTGTGGCTGCTGTTCGGGGTCGCCGGCGGCGTCATCGCGGCACTGAAGCGCGGGACGGCGATCGATCGCGGCGTGATGGGCGTGGCGATCGCCGGTGTGTCTGCGCCGAGCTATCTCGTGGGGCTTCTGGCCATCCTGCTGTTCGGGTTCACGCTCGGCTGGCTGCCGACCGGCGGATATGTCCCCTTTGCACAGAATCCGCTGGAGTGGTTCACTCACCTCATCCTGCCGTGGTGCACGCTCGCGTTCATCAGCGGCGCGATCTACGCCCGACTCACACGCGGCCAGATGATCGAGGCGATGAGCGAGGACTACATCCGCACCGCCCGCGCGAAAGGCCTGCGCGAATCGAGCGTGGTCTTCCGGCACGGGCTGCGCAATGCGCTCATTCCCGTCGTGACGATCTTCGGTCTCGACCTCGGGGCGCTCCTTGGCGGGGCCGTCATCGCGGAGAAGATCTTCTCGATGCAGGGACTCGGAGCACTGCTGCTCGACGCCGTCAGCAGCCTCGATCTGCCGGTCGTCGTCGGCTTCACCATGTTCTCGGCCTTCTTGATCGTATTCGCCAATTTCGTGGTCGACCTCATATACGGAGTGCTCGACCCTCGGGTCAAGGTGCGTACCTGAGGCGCTGCCGCCGCATCCGCCCACCGCCGGGCTTGTTCCGACCGCGCCGGCGCAGCATCCCGACCAGCCCCGCCCGGGCCTGCCAATCCTGCCCGCTTCCCCACCGGTCCCCGGCCCCTTCCTCCGCCGATCCGCGGGCCCCTTCCTCCCACCGATCCCCTGGCCCCTTCCTCACCAGAATTCAGGTGAGACGCCCCGCCGACTGGATAATCCAGCCGACGGCTCGTGTGGCCTGAATTCTTGTGCGTTCACGGCGCGGTGGTGCGGCGGCGCGGCGGGGCGGCGGGGCGCCCCCTTCCCCACCGGTCCCGGGCTCTTCCCCCACCGGTCCCGCGCTCTTCCCCCACCGATCCCCCGGCCCTTCCCCACCGATCCCCCGGCCCCTTCCTCCGCCGATCCCCCGGCCCCTTCCCCACCAGAATTCAGGTGAGACGCACCGCCGACTGGATAATCCAGCCGACGGCTCGTGTGGCCTGAATTCTTGTGCGTTCACGGCGCTGCGGTGCAGCGGCGCGGTCCGGCGGGACGCTACGCTGCGGTGCGGCGGCGCGGTGCGGCGGAACGCGGTGCGGCGCGGTGGTGCGGCGGGGCGGCGCAGCGGCGCGCCCAGGCACCAAGCACCGGGCACCAAGACGCGCGGGCGGACGGCGCGATAGTGTGGTTCGCCATGTTCAGACGGATGCCGATCGACCGCGAGATCCTGCGGCTGGCGGTGCCCGCACTGGGTGCGCTCGTCGCCGAGCCGCTGTTCCTGCTCGCCGACTCCGCCATGGTCGGCCATCTCGGCGCCGTCCCGCTCGCCGGCCTCGGCATCGCAAGCGCCGTGCTCCAGACCATCGTCGGACTCATGATCTTCCTTGCGTACGGCACGACGCCCGCCGTCGCCCGCCGCCTCGGCTCTGGTGACGAGCGTGCTGCCGTCGCAGCCGGAATCGACGGCGCATGGCTCGCGCTCGGGCTCGGCGTCGCACTCGCTGCGGCGGGCTGGTTCGCGTCGCCATGGCTGGTCAGGCTTTTCGGCGCCGATGCGGATGTCGCGGGGCAGGCATCCGCATACCTCACGATCTCGATGCTGGGGCTGCCGGCGATGCTGCTCGTCTACGCCGCGAGCGGGCTGCTGCGCGGACTGCAGGACACGCGCACGCCGCTGGTGGTCGCCGGCATCGGATTCGGCGCGAACATTCTGCTCAATGTTCTGTTGATCTACGGGCTGCGCCTCGGGATCGTCGGCTCCGCGCTCGGCACCGTCATTGCGCAGTGGGGCATGGTCGCCGTCTATCTCACCGTGATCGTGCGGCACGCGCGTCGCGCCGGCTCGCGGCTGCTGCCGCATCATGCAGGCATCCGCAGCTCAGCAGGGGCCGGCGGATGGCTGCTCGTGCGCACGGCCGGCCTGCGCGCTGCGATGCTGCTTGCCGTGTTCGTCGCGACGAGACTCGGCTCGCACGAGCTGGCCGCGTTCCAGGTGACGATGACGACATTCGCCACGCTCGCGTTCGCCCTGGACGCGCTGGCCATCGCCGCGCAGGCGCTGATCGGCCGCGCGCTCGGGGCGGGTGATCTCACCGCGGCGCGTGCTGTCCTGGCGCGCTGCCTGCAGTGGGGCGTGCTCTCCGGCGTCGTACTCGGCGTCGCGCTTGCGGCGCTGAGTCCGATCGCGGGACGCCTGTTCACGAACGACCCGGCCGTGATCGCGCTGCTGCCGCTCGCGTTCGTGATCGTGGGCGTCGGAGCACCACTGGGCGGCTACGTGTTCGTGCTCGACGGCGTGCTCATCGGCGCGGGTGACGCGCGCTATCTGGCCTGGACAGGCATCCTGAACCTGGTTGCATTCGTTCCGATGGCCGCACTCGTCTGGATGCTGGCGCCACGGGGGCTCGCTGGACTCGCATGGCTGACGGCCGCGTTCGCCATCGGGTACATCGGGGCGCGTGCGGTGACGCTCGGCCTGCGCGCTCGGCGCGCAAAGTGGATGGTCGTCGGCGCCACCAGGTGAACCGTGCGTTCCCCGCGCGAATCGACGGATTCACGCGGGGAACGCCGGCCGCGTCTCTCACGCGTTGGCGGCGTGCGGCGCCCCGATCCCCGGGTCGATCTGGAACGGGCCGGCGGCAGACGGGCGCACATCGAAGTCGAAGATCGACGTCGGGATGTAGACCGTCGAGCACGAGTTAGGGATGTCGACGACTCCGGACAGACGCCCCTCGATCGGCGCTGCACCGAGCATCAGATACACCTGCTCTGGGCTGTACCCGAACTTCGTCAGGTAGTCGATCGCGTGCAGGCATGCGCGCTGATACGACAGGTGCGAGTCCAGATACCGCTGCTCGCCATCGAGGGTGACGGATGTTCCGGAGAACGCGATCCACTCGCTGAACTGCGGCTCGACCACACCCGGCATGAAGATGGCGTTTTCCGAGACGCCGTATGTCTCCATGCCACCCGAGATGACGTCGACGCGCAGGTCGATGAACCCACCCATCTCGATCGCTCCGCAGAAGGTGATCTCGCCGTCGCCCTGCGAGAAGTGCAGGTCGCCGACCGAGAAGTTGGCGCCGTCGACGAAGACCGGATAGAAGATCCTGGTGCCTTTCGACAGGTTCTTGATGTCCTGGTTCCCGCCGTTCTCGCGAGGCGGCGCCGTGCGAGCGCCTTCGCCGCCGACGCGATCACGCTCGGATGCCGGAAGGCTCCCGAGTACCGCGTGCTCTGCCTCCGGCGGAAGCGCAAGCGGCGGCACGCGATTGGGGTCCGTGGCGATCAGCGCGGCCTCGCGCTTGTTCCACTTCGCCAGCAGTTGCGCGGACGGCGCCGTGCCCATCAGCCCTGGGTGGGTGAGGCCGGGGAACGAGACGGACGGAACGTGACGAGACGTCGCGACCTGCCCGCTGAAGTCCCAGATCGCCTTGTACGCGTCGGGAAACTGGTCGACCAGGAACGAACCACCGTTGTTCTTGGAGAAGATCCCGGTGTAACCCCATCCCTGCCCGGCCAGCGGGCCCGAGTCTTCCTGCGGGATCGGACCGACGTCCAGGATGTCGACGATGAGCAGATCGCCCGGCTTGGCGCCTTCGACAGCGAACGGTCCACTCAGCTTGTGCACCGTGAGCAGCGGAGCGTTGAGGATGTCCTCTGCCGAGTCATCGTTAACGATTGCGCCGTCGAACCACTCTCGGCAGTCGACCCGGAACGCCTCACCGCGTTTGACCGTGGCTGCCGGTGGGATGTCCGGATGCCACCGGTTGTGCCCGACGATCTTCTGATCCTCGAACGACTTGGAAGAATCAAGTGGAAAAACTACCTTGGGCATTGCTTTCTCCTTCTTTCACTCATCACTGGGCCCGTCGACCTACGGTCGTGGCAGCTTGCGATGAAGAGGGTTCGCCGTGTATTTCTGGGTTGGTCCTGGGCGCGCCCCCGGTGGGCGTCCAGACACGACCTCGGGGGCGTCTGCGCTTCGAGCAGAGCGGTCGATCAGCCCGAATTCTGCGGAGCCTGCGCGCGAGAGACGCGGTGCAGACATCCGCCGTACTGCCAGGCGGCCGCACGACGGGCAGTTCGCCGCATCCGGCACATCCGCCATGGCGAAGCTGGCATCGAAGACCGAGCAGCCGGCACACTCGAACTCATACAGTGGCATCGAATTCGCCTTTCTGTCATCCGACGGGCTGCGGCTCGGGGGTAGCAGGCGCAGCGGGCATCCGTCTGCGCGCTGCACGTCTGCCGAGTGCGAACGCCACCACGAGCTCGACCGCCGCGACCACCGCGATGACGACGGCCCACAGCACGTCCGGCTTGTAGTAGCCGAGCAGCAAAAAGAAGGCCGGGATCGTGCCCGTGAGGTGCGAAATCAAGATCGTGAACCAGCCTGTTGCGATGGTCAGCGAATCGATGTGCAGCCCGAGCACCAGGAAGAACATGAACCACAGCACGGCCCAGACGAGCCAGATGACACCGAAGACCGGGTCATGGCTGACCACGAACTCGGCGATGGCGATCACGACAGCGCACACCGCCACGAACAGCGAGAACCAGCCGAGGCCATCGCCGTCGATGCCGGTCATTTGCAGAACGCCGACGTACAGGTATGTGAAGCCGAAAAGGTAGAGGCCGGCCGCGCTGAAGATCACGTCCGGGTCGTTGTGCGCCTGCAGGATGATCACTGTTGGGAAGATGACCTGCATCGTGCCGACGAAGAAATTGAGAATGGCCGCCGACTTGCCAGGGATCACCCCGATCAGCATCAAGCCATTGATGAAGAGCACCGCTCCGACATACAACAAACCCACACTGCTCATGACCGCTCCATTGCGACTTCAGGCGTGGAATAGCTCACGTCAACGCCCACCATCGGCGTCACGAATCACTCGATCGTCCAGCAGCTTTCCGCGATTGGCGATGCGGCGGCTGGCTCGATTGCTGGGCAGCTTATCGATGAATGCACAACAAAGTCAATGAACCCACTTCGCGGGGTACTCGTCAATTTCCGCTGGTCACGGGCGGCTTCCCAGCCACGCTCGAGCCGCGACGACGAGAGCCTCGATGCCCGTGCTCAGGGTCGGCTGAATGAGCGGAGCGAAATGCGGAGAGTGGTTCGAGGGGATGTCCTGCTCCAGACGGCCCGCCGCAGCAGCGTCCGCCAGCCGCTTCGGGTCTTCCCCGCCGAGCAGCCAGTACACGATCGGCACACCGATCGCCGTCGCGAGCTCGCCGACATCCTCGCTGCCGGTCACCGCTCCTGGATCGAGCACACGCTCATCGCCGAAATGCGCGCGGAACGCCGCCATGGTGCGCGCTGTCGCATCCGGATCGTTGACCAGGGCGGCGAAGCCCTCGCCGTACGTGATCTCGGGCGCCGTCTGAGCTCCTGATGCCTCGGCTTCCGCGGCTGCGATGCGCTCGATCGCAGCGATGACCCGGTTGCGCACGGCCGGATCGTAGCTGCGCACATTGATGCCGAGCGTCGCGTCCGGCGGGATGATGTTGAGCTTGGTGCCCGCGTGCAGTGTTCCGACGGTGACGACAGCGGTGTCCGATCCGGCGATCTCGCGCGAGACGATGCCCTGCAGCCGCATCACCGTGGCGGCGGCCATGACGATCGGGTCCACCGTCGTTTCCGGGCGAGAGCCGTGCCCACCCTGGCCGATCATGTGCACGATCAGGTCGTCGGTCGCGGCAAACGCCGGCCCGGGATGCGCGCCGAGTGCTCCGGCCGGGGCCGGTGCGACGTGCTGCCCGAGCACGATGTCCGGCTTCGGCACGCGATCGTATAGGCCGTCTTCGACCATTGCTCGCGCCCCTGCGCCGAACTCCTCCGCGGGCTGAAACAGCGCGATCAGTGTGCCAGACCACGCGCCACGATCCGCGACGAGGCGTTC
>Ga0164242_10005840_pt1 | contig 13635 bp, 11 predicted proteins | sample OricomgcompostMG_FD_108783 | JGI IMG/M metagenome (GOLD analysis project Ga0164242, IMG submission 108783) | Miracle-Growth compost microbial communities from Emeryville, California, USA - Original compost - Miracle growth compost (MG) ...
CGTCTTCTGCGGCGTCCACTTCATGGCCGAGACGGCGAAGATTTTGAACCCGACCAAGCAGGTCCTCCTCCCGGATCTGAAGGCCGGCTGCTCGCTGTCAGACCGCTGTCCGCCCGGCCCGTTCCGCGCGTTCAAGGACCAGCACCCGGACGCGTTCGTGGTCACCTACGTCAACAGCTCCGCCGAGGTGAAGGCGATGAGCGATGTGATCTGCACCTCGTCCAACGCGGTGAAGATCGTCGGGAACATCCCAAAGGACCGGGACATCCTCTTCGCCCCGGACCAGCACCTCGGCCGCTTCGTGATGAAGCAGACCGGCCGTGAGATGGCGCTCTGGCCAGGCAGCTGCATGGTCCATGAGATCTTCAGCGAGAAGAAGCTGATTGGCCTCAAGGTCGAACACCCGGACGCGGAGGTCGTCGCCCACCCGGAGTGCGAAGCGCGGGTGCTCGAGCACGCGGACTACGTGGGCTCCACCAAGGGGATCCTGGACCACGTGCTCAAGAGCGAAAAGCGCGAGTTCATCGTGGTCACCGAGGCGGGCATCCTCCACCAGATGCGCACCCGCGCGCCGGAGAAGACCTTCATCCCCGCGCCTCCGGACGGCAACTGCGCCTGCAACGAGTGCCCGTACATGAAGATGAACACGCTGGAGAAGCTCTACCTCTGCATGCGGGACCGCACGCCGGAGCTCTTCATGCCCGCGCACCTGCTGGAGGGGGCCCGGGCGCCGCTCCAGCGGATGCTCGAGTGGTCCTGAAGCGTACGTCCGACCGACGGCCCCTGCCGCCGTGCGTCACGTGTTCTCCCTTGCGCTGGGATCGTGGCGGGATAAGGAATCCCCCGTGACGATCCGGTTCTTCTCCGTCCCCTCGCATCAAGTCGCGGTCCCACCCCAGGCGTTGAGCGCCGGCGAGCGCGTGGAGCCCGAGCCCCAGGCCCGCGAGGTCGTGGAGCGCGCGCTGATGGGCGCGGAGTTCCGGGACATGCGCGCCCGGGACCGGCTCCGCTCGCTCCTCTCGCCCGAGCACCGCACCGCGCTCCCCGCCCTGGATGCCCGGAGCGGGCCCCCGGCGATCTTCGCCCAGCCCCCGCACGATCTCCCGGCGCTGCTCCGGATGGCGGATCAACTGGATGGGCTCGCCCGTCAGGACGAAGGAGAGCGAGCCCTGGTCTGGCGCTGTCAGGGATGCCAGACGCGCTACGCGGTCCCGGTGGCGCTGGCCCGTTCGGTCTCCATTCCCTGTGAGCGGTGCAGCCAGACCGTGGACCTGGACCCGGCGAAGGCGTTGGGCGAAGAGGCGCTGATCGATCCCTTCCACGGCGCGATCAACCGCACCCGCCGGGAGCTGGCCACCTTCTTCCGCGAGGCGATGGCCCGAGGCTGGCCCGTGCTGGTCTGCGACGCGAACGGGTAGAGATTTCCGTTCCTGCGAGCGCCCCGGCTGGGTACCCTGGCTTTATGCGTCGCGTCACGATGAACATCCTCCGCTGTCCGCGTTGTCGACGCGGCTCGCTGGTCCCCGAGGCGGACGCGGCGGAGGTCTTGTTCGGGCCGCTCCGCTGCCAGGAGTGCCACACCAGCCACCCGGTGTCCGAAGGCGTGGCGGATCTGGTGGAGGCGCGCAACGGGACCGGTGGGGTGCAGCGCGGGTTGGAGCAGGCCTGGGTCGCGCGGGCCTATGAGCGCTACGTGCGGCCGGCGGTGCAGCTGGCGGTGGCGCGGCGCCGCTTCGATCGCGACAGCGAATACCTGGTCTACCGATCCCTCCTGGGCCAACCGCGCGGCCCGGTCCTGGATCTGGGGTGTGGCACGGGACTGTTCACCCGCCGTCTGGCGCACGAAGAGGGCGCGCCGGCGGTGATCGGGATGGACGTCTCCAAGCCGATGATCGAGGAGGCCATCGCCCAGGCGCGCGAGGCCGGGGTGATGATTGACTTCCTCCGCGCCGAGGCGCCGTACCTGCCGCTGCTCGACCACACCCTGGGGGCGGTCTTCCAGTCGGGCGGGCTGCACCTGATCGAGGACCTCTCGCGGCTGTTCTCGGAGGTGGCGCGGGTGCTTAGACCCGGCGGACGCTACGTGGCGAGCACCTACCTGCCGCCCGGCTTCGCCATGTCCCAGGTCCACCGGCGGGCGGGGCTTCATCCGCGGGGAGAGGACGCGCTGCGCGACGCGGCGGCGGCGGCGGGACTCACGCGCTTCGAGCGGGTGAAGGTGGCCCCCTTCATCGTGCTCAAGGTGGAGAAGCCGATCCTCCACCCGGTCTGAGGACCGTGATCGGATTGGGCCTCGGCCGGGCCGCGACGTAGAGTCCGCGCCCCGGTGAAGACCCGCTCTCAACGCTGGCTGTACGCCGTCGCGCTCGCGCTCGCGGCCCTTCCCCTGTGGGTGGGCCCGCACCTGCCGATGGTGGATCTGCCGCAGCACCTGATGCTGATCTCGGCGCTGCACCGGCTGCACGATCCCACCACGGTCTACCCGCACCTCTTCGAGATCCGCCCGGAGCTGACCCCGTACCTGGGCTACTACTGGCTGGTCGCGCTGCTCAACTGGGTGGTCCCGCTGGGGGTGGCGAACAAGCTGTTCCTCACCGCCTACGTGGTGGGGATGCCGCTCTCGCTGGCGTTCTTGCTCAAGAGCCTGGACCGTCCGGTCTGGCCCTCGCTCCTGGCGATCCCGTTCGCGTACGGGGACAGCTTCGCCTGGGGCTTCATCAACTACATCGCGGCCATGCCGCTGGCCTTCCTGTCCCTGGGCCTCTTCGCCCGCGCCCTGGCCGACCGCGCGCACCGGCGCCGCTGGGCGCTGTGGCACGCGCCGGTGCTGGTGGCGGTGCTGCTCTTCCACGTCCAGGTGTTCGGCTACCTGGCGTTCGCGCTGCCCCTCCTGCTCCTCACCACGCGCGCGCCCGAGGACCGGGAAGCGAGCGGACCCGGCGCGCTGGGGCGCAGGCTTCGCGCGCGGCTGGCGGCGGTGGCGTCGGTTGTCCCCGGCGTGGCGCTCTTCCTGATCTGGGTGGTGGGCCGGGTGGGGGCGCCTTCGGAGATCGAGCCCGGCGTCCCCTGGAAAGCCTGGGGGCCGATGCTCTCGGCGCAGAACCTCTCCTACAAGTCCTTCGCCCAGAACAAGGCCGAGCTCTTCTCCGTGCTGGCGAACCAGCTCCGCGACGGGAGCGACCGCTGGGCGCTCTACCTCGCGTTCGGGCTGGCGATCACGGCGACCCTGCTCGCGCTCTTCGGCCAGCGGGAGAAGTCGCGAGAGGGCGCGGTGGAGCGGTGGCGGATGCTCGGGCTCTCGTTGATCGCGCTCGCGCTCTACTTCACCCTCCCCTTCGACATCCGTGGCTACGTCTACTACCTCAACACGCGCTTCGCCCACCTGTGGGCCGCGCTCCTCTTGGCCTCGGTGCCCGCACTGCGCGTCCGGCTCCGGACCTGGGCGGTGGCATCGGGCGCGGTGTTGGCGCTGACGCTGGCGGTGCCGCTCTCCCAGGGCTTCCGGGCGTTCAACGACGAGGCCCGCCCGCTGGACGAGATCGCCCGCGCCGCGCCCCCGCACCCGATGGTGATGGGGCTCATCTATGACACAGGCTCCCGGGTGGTGACGCACCCGGTGTTCCTCCACGCCGCGACCTTCGTGGCCAGGCTCCGGGGCGGGGCGACCAACTTCACCTTCGCCCTCACCCCGCACTCGCCGCTGCGCTACCAGCGCACCCCGCCGCCCACCTTCCCCTCCGAGTGGCGGCCGCAGGGCTTCGACTACGCCCGGATGGCCGGCCCCTACGACGCGTTCCTGGTGCGCGGGCCCCCACCGGCGCGCATCTTCGGCGGCCTGCTCGGGACCGATCTCCAGGTCGCCGCGCACGAGGGCGAGTTCTGGCTGGTCACCCGCCGCTGAAGCGCCGCGGAGACGCCCAAAAAGGAGCGGGCGATGCGGTAGAACGCTGGGCATGCCCACCGCCTCGACCGATCCCAAGTCCGTGCTCGCCGCGCTGCTCGATGCCGGCGCCGCGCTGCCCTTCCCGCCGGACGCCGTGGCGACCGCCCGTGGCCTCGCGCAGGCGCCCGACCAGGCCGCGGCGGCCGCGGTGGAGACCCTGCCCGAGCCGCTCGCGCTCGCGGTGCTGGAGGCCGCCGTCCGGGGCCGGTCCGCGGCGCTGCCCGAGGCGCTGGCCGGCTCGTCGTTGAAGCCGCTGGCCAAGGCCGCGAAGAAGGCGCTCTACCAGCTGCGCTCTTCGGGGGTGGCGGTGGCGCAGCCCGCGCGGGCCAACGAGCCGCCCCCTCCGGCCGAGCCGCAAGAAGAGACCCCGCCCACGCTGCTCTCCGCGCTCACGGGCAACGGCGAGCGGGCGATGATCCTGGCCCGGCCGGTGCGTGGCGGGCTGGAGACCGCGCACCTGGTCTACAGCGACGAGCGGGGCGTCACCCACCTCTCGATCCACGAGGCGAGCCGCGGGATGTACCGCCGGCAGCTCAAGGAGGTCCGGGCCGGGCGCACCCCGCCGGCGGTGGAGCTCTCGCTCGAGGAGGCCAAGGCGCGGCTTGCAGGCGCGGTCTTCCTCAACGAGCGCTCCGGGACCGCTCGGCCCGAGGGCCTGACGGAGTTCTTGCGCCACCTGGACGTGGTCGCCTCCGAGCGGCCGGTGACCATTCCCTCACCGACGCCGGAGGATGCGGGGCAAGACGAGCGAGGTGCAGCACTTCACGACGAGAAGGAGCTCTCCGAGTGGCTCCCGGACGAGCCCCAGCTGCGGGCCTTGGCGAGCACCTGGGAGGGCCTGGGGCCGGAGGGACGGCTGGACCGTCCGCGGGTGGAGCAGCAATTCCGCGAGGCGGCGGAGGCCTACTTCACGCCTCCCCTTCGCGCGCTCTACGCGCAGCGGCTGTGGGAGATGGCGACGTTCTTCGAGCGCACCGCCCGTGCCGACGCGGCGGCGCTCGCCCAGTCGCAAGCGCGCCTCTTGGCCCACGCAGAGCGCCTGCCGCGCTTCGCCCATCAATTGTTCGTCAAGGTGATCCGCCTGACGGAGGAGGCGCTGGCGGCGAGTCCTGGAATGGGCGCGGTCCCCAGCGGCCTGGGTCCGCCCCCCGCATCCGTCGGCCCGGCGTCGCCCAGCCAAGAAGGCTGAGCGCCAAGCGAAAGACGATCCGAAGTCTCCCCTCCCACCGGAGTCCGCAGACTCCCCTCTCCCTGCCAGGAGAGGGGCCGGGGGTGAGGTTTTTTTTCAGACCTGCGGCTTCGCCCGCAACAGCAGATCCAGATTCGCGGTCTCCCACGCCTGCGCGCGCGCGAAGTCGTGGAAGCGGCGCTCGTGCTCCTGGAACTCCGGCGGGTGGACGCAGCGGCGGCCGTCCTCGCCGCGCCGGGCCCGGTACACGTGGTGGAGCATCTCGTGGAAGACGATCCACTCCACGAAGTAGCGCGGCACGTTCGGCATATCCAGCGCCGGGTGGATCCGGATCACCTTGGACTCAGACGAGTAGGAGCCCATCTTGATGCTCTTGCGCGGCAGCTTCCGCTTCGGCGCCGGACCGTAGGTGATGGTGGCGTGGATCCGGTTCCCGAAGTAGCGGCGGTTGAGCGCGTCGAAGATCGCCAGCAGATCGTGGTGCCGTCCCGCGGGCTCGATCCGCAGCCGCTTGCGCAGCTGCGCCGGCGACACCTTCCGGATGAAGGCCTTGTTCCGCTCGATGTACCGGTCCAGCTCCGCCGAGGCCTCCGGATCCGAGTTCTTCACGAAGGAGCCCAGCGCCATCAGCACCGGATCCGGCGCCGCGAGGAACATGTGGTGGACCCGGATCCGCCATGTCCCGCGGTGGCGCTGGTAGGTCACCATCGTATGGGTGTTGTCGTGGATCTCCACCACCACGCTGGCGCGCAGCTTGGTGCGCAGCCGCCGCTCCAGCACCCGCCGCCACACGCGCAACAGGCGCTGCGGCTCCACCTGACGCACCGGCACGCTCGCGCGCGCCATCCGCGGCGCCACCGGCGTGCGTTTGCGGACCACGTTCCTGCTCTTCGTCGCGCGAGCCATCTCGCGATCGATTCTAGGGGGTGGCTCCAGGGGTGTAAACGCATCCCGCAGGACAAATTCCCCTGTTATTTCGATGGGTTGCGAAGACGAAAACTGGAACCTGGCCGCCTGATGGGCAGGCGGGCAGGCACAGTCATTTCGCGCCCTTGAGTGGGCAGCGGAGGGAAATGAGCTGTGTTTTCGAGGACTTGGAATTGAGCTGAAGGTGGCGCTCGACCGGGTGACGGCCAGGGCAGCGGACGGTGTAGCGGGTGCGCCCGGCCGGGACCTCCACGGGCTCTCCGGCATGGATGTGGTGGCCGAGCAGCTCCACCGAAGCGCCGCGTGAGAGGCGGAAGACCACGTGGAGCGGCGGGGTCAGCGTGGCGGCGGCGGAGAGCGCAGCGCGGGTGGTGGGTGAGGCCAAAGGGGTGAGCGCGGCTTGGGACGCGGAAGACGGTGTCTCGGCGTGGGGAGCGGCGGCGAGCGGTGCGGTGCCGGACTGCGCGAGCGGAGCGCCGGTGCCGGATGGGTCCGACGCCGGCTGCGTCTTGGCGCCAAGGGCCGCCGCGCCCACGGGAGCCGGCACCTCGCCTCGCGTCCCGTCTGGCAGCGCGGGGGCCTGCCCCAACGGGTCGGCCTCGGGCGCGTCCGGCCTCTGGACGGGAGCCGGCGCGAAATGGGGGGACACCGGTCCGGCGGCCTTCGGCGCGTGGATCCACCGCCCGAGCAGCGCGCCGAGCAGCAACAGCGCCACCGCGCCCACGCAGAAGAGCAGGATCTTCAGGCCCGCCCGAGGCGTGGGCAGCGCGAGGGTGGTCGATCCGGTGGGCTCGGGCTGGAAGTCGGCGTGGAGCCCGTCCGCGCGGTTGCCGGCCGCCGAACCTGAGAACGGCATGCTGGCGAGCTGACCGGCGCGGGTCGGCCGGCGCGGGGCCAGCGGGGAGACGATCACCGGCGGCAGCGGTTCCGGGGTCGCGCGCCGGAAGGGCCTCGGGCCCCGCTCGTTCTCGGTGACCGCGCTCACGCCGCCGAGCGAGATGCTGAGCTCGCCGGTGTCGCGATCCTCGAGCGGGACCGGGTCCAAACCGTTCGGCAGGTGTCCCGGCTGGGTCACGGGGATCGGCTCCAGCTTGGGGCGGGCGGTGAAGACAGGCGTGGCGTCCGCCGGGCTGAGGACGACGTCGTTGGTGGCCACGTCCGGAGGTGGCCCCAGATCCGCCACGTGCACGTTCACCGGGTGGGTCACGGAGGGAAGCTCGGACGGGGGGGGCGGCATCGGCTGCATCGGCTCCTGCCGCCGCGACGGCGGACGCGCCAGCACCGGCGCCACCAGGAGGGTCGCCTGCGAGGTCCCCTGGAGGAGCGGGATGTTGAGGATGGTCCGCTCGTCCTCGTCGCCGAACAACAGCTGTGCGTACTCGGCGACCTCGGCCGATCCCACCTGCCGGGTGTGGGCGAGGAAGGTCTCCAGATCCGCGCGGATCTCGGACGCCTCCTGGTAGCGCTTGTTCCGATCCTTGGTCAGGCAGCGCGCCACGATCGCGGAGAGCTCCGGCGGGTAGTCCGAGCGGACCAGCTGCGGCGAGGGCGGGTCTTCGCGGCGAATGGCGAAGATCACGGCCTCCGGCGTGTGCCGCTGGAAGGGCGACTTGCCGGTGGTGATCTCGTAGAGCAGCGTGCCGATCGCGAAGAGGTCCGAGCGGTGATCGAGCGCCTCCTGCATCACCTGTTCGGGTGAGAGGTAGAGGAACTTCCCCTTCAGCACCCCCGGCTTGCTGCGCTCCATGAAGGCGTTGGCCCGGGCGATCCCGAAGTCCACCAGCTTCACCTGCCCGTCGAAGCCGACCATCACGTTCTGCGGCGAGACGTCCCGGTGGACGATCTCCATCGGCCGGCCGTCCACGCCCACGCCGTGGTGCGCGTAGTGCAGCCCGGCGCAGACCTCGGCGACGATCCGCGCCGCCACCGCGTAGGGGATGGCCGAGTTCTCCTTCTGCTCCTGCTGGAGCATCTTCCGGAGGTCGGCGCCCTCGACGAACTCCATCGAGATGAAGATGGCTTCGTCCAGCTTTCCCAGCTCGTGGACGCGGACGATGTTGGGATGGTGGAGCTGGGCGGCGATCCGCGCCTCATCCAGGAACATCTGGACGAAGGAGGGGTCGTCGGTCAGGTACGGGAGGATCCGCTTGATGACCACCAGCGGGGCCTCAGGCTCGTCCTGCGCCAGGAACAGCTCGGCCATCCCGCCCACCGCCAACCGCTTGATGAGCAGGTACTTGCCGAACGGGACGGCGATATGGGGTCCGGGGTCTGAAATGGCGCGCCTGGGCCTTGAGAACGGGGCCCCATAAAAGCACGGCCGCGCCCCGGGATGCATCCGGAGCGCGGCCGAAAACCTTCGATTCAGTGCAGTCCGAAGACTACGGCGTCACACCCGAGCCCGCGTCGCCCGGGAGGTCCGCGCAGTTCTGCGGGTAGAGCACGAAGGTGTAGTCCTGGCTGCCCTCGGGGACGACGATACCGGCGCCACCGTCGCGGGTGGGGAAGATCGCGCTCGGGTTCGGGACGTAGGTCGTCGGATAGTAGGTCCCGCTCTTGTATTGCTTGCAGCCACCGTCGTCGCCGACGTCACAGACCGCGTTGGTGAACGTGTCCCAGACACCGCTGATTCCGTCCGGGAAGGTCACCACCCCACCGTCCGCCCGGGCCAGCTCTGCCCAGTCACAGCGGCTGTTCGCTGCACCAAACCCGCCGTCCGCGTTGAAGGTGTTCTCCGTCGACACCAGGATGCCTCCGGTGACCTCGAACCCACGGTAGCTCGTGAACGACGCCCCACCGTCCTGCTCGAGCCGGACCGTGCCCATGGGGATCGGGTTCGGATTGATCAGCTTCAGCGGGCCATTGAAGTGCACGCGGGTTCCGGCGAAGGCCTGCTTGTCCTGCGGCATGTACCGGCTGCCCTCGTTCGAGTCGAAGGTGCAGCTGGCCTCCTGAGCGTTGTCCGCCAAAGAAACGCCGGTGTCGGTCTTGGTGACCGTGAGAGGCTTCTGGACCGAACCGCCGCTGTAGAGGTTCGTCAAATTGAGCCGACGACCATCCGGCACGTAGTAGTTCGGATCGCTCTCCAGGAACCCGTCGACGTCCACCACGTCGCCCACGGTGGGGATGTACGCGGAATCGGTCCCGCGGTGATAGATCCAGAACCCGCTGCTCGTGTCGTTGGGATCAACGACCCAGAACTCAGACGTCCCGCCGTCCGCCCCGATGTAGCTCACCGTTTGCACCACGGCACCCGTGATCGAAGCGTGACCGCCCCATTGGGTGCTCGTGCCACCATCCGCCCGCAGCCCGTAACGGAGCTGAGCGATGGACACCGAGGTCGCGATGTCCTTGTTCGTGCTCAGGTCGATCAACCCACCATCCGAATGGGGGAGGAACTGGCAGGAGCCACCATCATTCGTGCCCGAGTCCGGGGTGCCGCTGTCCGGCTGGCCGCTGTCAGGCTGGCCGCTGTCCGGCGTACCGGAATCCGTCCCGCTGTCGGCGGTGCAGGTGGTGCAGCCGGCGTCGTCGCCGCCGCGGTCCGAATCTCCGCAACCGGCGAAGGCGAGCAGAGCGACCGAAGCCGCGATCAAGGTGGTACGCGCGTTCATGCTTTTCTCCCAAGGGCTCACCAGGCGATCCGACCCACGAACGCCCGGCAGCCGACCGGCGCGCTTATACCGGCCTGTAGCGCGTCCGTTCAAGTGACAAGCCCGAAAGCCGACCGTGCGCTCTCATAGGAGCGCCATTCACTACAGGACCTGGAGGAGCATGCCGATGAGGTAGGCCGGCCCATCCAGCTCCGGGCCCGGGTCCGCCTCGTCCGAAAACGCGGCAGACAACATGAGAGGTGCGCTCGACTCCGAAGCCGGCCAGGCGAAGCCGGCAGTGCTGGCGCAGTTGCGGCAAGCCATGGCCCCGCCACTGGAGACCGCCTGCTCCATTGGGATCCGCTCGTGGCAACCGGGACACTTGATCTCGAGCACCTCGTTCTGCTGCGAGCTGGCCGGCATGGGGAGGAGCTTCACCTGTTCACCCGCCAGGCGCTGGAGCGTGTCCGGCGGCACGTACGTCCCGGCGCAGGCTGCGCAGCGGTGCACGACGCAGTCGCGGAGCTGCCCCCGCTGCATCGCCGTCCGGCAGTCCGGGCAGGCCAGGTTTTGCTTCAGACCCTCCGGAGGAAGGGCTTCGTTGAGCCCGGTGAGCTCGAACACCTCCCCGCGGTCAAACCACAGCCCGCCGCAGAACTGGCAGAAGTCCAGCTCGACCGCCTTGGCGAACACCCGGCCCATCACGCTTCGGCACCCCGGGCATCGCCGGATCGCCGCGGCTTTGTTCGGCTCGTTCATACGGGCATTGTCGATCGCAGACGGGGCCAGTGAAAGGACCGACACGCCTCCTCCCATCACAAGTACCCTGAGGTCACATGCCGCATCCGTATTTCGACGGGCTTGGGCCCACCCTCAACATCGCGCACCGCGGAGGCGCGGGGCTGGCGCCGGAGAACACGCTCGAGGCCTTCCGGCGTGCGGCTGCGCTGGGCTGCGAGGTCCTCGAGCTGGACGTCCACGCCTCGCGCGACGGGGTGCTGGTGGTGGCGCACGATCCCACGCTCGAGCGCTGCACCGACGGGGCCGGCCGGATCGACAGTCTGGACCTCTCCGCGCTCGAGGGCTTGGACGCGGGGCACCACTTCACCCCGGACGGCGTCTCCTTCCCCTTCCGCGGACACGGCGTGCGAATCCCCACCCTCCGCGCGCTGCTCACCGATCCCATGCTCGAGCGGGTGCGGCTCAACGTGGAGCTGAAAGCGGAGGCGCCTGGGCTCGCGCTCGAGTTCGCGAAGGTGCTGCGCGGGCACGGCGCGGTGGCGCGGGTGTGCGTGGGCAGCGAGCAAGACGCCATCGCCGAGCAGCTCCGCGCCGCCCTCCCGGAGGCCTGTCACTTCTACCCGCGCGAGGCCCTGCTGCGCTTCGCGCTCCCCGCGCTCCAAGGAGAACCTCCGCCCGACGAGGGCTGGCACGTGCTCGACGTCCCGCTGACGTTCCAGGACTTCCGGGTGGTAACCCCTGCCCTGCTTCAAGCGGTGGCGAAGGCCGGCAAGTGGATCAACGTCTGGACGGTGGACGATCCGCTGGAGCTGCGCCGGCTGATCGACGAAGGCGTGGGCGGGATCATGACCGACCGGCCGGACCTGCTCGCCGCGGCCCTCCGTGAGCGGGCCTGAGCTCCCGGCTGTGATAGGTAGCCGCCCATGCCTCGCGCCACGAAGCGTCTCAACGCCCTCGTCCCTCCGGTAGCGCCGCCCGTCCCGGTGAAGTCCGCGCCCGCCAAAGCTGGCCCTTCCGCGCGCAACACCCTGCGCGTCAAGGCGCCCAAGGAGAAGCGCTTCGTCGCCCTGGCCGGGAACATCGGCGCCGGGAAGACCACCGCGGCCAAGCTGATCAGCCAGAAGCTGGGCTTCGAGCTGTTCGACGAGCCGGTGATCGACAACCGCTTCCTGCGCGACTACTACGCGGACATGCGGCGCTGGTCGTTCACGCTGCAGCTGGAGTTCCTGATCCGCCGGGTGGAGCACCACGAGCTCATCCACACCGTCCGCAAGAGCTGCGTGCAGGACCGCACCCTCTACGAAGACCCGGAGATCTTCGCCAAGTACCTCCACGGCCTGGGGCACATGACGAACTCGGAGCTGGACCTCTACTTCGAGTACTTCCAGCGCCTCTCCCGCCACATCGTGCAGCCGGACAAGGTGATCTGCTTCGACGTGCCCAGCGTGGAGGTGCTGCTCTCCCGCATCCGGACCCGCGGGCGCGAAGAGGAGAAGGGCATCCAGCAGCAGTTCCTCCGTGGCTTGAACGGCTACTACGCCAGCTTCCCGCAGGTGCTCCAGACCAAGTACGGCGTGGACTGCCTCACGCTGGACGTGACCAACCTGGACATCCGCACCAACCCCGGCCGGATGGAGTTCCTCGACCGGGTCACCACTTTCCTGGCGGCCTGACCTGCCGACCCCATCTATGAGCGCGCTCGAACCCAAGTCTCCCCGCGACAGCGAAGTGGTCATGACCCAGATGATCCTCCCGTCGGACGCCAACCCGCTCAACGCGGCGTTCGGCGGCCGGGTGATGGAGTGGATCGACATCTGTGGGGCGATCGCGGCGCAGCGCCACTCGCGCAAGGTGGTGGTCACCGCCTCCATGGACGACCTCCACTTCCACAGCTCGATCCAGGTCGGCTGGACCGTGACCTTGCGCGCGCGGGTGCTCGCCGCGTTCCACAGCTCGATGGAGGTCGGCGTCACCGTCACCGCGGAGAACCCCTTCTCCGCCGAGCACACCCTCACCACCAGCGCGCTCCTCACCTTCGTCGCGCTCGAGCAGGGCGGCGGGAAGGCCACCGTGCCGCCGCTCGCGCTCGAGTCGGAGCTGGATGAGCGCGCGTTCACCGAGGCCCAGGCCCGGCGCGGAGAGCGGCTGGCGCGCAAGGCCGCGGGCTCCCACTGGCAGAAGGCGCTGCTCGAGCCGCCCAAGCCGTAGCGTTCCCGTTTCCTCACGTCCGGGAGACGCATGCCGGGCGAGCGGCCGGGCGGGCGCGACCCTTGCCCCAAGGCCCCTCCCCGCCCACCTTCCGCGCTGGGGGTGACGCCGATGCATGCGGACGCCGCGGAGCTGCAGCAGGCAGAGCGCGCGCTGGGGTGGGAGTGGCTGGAGAGCAACGGGCTGGGCGGCTACGCGGCGTCCACCGTCGCCTTCGCCAACACGCGCAAACACCACGGGCTGCTCGTGGTCTCGCACCAGCACCTCGCGCAGCGGGTGGTGCTGGTGAACTCGGTGGATGAGTGGGTGGAGCTGGAGGGCGGAGAGCCCCTCTCCTCCCACGTGCGCCAGGACGGCGCCGTCAGCCCGGACGGCTTCCAGTTCCTGGTCGGCTTTGACAGCGCGCCCTGGCCCACCTGGACCTTCGAGGTGGCGGGGCTGCGGGTGGTCCGGGAGCTGTTCGTCAAGCGCGGCACCAACGCGGTGGCGCTCGGCTACCGGCTGCTCTCGCCGCCGCCCCACCCCGTCCGGCTCCACGTCCGGCCCCTGCTCACCGTCCGGGACTATCAACGCACGGAGCAGCGGGACCCGGAGGTGGACTCGCGGGTGGAGGCCTCGGAGCGGACCGCGCACTGGCGGCCCCGGCGCGGGATGCCCGGCGTGGTCGCGTTCCACTCGGGCGAGTACCACCACGCGCCCACCTGGGTGGAGGGGCTCGAATACCCGGTGGACCGCGAGCGCGGCACCGCGCACCAAGAGGACGCCTGGTGCCCGGGAGAGATCGTCCTCACCCTGACCGCGGATGCTTCCGCCTTTGTCGTCTTCGCCGAGGACGGGGTGGAGGACGCCCCTTTTGATCGCTGGCGCGACGAGGAGCTGCACCGAAGGCAGGAAGAGGACCGCTGCCCGGAGGACGACCCGCTCGCGCGAGCGCTCTGGCGGCAGGGCGGGACGTTCCTCGTCCACACCGGACCCTTCACCGGGATCGTCGCGGGCTACCCGTGGTTCGGCGCCTGGGGGCGGGACGCGTTCGC
>Ga0164242_10005841_pt1 | contig 13630 bp, 10 predicted proteins | sample OricomgcompostMG_FD_108783 | JGI IMG/M metagenome (GOLD analysis project Ga0164242, IMG submission 108783) | Miracle-Growth compost microbial communities from Emeryville, California, USA - Original compost - Miracle growth compost (MG) ...
AAAATCAGCCATAACCAAACCTCTCATCACAAAAAACCACAACCGGCGACAAACCCGCCGACCACCTGACACATACGCTAACAACACCCAGCAAACCCACTCAATGGGCACAACTACCCATCAGCACCCGCCAAACCCGACTACCTGACGGGGCCGCAGATCACCGCGCGATGGCTGGGAAACCTGCAGACACCAACGGCAGTTGCACTGTGACCGTTCGCCCGTTCTGCACGAAGATGCCACGCCCGGCAGGGAAGTCGGCGCGCTTGACCTTGGGGAACGGCACTTTGAACAGTGAATCACCGTCGAAAGCATCCGGCTTGAGTGCGATGCCGCGTCTGCCCGCCTTGAAATCGCCGACGTAACCGAATCCGCTCGACAGGTTCGACACGTCTGCGTCGCCGATGAGAAAGTGATCGCTGCGGTTGACCGCTTGGAACAGCGCTTTCAGTGGGCGCTCAGCATCGGAGTCCGAGAACTGCGTGACGCCTTCGACGACGATCATGATCTTGCCGGGGATCGATTCATCTGCGACAACCTCGGCGAGCTCCTTTGCCAGGTCTTTCACGTCGTCAATCGACGTTGCACTGCGCATCCACTGGGCAAAGTCGGCCAGCTGCGAGCGCCGGCCTGCGATGTGGAACAGCTTGACGTCGGGGTCGAAGCGCTGCATCGCGTTGACGAGCGCCTTCATCGCATTCGTCTTCCCGCTCTGCGGTGGCCCCGTTACAGCGAACGTGCCGATCGGCTCGAAACCCTTCGGGCCGAGCGTGTCGTCGGCAATGCCGATGACCGGCTCGTCCTCAACCTCGGCAGGCAGTTGAGTCTCGGTGAGCTCTGTCGGAAGCGATCCGACCTCTGGCACTTCTCGCGCCCCCGCCGCCCGCAACTGGTCGGCGAGCGCGGCGAGCGCCTTGGACTGACTGGCCACGTTCGAGGTGCCTCCGAGCACCGCCAGTTGGGTTTCGAAACCGTCGACGATGGCGCGTCCTGGCGCCGAACGCTCGTCGAGCACGTCTTTCGGAACGCCCACAACCTGGTACGCGGATTCATCAGAGAGCCGAAGCACGACCCGCTTGGTGATGTTGGCGCTGACCGCGGTTGGCACAGCACCCGAACGGTCTGCAGTGACGACGACGTGCACGCCGAGCGGCCTGCCTTCGCCGAGAATGCGCATGAACACGTTGTAGAACGGCAATCTTGCCGCGGTCGACTCCCACTCCGACCTGAATTGGCCGAAACCGTCGATGAGCAGCAGGATGCGCGGCTCGCGTTTGCCTGTGATCTCGCGATATTCACTCAGCGTTGACGCGTTGACCTCGCTGAATGCCGTGCCACGTCGATCGAGCTCCTCTCCGACCATGCGCAGAAGTCGCTGTACGCGCTCCGCGTCATCGCCGGAGATGACAGAGCCGACGTGTGGAAGCACCTCGAGCGAGCGCAGCGAACCCGAGCCGAAGTCCAATCCGTACACGTCGGCGAAGCCGAGGTCGGGGCGGGTGCCGGCCGCGATCGCGATTGTGCGCAACGCCGTCGATTTGCCTGACCCGCTCGTGCCGTACACCAGCATCGCACCGTCACGATCCGGCACGAAGTGCACCGGCTCCTGAAGCTGCCGCTCTGGGATGTCAGCGGTGCCGAGCACGATCTGCGAGTCCCCTGCGGCCGGCAGGTCGGCAAGGTCCACGGTTATGGCCAGGTCGTCGAGCCATGGCCTGCGCGGCAGAGGAAGCCGCGCATCCTCGACGGCCCGCACCAGCGACTTCACGATGCGTTTCTGATCGTTCGGGCCCAAATCATCGTCGTGGGAATCCGATTCCGGCTCCGAATCGCCCTCCCAGAGCACGATGGACCCAAACCGCAGTTCGGCGATCCGAACTTCCGCTTCTTGCACGGCGCTGCTCGTCCATCCGCCTGCGTACGCGGACTGGAACGGGACGAGCCTGCCTGGTCCGGTCTTGGCGATGCCGCGCCCCGGGATCGCCGGATCGAACGTCCCAGCTACCGGATCGTCGACGACGTCTTTCGAATCGGACTCGTCTGCCATGCGCAACGCGACGCGCAGGTTCGTGTTCGCCCGCAGGTTGTCTTTGATCACCCCGGCAGGACGCTGCGTTGCCATGATCAGGTGGATGCCGAGCGACCGGCCGCGCTGAGCGATGTCGACGACCCCGTCGACGAACTCGGGAACCTCACCAGCGAGCGCTGCGAACTCGTCGATCACGAGCACGAGCGCCGGTGGCGTTTCCGGGTCACGGCGCTTCTCGAGTTCGAGCAGATCCTTGGCCTTTTTGCGATTGAACAGGTGCTCTCGGTAGTGCAGTTCGGCGCGCAAGCTGGTCAGGGCGCGACGCACGAGGTGCGGGCTCAGGTCCGTTACCAGCCCGACGCAGTGCGGCAACTCCACGCAGTCGGCGAACGCTGAGCCACCCTTGTAGTCGACGAAGAGGAACGTCACCCTGTCTGGGCTGTACTCCGTGGCCATTCCGAGCACCCATGCCTGCAGGAACTCAGACTTGCCGGAGCCCGTCGTACCGCCGACCAGTGCATGCGGTCCCTGCGAGCGCAAATCGAGAGTCATCGCATCCGGGCTGCCCTGGCCGACGAACGCCTTGAGTGTTCCTGCCCGCTTAAGCCGACCGGCAGGCGCTCCGGTTCTGTCGATGATCGATGTGTTCTGTTTCCATCGTTCAATGACGGCAGAAGACGAATCAGCTATGTCGCTGCCGACGAGCGTCAGCAGGTTCACGCTACGCGGGATGTCGCTCGAGTCTGCGGCGAGTGACGCTGAGTCCATCACGGGCGCGAGCCGCTTGGCGAACATCAGCGCATAGGCGTTGGAAACACCCTCGACCGTCACGTCGGTATAGGTCTCGCCCGCCCGCACGTAACCGACCCGCGCCGACTCGAGGCCCTCTGTCGCGTCGATGAAGGTTCGGCAGGCGGCAGGCAGCGACTCGACGGTTGGGCCGACGAAGATCGTGCAGATTCCGGCATCCGGACCGCGTTCGATCACCTGCGTCAGCCTGGGCCGGTCGACCGGAGCGTCACTGGTGACGATGAGCACAAGCGCAACGCCCTCCATTCCCGCCGCCTCGCCGAGGTCTTCGCCAACGCGGGCGCCGAGGTTCATGGATGCGTCGTCTTCTGTAAGCGGTCCACGCCTGGTAGCTCTCGCAGTCGACCCGCGCAGCACAGCTTCTTCGAGACCGTTGAGCAGCGCAGTGCCAGCAGACTGGCTGTCTGCCAGTGACATCTCAGCGAACGGTGAACGCGAGCTCGTGGCGTGCGGGAGCCACTTCATCCACTCGAGTTCGTTGGTCCAAGACGGATCGACGATGGCGGCGGTGACAAGCTCGTTCGGTGCGTGCAACCCGAAAAGTTGCACACCGAGTCCTCGCACAATGTCCGCGACGTCTTCCTTCGAGCCGGCGACACCGATCGCGCCGGCACTTGCGAGCGTCTCGACGATGGGCACGTCGTCGATCTGCGCGAAGCGCGAGCGGAGTTTCTCGACCTGCCTCCGGTACTTTGGAATCCCCTTGTCGTCCTGTGTCGCTGCAATGGTGTTGCGGCTGGCTGCGCGGCCGAGACCGAGTCGCAGGGACAGAAAGTTCCAGTGCTCTGGTCTGCGGGTCCATAAGAGAGGACCGAGCCGCATCGCCTGCTCGTAGACGACCGCCACCGCCGGCGCCTCTGCGTGCCTGCGTTCGCGTTCAACGTCGACCTGGGCAGTCAGTTCGTCTTCCAGACCCTCGATCTGCACGTCATATGTTTCGACCTCGCGCTTGAGTTTCTGCCCGTTCTGCTTGCGCTGACCGACGAAGTTGCCGAGCATCATCAGCGGCGACATCAGGATGATCGACAACGATGACGGGTTCCCTCGGATTGTGAACATCAAGATGCCGAGGATCACCGGCGCGACCACCATTGGCCATGGGAAGACGCGCGGGCTCGCCTCGGACGGCACTGCCGGCTGCGGGTACTCTCTTCCGGGATAACGCGCCTCGACTCGAGGCGAGCGGTTGAACATCAAACTTCCACCGCGCTCGAGCACGATGTCGTTGCTTGCGTCGCTCGGCGAACCGACCTGTGTGATGCTGATCTCGGTGTCACCGAGCACGATGCGCTGCCCAGGGATGACATGCATCCTTGGCACCTGTCCGCCATCGACGAGGATGCCGTTTGCCGAGTTCAGGTCGACAATCTCCACTCCCTGGCCGATCTCGATGCGAGCATGCCGTTTCGACACCAGGGGGTCGTCGAGCACGACGTCGGCATTCACCGCGCGCCCGATGGTGCTGTGGCCGGCAGGTAGTCGAAACTCGCGCCCAGCGCCAGGGCCCGAGTGGATGCGAACGATCGCGGCGACATCGGACGAGCCGTTTCCGGTGCGCGCGTCGTGCGCTCCGAGCGATGTGACCTCGGCGATGAAGCCGGAGCCGATCGCGGCTTCGCCGATCAGGATGTCTGGCCGCAACGGCACGAGGGCGTCGGATGTCGGTGGTGCGACGGCGAGCGTGAGGTTGGTGTCTGTGCCACGCACACCGCGCATCGCCTGCGGATCATTCTCATCGATCGAGCGGGCGACGTCGGCGACCGTCGCGGTCGAGTCAGCGGTCACAACGATGTCGACCATCTGCCCAGAGTGTCGCCTCAGGGACAGCTTGACCTTCATTCGACCTCCTGGTTGTGCGGTGGGCGCGACGGAAGCTCCGCGGCATCCGTCACGTGACGCACAACCCGGAACGAACGACCGCCGACCTCGACGACCGACCCCCAGACGACAGGATAGTGTTCGCCGACCGGCACCTCGACTCGAGCGCCATTCGACGTGCGGATCTGGGTGCCGTTGACAGAGGATCGGTCGCTGATCCACAGGCCGCTCGCGTCGAAACCGAACTCGGCGTGCGTCTTCGAGATTTGCAAGCGATCGTCGGTGACCGGAATCAGGTGCTGCATGTTCTCGCCGTCGCGTGGATGCGGATTGCGGCCGAGAAGGCCGGCACCTGTCACGGTCATGGTTGCGCCGTCATCGAAGACAAACGTGGCGGTGGCCGGCGGTGCCCCTGGGGCGGACTGCGGCGAGGGCGCTGGCGCTGACGCTGGTGGGGCCGGCGGCGGGGGCGCTGACCGCGTCCCGGTCGGCTGAGGCGCATGCGTCGGGTCTGATGCGCCGATCGGCGGGGGTGACCACGGCTGGGCTGCACCGATGCCCTCCGCGCGGTCGCCGGTTCCGATCACGGCTGAACTGGATCGCGTATCCGGCACGAATGTCGGCACGCCGGCGCCGGTCGCCAGCGAAGGCAGACGCGTCGGTTCGACCTTCGGCGGGGCAGCGACGCGTTTGCGCGCCAGGCGAAGAGCTTTGGCGTCGAACGGATCGAGTCCGCGTCGCGCGTCGACGAGCCAGTTTCCTCCTATGCGGTCGAGCCAACCGCGACCGCGCTTTTCGTAGTCCCACAAAGGAGACAGCAGGAACGGGATCGCGCCAAGCACCGGCACGATCACGCAGCCCGCGTAGAAGACCACAGCGCGCAGGACGACGCGCCAGAAACCCGGCCGAGCGAACGTCGTCACACGCACGGAACGGATGCCGCAAATCGCTTTGCCGATCGTGATGCCGCGGAAGCCGTGCAGGAGCAGTTGAACGATGTAGTACGCGGAAATCAGGAATTCACCGACGGCGAACAGAATGAGCGGCACAAGCACGGAGCCCTGGTCGATGGCGGCTGCACCGTCGATGCCGACGTCAATGACGGCGCCGAGCACACCGAACGCGCCGATGAACGCCGGAAGCAGGAGAACAGCCGCGATGGCGGCATCGATCCCGAATGCGAGACTGCGCTTACCTGGCGAGGCCGCTATCAGGCCGAGCGCGGCCGCGTATGCGGGGTCAGGCGCACCGTTCGGCTTGAGGCCGGGGACCGCGTCCTCTTCGGGGTCGAAGGTCTCGCTCAACAGGTACTCCTTGCAGCCGCGCTGTCACATGACGCAGATCGGTCTCAGGCTATGACGGTGCGCGCAACCGTGTCGATGGGGAGCACTCACCATGGCGGAGCCCACTCTACAGGCCGTTCAGTTGGCCGCCGCGAATCGCGCTGCCGCAGGCATCCGCCGATCGATGGATGCACAAAATCAACCGGTCGGGCACTGGTGCGCCCAGGCACACGCTGTCACGCTGAATGACATGAGTACACAGGATGCGATCGTCACCGTTCGCGATCTTCGAAAGACGTACGGAACCTTCGTGGCGGTCGATGCGGTGAACTTCGATATCAACCGCGGCGAGACGCTCGCGCTGCTCGGCCCGAACGGGGCGGGCAAGTCCACGACGATCGAGATCCTCGAGGGCTATCGCGACCGCAGCGGCGGCGACGTGCGCGTGCTCGGCGTCGATCCGCAGCACGGCGATCTCAGTTGGAAAGCGCAGCTCGGCATCGTGTTGCAGTCAACGGGTGAGCCGGGCACCGCCACGGTGCGCGAGCAGCTCACGCACTTCGCCGGTTTCTATCCGCATCCGCGCCCGGTTGACGAGGTGATCGAGGCTGTCGGCCTCACCGAGAAGGCGAAGGCTCGCATCCGTTCGCTCTCCGGAGGGCAGCGCAGGCGCGTGGATGTTGCGCTCGGCATAATCGGCCGACCTCAGTTGCTGTTCCTCGACGAGCCGACGACCGGCTTCGACCCGGAAGCTCGACACGAGTTCTGGGAGCTCGTCAGATCGCTGAAGCGCGAAGGCACCACGATTCTGCTGACGACGCACTACCTGGACGAAGCAGCACAGCTGAGCGACCGCGCTGCCATCATCGCAGGCGGTCACCTGATCGAGATCGCGCCGATCGATGAGATCGGCGGGGCGGATGCCCGTGTGCCCGTCGTGCGGTGGCGCGAAGCCGGGCTGTTGCATGAGGAACGGACAAACCAACCTGGAGCATTCGTCTCCAACCTGCACGCAACCCTGGGAACCGAACCAGAAGCACTCGAGGTGATCCGACCTAGCCTCGAGGACATCTATCTCGGCATCGTGAACGCGCACGCGGACACTTCGACACCCGCGGCAGATGCCGATGCGACCACCGGCCAACGTGAACAAACCGGCCAGCGTCAACAAAAGGAGTCCATCGCATGAGCACCGCACTCGCATACGGAATCCAGACTCTGCCAGCAGGGCGAAGCATCCGCCTTGGCGTCAGCCGCATCGGCTACGAGATCAAGGCATACTTTCGTCAGGGAGACACCGTGTTCTTCACGTTCCTGTTCCCTGTTGTGATGCTCACCATCTTCGCTGTCGCCTTCAGCGCGCAGGGCAAGATGGGAGTGCACCCAGACGGCACCGGCGGCATCACGGTTGCCGCGTATTACCTGCCAGGCATGGTCGCGGCAGGCGTTCTGCTGAGCGGGTTGCAGAACCTCGCCGTCGACATTGCAGGCGAAAAGAGCGACGGCACGCTCAAACGACTCGGCGGAACACCGTTGCCCCCGCTGAGTTACTTCATTGGCAAGTTCGGGCAGGTGTTCGTCACCGGTGTGCTTCAGGTTGCGCTGCTGTTGGCCGTCGCGCGGCTTGGGTTCAACGTCGCGCTGCCGACGGATGCCGGAAGCTGGCTGACTCTCGCCTGGGTGTTCGTGCTCGGGATCGCCACATCCGCTGTGCTCGGAATCGCGTTGTCCGGGCTGCCGCGCAGCGGCAAGAGCGCCACGGCCGTCATCATCCCGATCGTTCTCGTGCTTCAGTTCATCTCGGGCGTCTACCTGCAGTTCACGATGCTGCCGGTGTGGCTGCAGAACGTGGCGAGTGTGTTTCCGCTCAAGTGGATGGCGCAGGGTATGCGCGCCGTGTTCCTGCCGAGCGAATTCGCGGCGGCGGAGCAGGGCGGCAGCTGGAACCTCGGTTGGGTGGCTATCGCGCTCACGCTCTGGTTGGTCGTCGGGCTCATGCTGTGCCGGTTCACCTTCAGGTGGATCCGTAAAGACGGTTGACCGGCCCGACAGTGTCCGTTTCGGACGAGAGCGCCCCGCAAGCGGGGCGCTCTCGTCCGAAACGGGAACGCTCGGCGTGAGCGACCGCACCCGTGCGGTGACACCGGTGATCGCGCTCGGTCCGCTGTGGTCGGGCTCAGTCGTCTTCGCGGTTCTCCCATGGCCAGCGCGGGCGACCCTTGTTGCCGACGCGGGACGCGAGCACAAGCGTGAACAGGATGCAGACGATGAAGGCGAGGATGCCGACCGCGATCGCGAACGGACTGGTCAGCTGCCTGCCGAAGAAGCCGATGAACGCAATCGGATCGCCGGCCGCCAACCCGACGAGGAACCCACCGACGGCGCAGAACAGCAGGTAGCAGACGACGGCGAGCAACAGCGCTGGTCCCAGCGCGATGCGCTGTTCGGTCTCAGGCACGCGCAGTGCGATCCGCAGCATCCAGAACAGCATAAGGAGCACGCTGCTCGCGGTCATCACCGGCCCGACAACCGGGCCGACAGATGAATCGCTGATGACGTCACGGTCGGTGTACAAACTGATCAGCCCGAAGATCGCGATCACAAGCGCCGCATATAACCCTGCCGCGAACACCGCGACAGCCGCAGAATAGCGTCGAAATTCACGCATCCAGCGCGCCCGTCTTCACCTTACGAAGACTACGCCGTTCGGTCGACAGGCTGAGGCCCTTCGGCCAGCGCACGCTCGTAGTCGCGCTGCGCAGCATCATTGCGTTCTCGCACCTTGCGACCGCGGGAAGCGATCCACAGGCCGAACCAGATCGGCACCTCGCGAGCGACGATCGCCGAGCCGATCGTCAGCGGGTTCGCCCACAATTGCGACAGGATGCGGTTGACTTCGCCTGGGCTGAAGTTCCAGGCCTGAATCGTCACCAGCACTCCGCCGACGTATGCGAAATAGACGACGACGCCCACGAAGAACGCCCCGAGGATGTACGCCCACCACCCACCCCGGTTGACGATCGCGACCAGCAGGATGAATGCCAGCGCGAAGAAGACGATCGGGATGTAGTAGGAGGCGGTGCCGACGTATTGCGTGAAGTCGTGCACGGCGATGTCGGTTGTGCGCTTGGTGATCATGAAGATCACAAGCACAACGAGAGCGGAGATGACGGCGTAGGCGATCGTGGCCAGCAGCGCGATCAGGATGCCTGCGCCACGATTGCCCTTGCGTGTCGGACGCTGCGGAGCGGTCACATACACCGGCTGAGCGACAGGCTGCTGACCGGTTGTCGTCTGATACTCGTTCGGCGCCGGGTAATCGTTCGACGGCCGGTAGTCGCTCGGTGGCGCGTAAACAGCGGTTGTCTGGTCCGCTGCTACCGGCCGATCGGATGCCTGCTCGGTCTGTTGCGGTTGCCGCTGTTCCCCGACTGGCTCGTATGCACGGGTCTGGCCGGTTTCCGACGCCCCTGAGATATGAGCAGAGGATGCGACGGGAGCGGGACCTGGGACGCCTGGTTCGTCGTCGAAGTCATCCTCGGTCGGTGATGTGTCGTTCACTGCGCTGTCGTTCACTGCGCTGTCGTTCCCTGCGCTGTCGTTCGCGGCGCCGTCGTTCACTGCGCCCGTGGAAGCAACGTGTGCTCCTGTGTCAGTGGTGGGCTCGGCTGGCCGACCGGCCGGTTCCTGCGCCGGGCGATCCTCAGGTGACTGCGGGGTGCTCATGGCATCACTCCTCACTTGCCGTGCAGCGCTGGCCGATTGGCCCTCGTATCGTGCTAACTGTAGCAATCGCGCCACCAACGGGCGGTAGCCATTCCGCAGCATCCGGCACGCTCGGCCGCCCACACGCTCGGGACGATGAAAAGCGCCGGACGGACCGCCTTCGCCAGTGGTAATCGGTCGCGGCGGTCGCACTGGGCGCGGATTCCGTTGAATTGGGGCTATACGCGGGCGTTTTGACGGTTTATCGTAGGGATGCGCACACGAGTCGCCGACGGTTCCGTGCACCGACGTCGCGACGCATTCACAAGTTCATGCAAGCCGGCCGCAAACCCGAATGCGGTCACCCAGCGCCCATCCTCTGGCGGACCCCGGCCTCCGAAAGACGCTCCTAGCAAGCGGTGGGCGCTGGGAACCCCACTTGCGTGGGGTCGCTCGCTGACGCGCGTGGCACCCTGGCTTGAGCCAGTCTTGAGCGGGCTTGACCCAGCCTTGAGCGGGCTTGACCCAGCCTTGAGCCCGCCTGAAGTGGTCAGAGTAAGCCTGAGCCGATCCTGAGCGTGCCTTGCCGGAACCTCGGCGTCTCGCTGAGACAGGCTGTGCAGACTGTGATCACCGGCAAGGACCGGCACGGTGTGAATCCCGACCCGAACACATCACCGGTGCCGCTCAGCCCACTTCAATCGACTACCGACCAGCAGTTGAGCGGCGCCCACATACGCCTTTCGTAGATGCTGCCTGCCAGGAGTCCCAGCGAAAAGGAACACGAAAATGAACAAACTCACCAAAGGCGCAATCGCCGGAGCAGCCGGCATCGCTCTGCTCCTCGGCGGAACCGGCAGCTTCGCGCTCTGGAATGCCACGTCATCCGTCTCGGGTGGCACGATCACATCCGGCACGCTCAACATGGCCACTGTCGGTTCGCCGGTATGGACGGACGCCACAACCAACACGGTGATCGACCCGTCGACCTTCCGTATCGTTCCCGGGGACACGATCACCGTCAACCAGAAGATCACCATCACCGGCAGCGGCGACGACATTTCGGCGACACTGACGAACAACGGTGCAACGCTCGCGGGCACACTCGCTTCGTCGCTCGGCACGCCGACCGTGGTTCAGACCCTGTCGACAAGTGACAACACACCGATCGCCGGCGACACGGTCACTGTCGGCAACCTGCCTGTGACCGTCAACGCTACCGTGACGTTCACGTTCCCGTTCGGCACGACGGTCGACAACACGAGCCAGGCAAAGGCGGCGACGCTCAGCGACGTGCAGTTCACGCTGACTCAGAACCAGCCGTAACAGACCGAGGCGGGTGTCGTGCGACAAGCGCGGCACCCGCTTCGCCACTCACCTTTCAACGACTCTCTGTCACAGACCCAGTCGCATCCAGAACCGCATAGAAAGTTCGACGTTCATGTTCTCTGCACACCGATTCGGCCAAGGCGCTCACAGCCACCGTGCCTACGGTGGGCAGCGACCCATGCGATCGGCCATGATCGCCGTCTTCGTCTCCTGCATCGTCGCCATCATCGTCGCGCTGTCGGCCACCGCCGGCAGCTACGCGCTGTGGAACGGGACCGCCACTGTCAGCGGTGCAACAATCACCGCCGGGTCATCCGCGATCACCATCAACGGTGCCGCCACCGCGTCGCCCGCTCTCGGAGCACTCGGACCAGGAGAATCAGCTGTCACCCCACTCACAATCGTGAACACCGGCTCGACGCCGGTCTCGCTTGCGGTCACCGGCACCACCATAGGAACGGATGCCGCGTCACTGGCCGTCGCTCCGTCGCTGACCGCAACGCTCACACCCGTTGCCGATGCCACCGGCTGCGTTGTCGGGCTGACTGCAGGTTCAACGGGCGCGTTGAGCGGCTTCACCACTACCGCGTCGCCGATCTCGCTTGCCAAGGGGGCAAGCACCACACTCTGCCTGCAGTTGGCACTTGCCACATCTGCGCCGAGCGTCGTGCAAGGGAAGTCCGCCGCGTTCACGATGGCGTTGACCGGAACGCAGGTGGCACCGTGATCAGGCACAGGGTCGCCACGATCATCGGTCTCGTGATCGTTCTCACGCTCGGCAGCGCAGGCGCTGGCCACGCATTCTGGGCGGCGCCTGCCAGTGTCAGCGGCACCGTCGCAACGAAAGCGATCGCCATGACCGAGACGATGCCGGTCAGCTACGGGGGCACGCTCAGCGGCACCGCTGCCGTTACCGGGGCGATCACGATCACCAACACCGGCTCGGTCGCAGGAACATACTCCACCGCGGTCACGACCGCATCAACCTCAGGCAGCGCCGCGCTCGCCACGGCTGTCACCGTTGTGGCCTGGCAGACAGCGAACCCCGCGGGTTGCGCCGCCAGCAGCCCTACGGGCACCACCGCCTCAGGCACCTGGGCGAACTTTCCGCGATTGACCGGAACACTTGCACCCGCTGCTGCTGTCTCGTACTGCGTGCAATCGGCGCTTGGCTCGACGAGCGGTCTGTCCTCAGACACGGTGACGCCAACGATCACAGCCGTGCTCAGCGCTGGAACCAACTGGAGCGCATCCGCGCAGGTCAGCGCGACACTCTCATATACAGCACCGGCACCATCCGCCACCTGGTATCAGCTCAAGAACGTCGCAACACAACGGTGCGCCACGGTCAGCTCGACCGCTACCGGCGCCGCCATCGTCTCGGCAGACTGCAGCTCGCCAGCCACCTTGAACGGTCAAGCCTTCAAGCTCAGCCGGTCTGGAACCACAAGCATCGTCACATACCTCGTGCCGACACTGGGCATTGCAATCTCCAGCAATGGAAACAATAAGCCGGCAATCACCGCGGTGACGACAAGCGGCAGCGGCCAATTGTGGACTATCGCCCAGAGCGGCACGTACTACGCCTTCACGAACGTCGACAGCGGCCGCTGCCTCGCCGACGATTCAACCTCAGCCGGGCCAGCCCTGATGGTCGACAACTGCTGGCCGAACCCGTCTCAACAATTCAGCTTGGAGCCGATCCAATGACAATCTCACTGCGCCACAACGGCACTCACTCCGGGGCACACTCTGCCGCCAACTCAGCCTCGAATGGCCAGGCGCCCACAGGTGCGACGCCCGTCGCGACGCCCATCGTCACGGCTGGCAGAAAACAGCGCGGCCTTCTTCACTACATCGGGGTCGGCATGAGCGCCGGCGTTTTCGCGATCGTGATCGGACTGGCAGCCATGCTGATTGTCGTGCCGTGGGCCGCAGGCGCGACCCCGATGACGATCCTCACCAGCTCGATGGAGCCCAAGCTGCCACCTGGCACGCTCATCGTCGTCAAACCGAAGCCGATCAACGACATCCGCATCGGCGACGTCATGACCTATCAGATCGAGTCTGGCAAGCCCGCCGTTGTGTCGCACCGCGTCATCAGCGAATCGACGTCAACGGACGGCTCACTCACCTTCATCACCAAAGGCGACAACAATGCCGTCGCGGACGCCAACCCGGTTGTGGCCGGTCAAGTCAAGGGCGTCCTGTGGTACAGCATCCCCTGGCTCGGATACGTCAACACGGCCATCAACGGCCCGGACCGGGCGTGGATCGTGCCGATCTTGAGCGTTGGGCTGTTCGGCTACGCGGGTTTCATGGTTGTTGCCGGGCTGGTGGATGCGCGCAAGCGCGCGGCTGCTGCAGAGCGCGATTGAACTGGCGCTCGGTTGGCGCTCGAAATCGGTTTTCGGATGCCGCTGGTTTCGAGACGGCCTCGTCCCTCGGCCTCCTCAACCAGCTGACAGACTCTGCCGGCTGAGCCGCCGCGAGCGCAGCGAACAGCGAGTCGAAACCCGCCATCGAAGCGTCGCTGGTTTCGAGACGCTCGCTAGCGCTCGCTCCTCAACCAGCTGAACAGTGTCTGCCGGCTGAGCCGCCACGGGCACAGACGGCACCGCGGGCTGAGCCGCCGCGAGCGCAGTGAACACCGAGT
>Ga0164242_10005842_pt1 | contig 13629 bp, 14 predicted proteins | sample OricomgcompostMG_FD_108783 | JGI IMG/M metagenome (GOLD analysis project Ga0164242, IMG submission 108783) | Miracle-Growth compost microbial communities from Emeryville, California, USA - Original compost - Miracle growth compost (MG) ...
GCTCAACCGGCGAGAAAGAAAGGACGCCATCATGGCGAAGCTCAGCACCGACGAGCTGCTCGAGTCCTTCAAGGAGATGACTCTCCTGGAGCTCAGCGACTTCGTGAAGCAGTTCGAGGAGACGTTCGACGTCACCGCCGCCGTCGCGGCCGGCCCGGCCGTTGCCGTGCCGGGCGCTGCTGCCCCGGCCGAGGCCGCCGCGGAGCAGGACGAGTTCGACGTCATCCTCGAGTCGGCCGGCGACAAGAAGATCCAGGTCATCAAGGAGGTGCGCACGCTGACGTCTCTCGGCCTCAAGGAGGCCAAGGACCTCGTCGACGGCGCGCCGAAGCCGCTCCTGGAGAAGGTCAACAAGGAGGCCGCTGACAAGGCCAAGGAGGCCCTCGAGGGCGCCGGCGCCACCGTCACGGTCAAGTAAGACCGACTACCACCGCCGCGGGGCGGGTCACCTCCGGGTGGCCCGCCCCGACGCGTTTGCGGCCGGGGCCTGTGCTTGTGCGCCCCCGCCGGCTGATCTTGTTGCGCTGGGTGCTGCATGGGGTTCCGCGGGCAACAAGATCGCCCAGGTTGGCTGATCTTGTTGCGCTGAGTGCCGCATAGCGCTCCGTCGGCAACAAGATCGGGTCACCGGCAACAAGATCGTGCCGCGGGCAACGAGATCGCTCCGTCGGCAACGAGATCGCCGGCGGGGCTCAGCCGGTCAGCAGCGCCAACGTTCCGGCGTCCAGGCCGCCGGCTGACACCGCGGCCGCGTAGCCCGCGCGCACGGCGTCGGGAAGCCCGGCGTACCGCTCCCGTAGCCGCGCCCGGTGCGCGTCGCCCAGGTGCCGCAGCAGGTCCGCGACCTCGGGCCACAGCCCGTGCGCCGGTGCCGCGGCCAGCAGCTCGTCCACCTGGGCGTCGGTCAGCAGCTCGCTGATCCGGTCGAGGCGGCCCACGTCGTCGAGCACGTAGCCGATCCGCAGCAGCTGCTCGCCGTCGAAGCCGGCGACCGTCCGGGCCAGCGCCTCGTCGGTGACCTGGGAGACGAACCCACCGATCACCACCCACTCACCACGGCGTGCCAGCTCCGCGCCGACCGACGCCACCCGATCCGGCGGGATCGCCGCGATGACCTCCGGTGACCTCGACGCGTCCATCGCGGCGCTCACGTCGGCGAGGTACGCCGGCGAGATGCGCGCGACGAGGTCGGCCGCCTTGCGCGGTTCGAGCAGCTCGGCGGTGCGCGCCGCGATGAGCGGCGGCAGCACCGTCTCGGTCAGCTTGGCCGCCACCGCGGTGGGGACTGATCTGGACAGGGCCGCCAGCCGGGCGAAGTAGTGCTTGTCGGCGCGGAACAGCGCGTCGCCGATCTGGTGCCGCAGCGCGCGGACGTCCTCGCCCGGCATGCCGTCGAGCATCGACAGCCGCGCCACGTCGACGCCGAGGGAGTGGGCGAGCTTGCGCAGCTCGGCGTCGGCCGACGGGCTGCGGGTGGGCGTGCCGGTCATCCGAGCAGCACCTTCTTGACGATCGCGCGTGCGGGGAACGGCACGTGCCGCAAGGTGGCCTCGAAGGACTCGGCGAGCGTGCGCGCCTGCCGGGCCCGGGCCTGTTCGATCAGGTCGGCGAGGGCCGCGCGGGAGGCCTCGTCGAGGGCGGCGATGCCGGCGGGTGGTTCGCCGCCGACGGCGGCGCGCAGGCGTGCGTCGGTGTCGGACATCGCGTGTCCCTCCGTCGGTGGTCGCCGGGTCCGCTCGTCCGGCACTCTACCGGCGCACCGGCCGGAGGCTACCGGCAAGTAGCCCCAGCAAGCAGGCGGGGTACGACACGGTGGCACACAGCCGGCGCACAACGTGCTGGCCGTCACAAGGTGGGGTACGGTTCAGCCCGTTGGATCGCGTTCCGGGGCTGCAGTGACGTCGTCGAAAGAAGTGTGCAACCCTAGCCGCGCTCAGTCGTTACTCGTGGGTAACGGATGGGCCGGCTGGCGCAGCCGACGTCGACAGCGAGGTGTGAAAGGGGCTACCCGGTGGGTGTCGAGGTTGCCGTCCACGAGCTGACGAAGTCCTTCGGCAGGCAGAAGATCTGGGGCGACGTCACGCTGACCCTGCCGCCCGGCGAGGTGTCCGCCCTGCTGGGCCCGTCGGGCACCGGCAAGTCGGTGTTCCTGAAGTCGCTGATCGGACTGCTCAAGCCGGACAAGGGCTCCATCGTCATCCGCGACGTCGACATCGCGCGCTGCAGCGAGGGCAAGCTGTACGAGACGCGCAAGCTGTTCGGCGTGCTGTTCCAGGACGGCGCCCTCTTCGGGTCGATGAACCTCTACGACAACGTCGCGTTCCCGTTGCGTGAGCACACCAAGAAGTCCGAGTCCGAGATCAAGTCCATCGTCATGGAGAAGATGGACATGGTCGGCCTCGCCGGCGCGGAGAAGAAGCTCCCCGGCGAGATCTCCGGCGGTATGCGCAAGCGTGCCGGGCTGGCCCGGGCGCTGGTGCTCAACCCGGAGATCATCCTGGTCGACGAGCCCGACTCCGGCCTCGACCCGGTGCGCACCACCTACATCTCGCAGCTGTTCCTCGACATCAACGCCCAGACCGACGCCACGTTCCTGATCGTCACGCACAACATCAACATGGCGCGCACGGTGCCCGACAACCTGGGCATGCTGTTCCGCCGCGAGCTGGTGATGTTCGGCCCGCGCGAGGTGCTGCTGACCTCCGAGGAGCCGGTCATCAAGCAATTCCTCAACGGCAACATGTTCGGCCCGATCGGCATGTCGGAGGAGAAGGACGCCGCGCAGATGGCCGCCGAGCAGGCGATGTTCGCCTCCGGCCACCGCGACGGCGGTGACGAGGTCACCGGCGTGCCGCTGCAGATGCGGTGCTCGCCGGGGGTGCCAGAACGTAAGGCGGTCGGCCGCCGTCGCAAGCGGGTCCTGGAGATGATGCACACCCTCCCGCCGGCAGCTCAGCAGGCCATCAAGGACCTCATGGAACACGAGGACCGCGAGGCTGGACTTCTGTCGACGCGCTGATGCCTTCTCTGTCACCCATAGGAGGGGTCAAACAGGCGGGCAGCCTGTTTGCTCTGTTCCTCGACGTCGGGCGGATGACGTTCAAGCGGCCGTTCCAGTTCCGCGAGTTCATCCAGCAGGGCTGGTTCATCGCCAGCGTCACGATCTTCCCGACGATGATGGTGTCGATCCCGTTCGGCGCGGTCATCGCGCTGCAGCTCGGCACGCTCGCCCGGCAGATCGGCGCCCAGTCGTTCACCGGGTCGGCCAGCGTCCTGGCCATCGTGCGGGAGGCGAGCCCGATCGTCTGCGCGCTGCTGATCTCCGGCGCCGGCGGGTCGGCCATCTGCGCCGACCTCGGCAGCCGCAAGATCCGCGACGAGCTCGACGCCATGGAGGTGCTCGGCATCTCGCCGGTGCAGCGGCTGGTCGTGCCCCGCGTGCTGGCCTGCATGCTCGTGTCCGTCGCGCTGAACGGCCTGGTGTGCGTCGTCGGGGTGGCCGGCGGCTACTTCTTCAACGTCGTCCTGCAAGGCGGCACGCCAGGGGCCTATCTCGCGTCCTTCTCCGCGTTGGCCCAATTACCCGATCTCTACACCGGCGAGCTCAAGGCGCTGATCTTCGGCCTGCTCGCCGGCGTCGTCGCGTCCTACAAGGGCATCCATGCCGGCGGTGGCCCGAAGGGCGTGGGCGACGCGGTGAACCAGTCCGTCGTCATCACGTTCATGCTGCTGTTCGCCGTCAACTACGTCATCACCACCGTGTACTTCCAGGTCGTCCCGGCGAAGGGCTCCTGAGATGGCCACCGACGTCGTGGCCTCGGCCCGCAGAGCAGTCACCGCCCCGGTTGCCGCCGTGGGCGGGGTGCTCGACACGCTCGGTGACCAGCTGGCCTTCTACCTGCGGTCGCTCGGCTGGCTGCCGAAGACGATCACCCGGTACAAGAAGGAGACGCTGCGGCTGCTGTCGGAGGTCGTGTTCGGCAGCGGGTCGCTGGCGGTCATCGGCGGCACCGTCGGCGTCATCGCGTTCATGTCGTTCTTCACCGGCACCGAGGTCGGCCTGCAGGGCTTCGCCGCGCTGGACCAGCTGGGTGTCGCGTCCTACACCGGCTTCATCACCGCGTTCTTCAACACCCGCGAGATCGCGCCCATCGTGGCGGGCCTTGCCCTGTCGGCCACCGTCGGCTGCGGCTTCACCGCCCAGCTCGGCGCGATGCGGATCAGCGAGGAGATCGACGCCCTCGAGGTCATGGCGGTGCCCAGCCTGCCCTACCTCGTCACCACCCGGATCATCGCCGGCTTCGTCGCGGTGATCCCGCTGTACATCATCGGCCTGCTGTCGTCCTACCTCGCGTCCTACGTCATCACCGTGTACGTCAGTCACGAGTCGCCGGGCGTCTACTCGCACTACTTCCATCTGTTCCTGCCGCCGGAAGACGTCATCTGGTCCTTCGTCAAGGTCCTCGTCTTCGCGATCGTCATCATCTTGACCCACTGCTACTACGGCTACACCGCGTCCGGCGGCCCGGCCGGCGTGGGCGTGGCGGTCGGCCGGGCCGTCCGGCTGGCCATCGTCGCCGTCACCGTCCTGGATTTCTTCCTCTCCTTCGCCATCTGGGGCTCCACCACGAGCGTGCGGATAGCGGGGTGAGCTGATGCCCGCGGAGTCCTTCGGCAAGATCGTCAAGCGACGCACCATGGGTGTGGCGCTCATCTGTGTCGTCGCCGGCCTGATCAGCCTGTCGATCGCCATCTACAACAAGGCGTTCACCTCCACCGTCGACGTCAAGCTGCGCACCGACTACACCGGCAACCAGCTGCAGCCGGAGTCGGACGTCAAGGTCCGCGGGCTCATCGTCGGCTCGGTCGAGTCGGTCCACTCCAACGGCAGCTACGCCACCGTCAACCTGCACCTCGACCCCAGCAAGGTCGACCTGATCCCGAGCAACGTCACGGCGCAGATCCTGCCGAAGACGCTGTTCGGCGAGCAGTACGTCTCGTTGACCATCCCGTCGGACCCGTCGACGCAGCACCTGAAGCAGGGCAGCGTCATCGCCCAGGACCGCTCGCAGGGCGCGCTCGAGGCGCAGACCGTGCTGAGCGACCTCTACCCGCTGCTCACCGCCGTGCAGCCGGCCCAGCTCGACGCCACGCTGACGGCGCTGGCGACCGCCCTGCACGGCCGCGGCACCGAGCTCGGGCAGACCCTCGTCAACTTCGACAAGTACCTCAAGATCCTCAACGGGCCGTCGGGCGTCGACAACAACACCTACACGTCCCAGATCGTCAACGACCTCGACAAGCTCGGCAAGGTGGCCACCGAGTACAACACCATCGCCCCGGACCTGTTCGGCAGCCTGGAGAACCTGCTGACCTCCGCCCGCACGATCGTCGCGAAGCAGCAGGCATTGGACAGCCTGCTGACCGACGGCACGTCCACCTCCCAGACGCTCGAGACGTTCCTCGCCGACAACAAGGACCGCATCATCGCGGTGTCCGGTCAGACCAGCAAGGTGTTCAGCCTGCTGAACACCTACTCGCCGGAGTTCACCTGCCTGTTCGCCGGCATCAACAAGCTCTACATCGAGGGCAACGACGCCATCTACGACGGCGCCATCCACCTCGGTGCCGAGGTCGACCTGACCAAGTCCGCCCCGGGCACGAAGTACGGCGGTTACAAGGACGGTGAGCAGCCCAAGACCGTCACCGGCTACGGCCCGAACTGCTTCGGTCTGCCGGACAACGTGCCGACCGACGCGCAGGGCTACTTCCAGATCCCGAGCAAGTACGTCTGCCTCAACGACGGTGCCTGGCTGACGGTCAAGGGCGCCACCGGCGGCTGCTCGTCGTCCGCGTCGTCGTCCTCCGCGACCAGCACCAGCTCCACGAGCTCCGGCCCGATCGTCGGCTCGCCGGCCGAGGACGCCATGGTCAACTCGCTGATCGCCGGCCAGCTCGGCACCACACCGGACCACGTCTCCGGCACCGCCACGCTGTTGGCCGGCCCGCTGCTGCGCGGCCAGAAGGTGCAGGTCGGCTCATGAGGGGCCTCGTCTCGCCGCTGATCAAGCTGCTGGTGTTCCTGGTCATCACCGCATTCGCGACGTACGTCCTCGGCGCCACCATCGCCAACTCCAGCTACGGCTCCACGCACACCTACCACGCCGACTTCACCGACGTCACCGGGCTGAACCTCAACGACGACGTCCGCATCGCCGGCGTCCGCGTCGGCTCGGTCACCGGCATGCAGCTGGAGAGGCCGGGCAAGGGCCACGCCACCAGCTACACGAAAGTCACGTTCACGGTCAGCTCGTCGCGGTCGCTGCCCACGTCGGCGGAGGCGCGGCTGCGCTACCGCAACCTCGTCGGCCAGCGCTACCTCGACATCGAGCAGGGCGCCGGCGCGGCGAGCGTGCTCGAGCCCGGCGGCACCATCACCCACACCGAGAACGCCGTCGACCTGACCGTCCTGTTCAACGGGTTCAACAACCTGGCCACCGCGCTGGCTCCGGACCAGATCAACAAGCTGTCCTACGCGCTCATCCAGACGCTGCAGGGCGAGAGCGGCTCGCTGAACACGCTGCTGTCGACCGTCGCCTCGCTGACCAACACGCTGGCCGACAAGGACAAGGTCATCGGCGACGTCATCGACAACCTCACCGACGTCCTGTCCACCGTCGCGCAGCGCGACACGGAGCTGACCAACCTGATCGTCAACCTGCGCACGCTGGTCAGCGGCCTGGCCGGTGACCGCACCACCATCGGCAATGCGATCGACGGCATCAACGGGCTGGCCACGTCCACGGCCGGGCTGCTCAAGCAGGTGCGCTCGCCGCTGAAGCAGGACATCGCCTCGATCACCGGCCTGGTCGACTCGCTGAACGAGAACAGCGGCATCGTCCAGTACGTCATCCAGCAGCTGCCCGCCACCATCGGGCCGCTGATCCGCACCGCCTCCTACGGGTCGTGGTTCAACTTCTACCTGTGCCAGGCCACCGTCGCCGTGCAGGCCAGCACGAAGAGTTCGCCGGTCACGATCCCGACGCTCGAGTTCGGTGATCACGCGGTCAACCAGGTCAGGGGGTGTGCATCGTGAGCGACGGTCCCGACCTCGACGACGACGGCATGCCGAAGCCGCTGACCACCCGCAGGGCGCCGCGCATCGGCAAGTCCTTCTCCGCCCGCAACCCGCTGCCCATCGGCGCGATCGGGCTGGTGTTCCTCCTGCTGCTGCTCGTCGCCGCGTTCAACGTCAAGAGCCTGCCGCTGATCGGCGGCGGCACGGAGTACAAGGCCCGCTTCTCCGAGTCGGCCAACCTGCAGGAGGGCGACGAGGTCCGCATCGCGGGCGTCAAGGTCGGCGAGGTGCAGAGCGTGGGCATCTCCGGCACGAAGGTGCTCGTCACGTTCACCGTCAAGAACGCGTGGGTCGGTGACGACAGCACCGTCTACATCAAGCTGAAGACGCTGCTCGGTGCGAAGTACCTTGCCGTCGACTCCCAGGGCGACCAGGCCCAGGACGCACACAAGGTGATGACCAAGACGGTCACGCCGCTCGACGTGTACCCCGCCTTCACCAAGCTCACCGACACCGTCGGCGACATCAACACCAGCGACCTCGCGAAGGCGTTCCGCACGCTGTCCGACGACTTCTCCGGCACGTCGAAGTACATCGGGCCGGTGGTCACCGGCCTGTCGCGGCTGTCGACGACGATCTCCTCCCGCGACAAGCAGCTGGGGCAGCTGCTCGACAACGCGAACTCGGTCACCGCCACCCTCGCCGCCCGCGACCAGGACCTCACCAAGCTGCTGTCCGACGGCAACCTGCTGCTGGCGGAGCTCAACAGCCGCAGCGCCGCCATCCACTCCCTGCTCGTCAACACGCAGGTGCTGTCCACCCAGCTGCAGGGCCTCGTGTCGGACAACGAGAAGACGCTCGGCCCGCTGCTCACCAGCGTCAACAAGCTGCTGGCGCTGCTGAACAAGAACTACGACAGCCTGCAGCGTGGCCTGGAGCTGCTCGGCCCGTTCTACCGCGTGTTCAACAACGTCATCGGCAACGGCCGCTGGTTCGACAACTACATCCAGAACCTCGGCGTCGGCGGCATCCTCGGCACCGTCCTGTCCAAGATCCCCGGGTCCACGTCGGCGGGGGGCAACTGATGGCAAAGCTGTCGGCGAACGTCACCCGGGGCGTCATCAGCGCGGTCGTCGTCGTGATCGTCGTGGTCGCGGGCTACTTCCTCTTCTTCGCCGGCGGCGGCAAGAAGAGCGTCACGGCGCAGTTCGCCTCGGCCGTCGGCGTCTACAAGGGCACGCCGGTGCGCATCCTCGGGGTCAACGTCGGCGAGGTCACCTCGGTCAGGCCGCGGGTGGGCTACGTCGACGTCACCATGAACTACGACGACAAGTACCGCATCCGCAAGTCCGACGCCTCCGCCGTCGAGGTCGCCAACTCGCTGGTCAGCGACCGCTACATCAACCTCGGCACGCTGATCGCCAAGAACGACCCCGCCGAGGCCCTGCCGGACAACGCCACCATCACCGAGGCGCACACCGGCGGGCCGGCAGAGCTGGACGAGATCTACGCGCAGCTGGACAAGCTGTCCGTGGCGCTCGGCCCGAGCGGCGCGAACAAGGGCGGTAAGCAGAACGGCGCGTTGAGCGAGCTGCTCAAGGTGGCGGCGGCCAACCTGAAGGGCAACGGCGCCGCGCTCGGCAACAGCATCTCCAAGCTCGCCGCCGCCGCCCAGACGCTGTCGGACCACCGCAGCGGCCTGTTCGGCACGGTCAAGAACCTGCAGAAGTTCGTGTCCACCCTGAAGGCCAGCGACGGCGAGGTACGCAAGTTCAACGACCAGCTCGCCGCCGTTGCCGGGCAGCTGTCCGACGAGCGCGGTGACCTCGGCGCCGCGCTGCAGCAGCTCGGCCTGGCCCTGGACGCGGTCAACACCTTCGTCAAGAGCAACGCCTCGAAGTTCCACACCTCGATCAGCGGCCTGCGCGACATCACGAACCTGCTCGTGCAGCAGAAGGCCTCGCTGGAGGAGACGTTGTCCGTCGCGCCCACCGCGCTCGCCAACCTCGTGCACAGCTACAACCCGGAGAACGGTTCGCTCGGCACCCGCAGCAACCTGCTGTCGCTCACCAACCTCGACCTCACCCCGACCCAGGTCCTGTGCGACGCGCTCAACGGGCTGTCCAGCGTGCCCGGCGTGGGCGACCTCGTGAAGAGCGTGTGCTCCGCTCTCGGCGGCAGCAGCGCCTCGGAGAAGAAGCTCACCGCGGCACAGCTCAGCCAGCAGAAGAAGGCCGCGCAGAACGTCACCTCGGCGATCAAGAAGGACGGCTCGGCCGCCGTCGACACCATGCTCAACGGCGGCATCCCCGTCGGCGTGCTGATCGGCAGCGGGTCATGAGCGCGCGGCGGTGGGTCGTCGGGCTGCTCGCTGCCTCGGCGCTCGTGCTGTCCGGCTGCGGGTTCACCGGGCTGTACGGCGCGCCGCTGCCCGGCGGCGCCGACCTCGGCAACCACCCGTTCAGCGTCACCGCCTACTTCGCCGACGTCCTGGACCTGGTGCCCCAGTCGGCCGTCAAGGTCGACGACGTGCCGGTCGGCAAGGTCACCAGCATCGCGCTGGCCAACGACGCCGAGGAGGACAAGTACTGCGGCGACGTCGCCGGCGGCACCCACAACACCTGGTGCGCGAAGGTCGTGCTGAAGGTCAACGGCAGCGTCGACCTCCCCGCCAACGCCCGGGCGGAGGTGCTGCAGACCTCCCTGCTCGGTGAGAAGTACGTCGCCCTGCTCAAGCCGACGTCAGGCGCCGCCGCCGGCCGCCTCGGCAACGGCGCGCAGATCAAGCTGAGCCAGACCAGCTCCGCCCCGGAGACCGAGGACGTGCTCGGCGCACTGTCGCTGGTGCTCAACGAGGGTGGCCTGCCACAGATCCAGATCATCGCCACCGAGCTCAACAAGGCACTGGGTTCGAGCAACCAGCAGGCCGCCATCCGCGACCTGATCACCCAGCTGGCGTCGTTCACGAAGACGCTCGACGGGCAGAAGAGCAAGATCACCACGGCCCTGGACCGCATCGACACGCTCTCGGTCACGCTGAAGAAGCAGCGCACGGTGATCGCCTCCGCGCTCGACACCTTCCCGAAGGCGCTGGCCGTCCTGAGCCAGGAGCGCACCAAGCTCGTCACGCTGCTGACCAGCCTGTCGCACCTGGGCACCGTCGCCACCAACGTCATCAACGCCACGCAGACCGACCTCGTCACCGCGTTGAAGTCCCTCAAGCCGTCGCTCGACCAGCTCATCGCGTCCGGCTCGAACCTCCCGGGTGCGCTGCGCATTGCGGGCACCTTCCCGTTCCCGCTCGGGCTGACCCGCAAGTTCGTCAAGGGTGACTACGCCAACCTCGACGTCTACGTCACGATCAACCTGACGGACCTGGTGCAGCCGCTGTGCGACAACGGCGTGCCGCAGTCCGTGTGCGACGCCCTGACAGGTCTGCTGTCGAAGCTGCCGCTGAGCGAGAAGACGACCAAGGTCCAGGCGAAGTCACTGGTGCCGGTCACGCTCACCCCGACACTGCTCGGATCAGGGAGCTGAGCGATGCTGCGACGAAGCACGAAGGTCCAACTGATCCTGTTCGTGATCATCACGCTGGTCGGCCTGTCCTACGTGTCGGCCCAGTACATCGGGCTGACCAGGTACATCCTCAACGACGGCTGCACCGTCTACGCCGACTTCGCCGACTCCGGCGGCATCTTCACCAACGCCGAGGTCACCTACCGCGGAGTGACCGTCGGCCGGGTCGGCGACCTCGAGCTCGAGGCGCCGAACGGCAAGGACCTGCCGAAGGGCGGCGTGCAGGTCGCGCTGGACCTCGACAACTGCAGCGACCCGAAGATCCCGGCGAGTTCGTCGGCGAACATCCACAACCGCTCGGTGGTCGGCGAGCAGTACGTCGACCTCGTCCCGGCCAAGGGCTCGAGCAACGACGGGCCGTTCCTCGGCTCGCATGCGCTGATCCCGGCGATGCGCGACGGCAAACAGCTCAACACCACTCCGGTGCCGACGCAGGACATCCTGCTGCACCTCGACCAGCTGGTGAAGTCGGTGCCGCTGGACGCGTTGAGCACCACGGTCACCGAGCTGTACAAGGCCGTCGCGAACCGGGGCACCGACCTCGGCACGCTGCTCGACTCCGCGAACACCCTGCTCAAGACCGCCAACGAGCCGGACAACCTGCAGGCCACCCTGGCGCTGCTGCGTGACTCCTCGAGCGTGCTGCAGACCCAGCTCGACAAGTCCGACGCGTTGACGAGCTGGACGCACAGCCTGAACCTGCTCGCCCAGCAGCTCAAGAAGAGCGACCCGGACATCCGGCGGCTGCTCGACGACGGCCCGGCCGCGCTGACCACCGTCGACAGCTTCATCAAGAACAACCAGACCGATATCGGCGTCGTGCTGGCCAACCTCAGCACGGTCGGCAACATGCTGGTGCAGCACCTCGACGGCATCGAGGAGATCTTCGAGCTGTACCCCGCGCTCGCGGCCGGCGGCCAGTCCTTCCTCCGGGAGAACCCCAACGACCCGGGAAAGAAGTACGGCATGCTCGGGCTCGTCCTGCAGGCCACGCCGGAAGCTCTGAAAAACGGCGGACTGGACCCGCCGGACTGCGGCGACCCGAAGAAGGGCCAGCAGGGTTACGGCGGCACCGTCCGCCGCACGCCGGGTCAGGTCAGCCCGGCCGCGGCCAACGTCGCCGCCCGCTGCACCGCGTCGCCGGGCTCCAACACGAACGTCCGCGGCTCGGCCAACGTCCCGGGCGGCGATCCGGTCAGCGTCAGCGGTGCCGGCTACGCCTACGACCGCTCGGCCACGTCGAACACCGTCCAGATCGGCCCGACGTTCACGTCCAAGTCGGTGGTCAACGATGGCCGTTATCTCACGATGCTGACCGCGTCTCTTGGCTGACACCCACGATCGCGCGCGTCTCGTCGCGTAGCCTCGTCCTCCGGATCCACGCCGGCCACCCGCTATCGACAGGAGATGTGTTCGACTGTGACCGATCTCGCGTCCCACCGCGCGGGGCTCACCGTGTCGCTGGTGGTCGTGCTCGGCGTCGTGGTGCTGGCCCTGGCGATCGTCCTGATCGTGGCTGCCTGGCGGGCCCGGGCCGGTGAGCGCCGCTGGTCCGCGCTCGCGCCGGCGCGGCCGCGGGCGGCGTGGGTGACGGCGCTCGTCGCGGCCGTGGCGCTGGCGGCCCTGGCGGTGGCGTACGTGTTCGTCCCGGCGGGCGGGGACAAGACTGCCGGGCAGCTGTCCGGTCAGGAGCAGTCGGCCGTGGTGGCGGCGGGCACCATCGCCGTCGACCTCGCCACGTTCTCCCGGGCGAACTTCGACAAGGACTTCACCCGCGCGCTGGACGTGACCACGGGCGACCTGCACTCGGACCTCACCAAACAGAAGGCGACGACGAAGTCGACGCTGACCAAGGGCAAGTTCGACCTGTACGCCAAGGTGCAGCACTCGGCGCTGGTCGGCCCGGTGGCGCCGACCCCGGCGAAGGACAGGACGGAGGGCTTTGTCGTGCTGGTCGCGCTGTACGGGTACACGACCAGCTCGCCCCAGACGCCCAACCCGCAGAACCTGCAGGTGACCGTGGAGAAGATCAAGGGCAAGTGGCTGGCGAGTGACGTGACGTCGATTGGCATCCAGTGAGCGACGCCTGCGGAGCGAGGGTAGGCCAGTGAGCGACGAGAGCGGCCAGACCCCGGCGTCGGGCGGCGAGCAGACCTCCGACTCCGGCCGGCCGGTCAACGCCGCAGCCGCGGCGGCGAGCCGGGCGCGGCGCATCGGCGGCCGCGTCCGCGCGTCGGGTACCGAGCCGGACGCCGAGACCCAGCCGGTCGCCAAGCCCGCCGCGACCTCGGCGGCCAAGCCTGCAGATCTCCGCAAATCGGCCAAATCAGAGAAGGCACTCAGCAAGCCCAGGGTCCGCGCGGGCGGGCCCACGGCGTCGAGGGGATCCGGCGGCCGGACCGCGTGGCTGCCCGCCGGCATCCTGTCCGCCGGCGCGGTCGCGGCCCTGGTCGTCCTGCTGCTCTCGGCGTTCGGCGGAAAGTCGACGTCGGCCACCGCGCAGCGCGATCAGGTGCTCGCGGCCGCCAAGGCCTGCGTGGCCGCGTCCAACAGCTACAGCTACAAGAGCCTCGACAGCTTCGAGCGCAAGGGCCTCGCGTGCGGCACCGGCACGTTCGCCACGAAGTTCAAGAGCTCGGTCGACCAAATCCTGAAGAAGAACGCGCCGACCGTGAAGCAGGTCCAGACGTTCCAGGTGAACACGGCCGGCATCATCGAGACCACGGCCACCACGTGGGGCGTGCTGATCTACGGGCAGGTGCACGTGGTCAACGTGGGCACCGGCTCCGACGGACGCACCGACCCGTACGGGGCGATCGCCGTCATGGTCCGCAAGAACGGCTCGTGGAAGCTGAGCCAGCTGAACACGCTGTGCTCGTCGACGCTGTCGGCCAGCGGCAACGCCTGCGTCTGAAGCGCGCTCTGTGGGACACAGCCGCCGACAGGCACGGCGACGGGCTCGGCGACAAGAGCAC
>Ga0164242_10005843_pt1 | contig 13628 bp, 16 predicted proteins | sample OricomgcompostMG_FD_108783 | JGI IMG/M metagenome (GOLD analysis project Ga0164242, IMG submission 108783) | Miracle-Growth compost microbial communities from Emeryville, California, USA - Original compost - Miracle growth compost (MG) ...
CCCGCCTGCGTCGCGATCCGGCGCACCTCCGGCTTGTGCAGGCCGCCGAGCGGAAACAGCACGCGGTCGAGCTGTGCCTGTTCGACGGCGGCAAGGAAATAGGTCTGGTCCTTGTTCTCGTCGACCGCGCGCAGCAGGTGCGCGCCATCGTCGCGATGCTCGATTTTCGCGTAATGGCCGGTGGCGATGAAGTCGGCGCCGAGCCGCAGCGCGTGTTCGCGAAACGGCGCGAACTTGACCTCGCGATTGCACAACACGTCGGGATTCGGCGTCTTGCCGGCCGCGTAATCGGCGAGGAAGCGGGCGAACACGCGTTCACGGTATTCGCGCGAGAAATCGACGCGATGCAGCGGAATGCCGATTTCCTCGCAGACCGCGCGTGCGTCCTGGAAATCGTCGGCAGCGCTGCAATAACCCTGTTCGTCCTCGGTCCAGTTGACCATGAACAGGCCGGATACGCGGTAGCCCTGTTCCTTGAGCAGATATGCGGTGACCGACGAGTCGACGCCGCCCGACAGGCCCACCACGACATGTGGTGCCGCCATCGCGCTTCAGGCCACGCGCGGCGCGTTCAGGTGCGCGATCGCATCGAGCGGCAGGCGGCGGCCGGCGAGGTAGTCGTCGATGCAGCGCAGGACCATCGGGCTGCGATGGCGTTCGCGACACGCGAGCAGCTCGTCGCGCGTCAGCCACAGCGCACGTTCGATGCCGTCGTCGAGCACATGGCCGACGCGTTCGCGCAGCGCGTCGGCAACGAAGGCGATGCGCAGGAAGCCGTAGCCGAGATCGGCCGGCTCGTGATGGTAGAGGCCGAGCAGATGCGTCGGCCGCACGTCCCAGCCGGTTTCCTCGAGTGCCTCGCGGATTGCGCCTTCGATCAGGGTTTCGCCGCGCTCCCAGTGTCCGGCCGGCTGGTTGAGCAGCGATGCGCCATTGATCCGTTCCTCGACCGTCAGGAAACGGCCGTCGCGCTCGACGATGCAGGCGACGACGATATGGGCCGGGCTATCGTTCATGGCAGCTTGCCGTCGCGGCGCAGATGGTAATAACCCTGAGGATCGGGACTGCCGAGCGAGCGCAGCAGGTTCACGACCAGCGGCGGCGCATCGTTTTTCGGACGCAGTTGCAGGTGCAGTTCGTACGAGCGGTCGGGTTTGGCGCGTGCGTCGCCATTGACGTCGAGCGAACCGCCGAGCGTGTGGACCAGCGCGACGATGTCACTGCCGTCCGGCTTGATATCGGCCTGGTAATCGCCGAGCACGACTGGATCGCGCGCCAATGTCCACGCCAGTCCCTGTATCCGCAGCGTCCCCTCGGCATCGCTCGGCCAGTCGCCGTGCAGCTTGATGCGCGCCAGCTCCAGACTGGCCTGACCGTCGACCGGCGCGAACGGCTGGCCGATCGCGGCGAGCAAGGACTTCAGGCCGCTGGCAATGCGCAGATCGTGGCCGCGGACGACGCCGAAACCCTTGCTGACATGGCCGTTCATCAGCGTCGCGCCACTACTGTCGAGATCAAGGCCGACGCGCATCAGCAGCAGTTCGCCGAGGTGGAGTCGCCAGTGCAGCTTTTCGAGCAGCGGCCGACCGCCGACCAGGATCGCGGAGACGCTGCCGTCACGCAGGCTGCCATCGATGCCGGCCAGCGTCACCGCGTCGCCGAGTTTCGGTTTGAGCCAGCCATAAACGATCGCGGCCGGCGCCAGCAGCACGAGACTGAAAACGAAGGTCAGCGTGCCGGCCAGCACGTAGAGCGTACGCATGCGCATCAGCGGCTCAAGGTGAAACGGGCGTTGACGAGGCCGGGCGCGGACCCCTGGTCGATTTCGGCACTGCTGACCTGGATCGCGTAACGGGTCTGCAGTTCGCCGAGCCAGCGCAGACAGTTCGCGAACGGCACGTCCTCGAACCAGACCTTGACCTCGCGTTCGCCGCTGCCTTCCGGCTGGACGCGGGTCGGTGCCTTGCCGAGCGTGCTGCCGCGGCTCGACTGGTCGACGACCGACAGCAATGCGGCGCTGCGATCGACGGCGCCGCTGCCCTGGCCTTGCACGAGGCTGGCTGCCGTCTCGATTCTCGTGGCGAGCGCGCGCGACGCGTCGAGCGCTTCGGCATTGCGGCGATGCGCATTGACCAGCGGTTCCCAGACCGCGAGATACAGCACCAGCACGGCGAGTACCGCCGCGCCGAGCAGCACGATCACGCGTTCGCGCGGCTGCAATTGCTGGTAGGCGCCGAGCGCCCGGGCCTGCCATTGTTCGAGAGCGGGATTCATGCGGGAGAGAGCTTGACGCGGATCTGGACGCCGTCGGCGCCGGCATTCGCCGAGTCGACGCCGAACTGCGCGCCGCGCGGCTGGCCGAACCACGACTTGAGGCGATCGAGCAGTTCGAGATTGGTGGCGGTCATGCCGACGTACAGCGTGCCGTCGCGGAACTGCAGCGTCTTGATCTGCAGGCCGGGGACGGCGGCGAGTGCTTCGCTGAGCACGTCGAGCATCGACATGAACTGGCCGCCACCGCCGGTCTGCAGCGCAGCGAGCTGCTGGTTGAGCTGCGCGGACAGATCGACGATGCGGGTTTCGTTCGGAAACACCTGCTGGTAACGCGCGACATTGGCCGCGTCCTGCGCCGCCACCGCGCGCTGCAGGCGGAATGACTCGATGCCGTTCACGAGCAGCGACAGACCGATGGCGACCGCGGCGAGCGTCGCGGCGATCCGCCACGGCGCGAACCAGCGCAGGCGATGACGTTTCGGCGAAAAGCGACCCTGCAGCAGGTCGATCGCATCGGTGTTGCGCCACTGTTGCAGCAGCGCTTCGAGCGCGCTGTTGAAGCCATGGCGGGGTTCGACCGGCCAGCCGAGCGCGCTGACGTCGATCGCGCCGCCACGCGGCACGACGAGGCTGACGGTCTTGCGCTTTTCCGGGTCGGCGAGTTCGAGGCAGAACGACAGGTCGTCGACCTGGCAGACGAAGCCGCTGTCGCGCGCGCTGCGCACCAGCACCTGATCGCCGTCGATCAGCGCATTGCAGTGCGCGTCGTCCGGCACCTGCAGCACCAGCATGTCGGGAATCATCGCGTCGGCGTGAATGCCGACGCCGTCGAGCAGCGACAGCCAGGCCTGCATGCGCGCGTGCGAGACGATCGCCAGCGGCCAGCGTTGATCGGCAAGCCGCGCACCGAGCGCGAAATGCAGGGTATCGACGTCTTCGGCAAGCTGTTCTTCGAGCACGAACGGCGCGGCCTGCAGGACCTTCGCGGCCTGCCGCGCCGGCACCTGCACGGTGGCCAGGCGCACGTCCGCCGACGGCACGAACACGACCACGCGCCGCGTCGCGACCTGCGTCGTCAACGTTTCGAGCAGCGCATGGCCGACGACGAACGAGGCGATCGCGTCGGCGCGGGCGACGCAATATTCAACGGGCTCGGCCGGATCTGCCGAGCGCAGGCGGATGTAAAGGGTTTCGCGCATTTATTCGGTAAAGGTGCTGCGCCCGTAGACCAGCGGTGTACCGTTGGTGCCGGGGCGATAGTAGAAACTATACAGCTGTACCTTGCCGCTGCCTATGAACGCTTCGACCTGCAGCTCGAAGAACTCGCTGCCGGTCCCCATCAGTTCCTGAGGATCATCGGCGCCGAACACTTGGCGGGTATTGAATAGTTCGCTGATGTTTTCCGCCGGTGTCTTCAAGCGTTCTTCAGTAAAACGCTCCAGCTCGGCATTGGGGTGTTCGGTCAGTGCACGCAGCAACAGCGGCGAGGCGGTGTTGACGTTGATCGTCGTGCCGATTTTCGGCAGCGCGCACAGATACGGGGCGAGCCTGGCGTACAGCACCGGTGTCATGCCCTTGACCAGCAGCAGTTCGCTGATCGAGGCCATCGGCTGGTTCGGCACGCGCCGCGCCGGGTCCATGCCGAGATAATCGGAGTCCTCGGCGCCGTCGCTGCCGGTCGGTTCGCTGTTGCTGTCGACATAGTCGCGGATCGCGTCGGCGATCGCGTGCGCCTGGTATTCATCGCCTTCGGTGGCCAATGCGAACAGGCGTGAGAAGACCGCCAGCTCCTTCTGGTAGCGGGGCGGGTCGGTCACCGCAAGATTGTTGATGTTGAAGCGCCCCTGCAGATCGCTGACGCCGCCGCGCAAGCCACCTTCGTCGACTGGCAGGAAATCGACCGGCGTTGCCCAGACGTCGCGCATCGAATCGTATTTGTTCACTTCCGCGTCGCGTTGCAGGATCGTCTTGACCCAGCCTTCGACGCCGTCGACATACCACCACGCCAGCTCGGATTCCTGCAGATTCTGCGTGCGGTGAATGGCGAGATTCGCGGATGACAGCACCGCGGCGGCGGCAATCGCCGCCAGCGCGACGATCAGGATCGCCGTGATCAGTGCGACACCGTGCTGGGTGCGTTTCATGGCGTCGGCGGCAACGCGGGTGGGGTGGATTTCATCGGATCCAGCCCGAGTCTGAAGACAAAGCGCAGTTCACCGAGATCCTTGGTCGTCAGGCGGATCTCGATGCCGATCGGCGGGGGCGGCGCGCTGGCCTGCGATGTCGACGCCGCCATCTGCAGCGTCGGCCAGCGTGTCTGCCATTCGCGCTGCTCGTCGAGAAAACGCCAGCGCAGGTCGGTTACATCGTTCAGCAGCACGACATCGACCGGTGCCGTGTCCTGTGCGCGATCGAGCAGCCGCCAGCTGCTGCGATACAGGGCGTTGTCCTGGCGCCGGTAGGCGACACGTTCCAGTGTCGCACGCGGTTGCGACAGCGGATTGCGCCAGCCGCCGCGCGTCAGTTCGACCGTCGCATTGTCGGAACCGAGCAGGGCGGGCTGCAGATCACCGTAGTTGTCGCGGATCGGCCGATTGCGGACCTGCTGAAAATCGTCGCGCAGGCGGATATAGGCCTTCTGCAGTTCGGCGACCCGCTTTTGCGAAAGTTCGACACGCGCCCGTGTGTTGAGTACCGCGTCGAGACCGCCGTACGCGAGCAGCGCGAACACCGCGAAGATCGCAACGACGACGAGGATTTCGAGCAGCGTGAAGCCGCGCTGGGGCAAACGACGACGGTCGACGGCGTGTTTCACTGGTGGCCGGCGTCGGCGAGAAATGCCGACAGCTTGACGAGCGACAGTTTGCGTTCGTCAGCGGTTTTGCCTTGCTGCTCGTCCGGTGCCGATACCCGGACGTCGATGCGGCGCAGATGCGGATCCTGGGTCTTCTGGATATCGACTTCCCATTTCCAGGTCGAACCCGCCATTTCGGTTTCACCGTTCGATTTGCCGACATCCGGCCAGTTGCGCTGCAGTTCGAGGTCGGTCAACCGGTTATGCGCGACCCAAAGCGCGATGGTCTTTTCGCGCAGATAGGCCGCGTTGTCGGTGAAACGCGCCATGCCGGCAATGATCGCGCCCATCGCGATCGCGACGATCGTGACCGCGACGAGGATCTCGATCAGCGTGAATCCGCGCTGCCGGTGTCTGGTGTTCATCGGCGATCGAGCGTCGTCAACGTGCTGCGGCCGAGATTGTCGACTTCGAGGCGATAGGTCGACGCCACGCCCGGGGCCGACACATCGAGGCGGATGGCCGTCGCTTCACCACTCGACAGGAACATCGCCTGCGGTTTCAGCGAAATCATGTCTTGGTCTGCGTCCGCGGGTTCGTCGTCCCTGTCGCTCATGCGCTTATCGCCATCGGCGTTCTTCTTGGCCGCCGCTTTAGCCGCTTCGGCTTCCGCCAGCGCTGCCTTGCCGGCGGCGATCAGGTCGGCGACCGGTGTCGGCGGCACGCTGCGACCTTCGACGCGCAGATCGAGTTCAATCGGCGCCTTGACCTCACGCGGTCGCAGTGGGCCGGTCGTGATCGGCGCCCAGCGCCCTTGCGGGCTGGTGACGAGGAATGCGTAACCGCTGTCGGTGTGGACGAAGCCGACTTCCATGCCATGCATCTCGGCATCCTCGCCGGCAACCGCGAACAGCGCCTGCAGGCGCTGGGCTTCGGTTTCGACCTGATCGGCGAGGATGCGGTCACTGATCGACAGGCTCGCGAACGTGACGATGATGCCGATGATGAAAACGACGACCAGCACCTCGATCAGCGTGAAGCCGTGCTGGTCATGCATGGCTGGCACTGCGCGATCGCCCCGCCATGACGGCGGCCGCTGCACCGGAGTTACGACGACAGATCCCAGTTGCCGATGTCGGCATCCATGCCTTCGCCACCGGGTTTGCCGTCGCGACCGAACGAGAAGATGTCGATCTCGCCTTTGCTGCCGGGGCTCAAGTATTGGTACGGATTGCCCCAGGGATCTTTCGGCAGCGACTGGATGTAGCCGCCGCTCTTGTAGTTCTTCGGTTCCGGATCGCCGCTCGGCTTGGCGACCAGTGCTTCGAGCCCCTGCTGCGTCGACGGATAGTTGAAGTTGTCGAGCTTGTACAGCGCCAGCGACGACTCCAGCACGCGGATGTCCTGCTTGGCCTTGGTGACGCGGGCTTGGTCCGGTTTGTCCATGATCTTCGGCACCACCACGGCGGCAAGAATGCCGAGGATGACGACGACCACCATGATTTCGATCAGGGTGAAGCCCGCCTGCTGGCGGCGACGCGCACGATATGCGTTCATTGGAAGATAATGTCGACTTCGAAAAGTAGAGAGGCGAATCCGCCTTTCGCAATGATAACAAACTCGATTCGCCGGGCCCTGCCGGTCTGGGGCTGGCCGCTGCTGCTGATGTCGATCCTGCTGGCCGCGCAAGCGGCCGGCGATGCCGGCCGTTCGGCGCTGGCATTCGACCGTGCGCTGATTGCCGGCGGCCAGTGGTGGCGGCTGGTGAGCGGCAGTTACGTGCATCTGGGCTGGTATCACCTGATGCTCAACGAGATCGGCCTGTTCGTGCTCGTGCTGTTGTGCCCGCAGCCGCTGCCGGGACGGATCTGGCTGCGGCGGCTGTTCGTCGTCTCGCTTGGCATGGGGCTGTGCCTGTATGGCTTCGTGCCCGGCCTGAGCCGTTATGTCGGCATGTCCGGCGTCATCCACGGCCTGTTCGTGCTCGGTTTGTTGCCGCAGGCTCTGCGCCGCGACGGCATCGCGATCGTCTGCCTCGTCTACCTGCTCGGCAAGCTCGTCTATGAAGTCGTCAGCGGCGCACCGGTGTCGGATGCCCGCGCGATCGGCGGCCATGTGGTCACCGAAGCGCATCTGTACGGCTCCATCGTCGCTTTCATCTATGGCCTGGTATTCGGCACGTTCACGGGACGTGAAATGCCGGTGCCGGCCACCGCATCCCCCACCGACAACCATTGAAAGACATGACCCAGAAGAACTACGCAATGCTGTTTCCCGGCCAGGGCTCGCAAGCGGTCGGCATGCTGTCCGGCCACGCCGATCCGATCGTCCGCGCGACTTTCGACGAAGCGTCGCAGGCGCTCGGCTGGGATCTCGCGGCGCTGGTCGCCGACGGTCCGGCCGAGACGCTGAACCAGACCGCGCGCACGCAGCCGGCCTTGCTCGCCGCCGGCATCGCCGTCTGGCGTCTGTGGCAGGCGCGCGATCTGCCGGCGCCGGCCGCGCTGGCCGGTCACAGCCTCGGCGAATACACGGCGCTGGTCGCCGCCGGCGCGCTGGCGTTCGGCGATGCGCTGAAGCTCGTCGAACTGCGCGGTCAGCTGATGCAATCGGCGGTGCCCGACGGTGTCGGCGGCATGGCTGCCGTCGTCGGCCTCGACGATGCCGCGGTCGAAGCGTTCTGCGCCGCGTATCCGGGCGACGGCGTACTCGAACCGGCGAACTACAACGCGCCGGGGCAGGTCGTCGTCGCCGGCAACGTGCCGGCGCTGGAATGGCTGGAAGGCGAGGGCAAGGCGCGCGGCGCGCGGATGATCGTGCGGCTGGCGATGTCGGTGCCGTCGCACTGTTCGCTGCTGCGCGGCGCCGCCGACCGGCTGGCCGAGCGGCTCGCCGCGACGACGATTCACAAACCTGCAATCGCCATTCGCCACAATCTCGACGGACGGGCGCGTGACGACGCCGACGGTATTCGCGCGGCGCTGCACGAACAGCTGTTCCGTCCGGTGCGCTGGTCGGCGACGATCGCGCAGCTGAAGGACGAAGGCATCACGACGTTTTTCGAATGCGGGCCGGGCAAGGTGCTGGTCGGATTGAACAAGCGTATCGCCAAGGATCTGACGTCGATCGCCCTCGAAGACGCGGACGGTCTGGAGAAAGCGCAGGCGACTGTCAAGGCTTGACGCGACCCGCCATCGATCGGCTAAATGCGCGCCATAGAGCCCATCGCCATAAAGCTGCCGGACCACGCGAACCCCGCCTGCGTCGCGGCCAACTACAGCTCAGCGAGACCCGATGACTGATCCCACACCCGCTGCGGCGACGACACCGCCGCGAGAGGTAGCCTTGATTACCGGTGCCAGCCGCGGCATCGGCCGCGCGATCGCGCTGCGACTCGCGCGCGACGGCGCGAAGGTGTACGGCACCGCGACCAGCGAAGCCGGCGCCGCGGCGATCACCGAGATGCTGGCGCCGCATGGCGGTGAAGGCCGCGTGCTCGACGTCCGCGATCCGGCTGCCGTCGATGCGCTGCTCGGCGGACTCGGCGCGCTGAGCATCCTCGTCAACAACGCCGGCGTCACGCGCGACACGCTGATGATGCGGATGAAGGACGAGGACTGGGATCAGGTGATCCAGACCGATCTGACCTCGGTGTTCCGTCTGTCGCGCGCGGTGCTGCGCGGCATGATGAAGGCGCGTTACGGCCGCATCATCAGCATCGGCTCGGTAGTCGGCAGCATGGGCAATCCCGGCCAGGCGAACTACTGCGCGGCGAAAGCCGGCCTGATCGGCTTTTCGAAATCGCTGGCGCAGGAGATCGGCTCGCGCGGCATCACCGTCAACGTCGTCGCGCCCGGCTTCATCGACACCGACATGACGCAGGCGCTCAGCGAAGACGTGCGCAAGGCCCTGATGGACCGCGTGCCGGTGCAGCGTCTCGGCGCGCCCGACGACATCGCCGCCGCGGTCGCGTTCCTCGCATCGCGCGAGGCCGGCTACGTGACCGGCACGACGCTGCACGTCAACGGCGGCCTGTACATGGACTGAAGTGCCGCGGGCGATACGTCCCGACCTTGCAGTTCGCCACTAAAACATTGAATTTGTTTTCCTTATCGTTGGTGCTGTGCCCCCAGCGGCGTTTGTCTACAATACGCCGGCTTTCTTCATCGACAACAAGTGGTCCCCAGGAGTAATGCATGAGTACGTTGGAAGAGAAGGTCAAGAAGATCATCGCTGAGCAGCTGTCGGTCAGCGAAGATCAGATCACCCCGGATGCTTCGTTCGTCGAGGATCTCGGTGCGGACTCTCTGGACACGGTCGAACTGGTGATGGCGCTCGAAGAGGAATTCGAAATCGACATCCCGGACGAAGAGGCGGAGAAGATCGTCACGTTCAAGGATGTGCTGACGTACATCAAGGCGCACGCGCCGCAGCAGGGCTGAAGCAGCCTCTCCCCCCGTCAATCAGGTATTGCTGATGAGCCGTAGGCGCGTCGTCGTCACCGGCCTGGGAATCGTGTCCCCTGTGGGCAACGATGTCGCCACGGCCTGGAGCAACATCATTGCGGGCAGGTCCGGTATCGGGCCGATCACGTATTTCGACGTGTCGGCCTATACCACCCGGTTCGGTGGCATGGTCAAGGACTTCGATGCCGGCCAGTGGCTGAGCGTCAAGGACGTCAAGCGCACCGATCCGTTCATTCATTACGGCGTCGCCGCGGCCAAACAGGCCGTGGCCGACGCCGGCATCACCGTCACCGACGACAACCGCGAACGCATCGGCATCTGCGTCGGTGCCGGCATCGGCGGCATCGGCACGATCGCCGAGGAATGCCGCGCGCTGCACAACAGCGGGCCGAAGCGCGTCTCGCCGTTCTTCGTGCCGAGCTCGATCATCAACATGATCTCGGGCTACATCTCGATCGATCTCGGCATCACCGGGCCAAACCTCGCCGTGGTCTCGGCGTGCACGACCAGCACGCACGCGATCGGTCTCGGCGCGCGGATGATCCAGGCCGGCGACGCGGAAATGTTCATCGTCGGCGGCGCGGAAGCCGGTTCGGCGCCGGCCGGCCTCGCCGGTTTCTGCCAGGCGCGCGCGCTGTCGACGCGCAACGACGATCCCGAGCGCGCCAGCCGGCCGTGGGACAAGGATCGCGACGGTTTCGTGCTCGGCGACGGCGCCGGCGTGCTGGTCATCGAGGATCTCGAACACGCGCAGAAGCGTGGCGCGAAGATCTACGCCGAGCTGATCGGTTTCGGCATGTCCGGCGACGCGTATCACATCACGCTGCCGGGCAACAACGGTGCGCGCCGCAGCATGCAGAACACGCTGCGCGACGCCGGCATCAACCCCGATCAGGTCGATTACGTCAACGCGCACGCGACGTCGACCAATGCCGGCGACGTCGGCGAATCGAACGCGATCAAGGAAACCTTCGGCGATCACGCGTACAAGCTGTCGGTCAGTTCGACCAAGTCGATGACCGGTCACTTGCTGGGCGCCGCCGGCGGCATCGAGGCGATTTTCTCGGTGCTCGCGTTGCGCGATCAGATCGTGCCGCCGACCATCAACCTCGACAACCCCGACGAGGGTTGCGATCTCGATTACACGCCGCACAAGGCCAGGGAGCGCAAGCTCGACATCGTGCTGTCCAATTCCTTCGGTTTTGGCGGCACCAACGGCACCGTCGCGTTCAAGCGTTTCAGCTGACGCGAGGCGTCGCCATGTGGCGCGCCGATCTGCCGCAAGCCGTGGACCTGCTGGCATTGCATCGCCGGCATCCACGGCTTTTTCCATTCCTGCTGCAGAGCGTCGCCAGCCATCCGCAATCGGGCCGCTGGGACATCCTGTTCGCGTTTCCGGAACACCGGCTGACGTTGCAGGACGGCGCCTTGCGATCGACGCAGGCCGGACTCGCCGACGCGCCGGATTTCTTCGCGGCGCTGGATCGCTGGGTCGAGGCGGAATCTCCCGCAGCCCGCGACGAATTGCCGTTCTGCGGTGGCTGGTTCTTCTATCTCGGTTACGAAGCCGCACAGCAGATCGAATCGACGCTGCGCCTGCCGCGCTCGCCGTTCGCATTGCCCGATGCGCTTGCGGTGCGCTGCCCGGCGGCGATCGTTCACGATCGCGAGCGCAACCGCAGCCACGCGATCACCGAACGTGGCGCCGCACAGCTCGACGAAATGCTGGCATTGGCCGGCGAGCGAAGCGGGGCGGTGGCCGCCCGGATATCGGGTGCGGCGATCGACGAGGAAGCGCCATCGCGTTATCTCGCCGGGGTCGAACGCATACTCGACTACCTGCGCGCCGGCGACGTGTTCCAGGTCAATCTGTCGCGACGCTGGACGGCGCACGTCGATCCACGCTGCGACGCTGCCGATCTGTATGCGCAATTGCAGGCGCGCAATCCGGCGCCGTTCGCCGGCCTGATGCGCTGGGGCGACGCGGCGGTCATCAGCTCGTCGCCGGAACGTCTGTTGCGGATCGACGGTCGCATCGCACAGACCCGGCCGATCGCCGGTACGCGGCGGCGCGGCGGCGATGCCAGTGAAGATGAAAGCCTGCGCGCAACGCTGCGCGAAAACCTGAAGGAACGTGCCGAACACGTCATGCTGCTCGATCTCGAACGCAATGATCTCGGTCGCGTCTGCAAACCGGGTTCGATCGCGGTCGATGAACTGATGACGCTCGAAAGCTATGCGCACGTCCATCACATCGTCTCCAACGTGCGCGGCGAGCTGCGCGACGGCATCGGCCCGGGCGCTGCGCTGCGTGCGGTGTTTCCCGGCGGCACGATCACCGGCTGTCCGAAAGTGCGCGTCATGCAAATCATCGCCGAGCTCGAACGCGAAGGCCGCGGTCCCTATACCGGCGCGTTCGGCTATCTGTCGCGCGACGGCCGGCTCGACAGCAATATCCTGATCCGCAGCATGGTCTGGCAGCCGGGCGTCGTGTCGTTCCGCGCCGGCGCCGGCATCGTCGCCGACTCGCAGCCCGACGCCGAGCTTCAGGAGACGCGCGCCAAGGCGCGCGGGCTGCTGCTCGCCCTGGATGCCGACGCATGAGCACGCTGATCGACGGCATGGCAGCGGAGCAAGTCGCCGCCGACAGCCGCGGTCTGGCCTATGGCGACGGCGTGTTCCGCACGCTGCTCGTGCATGCCGGCGAGATCGTGCATATCGACGACCATCTCGCCGTGCTCGCGCGCGATGCCGCGCGGCTCGATCTCGAAATGCCGGATGCCGCGCTGTGGCGCGCCGATTCGCAGCGGCTCGCCGCCGGACAGCCGCTGGCGGTATTGAAATGGCTGCTGGTCCGGCGCAGCGCGGGACGCGGCTATCGCGCCGGTACGCGTGCTGCGCAGCGCATCGTCCAGATCGCGCCGTTGCCGCCGCCGGAATCGCCGCGACCGGCGGCGGTCGCCGCACTGGCCGCGTTCCGGCTCGCGTCGCAACCGGCGCTCGCCGGCATCAAGCATCTGAACCGGCTCGAACAGGTACTCGCCGCGCGCGAGCTGCACGACGGCATCGACGAGCTGTTGATGTGCGATCATGACGGGCATCTGGTCGGCGGCCTGCGCAGCAATCTGTTCTGGGTGCGCGATGGCCGCTTGCTGACACCGCTTGTCGACCGTTGTGGCGTCGCCGGCACGATGCGCGGACGCATCCTGCAGCTTGCCGCAGGTCTCGGCATCGCTTGCCGCGAGGTTCGCGAGCCGCCGTCGGCGCTGGCGTCCTGCAGCGAGATGTTCGTCACCAACGCGCTGCTCGGCATCTGGCCGCTGCGCCGGTTCGACAGGCGCGAACTGATCGCGCCGGGCCCGCTGACGGAACGCCTGCAGCGCGAACTTCGCCATCCACTTTCGCATTGAGACGGATTTCATGCGCCTGTTTCGTACGCTTCGCCGCCTCGCGCTGCTGCTGGTCATTCTGGCGATCGGCCTGCTGTTCGACGGCTACCGGCAGCTGCATGCGCCGCTGCGCGTCGAGGCCTGGCAGACGATCGAGATCACGCCGGGGGATACGCTCGGCGGCGTCCTTGGTGAACTGCAGGCGCGGCACTGGCTGCCGAGCGCGCGCGCCGCACCGTACCTGAAGCTGTACGCGCGCTGGCAGGGATTCGGCGGCCGCATCCGCAGCGGCGAATACGGCATCGATCCCGGCAAGAATCTGCTCGGCGCGCTGAAGCTGTTCATGTCCGGCAACACCATCGTTCACGAATTGCGTCTGGTCGAAGGATGGACGTTCGCGCAGGCGCTGCAGGCGATCCGCGCCAACGCGATGATCCGGCAGACGCTTGCCGATGCGACGGCGGCGCAGATCATGACGGCGCTCGGCATGCCCGGTCTCGATCCGGAAGGCCGCTTCTTCCCCGATACCTACCGGTTCCCGAAAGACACGTCCGACCTGACATTGCTGCGCCAGGCGTTCGCGACGATGCAGAAGGCCCTCGCCGACGAATGGGCGCAGCGCGCACCGGATCTGCCGTACGCGTCGGCCGACGAAGCGCTGACGATGGCCTCGATCATCGAGAAGGAAACCGGCGCGTCGGCCGA
>Ga0164242_10005844_pt1 | contig 13628 bp, 10 predicted proteins | sample OricomgcompostMG_FD_108783 | JGI IMG/M metagenome (GOLD analysis project Ga0164242, IMG submission 108783) | Miracle-Growth compost microbial communities from Emeryville, California, USA - Original compost - Miracle growth compost (MG) ...
CTCCTTGCTAATGGCGTCGGGGTACATCTCACCAACGATGCCGGAGTTGGGTTTCTGACCAGTGCATGGTATCTACTCTTCATGTCAGCCTCGGCAGCATAAATTGGAGGCTCGCTGGCCACCCGTTTAATAGGTGACGACTTACCACTAGCCCGAACGCCTCCTCGCGACCGTCCTGGAAGCGAAGAGAAGCTGGACCATAACTAACAGCCCACGCTTTATTCATACCGCCGATGTCGGGTCGCTCCCCCAAGACCACCTCAACGCCGAGTTTCTCGAGCGCGGGCAAGACATGCGCGTGCAGCCTGCCACCGAACCTCGGCAGCAGTTTCTCTCGCGAGTGGACTAGCACAACCTTCTTGGCGGGGTAGTAGCTCTTCACGTCGGCCGCGAGCTCGACGCCGACCGCCCCACCGCCGATGATTGCGACGCTCTCCGTAGCAGTGATGTGCTCCTGTAGGGCTCGCAGCTCGGCGCAGCCGCCTGCCTTGTCCGCAGATCGGGCCCGCGCAGGGAAGGGCTGTGACACACCGGTCGCGACGACGAGGTACTCGTAGGGGAGGGGCTCGTCCGATGAGGCGCCGAGGTGGACCTCGCCGCCGCCGCCGTTCGGGGCAGCGGTGATGCGCACGACGGCGTCCTGCACACGCTTATAAATGCCCTTGGGAGCCTTCTTCGCGAGGCCGTCGTGCGGGATGAAGGCTTTAGCCTCGTGGCCCCGGATGACGGAGTAGCGCGGGAAGTTGAAGACGAAGTTGAAATGCGAGCTCGGCTCGACGAGGACGGCACGGTAACCGGTCGGCAGCGTTTCGACTAGGCGACGAAGTAACGGTAGGCCAGCGAAGGAGCCGCCCACGACCACCACATTTTTCGGCTCTACGACCGCCTCATAGGTGTAATGATGCCGGAAGGCGTAGATCTTCTGTACGAGGCGACGGAAGAGAAAGGGGACGAAGGGCACGATGCTCGCTATCAAGCGCAGGTAGTCGATGAACATGGTGGAGACCGGCTCCGGGAGGTCCGCGTAACGCGACGTGTGGACTTGACTTCAGGTCTAACGAGCGGTGGGCTCTTTCAAGCACAGTCAACAACGCGATTTGATTTACATCTAAAGCAAGCAAATGGATCTGCATGGGAACAGTCTGATAATAACCAGAATACGCGGCTGCGCCTCTGTTGTCTCGACCGGCTCCGACAGCGGAGTCTCGGACAATTCAGGCACAAAGCCGAGTCCGGGCCGTCATCTCCGGTCGGGGCCGAGTACCACGCACCGCGATATCACTTCTACTGGAGCCATGACATTGACCATCTCATAAACGAGCATGATTAACTACGGGAACGATAGAACCATCTTTTTCTACTGATATGCATACGTATCTACTTAGGTGTAGATATAATGCACCAGAAGTGTGCTCGACTACCTGGAGAATTGATGGTGACAAATCGAACTCAACAACCGGAACGCTGTTCTATAATAAATAAAAAAAACAACTCCAAAAAAAATAAAATAAAACTCAGCGCCCAAATAGAGCCAGGAGAGCAGGAAAGCCAAAAGAAGGACATCATCAACCAAACATCCCTATAAATCGAAGATGAACTGAGCCTAGATCCCCGGCCCACTACCTTCCCTCTTCCCAGGGATGTCACCGTCACATATCTAGGGACAGTTCTTCCCACTCCTCCCTCAGAGGAAGACGCGGGGGGAGAGCAGCTACTTTAGCATCAGAGTTGTTAACGGTGGTCGACACCATTCCATATTTTTCTGAGCGGGAGCAGTTGTTGTTGGCGCTTGCGTAACTCAGCCCCCTGGAGAAGGGGTTGATGAAGATCCCGTGGGGGTGCGACCGGTCATTGGTCCCGAGCAGGGCGCGGGTCGGTTGGGTGACGGGGGCGTAAGGGGAACGGACCGAGTCCCCGGTCCTGTCGGACCGGTCGGCGACGACGGAGCTTGGGTTGGGTGACCGGTCAGGGTTGTCGCTGGCGCTGGCGCTCTGAGGCGGGAGCTGCTGCGGTGGTATTGGTGCGGGTTCTCTACCCTTCGCGACGTCCTTTGGTGCGGGTTCTTTACCCTTCTCGATGTCCTTGGCCGTGGTGCGGGACCCGCGGCGCCACTCGTTGATTTTACGGCCAGGAGTGTAAAGGAGATCCCATATATTGTGACCGAGGCGCGTGAAGATGCCCCCAAGTGTCTCGCCTGGTGAGTTGAGCGATTCTTGGGGATGGCCCTGACGCCATTTCAGGAAGACATCCCAGGTCATTAGGTAGGCGAAACAGAGCAAAGAGACGGACACAAACGCCCAGGTGATGAAAGTGACAGCGGTGCTTGGCGCCATGGCCAAACGATTTGAAACGGGGTATCGTTGGAAAGACTCGTTCGAATCGGAGGTTTACAAGCGGGCTGTAGATTTTGGTGAGAGTGTAGAGGAGGCGAGGAAGGCGAGGGAGGCGAGGTGCTTTATTTTTACCAACCCGCCAGAGCTTTCAAACCTTTACAGGATCATGACCACACAATGTTGCGGGTTCTGTCATTGTTAATAAAGTTTCGGTGCTAGGTTTGCGGTTGTGTTGGGAAGCAAAGTGTGTTGGGCCAAGTCATGAGCCGTGGCATTCTTCCCAACTTTTTGGAATAGCTTCAAGGTGCATAAGCCAGCACCTATAGGGAGAAATGCTTCCGGAGATGGTTTTAAAGAGGAGCTCAATGGGAGAAGTGGAAAACCTTATGCAAGGTGATGACTACGATTGATTTGTTGAGGCACGGATTTAACAGTTATTCGTTCGCGACCGAGTTTAATACTCCCTCGACCATATTTCCTATCCGTTGAAAGGCCCCGGGTTGCCTGCCTGCAGAATGCCTCTCATCGTTGCGAGCGCAATGCACGTCGCTAAGGTTTGCCTGCAGATGTATAACCCTAATGCCAGGCAAGAAAAGATTAAGCTTTTAGAGACTTTGAACTATACATGGTCCCAGATGCACTTATTCGTCGTCTGTCATAATGTTGATTTTGACGCGTTCCTAGGTCGTATATTAAAGCGAGCAAGTTCCTGGATCCCTCTCCGACACATCTCTTGAACCTGCCAATATCCTCTGTATCCTACAACTATGCCGACTAAATTGTTGATACTACAACTGACTTCTAACCGAAACGATGCCTCTGGGGTTGGTTCAACGAATTAGTACCTTCCTCTCCCATCTCCACTTATACATTCCCCGTGAACGCCATCGACGAATGCTTCAACTAAGGCTTCGGAATCGTAAGTTAATGTAATTCCCCTAAGTCATCACAACTATCCTAACACGGCAGCTCCAATAGCAAACTTGGCGGCTCTCACACTAGCGGACCTAGTTGCCGCGATATGCCTTTACTCTACCGTCTCTGCTGGATTTGCCGTTCTCGCTGGGACGTTTCTGGCTACTCGAGTGAGAACTCTAGGCGTGTCACAGGGACCAATGTAGCAAATTGTTTGGGTCCTCTCTACAGCCGTCGACATCAGCTACGTGCGTGTTATTTGAATTTCGGGCTCTTGGTTTGGCCTTTGAGCGCGGGGGTTTTCCGGTGGGTCGCTGGTAGCTTGGATTTCATGTGTGAGTAGACGTTTGCTTGCTTCCTTACTAGCCTTCAACCAATCTTGGGCTCGGTGCAGTTATAGCCCACTGGCAAATACTACTACTGTGGTCCAATATAGCCGACGGTCATCGACGACCAAATTTCTTCTATATCATTCAGACTTGCGCAAGATACGACCGCAGGCTGGAGATTAATGGTGGAAATTCGAACAAGACAAAACATATTACCTCCCTTTTGACGATATTCTCGATTTCGCGATTTTCAAACTGGATTACGTGTAAATGGGCGGTTGTGAACAGAGTTACAACTACCTTGGCAAGGAGAATGTTAACCCCGATATGGCTGGGCCAAGTGGGGTGGGCTAGCAATGGCGGCATTCCCGCATAAACCTGAACTCGGCAGAGGGCAGGTCTCAGAGGGCACTCGCGCAGCCTGAATTGCATTCCAAGCAGACAGAGTTGCCGATCCGCCAGCCACTTCCCCCACTCTCCCAAGATCCGAGGGATGACATTGGCCCCGCAGTGGTCATGATCACAGTCACAGTGACACAGCATGTCGCCATCGCCGACGGCCTTTTAAGACTAGTTAGTCGGGATGCAGCTGCTTCACCTGTTCTTCATCTTCGGAATCTTCTACCAGAACCCAACAACTAAAGAACAAGAGACGCTCACCAGTGCTAACATTAGGACCGACCCTCTAGCCGATATGTCTTCGATCAAGAGAGTAGCTGTTATCGGGGTACAGTCCAACCAACATTCCTCATCTCAAAGATCCGCGCCTCACTCTCCTTGAACGGTACTGACCACGTAGCACAGGGATCCGGGAATCTCGGAACCGCCATCGTGCGGAGTCTCCTAGACACTGGCTTTGCGGTGACGGCTGTTAGCCGCGCCTCATCTTCATCGACGTTCCCGGAAGGCGTCGCTGTCGAAAGGGTCGACCTCGGTTCGCTCGAGGCGGTCAAGTCCGCTCTGGCGGGCCATGACGCCGTGGTCTCGACCATAGCTACCCTAGGTGTGGGCGCGCAGCAGGTCCTTGTAGACGCGGCCGTCGAGGCGCGCGTGTCTCGCTTTATCCCATCTGAATTCGGCATCAACACTCGCGAGGCGGTGGGGACGCCGATCGGCGGCATCCTCGCCGGCAAGGTAGCGTTGGTGGACTACCTGGACTCCAAGGCTCAGGAGAACCCGTGGTTCTCGTGGACTGCCCTATCGACGGGTTTCTTCTTCGACTGGGTAGGTCTGCTCGAGTGACTTCTCCGCGACAGGCCACTTAAGTAGCGAGTATCACTAACTAGAGACTTATACGTCAATCTAGGGTCTGGAAACCGGCAGCTTTGACATCAACCTCGCCGCCAAGACGGCGACGCTAATAGACTCCGGTAACGAGAAATGGCAGACTAGCAACCTGGACCATATCGGCAAGGCAGTCGTCGCAGTGTTGAACAACCCGGACAAGACGGCGAACAAGTATCTCTCCACGGCCTCGTTCAACGTCTCGGTTGCGGAGATCGTGGAGACGATCGAGAGCCTCACCGGCTCCAAGTTCACTATTAACCGGGAAGACTCGCGGAAGGTGCAGAAGGTGGGCGAGGAGAAGCTGTCCAAAGGCGATTACAGCGCGTTTAGGGAGCTCGTCAGGGTCTGGAATTTTGCCGATGGCGCTGGCCATGCGCTGAAGCCGGAGGGTAGCCTGGAGGAGCTGCTAGGGATTCCTTCGGATGATCTGACACGCACGATCAAGGCTTGGTTGACCAAGGCTGGCGCGCTCTAAGGTTAAACTGCGAGCACTTTTAACGAAGAAATTTGCTATCTCAACTGTATCCCAAGGCTGTGCCTATTACACCCCAGTGACTTTGGGTCTCCATTCCTCGCCTAGGTTGGTTCCTAACGGGCCGGGCTAACCAACTTACTGAAGTCAAATGTGATTTGCTCCAAACTGGCGGAAGGACCGGACTCCGAGAGTTTTGATCGTCCCCCCAACTCCTCCAACGCAAAGACTAATATTTCCGAATTGAGCCTGTTTGTCTTTCTGTATACTACTTCTGCGAGGATGCCGGCTTTGAAGGCTGTTTAACGTTCTTTGCATATGGATCAGGTGGTACAATTTCACAGGTGAGTGGCGGTGAAGGTAGTCGGACTCCTGCCAACCCAAACCCACCGTGTTCGAGCTACGCATGTCTCACGATGGCGAGGACTTTGTGATTCCATGTTTAGAGCGATGAGACGGGTGAAGTGTGCTGTGTTTGATTCGGTCCGGGCATATAGGCCTATGGGAGACCATGCGCTACCTGCTTCCTCCTCCTCCTCCGGCATGGCAAACGTTGAATTCTTGAGATCCAGAACTCTATCGTACTAGTTACATCGCAGTTTCGATACTATCGATAATTAGTTGGATTGGTGTGGTTCTGCCCCTATCCCTTTTCGGCACCTTTTTTTCGTAAATGACGACATGTGGAGTTATTGACGGCGATGTCCACCGTTACAGGGAGCACCCCAGACTAACAAAGGATCATATCCTGGGAAGTGAAGAATAGAACGAACGATAGAGGCTGGGGAGCAAATTCTAAGCAGAGCTACTCTGTTAGACCACATAATCTAGACGACGTACACCAGCCTATATCGACGCCAGCACTAATCACCTTCTGCGCGCCCTCTACACCCTCGCATATAAGTGAGGGAGGTTGTAGTAAAGTAGACGCTACCTGTGAATAGGAAAACGACTTTTGCTAGTAGCTCTTTCCCTGTGAGCCGTCCATATTATTAATTATGATAATTATGAGATTCGCTGCTAGCCTCAAGACGGAAATATGCTCTTCGTATGACCCCAGTAGTTCAGTATATATGGTTTCCGTCCTTCGACCTCGACGTCTCTGCATCACCATTTACGTCCGTCCTAAGTCCTGTAATGCTCGTGGCTCGAACATGGCTTGACGGCTAACGAACGGTCGGGCTGTAGTTGAATGAATGTGTAGTGACTAGTGCCGCTTCAGCGATGGTTATATACAGTTCGAGAGTCGTCGACACCAGAAAATATGTATATGATTCGTCGTCATGAAATTGTAGGCCACGTTAGTGACACTGTGTAGAGCCTCGCGCCTTCCCCCAAAGGCCCAACCTCGTGACCATACGTCACCCAAACAACACCAAACGGTGGCGGCCACTATTAGGAGGTTTTGCAAACCGCAAAACGGCCGACAATCACGATAACAAACATTTTCAACTTCCAAAAAAAGTCGCAAACCATCTCCTCGATCACAAAACACAAATAATAAGGGAAATTCTTACACTTTAATACTTATTAGCTTGACAAACTCATACCAATCTACCTACCAAATCTAGCTTGAAGCTGTGGTGAAGACGACGTCATACACGGAGGACTTCTATTTACTGCCTTTGATTCCTCAGGAACCCCTCAACGCCTCAAACCGCCCGTTTTTAAATTAGTTCAAGTCGGCGACTAAACGCTCTTTCATTTTCCAGCGCTTATGCAGGTTATTGAAAACGCAGGGGTTGATACGAGTGACTCACAACAGGGCTGAGTCCAGCCTTCTCTCATGATACTTTTTCTACAATCGATCAACCCCTCTTCTCGCAACTTTTGAATAGGCACCCAAACTTAAACAAACACCATCTATCACTATGTCCGGGCGCGGCGGATACCGCGGTGGGTCTCGCGGCGGGTTTCGCGGAGGTCGCGGAGGTCGCGGCGGTGGAGGTGGAGCACCTAGCGTTCAAGTGTTCTCGTGAGTGCATGGATCCCTCTTAGTCCCTTAGTCTGTCATAGGCAGTGAATGAGGTGCTAACTTAGCGCTATCTCTTGCAGCCCTCCCGGTGGAGTTGGCGTCCCTGATAAAACTGTCACCCAAATCGAGGATGCTCTCGCAGCGAGCCAAAATTCGATTGATCTGAGCAAGCTGAGCCTGCAAGACGCGTTTCCCAACCGTCCTGCCTACGGCACGAAGGGCACCAGCGTGATGCTCTTGGCCAACTACATAGTCCTAACCGCCTCACCCGAGATAGTCTTGCATCGATATGACATCTCCGTTGCTCCAGCTGCTGTTGGGAAGAAGTTGATACAGATAATCCGCTTGGTACTGGAGGCGCCGGAACTTGTGCCTCACAAGGATGACATCGTCACAGACTTCAAGTCTACCCTCCTCTGCCGGAAAAAGCTCGATGATCAGACCATCAGCCTTCAGTACCGGGCAGAAGGCGAAGACGAACCACGCGCCAAGGCCACCCAGTACACGGTTCAGCTCCGCCTCACTAATGTTCTAGCTGTTTCTGAGCTGACCGAGTTCTTGACGTCGACAAATCTATCCGCCCGATATGACGAGAAGCTGCCTATGATTCAGGCCTTCAACATCTTCTTGAACCACTACTCCAAGTCGTCCGGGAACCTCGTCACAATTGGCTCGAGCAAGGCCTTCTCTCTGGACCAGCGGTCAGATAAGTGGGATCTCGGCAGCGGTCTCACTGCTGTGCGTGGCTTCTTCGCCAGTGTCCGAGCTGCGACGGCTAGAGTCTTGGTCAACGTCAACGTGAGCCACGGCGCTTTTTATCAGGAAGGCCCCCTTGATCAGATCATCCTCCACTTCGGTTCCCAGAGGGGCCTATTCAGGCTGGAGACATTCTTAAAGCGTCTTCGAGTTCAAACCACTCATTTAAAGGAGAAGAAAAACAAGAAAGGCGTCGTCATCCCTAGAATCAAGACTATTCACGGTCTGGCCAACAGGAATGACGGACACGGCCTGGCCAATCCCCCTAGGGTCAAGGCTTTTGGTGCTGGACCTAGGGATGTGGAGTTTTGGCTTGACGCAGTGCCTCAGCAAGGCTCCTCGCTTGCCCCAACTGGACAGACAAAAGGCCGTAAGGGGGGAGCTAAAGCCAAGGCGCCGTCTGCAGCGAGCGGAGGAAGATACATATCGGTCTATGACTTCTTTTCCGAAAGTGAGCGCTATAGGCAGTTGGCCATTTTTTTAGACAGCTTTTCGCTAACAACTTGATAGCATACGGCATTCGCCTCGCCAAACCCGAACTGCCGGTCATCAATGCGGGCAACAGGGCAAATCCGATGTACCTCCCGGCCCAGGTCTGCTATGTTCTGCCGGGTCAAGCTGCCAATATCAAGCTCGACCCGGCACAGACTCAGCAGATGATCCGCTTTGCCGTTCGTAGACCGGCGGAGAATGCGACCTCCATCACTCAACAAGGGCTGGCAACTGTCGGGTTGTCTGCAACCACGAACCCCCGTCTTGTAAGTAATTTAACATCTTTCTGCTTAGACTGCCCATGTCGAATGCCTCATGGTATCGAATCTTTGCAATGTCCGAACTGCAGTCATTCAAGAGGGCTAAAAGCGAGAACTCTCTATTAGCTCCTATTTGAGCTGACGTATATATCTGATACATGGCCCTATTACTGACTTTCCATAGGGCCAATTCGGAATCACCGCCTCTTCTAACTTGATTACCGTTCCAGGTCGAGTTCTTACTAGCCCCAGGGTTCTTTATAAGCTGAACAAGCAAGTGCAAACCATGGGCGGAGGCTGGAATATGGTCCCCCGCGACTCTCCGCCTCTCAAGTTCAACGCCGGCGGGACTATTCAGAAATGGTCCTTCTTATACGTCGAGATGCCCGGAATGCACCCACACGCGCTAAAACTCTCTTTCGATGCTCTGAACCAGCTCGTGGCCAAATTCACTGCCGTCCTCAAAGATACAGGCATCGTTACCAGTCCGCCGCTCGCCCCAAAACTGGTGGTGTTGAACAGTACAGACGACCAACAGCTTGAAGACTTCTTCAAGCGCGCGGCCTCGGCTCTGCAGTTGCTCTGCGTCATCTTGCCAGCAACTCCCATTCCGCTGTACAATCGCATCAAGCAGCTCGGCGACGTGAAGTACGGCGTCCACACAATCTGTACCGTCGGGTCCAAGATGGCCAAGCCGCAGGGCCAGGACCAGTATTTCCGCAATGTGGCCCTTAAGTTCAACTTAAAGCTTGGCGGCAACAATCAGATTGTGGAAGCTACTCGTTTAGGGATTGTCGCTGAGGGAAAGACAATGGTTGTCGGCATCGATGTTACCCACCCGTCTCCGGGCTCATCATCGCTGGCACCCAGCGTCGCCGGAATGGTAGCCAGTATCGACCGCTGGCTCGGCCAGTGGCCGGGTGTCTTGAGCATCCAGTCCGAAAGCCGCCAGGAGATGGTCTCGTCCCTCAAGGACATGATGAAGTCGCGCCTGCGCCTATGGAAGGAGATGGGCAAGAACGCCACCCTGCCAGAGAATATCCTCGTGTACCGTGACGGCGTCTCGGAGGGCCAATACCAGAAAGTCCTGGACGAAGAAGTACCACTCCTCCGCGCTGCGTGTAAAGAGGTCTACCCGCCCGCCGACCAGGCCAAAGGGCTGCCATGCCTGAGCGTGGTCATAGTCGGAAAGCGCCACCACACGCGCTTCTACCCAACCAGGGAGGCGGAGGCGGACCGCTCGGGAAACACTAAGCCGGGAACTGTGGTCGATCGCGGAGTCACTGAGGCGCGCAGCTGGGATTTCTTCCTGCAGGCCCACACGGCACTACAGGGGACCGCCCGTCCCGCTCACTACTTCGTGGTACTGGACGAAATCTTCCGCCCCAAGGCCGCTGCTAAGTCAGTGGTATCGAGGCAGGGCGTCGTTGACGGGCTGCAGGACCTCACACAGAGCATGTGCTACGTGTTTGGCCGCGCCACCAAGGCCGTCAGCATCTGCACGCCCGCGTACTATGCCGACATCCTCTGCGAACGCGCCCGGTGTTATCTGAGCAGCGTGTTCGACTCGCCGAGTAACTCGGCCGCACCGTCGGTGGCGGGTAGTGTAGAGGGCGGGCTGCCCTCGCAGCAGGATGTGCAGATTCATGCTAACCTCAAGAATAGCATGTTTTACATTTGAGGTGTAGTGGTGGCCTATTTCAACCCTTATCTTTTATCTCTCAGAGGCTAGGTACAGTGCTTATTGTTTCTGCAGTTGGAGCGAAGGGAAAACGATCCGTTCGAGAATGAAGAGCCGCGGCAGGGCACATTACACAGACTGGACGAGAAGGATGCAGGGTGCGGCATCTGTAAGGACGTGACACGCCAAGCTCGCTTAATTCAGAAAGAGGAGAGTCTGGATAGCAGAATGAGAGGAGTCTAGATACGTCCCATACTCCTATAATTAACAATCAAAGGCCTTAACCCCCATATCTCGACAGAACTGTAACGACTCAATGTCTCTCAGGCTATTTTCTTTTTCGCGGCCTTGGCCATCTCCTTGGAAATGGGAATGATACTCTCCACGATCATGTCCTGTAATCTCAATTAGGCAACCTATTCTACGACGAGAGGATTCGAAAAATGACTCACTAAGATTGGCTGTGGGGACAAGAGGGATCCCACCCGAGCAGCAAACGCGTCTTTGCCGACCCAGACCTCTCCAACGGTGCCTTTCTCGACACTTCGGACTACCGTGGCCGCATATTGCCTCGGATCCATGGCATTAGCTTGAAGCCGGCCATTACTGATATCGCGAATCAAGTCTCGGACCCCAGAGTAACTCGAAGTTTCGGGTAGTTCGTCCTCCTGATAATTGTCAAAGCCGTTGGTCTTGACACCACAGGTAATGAGGGTGATGGTTCGAACTCCAAGAGGTTGGAGCTCGAGACGCCATGTCTCGCTGGCTGCGGTAAGGGCGGCTTTCGAGCTGTTGTATATGCCTAGTTTATTTAGCGAATGGCTGGAAAAGTTATCGGGTACGCACTTACTAGAAAACGGGAACCGAGCATAAGTACTTGCAGATGAATTATTCACGATGCACCCCTTGGCCTTGATCAAGAGAGGAGCAAATGCCTGGAACATAGCCATTGGCGCCCACAAGTTGAGGTCGAACAGTTTCTTGGCTTCCTCAATGGAAGCATCCAGGCCTGGTACGACGGACACTCTGCCGCTGTTGTTAACAAGGACATCGAGTCTACCGCCGGTTTCTCTCTTGACGCTCTCGACAGCAGCGGCGATGGACTCTGAAGACAACACGTCGAGCTTCAGAATCGTGGCATTCGCCGCACCAGAAAGAGACTGTGGGATCTTCGATGGGGTACGTAGAGTTGCAAAGACATGGTATCCCTTCTCATGGAAGGCTTCGGCCAAAGCTCCGCCAATGCCGCCGGCGGAGCAGCCGGTGATCAAGACGGACTTTCGTAGAGGAGCCACTGAATAAGACATGTTGCGGTCTAGTTAATAAGAGATGAGGACGAACGAATGCCATGTTGCGGCGTGGATTCCCAGTGCTCTTTTATAGAAACCCTTTGATGAGTGCTCATGTAGAAGGTAATTAGTTGTAAGCCACCTAGAAATGGTATTCGCGTCGCATAACGCCGGGGATCCGACTTACAAATCCAGGCCGCGAGACCCATGCCAATGCCGGCCGCTATACCCAAAACGGCATACAAGAAAGTCTTGGCATTCCGGAATGACCCACATTGCCGGGGATGCAAGATCGACGTAAGCTTCATCTTGCAGACCACCCAGTTTTGAACCCTTCTTATCAAAACATTTGCCAAGTTGGGGAAACAATGGGAAAAGCCAAGACCTGAAAGATGGAAGAACCCGATAGATCAAGCGGGCCTTATGACCCGTTCACCAGGATGCCTTTTATTGTATCTTCAAACGCCGAGAAAGCCGACCCGGCCACCAGGAAGCTAATCAGAAGCTATGCGAGACGGGGAAGAAATCAGAAAGGGGTCCGCCCTGACAAGGATCAACGAATGACCAGCAAGAGGACAATGTGCGACCACACCCAAGCGGGGCAAGTCAAGCTGGAGGAAGTGATTGAGATGTGCACGGCTCTTGTGCCACGCCGTGTCGGATCCGATATCTCCTTCGTCGAGTTACCAGACGAATTGGAGCCGTCGATGCTTCTGAAAATGACCAAAGGTTCGCACCTCAACCGTTTATATTTCCGTGGCGTAACTCAACATAAGCCTAGCCACGCCAGCCGTAACGAGAGTCGTCTTCCCTCTAAAGGTGGCGATTGGCGTCCAGCCAGACCAGAGGGGATGGCATTATGCAATCACACACGACACCGCTGCCCTCCATATAACAGCATTCGCAATGGAAGAGTTTATTGACAGGGTCCTTCACCGTCGGGATCACACAGTGAACCCGGTAGCCATGCTACATTTCAAGAAAGGACTACGGCTTCTCCGAGAGAGGCTGATGGGGGAAGACAATGAAATAAAAATATCGGATTCTACGATCAGTGTAGTCTTGAAGCTGGCCAGTGCCGCGCTCTTCGAGGGAGATTATCAGACCTCAAAATACCATATGGAAGGCCTTCGCAGAATGGTGGGCTTGAGAGGAGGTCTAGATGTCTTCAAAGGCACAGAGCTTCTAGTGGAGATGTTGAGGTAAGTAATTGCAAGGATCCATGGTCATGGCCAAAAGAATACTGATCATTCATAGATGTGATCTGGGGATTGCAGTACTCAATGGCTCAATCCCGGTTTTTTTCCGTCAACCTTCAGAACCAATGATCGAATATCCCGAGAAGCTGCTCCCGACATCTGACGACAAGTTGGGTTTCCAAGACGGCAACATTGAGCTCATCCCAAACCTAGACAACGATTTGGCAACATGTTGGCAGGTCATGAGGAGACTCTGTTTGCTAGTAAATCTCGGGACGCAGACTCAACGGTTGGTCCGCCCAAACATCGTCTATGAGGCGATGGCTGCGGTACTCTATCGCCTACTCCACATGTGCTTTGCCGCCGGCTCCACCGATCAAACTGTACGGCACGGCTTAGTGGCCTTTTCTTACCATGTCTTCTTGCAGTGGCAAGACGTCAAGCTGCCTTATAACCACTTTCCTGCTACTTACAAAGACTGCATTCTGGGTCTCAAGCTTGTCGATGGGGTTTCCTCTCAGCTGATGCTTTGGCTATTGATGACTGGTGCCATTTCGTTCTTTAACCTATTAGATGAAGGATGGCTGAAGGAATACTTGCGAGAACATGCCAACAAATGTCAGGTGAAAACATGGAAAGA
>Ga0164242_10005845_pt1 | contig 13623 bp, 14 predicted proteins | sample OricomgcompostMG_FD_108783 | JGI IMG/M metagenome (GOLD analysis project Ga0164242, IMG submission 108783) | Miracle-Growth compost microbial communities from Emeryville, California, USA - Original compost - Miracle growth compost (MG) ...
GCGGTGCCGATGGAGACATCATCCGCATCATCTCGGCCCGCAAGGCCAATGCCAGCGAACGAGCGTACTACCGTGAAAATGAAGCTTGATCCCAAACATCCCGAACCGTTGACCGCCGCCCAGCGCAAGCGCCTGCAGGCGGTGGCGGACCAGCCGGATGGCAGCATCGACTACAGCGACATTGCCGCGATGTCGGCCGAGTTCTGGGCGAAGCATCGTCCGGAGCGAATCGAGCCGAAGGCGCAGGTGACCTTGCGGGTCGACCAGGACGTGCTCGATTACTTCAAAGGTGGTGGCAAGGGTTACCAGACGCGGATCAACGACGTGTTGCGCAGTTTCGTGGCAGCCCACACACCCCGGCGCTGAATCTGCACGTCCGCCGGAACCGAAAAAATGGGCCAAGGGCGAATGGCACTTACTTACCACCCGTTCGTCCTGAGCGTAGGCCGAAGGCCGAAGTCGAAGGACATATTCGCTAAAAGCTGTCCGGGCTTGGCGGCGCTTCGACTTCGCCCGCTGCGCGGGCTACCCTCAGCGCGAACGGTGGGGAGCCGGTAGCGCCTTGAGGCAGCGTCGCCTTAAGTAAGTGCCATTCGTGTCAAAGACAATCGCGAGCCACGCGAAGTAGGCGTATCGTCCACAGACGGCGCCGACTCGGGGGGTGAGGCGCCGCCATGTACTGGAACGCAGCGCCGAGGCGCATGCCACGAGCAGGACATGGAATCATCGATGCATCCCCCAGCGAATTCCAAACCACGCGAGGGTTCCACACATGTCACGTTTCGATTTTCTCCGCGGCGCCCTCGGCGCGGTTCTGGGCTTGGCTGTTGCCTGCGTATCGCTGCCCGTATCCGCCGACACGCCGGTTGACGTGACCTTTGCGCCAAACAATGTGTGGGCGCAGGAAATCGGCAGTCTTGACCGTTCCAACAAGTCGGTCGAGTACACGGTCGCCGGTGTGGCGGGCAAGACGTTCAAGCTCAATCTCCTCAGCCGCAACCCGAACGTGCAACTCAAGGTGAAAGACCAGAGCCGCAAGAAGGCGGTACTGGATTCCCAGAAGACTGGCGACACCACCTGGACGACCGTCAACGCGGCGGACACCACGTATTCGATCCAGGTTTACATCGATCCTGTCGCGGTACCGTCCGGTGAGACCGTGAAGTACGCGTTGCAGATCGGGCAATACGGTGTCGAAGATTTTCAGGCACCGGCGACTGCCGTGACGTTCGAACCCAACAAACCATGGGTAGTGCAAAACTGGATTCTGGCGGCCGACGCCACGTCGCACAACTTCAGCGTGGCCATCGCGGCAGGCATGACCGTCAAGGTCAATGTCATTTCCAGCAACGCCCAGGTGCACTTCAGGGTGAATGACCAGATCCATGACAAACCTCTGGTCGACACGGCGACGTCCGGGGCGGAGACGTGGTCGGAGTCCGTTGGCGCGGCGACGACTTACAAGATTCAGGTGTACGTTGATCCTGCCGCGGTGGCATCAGGACAAAAAGCACAGTTCACCCTGCAGGTCGGGCAGTATGCCTCCGGGGACGGCCATCCCGAGAAGCTCGCCAGCGCGAGCAGTGCCGCGTCGCCAGCGGGTTCGGTGGTTCCTGAAAGCGGTCACTGAGAAACGGGGCGGAGGGTCAGTCTCCGTAGGTGACTTCGCTCCTTCTCAAGCCCTTCGCCCTTAGCGCAGGTCGAAGGCCGCAGTCGAAGGGCATGCCGGCGATGGGGTGTCCACGCGTGGCGACGCTTCGACTCCGCCCGCTACGCGGGCTACGCTCAGCGTGAACGGTTGGGAAGCGGGCGGTCCTTAAGTATGGGAAGCGGACGGTCCTTGAATAAGCGCCATTCGTGTCAGGGACCATTTCCAGAAATTGTCATTCCCTCACCGTAACCACCGCCTCCGAACGCCCCAATCGAAGGCGAGAAGCGCGCATTCCCGTCCCGCCATCCGCCGTAAGCCCCGCCATCACCGCCATCCGGAACGGCCGCAACCGCGCACCCGCCCGCAATGCCAGCTTGCGCACCACCCGTGCCGGGCGTCGGTCGTCGGTGTACAGGCCGGCCAGCATCTGGGTGGCCAGATAAAGCGGGCGTGTGGCGAAGCGGTGCTGGCGTTCGTAGCGGCGCAGGAGTTCGCGGCTGTGGATGGGTTGCCCGGCGGCGACGGCGGCGCGCAGTTCGCGAGCCAGGGTGGCCTGGCCGAGCAGGCCGAAGTTGAAGCCGTGGGCGGTGACCGGGTGCATGCCGACGGCGGCGTCGCCGATCAGGGCGAAGCGTTCGGCCACGAAGCGCTTGGCGTACACCCCGACGAGTGGATAGCTGCAACGCGGGCCGGCTATCCGCATGGCACCCAGGCGTTGCTGGAAACGTGAGGCCATCGCCGTTTCCAGTGCGGCGTCGTCCAGTGCCAGCAAGGCCTGCATTCCCCGCGGCGGCAAGGTCAGCACCACCGAGGAGGTATGGGGATCGTGCAGCGGCAGCAGGGCCAGGGTCTGGCCGACGCCGAACCATTCCCACGCCACCTGGTCGTGCGCCACGTCGTGTTGCATGCGCAGCACCAGCATGGTTTTGCCGAAGTCGTGCATGCTGGCGGCGATGCCCATGGCGCGGCGGGTTTCGGAAAAGCGACTGTCGGCGGCAACCACGAGTTGGGTGTGCAGGATATCGCCGGTATTCAACTCGACCTGGGCGCCGTCGCTGGCGGTGCGCACGGCGGTTACCTGCACGCCGGTGATCCGCTCGGACTCGGGCAGTTCCATCACTTCGGCATACGCCGCGCGGCGGATCGCGTGATTGGACAGCAGCCAGCCCAGCTGCGGCTTGCCGGTCTCGTCGTGGCGGAACATCAAGCCGTCGTGGTCGTTGCCATCGATCACCATGGCGTCGCGCAAGGTGCCGATCTCGTTTTCGTGCAGCCGTGCCCACAGACCCAGTTCGCGCATCAGGCGCTGCGATTGATGGGTGATCGCGATCTCGCGCCCGTCGTCCGCCGGTGCGACCAGTGCCGCCTCGGGCTGCCGCTCGACCAGCGCGACGCGCAAGCCGCTGCCGGCCAGCGAGCGGGCGAAACACAGTCCGGCGGGGCCGGCGCCGATGATCACGATATCGAACGACATGGGCAGGGTGCTCCGATTGAGTCGCTGCAAACTACCGTTTGCCGCGCCCGCATGTGTTGACCCTGGTCAGGGGAGCGCGACGATGGGCTGTTTCAATTGCAGCGGTCGGCATGGCCTGCCGTCGGCCACGGGCCATCTTCATGCGGCTCCTAGAAATACAAATTAACTTGCATTCTATGCGGTCGAAATGTAATTTAATTGATATGTCAAAGCGTACGCCGCCAACTCATCCGCAAGCACGACGCCAGGTGATGGCGTTGGGCAAGCGCCTGCGCGCGGCGCGGCTGCGCCGCAAGATGACTCAGCCGATGCTTGCCGAGCGGGTGGGTATCAGCGTGCCGACCCTGGGCAAGCTGGAGGCGGGCGACCCTAGCACCAGCCTGGCCACGATGTTGCGGGTACTCACGGTGCTGGGCATGGCGGCGGATATCGATTTGCTCGCTGCGCAGGACACCTTGGGTCGCAGCCTGCAGGACAACGCATTGAAGCGCCCGTCGCCGAGGTCGCCACGCGTGGCAGCGCGTAGCGCGAAGCCGGAATGAACGAGGTCGAGGTGTGGCTCGACGATGACAGCCTGGGCCCGCCTGTCCGGGTCGGGCAGCTCACCCGCAGCGCCAGCAAAACCGGCGACACCGTACGTTTCAATTACGCGGACGCATGGTTGAACCAGGCCGCTCCCTACGCGAGCTTTGCGCTGGACCACGAACTGCCGCTTGCCGGTGGCGCGCTGTATGCGCATGCCGGCGCCGACCAGCTCTCCGGCTGCTTCCAGGATGCGTCGCCGGACCGCTGGGGCAAGCTGTTGATGGAGCGGCGCGAAGCGATCGAGGCGCGTGAGCAAGGGCGCCCGTTGCGGCTGCTGCGCGGTTGGGATTTCCTGTTGGGGGTCAACGATGAGTCGCGCATGGGGGCGCTGCGCCTGCGCGATCCGGTCAGCGGCGAACATGTCGATGCACGCGATTTGAGTGCGCCGCCGATCACGGCGCTGCGCAAGTTGGAAGCCGCCGCCGGGCGGGTCGAAAGCGGCGATGACGAGCAGGTCGACAAATGGATCAGGCAACTCATCGCACCGGGCGCATCGCTGGGTGGCGCGCGGCCCAAGGCCAGCTTTCGCGATACCGATGGCAGCCTGTGGCTGGCCAAATTTCCGGCGATGGACGATCGCCGCGACGTCGGTCACTGGGAGTACCTCACCTGGCAGCTGGCGTGCGATGCCGGTATCGAGATGCCACCCGCACGCGCGGTGAAGTTGTCAGGCCGGGGGCACACCTTCGCCGTCCAGCGCTTTGACCGCACGCCCGGGTCGCGCCGCCTGTACAGCTCTGCGATGACACGCCTGGCGCGTGGCGACAGCGACGGCGCGAGCTATCTGGACATCGTTGAGGCGGTCGAACGCGAGGGCTCCAGCACTCGGATCGCCGAGCAGCTCGCGCAGTTGTTTCGCCGCGTACTGTTCAACATCCTCATCGGCAACCGTGACGACCATCTGCGCAATCACGGCTTCCTGCGCGACGGCAACGGCTGGGTGCTTTCGCCCGCCTTCGACGTCAACCCCAATGCCGACCGGGGCCTTCACGTGCTGAGCATCGACGGCATCGATGCGTCACCCGACGCGAGCCTGTTGCTGGCCAATGCCGGGTTCTACCGTTTGCGATCCAAGGCGGCGGAAGCGATTGCGCGGGAAGTGCGCGACGTGGTGCGCGGTTGGGAACCGCGGGCCAAGACCCTGGGTTTGCGCAAGGGCGAAATCGCGTTGATGCGTCAGGTTATCGATGCGGAGCGGTGAGGTGAGTCGGTCGACGGCGGCTATCGGAGTTCTTGTCCGTACATCCTGCGCAAGCAGAAATCCGTTCCTTGCGATCAGTGGTATGGAGGCGCTGGATCCCAGCCGGATAGCGGCGAAGGTTGGCGTTCATCAGCGACGGGGAGCAGCGCGGCGAGGCTCGCCTTTTCGGGTGCCGGCGCTCGCCGCGACGTGTTGCCAGTAATCGTCGAGCAGGCTTTTGCAGCGTGCTTGCAGGAAGGTTTTCAGTTGTGTGATCGCCGGCGTCAATCGCGAGCGGTCGGCGCAGACGAGGTTGAGCGGTGACGGTTCGCAATGGGCGGGCGGGAAAATTTCCACCAGGCGGCCGGCACGCAGATCCGGAATGAGGTCGAGGCGGGATTTGTAGACCAGCCCCTCGCCGGCAACCGCCCAGCGGCGGACGGTGTCGGCGTCGTCGCTGATGCGATTGCCCGAGACGCTCACGGTCTTGTTGCCGCCGGGCAGGGTGAACAGCCAGCGTTCGTGGAGTTGCTCGCTCCACACGAAGCGCAGGCAGTTGTGGTGCCGGAGGTCGTCCACGCTTGCAGGCGCACCTGCGCGCTTCAGGTAGGAAGGCGCGGCGCACAGCGCGCGCCGGTTGTTTTCGACGAGCGGTATGGCGACCAGCGACGAATCCGACAGCGCGCCGTAGCGCACGGCTGCATCCAGCGGTTCGCGCGTCAGGGTGGCGGCGCGATCGCTCATCCGCAGGTGCAGGGACAGGGCCGGATGCTGGTGCTGGAATTCGTCGAGCCAGCCCAGCAAGAGGTTCCTTCCAAAATCCGAAGGCACCGAAAGACGAAGGCTGCCGGACAAACTGTCCTGGCCGCTGGCCAGCGCGCGCTGGCCTTGCGACCGTGCATCGAGCATCGCGCGCGCATGCGGCAGATAGCGTTCGCCCTCCGCCGACAACTGCATGCTGCGGGTGGAGCGCACGAACAGCCGGGTACCCAGCGCCTTCTCCAGCCGCTGCACCGCGGCGCTGGCAAGGCCGGGGGCGATATTGAGCTGACGGGCGGCCTCGGAAAAGCTTTCCGCCTCGACCGTCTGCACAAAGATCTGGATATCGTCGAGTCGGATCATTTTCTTGAAAACGCGGTAAGTGTTACCGACATTAACCCATTTTTCGTAAAAACGAAGAACGACACAATGGGCGCCTCCAGATCACCTAGGGCACGCCCATGAAAGCTGTCGGCTTTTTCCGCAACCTCCCGATCGACCACCCCGACGCCCTGCAGGACGTTGAACTGGCCACGCCCGACTTGCGCGATCACGACCTTCTGGTGGAAGTGAAAGCCGTCTCGGTGAACCCGGTGGACACCAAGATCCGCGTGCATGGCGACGTACCGGAAGGCACGCCGCGCATTCCCGGCTGGGACGCTGCCGGCATCGTTCGGGCGACGGGGCCGCTGGCCACGCGGTTCAAGCCCGGCGATCGCGTCTGGTATGCGGGTGACATCACCCGGCCGGGCAGCAACAGCGAACTGCAGGCCGTCGACGAGCGCATTGTGGGGCCGATGCCCCGCACGCTGGACTTTGCGGAAGCCGCTTCGCTGCCGCTGACGGCCATCACCGCATGGGAACTGCTGTTCGACCGCCTGCGCGTCCACGAAGCCGATCCCACCGAGAACACCGTGCTGCTGGTGACGGGTGCGGCCGGCGGCGTGGGTTCCATCCTGACCCAGCTCGCACGTCGATTGACTGGCGTCACCGTCATCGGCACCGCCTCGCGAGCCCAGACCCGCGAGTGGGTGCTGGCGCACGGCGCGCACCATGTCATCAACCATCGCGAGCCGTGGGCGCCGCAGTTGCAGGCGCTGGGCATCGAGGAAGTCGATTTCGTAGTGGGCCTCAATGAAAGCGCGGGCTACGTGCCGCAGATTGCCGCGGTGATGCGCCCGGAAGGCAAGTTCGCGCTGATCGACGATCCGGTCGCGCTCGACATCGGCCCGTTCAAGACCAAATCCATTTCGATCCATTGGGAGCTGATGTACACGCGCCCGATCTTCACCACACGCACCATCGCCCGGCAGCACGCCTTGCTGCGCCGCATGGCCGAACTGGTCGATCGCGGCGACGTGGTGCACACGCTCACCCGACGTATCGATGGCCTCGATGCCGCTGGCCTGATCCAGGCGCACGCGCTGGTCGAGGCCGGCAACATGATCGGCAAGGTTGTCGTTGCCGCCCGCTAATCTTCATCCCTCAGGATCGCCATGAACGCTACGACCAACCCCGCCCTGAGCCTGGAAGCCGCGCATGAACTGCTCGGCCATGCACGTTCCGCATGCGCTCGGCGCGGCTTCGCGGCCACCATCGCCATCACCGATGCCGGCGGTCATCTGCGCGCTTTCGAACGTGCGGATGCGGCGCCGTTCCTGACCGCCGAGGTGGCCATGGACAAGGCATGGACCGCCGCGTCGTTCGGCCTGTCCACGCACCAGTGGAACCACTACATGAGCGAGCCGATGGTGGCTCCGTTGGGTCAGCACCCGCGGCTGATGGCGGTGGGCGGCGGCGTGCCGATCATGCTCGATGGCAAGCTCGCGGGTGGCATCGGCATCTCCGGCGGCACGTCGGCGCAAGACCATGAAGCGGCCGAGGATGCGCTGCGTGCGCTTGGGCTCCTCGGCTGAATCGTTTGCCATGGCGTCGGCCATTTCCCGCGCCATCGGGACCGCAGATGACGCGAGGAAACCGGGCCGGATGGGTGCGTCCATCGTCCCCAACCCGATGCCGCAGATACGCCCGCAACGCATCGATCCTGTCGCCCGCGATGAAAGCCCGCTCAGTCGGGCGAACCTTCTTTCAGAAAGATGATCCCCAACAGCCGGTTCACTCCGACATGGCTTTTTAAGCTCAGCTGCCGGACGGTTTGCTGATCGGTCGCGGGGATGCCGTTCGTATTCAGTCGGTGCAGCAGCTCACGCGTGTCCGTATGCGCGACCGCTGCCAGAGAATAAAGCGGGGCATCGACCAGGGCTTCTTCGATGGGGCGTTCCAGATTGGGCCCTGTGATGAGGCCCCAGGAGAAAAGAGACGCAATCAGCACGACGGTAAATGTCGCCACGCTGGCTCTGCCTGCGCCCGATTTCAGGTGGCGGGCGAACGGGCGAAGGTTGGCCGTGATGTGGCTCGCCGCGCCGGCCAGGAATATCCACGAGAACCACTGGTGCACTACCGTCGTCAATCCGCGGTGCCAGTCGAAGAACATCAGCACGCCAGTGGCTGCCATCAGGAGGAAGGCGCCCACCGTAAGCGGGGTGGCCCATGTGCGCAGGTTGAGCTTAGCCATGGGCCGACGCCTCCGGCGTGATGCCCATACGTTGCAAATAGGCCATCAGCACCTCGCGGTGCTCTGCTGTCACGAAGCCGGCCACGTAACCATCCGGGCGCACCAATACCCAACTGCCTGGCTCCAGGCCATAGCCCTCGCGAACATAGCCCTGCGTGTCGGCCACGTCGCCGCGCGGGCCGAATACATGCACGCGCAACTGCGGGTGGGCGGGGATCGCGTCGCGGTCGACGGCGTTGCCCAGCAAGGTCCAGTGCGATCCTCGGAACAGGTCGAACAAGCGGGCCGGCGTGCCCGAGGCGCGGTGTATGGGCGCATCAGGCGCGCGATTGCCCGCCCGCAGGTCGTGCGACCGTGGCGAATCCTCCAATGCGAGTGACGAGGCGGCGTAGCCGAGATCGAGTTGGCGCACTTCGCGGCCGCGGCGGCTGTCGCCGCGTTTGGCGGCGTCGAGCAGCCGGCTCGAAAGGCCGAGCACGCTTTCGGCGACGGGGCGGCGTTCTTCCTCGTAACTGTCCAGGGCGTCGGGCGCACCGGCCAGCACGGCGGCCAGTTTCCAGCCCAGGTTGTAGGCGTCCTGCACGCTGGTGTTGAGGCCCTGGCCGCCAGTGGGCGGATGCGTGTGGGCGGCATCGCCGATCAGGAAGACACGGTCGACGCGATAGCGGTCGGCCAGCCGGGCGTTCATGCGGAAGACGGAAGCCCAGGCCACGGCCCCCACGCGGATGTCATCGCGCCCGGTGCGTTCGGCGACCATCGCATTGAGACCTTCGGGCGACAGGTCGGTATCGCCTTCCATCGGCACAGGTGCCTGGATCTGGAAGAGGTCGGTGCCGGCGAGCGGGCAGAACCCGATCTGCCGCTGCATCGAGCTGTCGTTGAAGCGATGCCAGGCGTCGCGATCCAGCCCGTCCAGCGTCACGTCGGCGACCAGGCCGCGGATGTCCATGGTCTTGCCGGGGAAGCCGACGCCCAACGCTTGCCGCACGAAGCTGCGCCCGCCGTCGGCGCCGACAAGGTAGCGGGCGCGCACGGTTTCCTGTCCGGCGGCGCTTGCGAGCGTGGCGGTGACACCCTGCGCATCCTGCTGAAGTGCCACCAGTTCGCAGCCGAATTGCGGGCGCTGTCCCAGTTCGGCGAGGCGGTCGCGCATGACCCGCTCGGTGATGAACTGAGGCGCCATCCAGGGCACGCCGTAGGGTTCGGCCGGCGTGGCGAAGGCATCCGCGGCCATCGGTGTATCCACGTAACCGCCGTCGTCGCGCCAGACGCGCGGCGCGGGGTAGGGGCCGCCAAGGGCGTGGATGCGGTCGACGATGCCCAGGTCGTCGAACACCTCCAGCGTGCGCGGCTGCAACCCCTTGCCGCGCGAGCCATGGAAAGGGGTGGGGCTTTTTTCGATCAGCCGGAAAGCAAGGCCACGGCGCGCCAGATCGATGGCCAGGGTCAAGCCGGCCGCTCCGGCACCAACGATCAGGATGTCGACAGACGATACGTTCATGGAATCTCCAGATATGTGTAAAATGCACCCAACAGGAGGGATCGTATGGCTTCGAAGAAAAATGTGCAAGATGCACATATGTCGGCGAACGTGCGGGCGTTGCACGACGCGCTGATCAGCGTGATCGGCGTGATGAACCGCCCGGACGTGGACGAGCGCATGGTGCGCGAGGCGGGCATCGCGCTCGACGGTGCGCTGTTTCCGCTGCTGGTGACGATCGAACGGCTCGGCCCGATCGGCATCGTCGAGCTGGCCGGCCGTAGCGGGCGCGACTACACCACGGTCAGCCGGCAGGTGAGCCGGCTGGAGAGCCAGGGCCTGGTCGAACGGCGCGCGGACGAGAAAGACGCCCGCGTGCGGGCCGTCGCGGTGACGGCCAAAGGCCAGACGATGACGGATGCGCTGGATGCGGCGCGCGAGCGCATGGCCCGCGCGATGTTCGCCGACTGGAGCGCGTCGGAGGTGGACACGCTGGTCACCCTGCTGCAGCGCTTCGCTCGCGGCATGGAGCAGCATGCGCGCGAAGAGGCAACGCCGGGCCGTGGGTGAATTGGACCGATGCGCCCGAATGAAGCGTCTTGCTGGCGCCCTGGCCGATGTGGTGCAAGCGCACTTTGAGTAGCATCCAGCGATCTCTCCCGCAGCGGACCTAAGCATGGGATCTCCGGCACGCGCAGGCGTTTCTCCTTCCCATCCACCCATCGGCGCGTTGCTGCGCGAATGGCGAACCGCGCGGCGCATGAGCCAGCTCGACCTGGCGCTGGAAGCGGGCATGTCCGCCCGGCACCTGAGCTATGTGGAAACAGGGAAGGCACAGGCCAGCCGCGATCTGGTTTGCCGGCTGGCCGACGTGTTCGGCATGCCGCTGCGCGAACGCAACGCGCTGTTGCTCGCCGCCGGTTATGCGCCGCAGTATCCGGAGAACGCGCTGGCCACGCCGGCGCTGGAGCGGATGCGGCAGGCGATCGAGTTGATCATCGCGCACCAGGAGCCGTACCCGGCCTTCGTGATCGACCGGCGGTGGAATGTGCTGATGGCGAACGAGGCGGCCGTGCGGGTCAATCGCCTGCTGATGGATGGCCGCGAGAGCCGGCACGCCAACCTGCTGCACCAGGTGTTCGACCCGGACGACTTCCGCCCGGTGATCGTCAACTGGCCGGAAGTGGCGGAGAAGTTCATCCGCCACGTCCACGAGCAACTCGCTGCGGTACCCGCCGATGGCACGTTGCAGGCGTTGCTGGCCGATGTATTGAGCTACCCGGGCGTACCTACGCAATGGCGCAGCCGCGATCTGGAAAGCATGCCGGCGCCCGTGCTGACGCTGGTATTCCGCAGCCGCCTGGGCGAACTGCGCTTCTTCGAGACGATCACCACGTTCTCCATGCCGCGCGACGTGACGCTGGACGAACTGCGGATCGAATGCGCGTTTCCCGCCGACGACCACACGGCGGCGGCATGCGCGTCGCTGGCGACGTCGGCCTGAACGTCGATAACCTCGGAGGTTATTGAGCGCTTGTGTCCGGCCCACCATCCTCGGGCCTTCCAACCCCAGGATGGTCATGATGAAAAAGCGTTTCATAGCGGCATGCGTAATGGCGATCGCCCTGGTGTTCACCACCGGATGGGCCGTTGCCGGCGGCGACGCTCCGGCAACGGCGGCCATCGGTCCGCAGTATGCGCAGCTGGCCCGCCTGGCCGGGCATTGGAGCGTGCAGCAATCGATGTGGACCGCGGCGGACGCGGCGCCCGTGATCGATCGTGGCAGCGCCACGTACACGATGGTGCTGGGTGGCCGCCACCTGCGACAGGAGCTGCGCATCGCGTCGGGCAAGCCGTTCGAAGGTCTGGGCTACATCGGCTACGACGACGTCACGGGCAAGTACTACAGCAGTTGGATGGACAGCAATTTCGCCGGGGTCATCCTGGCCTACGGCACCTACGACGCCGCCAGCCGCACCTACCAGTTCGCGGGCGAGATGGCCGCCAAGGGCGGCGCGCCGGTGCCGGTGCGCGAGCTCATGCGCATCACCGACGGCGATCATTTCGTCTACGAATACTACGAAACCCGCGGTGGCAAGGAGGCCCTGGCCATCCGCCTGCAGTACACGCGGCTGGACGGGTGACGTTCCGCGTGCGTCATCTCTGTGCGCTGCACGCGCGACAATCCGCAGGTACGGCTTGCATCCCGCTTATGCAGGCGATACGCTGCGGAGCCTTTCCGTCCACCCTTAACCTGGAGGTCGCAGCCATGATTGTTCATTCCACGATTTCCGCCGGGCTGGCGTCGCGCTGATCTCAAGCGCCTCGAATAGCCGTCCATCGGCTGTCCGCATTCCATTTACGCGTTGACCCCGGCGTTTCGTCCGGCCCCCCGCAAGGGCGGCCGCTGCGTTCTGTCACTTTCGGGGTTTACGCATGTCCACCCAGGCTTTCACGCTGTTCCAGCTCGGCTGGCGGCCGAGCTATTCGCACCATCTCACCTTGCAGGACTTCGAAGCCGGTTATCCGGCGCGCGTCGTTGGTGTGCATCGAAACGGTTTGTCGGTGCTGTCCGCACGCGGCGCGGCGACGGTGGTCATGCCGCAGGCCCCGGTCGCGGGAGTCGAACCCGCGGTCACGGTGGGTGACTGGCTGTTGATCGAGATGGAAGCGCCGCGCGTATCGCGGTTGATCGAGCGGCAGTCGTTGATCGCGCGCATCGCGGCCGGCTCGGAACATCGCATGCAGGTGATCGCGGCCAACCTCGACACCTTGTTCGTCGTCACCTCCTGCAACGACGACTTCAACCTGTCGCGGCTGGAGCGTTACCTGGCGGTGGCGTTCGAGGCGGGCGTCGAGCCGGTCATCGTGCTGACCAAGGCTGATTTGTGCGGCGACGCCGAAGCCTATCGCGATGCGGCGAGATCGATCGCCCCCACCATCGCCATCGTCACGATCGATGCTACTTCGGCATCGTCGGCGGAAAGGCTCGCTCCGTGGCTGGGCAGCGGACAGACGGTAGCGTTCGTGGGTTCATCCGGCGTAGGCAAATCGACCCTGGCCAATACCTTGATCGGTAGCGCCGCGCAGGCCACCGGCGGCATCCGCGAGGACGATGCGCGTGGCCGCCATACCACCACGGCGCGGGAGATGTTCGCCTTACCTGGCGGCGCGTGGGTGATCGATACGCCCGGGATGCGCGAGCTGCGCGTCGGCAACGTGGAAACCGGCATGAACGCGGTATTCGACGACATCGAAGCGCTCGCCGCGCAATGCCGTTTCCACGACTGCCGTCACCAGGGCGATCGCGGGTGCGCCGTGGTCGCGGCGATTGCCGCCGGCTCGCTCGATGGTCGCCGGCTGGACAACTACCGCAAGCTGCAACGCGAAGTGGCCAACGCCGCGCGCTCGACCAAGGAACGCCGCGAGCACGATCGCCACTACGGCTTGTTGAACCGCCGCACGCAACGATCGCAGCGCGAAAAGAAGGGGCTCGACTACTGATGGAGAGCGCGGGCGTTTCGCTGATCAGCGAGGCGCCCGCGGGTGTCGTCCGTTCGTATTCTCGCTCAGGCCTTCAACCGATAGCCCGTGCGGAATATCCACCACACCCCGGCCATGCACGCCGTCAGGAACAGCAGCGTCATGCCCATGCTGATTTCCACGCTGACGTCGGATACACCGTAAAACGCCCAGCGAAAGCCGCTGATCAGGTACACCACCGGATTGAACAGGCTGATCTTCTGCCATAGCGGCGGCAGGATGTGGATCGAGTAGAAGCTGCCGCCCAGGAAGGTCAGCGGGGTGACGATCAGCAGCGGCACGAGTTGCAGTTTCTCGAAGCCGTCGGCCCAGATGCCGATGATGAAACCGAACAGGCTGAAGGTCACCGAGGTGAGGATCAGGAACGCCACCATCC
>Ga0164242_10005846_pt1 | contig 13623 bp, 11 predicted proteins | sample OricomgcompostMG_FD_108783 | JGI IMG/M metagenome (GOLD analysis project Ga0164242, IMG submission 108783) | Miracle-Growth compost microbial communities from Emeryville, California, USA - Original compost - Miracle growth compost (MG) ...
AGTCCCTTTGTCTGAAGCAGAACCTTTCCGCTCATCCGCGTTCTCCCTTGCGCAGAAGATAGCCGAGCATTCCGTCCGGGAAGAACAGGATGACGAGAAGGGCGACCCCGGAGACCACGAACGTGTTGAGCTGTCCGAGGGGTCGCAGGAACTCGGTCGCCACGATCAGGAAGATCGCCCCGATGGCGCCGCCGAGAATCGTGCGGCGGCCACCGAGGACGGCGGCAATGATGATCTGCACGCCGATCGAGATGTCGATGATCGTATCCACGGATGTCGCTCCCATATAGAAGACGAGCATGGTTCCCGTGAGGCCCGAGAATATCGCGCTGATGCAGAAGGCGGCAAGCTTGTGCTTGACCACATTGAAGCCGAGCGCCTGCGCCTCGATGGAGTCCTGGCCGCTTGCCTGCAGGATGAGGCCAAGCGCCGAGCGCGACAGGCCGAACAGAATGACGCCGCAGACGACCATGAAGCCGAGCGCGTACCAGTAATTGACATTGGTATCGATGGACAGCACGTCGGCGACCGTCATGCCGATTTCGCCGCCGGTGAATCTGGCGAAGATCACGATGGCGTTCTGCAGCAGCAGAACGGCGACAAGCGTGATCAGGCCGAAATAGGGGCCGCGCAGCCTCAGCGCCGGCACGGCGAGCAGCAGTCCGCCCACAAGAGCGACGAAGGTGCCGCCGATCATGCAGAACGGTATGCCGATCCCGGCATTGTTCATCAACGCTGCCGTATAGGCGCCGAGTCCGATCAGGAATGTCGGGCCGAAATTGACCTCTCCGGCGAAGCCGAAAAGAAGGTCCCAGGCCATCGAGAAGACGCCGTAATAGTAGGCGACCGTGAGAATGCCCAGGATATATCCCGATACCCAAAGCGGCAAAAGCGCCAGGACCAGGATTGCGACAACCGCGAACCAGAAAACCGGTGAGCCGAAGACTTTCTTCATTGTGAGGATCCCCTCGAATGGATGAGGCTTCCGAAGGAAAAACAATGAGCCGTGGAACGGATTTTCCTCTTCATCTCAGCGGCGCCCCAAAAGACCCTGCGGCCGCACATAAACGACCACGATCAGGAGGATAAGCGCCGGGATCGGCCGCAAGGTGGGCGCGACCATATAGGCGGTGATCGTTTCGAGATAGCCGACCACGTAGGCTGCGATCAGGGAGCCGGACACGCTGCCGAGGCCGCCCAGCACGACGATGGAGAAGGCGCTCGCCGTGAGTTGGCCTGCATTGTTGGTTCCGACCCCCAGGAAGGATGCGAGCAGCACGCCGGCAAGGCCTGCGAGGACGCCATAGATCGTCCAGACGAGAAGATAGATGCGCGAGAGCTCGAAGCCGAGAAGCGTGAGGCCGCGCGGATTCATCGATGCGGCGAGAAGCGATTTCCCGATCCGCGTCCGGTTGACGAGCAGCCACAACAGGCCGATCACGGCCCAGCAGATGACCGCGATCATGATCTCGTTGATAGGCGTCCTGACGCCGGCGATGTGAGTCACTCCCGCGATCAGCGGCCGCATGGTGATGGGGTTGTCGCTGAACAGATAGGCCATGCCGTCCTGGATCATGATGCCGAGCAGAAGCGTTCCGGTCAGGACGAAGATTTCGGTTTCCTCATGCGGGATCGCGCGCGACCGCTGGATCGGGCGCACGACGCAGAAATAGCTGATGAAAGCGGTGATGACGCCGGCCAGAATGCCGATCAGCGTTCCCAGATAGGTGCCGAGGCCAAGTTCGCCGGCCGAGTACCAGCCGATCAGGGCGGCGACCACCATGATGCCGCCATGGGCCAGGTTGAGCACGCCGGACACGCCGAAGATAAGCGTGAAGCCAAGCGCGCCGAGCGCGTAAAGAGAACTGATCGCGAAGCCGTCGACCAGTATCTGTAATATCTGCATCGTTCCTCCCCATCTCCCCGGCGGCAACCACCGAGTTCATGACCACTGCCCGGCTCTTGCGGGTTTATTGGTATGAAGACAGTGCGGGCCGCGAAAAGCGTTCTGCCTTCGCGGCCCCTTTTGCGATGAAAGCGCGCGTCAGTTCGACGACGCCTCATTCAGCTTGACGAAGGATGGGAACTTGATTTTCGCCTTTGCGATCTTCTCGGGCCAAACGGGAACCTGCTTGCCGCCCTGCCACTGGATGACCAGCCCGGTCACAAGACCGGGGCCGTATTTCAAGCCATGGGCGTATTGGCTGTCCTTGCCGTAGAACTGAATGCGGCCTTGCGTGCCGACGAGATCGGTCTTCTCCATCGCGGCGACGAGCTTGTCCGCATCGGTCGAGCCTGCACGCTTGACCGCATCGGCGAGAACCTCGACCGCATCATAGGAGGCATAGCCGTCATAGGCCGGGGTCGCCCCATATTTCTTCACGTAAGCTTCCGCGAACGGAATCGTCTTCGGGGACAGCGCCACGTCGGGGGTCGCCGCGGAATAGGTCAGCACGCCGTTGGCCGCGCCATTGGTGTCTTTCCAGAACGTGCTGGTGGTCGCTTGCGAGCTCTGTCCAGCCAGCGGTATCGGCACCTGCTGGTCATGCCATTGCACGGTGGGCTGGACGCCGACATGGCTGATGCCGGTCTCGATGACGTCCGGATGCTCGCCCTCGATCTTGTTGAAGATTGGCGTGAAGTCCGTCGTGTCCGGATTGAAGCGGATATGGTCGAGCACCTTCAGACCGGCCTTGGGCAGGCATTTGGCATATTCCGCGTCGAGTGGCGTCGTCCAGGCCGCGTCCTCGCTCATGATCACGGCTGACTTCATATGGAGTTTGCCGGCGAGTTCATCCTTGCTGAAGTCGCAGATGGCGTCGGCGATGAAGGCGGAATTCACGTAGCCGTGGAACGTGTATTTGTTGTGCTCGTAGTCGTCGTGCACGTGTTTGGTGATTTCCGTGCTCGCGGCGCCGGTCGTGATGAAGGGCGTCTTCAGGCGCGCGGCCCATGGCTCAATGGCGAGCGCCACCTCGCTGATATAAGTCGCGACGACCGCGACCACATGGTCCTGCTTGACCGCGCGCTGGAAGGCGCGCACGCCGTCTGCCGCGGACGAATGGTCATCATAGATGACGAGTTGGATTTTGCGGCCGTTGACGCCGCCCGCCTTGTTGATGTCATCCGCCGCGAGTTGCGCCGCCTTGGTGATCGATGCGCCGGCGACCGCCGATTCCTCGCCGATAACGCCGATCTTGATCGGGCCGTTGTCGGCTGCCATTGCCTGTACTGATCCGAGCGCGCCGATAGCAACGCTTCCGGCCAGCAGGCCGAGCAGCTTCTTTTTAGCAATTTTCATATCGTTCCTCCCAATATGTTCAGGTTTAAGTTGCCGAGGGTCGCCGGCCTCCTCCCGCCGCTGTCGTCCAGCACTCTCCAAATGTCAGTATTCCTCACCTAACACTGGATGGCAATGCATTAATCAATTTTCGTGACTAAAGGCCGCCGCTGCGGTCTCCGTTCAATTCGTTGCGGCTCAGCTCCTTGAGACGATAGATCGCTTCGAGCGCTTCGCGCGGCGTCATTTCGTCGGGATGAAGGGCGGCGACGGCCTCGCTCAGCGCGCCGCTTTCATTCTGTCGCGGTTTCCTCGCCTCCCGTTCGACCGCGACGGAGAAGAGCGGCAGATCATCCACGAGCCGGTTGGCCTTGCCCGATGTCTCCCCTTCCTCCAACTGGTTCAGGACGGCGCGGGCTCGCTCCACCACAGATTGAGGCAGGCCGGCGAGCCGCGCCACCTGGACGCCGTAGGAGCGGTCGGCGGCGCCGCGCGAAACCTCGTGCAGGAAAATGACGTCGCCTTCCCACTCCTTTACCCGCATGGTGACGTTGTGAAGGCGCGGCAGCTTCTCGGCGAGCGCCGTCATCTCGTGGAAATGCGTGGCGAAGATCGCCCGACAGCCATTCTTTTCGTGCAGATACTCAACGGCCGCCCATGCGATCGACAAGCCGTCGAAAGTTGCCGTCCCGCGCCCGATCTCATCGAGGATGACGAGCGCGCGTTCGCCGGCCTGATTGAGGATGGCGGCTGTCTCCACCATCTCCACCATGAATGTCGAGCGCCCGCGCGCCAAATCGTCCGATGCGCCCACACGGCTGAAAAGCCGGTCGACGACGCCGATATGCGCGCTTCTCGCGGGCACGAAAGAGCCCATCTGCGCCAGAACGGCGATCAGCGCGTTCTGCCGCAGGAAGGTGGATTTGCCGCCCATATTGGGCCCGGTCAGAAGCCAGATCGCGCCGCGTTTGCCGCCCTCTTCCGGCGAGAGATCGCAATCATTGGCCACGAATGGATCGCCAGCCTGGCGCTTCAGCGCCTGTTCGACGACGGGATGGCGTCCGCCCTCTATCCGGAAGGCGAGGCTGCGATCGATCTTCGGGCGACAGAAATTCTCGCTCTCCGCCAAGACCGCGAGCGCGGCCGACAGGTCGAGGATGGCGAGCGCCTGCGCGCCGGCACGGATCGCTTCCGCATTTGCGACCGCTTCGGCGGTGACCCGGTCGAAAATGCCGAGTTCGATAGAAAGCGCCCGATCCGCGGCATTGGCGATCTTGGTTTCGAGATCGGCAAGCTCCGTCGTTGTGAAACGCATGGCGTTCGCCATGGTCTGGCGATGGATGAACCGGGCGCGCAGCGCGTCGCCCCCAGTCAGCGCCGCCTGATGGTTCGCCGTAACCTCGATATAATAGCCGAGCACGTTGTTGTGCCTGATCTTGAGCGAGCGGATGCCGGTTTCCTCGACCAGATCGCGTTCCATGCCCGCGATGACCCGCCGCGACTGGTCGCGCAGCGCCCGCATCTCGTCGAGTTCGCCGTCGTAACGTGGCCGCGTGAAGCCGCCGTCCCGCTTGAGGAGCGGCAAGTCGTCCGCGAGCGCCCGGTTGAGATGATCGGCAAAATCCCGGGGCATGGCGCGTAACGCTTGGCGGGCTGCGGCCAACTCCGCGGGAAGATCGGCTCTGTCGAGAAGCGTGGCGATCTCGTCTGCCGCCGCGAATCCCGCGGCCAGCGCGCCGAGATCGCGCGGCCCGCCGCGGTTCAGCGCCAGGCGCGACAGCGCGCGCGGCATGTCCGGAACGCCCTTCAACGCCGCCCTCAGCGCCTCGCACAGAACCGGCTCCGCCATCAGATGGGAAAGGGAATCGAGCCGCGTCCCGATCGCCGCCGGATCGACGAGCGGCGCCGTCAGGCGCTCGAAGAGAAGCCGGGCGCCGGCACCCGTGACCGTCCGGTCGATGGCTTTCAAGAGGCTTCCCTCCCGGCCGCCCGAGAGGGTCCGGACGAGCTCCAGATTGGCTCGCGTTGCCGGGTCGATGAAAAGCGTTTCTCCCGCCGCTTCGCGCTGCGGCCGCCCCAATGGCGGCCTCTCCGATTTTTGCGTCTTTTCCACATAGGCGATGGCGCCCGCGAGCGCGGAAAGCTCGGCGCGGCTGAACTGGCCGAAACCGTCGGCGGTCGCCACCCCGAAATAGCGGGCGATGCGGTCTTCCGCATTGGCCGAATCGAACAGCACCGCCGGTTGCGGGTTCACGACCCGGCCGAGCACGTCGAAAACGGGACGCAGCGCCGGATCGTGAAAGACGGGTTCGGCGATGACCAATTCGCGTGGATCGACCCGCAATATGTCGGCCAAGAGCCTGTCGGCCGAACTCTCCGATACGCGAAAGGCGCCGGTGGAAATATCGATCCAGGCGAGAGCGAGCTTGCCCGCGTCCTCCCCGGCGCCTGTTCCCTCGTTTGCTCGCGAGGAAGCGCCTCCCTTGACCCTGCCGACCGACATCAGGAAATTGGATTCCGATGGCGCCAGAAGTTTTTCCTCGGTGATGGTGCCGGGCGTAACGAGCCTCACGACATCGCGCCTCACGACCGATTTCGAGCCCCGCTTCTTTGCTTCGGCCGGGTCCTCGATCTGCTCGCAGACCGCCACGCGATGACCAAGCGCGATCAGCTTCTGGAGGTAGTCGTCGGCGGAATGCACCGGCACGCCGCACATCGGGATGTCCTCGCCCAGATGTTTGCCGCGCTTGGTCAGCGCGATGCCGAGTGCCTGGCTGGCGATCTCGGCGTCGCCGAAGAACATCTCGTAAAAATCGCCCATCCGGTAGAAAAGCAGCGAATCGGGATTTGCCGCCTTTATCTCGATATATTGCTCCATCATCGGCGTCGCGCCGGCCGTGGAGACGGGCATCGCGGCTGCGGTCACGTTCCTGGCCATGCTCTCGTCATTCATGGCGAAAGACCTTTTCGATTGACAGAGGCTTTCCTGATTGGCGATTCCGGGTGCGAAAGTGTAGCCTTATTAGCATTGCTCCACAAAAGAAGAGCGCGAGAGAGTTCCGGGAGGGTATGGTGGACGACAGGACGACGGCGAAGAACACCGAGCGCGGCAGACCATCCGTCAGCGACCAGGAGGCGCTCGATTTTCATGCGTCCGGCCGCCCCGGAAAACTCGAAATCAACGCGACCAAGCCGATGGCGACCCAGCGCGATCTTTCGCTCGCCTATTCGCCGGGCGTCGCGGCGCCCGTCCGCGCGATCGCCGAGGAACCGAGCCGCGCTTTCGATTACACGACACGCGGCAATGTTGTTGCGGTGGTATCAAACGGCACGGCGATTCTCGGCCTCGGCAACCTCGGCGCGCTCGCTTCCAAGCCTGTGATGGAGGGCAAGGCGGTTCTCTTCAAGCGATTCGCGGATGTGGATTCGATCGACCTTGAGGTGGACACGCAGGACGTCGACGAGTTCATCAACTGCGTCCGCTATCTCGGACCGTCCTTCGGCGGCATCAATCTGGAGGACATCAAGGCGCCGGACTGCTTCATCATCGAGCAGCGCCTGCGCGAATTGATGGACATCCCCGTTTTCCACGACGACCAGCATGGCACGGCCATCATCGCCGCGGCGGGTCTCATCAATGCGCTCGACCTCACCGGCCGCGACATGAAGACGACGAAGCTCGTCTGCAACGGAGCGGGCTCCGCCGGCATCGCCTGCATCGAACTCCTGAAAGCCATGGGCTTTCCGCATGACAACATCATCCTCTGCGACACGAAGGGGGTGGTCTATCAAGGCCGCGCCGAGGGCATGAACCAATGGAAGTCGGCGCATGCGGTGAACACCGAAAGCCGCACGCTGGCCGAAGCCGTGGATGGCGCCGACGTCTTTTTCGGCCTCTCCGCCAAGGGCGCGCTGACGCCCGACATGGTCCGTTCCATGGCGAAGAACCCGATCATTTTCGCCATGGCCAATCCGGACCCGGAGATTACGCCCGAGGAGGTGGAGTCCATCCGCTCGGATGCCATCATGGCGACGGGGCGTTCCGATTATCCGAATCAGGTGAACAACGTTCTTGGCTTTCCTTACATCTTCCGGGGCGCGCTCGATGTCCGGGCGACGACCATCAACGAAGCCATGAAGCTCGCCGCCGCGGAAGCGCTTGCGGCGCTCGCGCGCGAGGATGTTCCGGACGAGGTGGCCGCGGCCTATCAGGGCACGCGCCCGAGATACGGGCCGAACTACATCATCCCGGTCCCTTTCGACCCGCGCCTGATCTCGTCGGTTCCGCTCGCGGTGGCGAAGGCGGCGATCGATTCGGGCGTTGCGCGCCGGCCGATCCTCAATTTCGATAAATACGCCCAGCAGCTTTCCGCGCGGCGCGATCCGATGGCCTCCACGCTGCAGCGCATTTACGACCGGGTGCGGCGCCAGCCGAAGCGCGTCGTCTTCGCCGAGGGGGAGGAAGAGCAAGTGATGCGCGCTGCGGTCTCCTACGCCAACCAGAAGCTTGGCACAGCGATTCTGGTCGGACGCGACGACGTGATCCGCGAAAACGCCCGCGATGCAGGCATCGAGATCGACCGTCCGGGGCTGGAGATTATCAATGCGCGCCTGTCGCGCCGCAACGGCGTCTATACGGATCATCTCTACGAGCGCCTGCAGCGGCAGGGCTTCCTCTTCCGCGATTGCCAGCGCCTCATCAACAATGACCGCAATCATTTTGCCGCCTGTATGGTGGCGCTGGGGGACGCCGATGCGATGGTGTCCGGCCTGACGCGCAATTATTCCGACGTGCTCGATGATGTGTGCCGCGTCATCGACGCCAAGCCGGGGCATCACGTTATCGGCGTCTCGATCGTGCTTTCGCGCGGCCGGACCGTCCTGGTGGCGGATACCGCCGTCCACGACATGCCCGGCGCCGAGGAAATCGCCAATATCGCCGAGGAAGCGGCGGGCTTCGCGCGCCGGATGGGCTATGAGCCGCGCGTTGCCATGCTTGCCTATTCCACCTTCGGGAATCCGCCCGCCGAACGTTCGGAGCGCATCCAGGAGGCGGTGAAGCTGCTCGACCGGCGTCGCGTCGATTTCGAATATGACGGGGAGATGGCGGCCGATGTCGCGCTTGATCCCAAGCTGATGCGGCAATATCCCTTCTGCCGCCTGTCCGGGCCGGCCAATGTGCTTGTCATGCCGGCCTATCACTCGGCGTCGATCGCGACGAAGATGTTGCAGGAACTCGGCGGCTCGACCGTCATCGGGCCGCTGCTGGTCGGTCTCAACAAGCCCATCCAGATCGTGTCGATGAACGCCAGGGACAGCGATATCGTCAACATGGCCGCCATCGCCGCCTACCACGCCGGTTCGTGATCCACCTGACCGGATATGATCCGGCGGGTCCTTAAGCTGAAGGAAAAAGGCGCGGCATCCGGATATGCCGCGCCTTTTTCGTTTCGGGATACGATCCGGAAAATGGACGCGGTTTTCCGAAAAGATCATGCCTTGGACGCCGTCGACTGGTTTGCCTGACGGGCTGCGGAAGGTCGAAAAATGCCCTATTTCGTCTTGCTTTTCATCTTGTGCTTGCCGGCCATCGCCTTGTCGTGCGTTCCCCGCATCGCATGATCGTTCTTCATGGCGTGGCCGCCCTTCATTGCGGTTCCCGCATCGGTGGACATGCCATCCTTCGAATTCATCATGTGTTTGCCCATAGTTGCATCCTTCGCCATGCTGCCCGTCTCGGCCGCAACTGCCGTGCCCGACAGTGCAATGAGGGCGGCTACGCTGAAAACAAGAATTCTTTCCACGTCCGTATCTCCCTTGTTGTCTTGTTGTTCGGCGGGAAAATCATGAATCCCGCTGGCAGGAAATTACGGACCGGAACGTTCACTATCCAAACACATCGACTTTCCTGGTCCGAATGCGGACCTGATATAAAAGTTACTTTGATTTCCGCTTTCGTGATCGAGATTTCGCCCGGACAAACAAGGACGCCGGTGGCAATGACGGGAAAAGTCGGCTGCTTGCGGGCAAGATTAAATTTTTGAAAGCCACGAAACCGACACCGTTTTGGCCATTTTTCCATGTCATGTGAAGGAGATACCGGACAAAGCCGGTGCAAGGGACGAATTCTGCGTTCAGGAGAGATGGTCATGTCGATCTTTGCAAGGAAAGATGCGGCGGAGAGGCCGCAACATAAGAGTCTGCGCTCCATGGGCATTGCCGCTGTAACGGCCCTTGCGGTCGGCGGCGCGATGATGGCTGCCACCGCGCCCGCGGAAGCGCATTACTGGCATCGTGGCGGCGCCGTCGCCGCTGGCGTTTTGGGCGGTCTCGCCGTCGGCACCGTCGTCGGATCGGCATTGGCGGCGCCTCCGCCGGTCGTTTATGAAGAGCCCGTCTATCCGGCTTATAGGCCGCGCTATGTCGTGCATCGGCTGCCGGCTTGCGAAAACTTCCGCCGCGTCGATTGGGAACGTCGGGTCTGGATCGACGATTACGGTCGCGCGCATCCCTGCGACTGAGCCCTGATCCTTGCCGGGCGGCGCGGATGATGTTCCCCGCCGCCCGTTGGCGGCGGGAAGCTCACGGTGACACCGTTGTCATTCGTCCTCGACGACCCTCAGCCGCAACTGGCCTGTCTTTGAACTCGCCGCCCCGTGGTCCGGCGGGGTGGGGGCATTCTCGTCTTTGCCGCCGTCATTTACCTCCAATGCCCCAATCTTATCGCCGCGCCTGGTGATTTTCTCCGTCGAGGTCAGGATCTGCTCGATGTCCTTCTGGGTCAGTGAAAAATGACCCTGGAGCTTGCGCACCCGGTCGTCCAGCCGGTTGACGTCCTCCATCATGCGCAGCACCTCGCCCTGGATGAGATGCGCCTGCTCGCGCATGCGCGCGTCTTTCAGGACAGACTGGATCACCTGGATCGACAGCATCAGAAGCGATGGCGAGACGATGACGATGCGCGCGCGGTGCGCGCGCTGGACGACCGGTTCGAAATTTTCGTGGATTTCGGCGAAGATCGATTCCGAAGGCACGAACATGAAGGCCGTGTCCTGCGTCTCGCCCGGCAGCAGATATTTCTCCGCGATGTCGCGGATATGGACCTCGACGTCGCGGCGGAAAGCCTGCGCGGCACGGGTTGAATCTCCACCGTCGCCTTCCGCCGCCGAACGGATGGCGTTCCACGCTTCGAGGGGAAATTTGGCGTCGATCACCAGCGACGGCGCGCCGTTCGGCATTCTGATCAGACAATCGGGCCGGCTGCCATTGGAAAGCGTCGCCTGAAATTCGTAGGTGCCGCTCGGCAGGCCATCGGCGACGATGGCTTCCATCCGGCTCTGCCCGAAGGCGCCGCGCGTCTGCTTGTTGGACAGGATCGCCTGCAATTGCACGACCTGGCCGGCGAGCGACTGGATGTTGCTTTGCGCGCTGTCGATCACGGCGAGACGCTCCTGCAGCTTGACGAGATTGTCATGCGTCGCGCGCGTCTGCTCGCTCATCGATTGGCCGAGCCGGCTCGTCATGCCGTCAAGCCGGTCGCCGATCGCCTTGGTGAGTTCGGCCTGCCGCGTCCCGAAGACTTCCGCCAGCGTGCCGAGCCGGCCCTGCATTTCCGCCTGCGCCTTCAATATGCCTTCCATCCGCGCTTCCGTCTCGCGCGCGCGCTCGGCCGCTTCCTGGGCGGCCCGGAGTTTCATTTGCGCCCCTCGCCGGGACGACAGGAGAAGCAGGAACAGCATCAGGGCGAAGATGGCCGCCGTGACGATTATGAGTTCGCCGGACGATACGGAACTCGCCCCAAGGCGTAGCGCGGGAAGGCTTGCTGCATCCATCCGTTCATCATAGGCGATTCGCCCGCGTTGGAAAGATCAAAACGTGAACAGCCTGATCCTCGGTTGACGCTTCGCTGGCGAGAGATTACCTGAAAGCCATGACCATCAAGCCTTTGATCATTCTCCCCGATCCAGTGCTGAGACAGGTTTCCACGCCGGTCGAGCGTGTCGACGAAGACGCGAAAAAATTCGCCGGCGATCTCCTGGAGACCATGTATGACGCGCCGGGAATCGGCCTTGCCGCCATACAGGTGGGAGAACCGCGGAGAATGCTGGTGATCGACCTCGCCAAGGAAGGAGAGGCGAAAGCGCCGCAAATCTTCATCAATCCCGAAATCGTCTGGCGAAGCGACGAACGTTCCGTGTACGAGGAGGGCTGCCTTTCCATTCCCGATTATTATGCGGAGGTGGAGCGTCCGGCGCGGGTGAAGGTCAAATATGTCGATCTCGACGGCGAGGAGAGAGAGGTCGAGGCTGATGGGCTTCTCGCCACCTGCCTGCAGCATGAGATCGACCACCTGAACGGCGTTCTCTTCATCGACCATATCTCCAAGCTGAAGCGCGACATGGTGATGCGGAAATTCCGCAAGCTGGCCAGGGAGAAGCCGCCCGCCCGAATGGTGGGTTAGCCGGGCAATTCGAGAGCGCTGATCGCCAGCCGGAACGGAACTATGCCGCTTCGTGTCATCTTCATGGGAACGCCGGATTTCTCGGTCCCGACGCTTGCCGCGCTTGCCGAGGCGGGGCACGACATCGCCGCGGTCTATACCCAGCCGCCCCGGCCCGCCGGAAGGCGGGGGCTCGATCTCGTGCCGTCGCCCGTCGAGCGAAAGGCAAGGGAACTCAGCCTTGCGGTCCGTTCGCCCGTTTCGCTCCGCGCGGAAGAGGAACAGAACGCATTTCGCGATCTGGCCGCGGATGTCGCGGTGGTCGTCGCCTATGGGCTGCTGCTGCCGAAGCCGGTGCTCGAAGGCGCGCGGTTCGGCTGTTTCAACGGCCATGCCTCGCTTCTGCCGCGCTGGCGCGGCGCTGCCCCGATCCAGCGCGCCATCATGGCCGGCGACCACGAAACCGGCATGATGATCATGAAGATGGACGAGGGGCTCGACACCGGCCCCGTCGCGCTTGAGGAAAGGACGCCGATCGGTCCAGACGCAACTGCCGGCGAATTGCACGACCGCCTGATGCGGATCGGCGCGGGATTGATGATACGGGCCCTTGGCGAACTGGAGCGCGGAAAGCTCGAACTGACGCCGCAGCCTTCCGAAGGCGCGACCTATGCCAGGAAAATCGACAAGGCGGAAAGCCGTGTCGATTGGAGCCGGCCGGCGGCCGAGGTTCACAATTCCATTCGCGGTCTGTCGCCTTTTCCCGGCGCCTGGTGCGAGATGGAGATCGGCCGCGGGATGGAACGGGTGAAACTCCTGCGTTCGACATTGGCGGACGGCTCAGGAAAATCCGGGGCAGTCCTTGACGACCGGCTTACCATCGCCTGTGGAGACGGCGCCGTGCGCCTTGTCGAGTTGCAACGCGCCGGAGGGAAGCCGCTGAAAGCGGAGGAATTCCTGCGCGGCGCTTCGCTCGGCTCGCGTCTGCTGCGATAGGCTGGAACGTGCCACGCTACCGCCTCGACATTGAATATGACGGCAGCGCCTATGCTGGCTGGCAGCGTCAGGCGGGACAGCATTCCGTGCAGGCGGCGATAGAGCAGGCGATCCTCCGCTTCTGTGGCGAGGAGGCGGGCCTGCGCGGCGCTGGCCGTACCGATGCCGGCGTTCATGCGCTGGGGCAGGTGGCGCATGTCGATCTTTCCCGCGATTGGCCGGCCGATACGGTGTGCAACGCCATCAACGCCTACATGCAGCTTGCCGGAGAAACGGTTTCCATCCTTTCGGCGGTGAAGGTGAGGGAGGATTTCGACGCGCGTTTTTCCGCCAGCCGCCGGCACTATCTCTACCGCATCGTCAACCGCCGTGCGCCGCTGACGCTGATGCGGAACCAGGCATGGTGGATTTCGAAACCGCTCGACGCTGACGCGATGCACGAGGCCGCACAAGCGCTTGTCGGGCGGCACGACTTCACCACCTTCCGCTCCGCCCACTGCCAGGCGAAAAGCCCCGTCAAGACGCTCGACAGACTGGATGTCGTCCGCATCGGTGACGGGATCGAAATCCGCGCGACCGCCCGTTCCTTCCTGCACAATCAGGTCCGTTCCATGGTCGGCACGCTGAAGCGTGTCGGAGAGGGCGCATGGACGTCGGCCGATGTCGGGACGGCTCTTGCCGCCGCCAACCGCGCCGCATGCGGCCCCGTCGCTCCGCCTCAGGGACTTTATCTCATTGCGGTGGATTACTGACCCTTACTGGATGTCGAGAACCCACTGCAGCGCCAGGAGGACGGCCAGCGACACGAGCACCATGCCGGCGAAGAGGCCGGTCGCGGCCGCCGCGCCCTTGCCGAGCGCGGTATTCGTCATCCGCCAGTCGAATATCAGTGACAGAATGAAAAGGA
>Ga0164242_10005847_pt1 | contig 13622 bp, 12 predicted proteins | sample OricomgcompostMG_FD_108783 | JGI IMG/M metagenome (GOLD analysis project Ga0164242, IMG submission 108783) | Miracle-Growth compost microbial communities from Emeryville, California, USA - Original compost - Miracle growth compost (MG) ...
CGCAGCGGACTTGTTCGATCGGTCGGGCTACGCGCACACCAGCATGGACGAACTCGCCAAGGTCATCGGGATCGCCAAGCCGACGCTCTATCACTACTTCTCGTCGAAGGACGAGATCCTCTTGAGCATCCACGAGGAGTTCATCGACATCCTCCTCCACCGGCAGGGCCGGCGCGCCGCAGCGGGCTTGCCGCCAGAGCAGGAGATTCTCGAGATCATGGTGGACATCCTCGAGCTGATGGAGACCCACCGGGGGCACGTGCGCGTCTTCTTCGAGCATCACCGTGAACTCCCCGCGGAGCAGCGACGCGAGATCCGCAAGAAGCGTGACCGGTACGAGGAAGAACTCACCTCGGCACTGGAGGCGGGCATCGCGGCGGGAACCCTTCGAGGCGTCGACCCCCATCTCGCCGCGCTCGGTCTGTTCGGAATGTGCAACTGGGCGTACCAGTGGTACCGCTCGTCGGGGCCATTGCGACCACGCGAGATCGCCTTCCAGCTGTGGGACATGATGATGCGAGGCATCGACGGCAACGCTCGCGGCATTGCGCTCCCGGAGTGAGACTGAGGCGGGTCGCGGCCCGCCGCGATTCCGCACCTGGTGGGATCGACCGTGACGATCATCTGACCACCCGCCTGGGACCCACGGGCGTGGCCCTGTCCGCCTTGTCCACGCGTGACAGGGGTGCGACAAGGGGCCACCCCGTCATTCGTGCATGCCCGAGCCCGCCGCGGAATTCGGCGGCCAGATGTCATTGACAACACAGCGCCGGGCATGCTTGCATTTCGTCACCCGACCGTCCAGTCGGTCACTATGACTGACTGGGTCCAGGCTGATGGAGGCTCGACCGTGATCAAGGCTCTGCGAACAGAGGCTCGAGACCTCGGACCGGCGCAGTGAACGAGGTTCTCGTGAGCGACGACGTAGCGCCGGCTGGAATGGAGCCGAAGCCCCTGCTGTGGACGGAGGGTGTCGAGAAGCGCTTCGGTGGATTCCAAGCACTTGCGGGGGTAGACACCCATGTGAGCCGCAACGAAGTCCTCGGCATCATTGGCCCGAACGGTGCAGGCAAGACAACGCTGTTCAACGTCATCGCAGGCCTTTTCCGGCCGACTGTCGGTCGAGTCTTCTTCGAGGGGGTCGAGATCACCAGAGCCTCCCCGCACCGCCGGGCGCGAATGGGGATCGCGCGCACGTTCCAACTGATCCATCCCTTCGTCTCCATGTCGATCAGCGACAACGTCCGCACTGCTGCGATGGCGTGCGGACTCCCCATGCGGGAGATCCCAGCGCGCGTCGACGACGTGCTTGAGCGGTTGGGGATGACGAGCATCGCCGACAAGTTCGGCGCCGATATCAACGCGGTCGAGGGAAAGCGGCTCGAGGTCGCGCGGGCCCTGGTGACGCGTCCGAAAGTGATCCTTCTGGACGAGATCTTCAGCGGTCTCAACAACGAAGAGGTCCAGGAGCTGGTCGCCCTGGTTCACCAAACCAAAGCCGAAGGGGTGAGCGTGCTTGTGATCGAGCACAACGTAAGGGCTATCAAGGCCGTGTCCGACCGGGTCGTCGCCATCGATGCGGGGCGCGTGGTGAGTCAGGGCGCCCCGGAGTCGGTACTGTCTGATCCTCAGGTAATCGAGAGCTACCTTGGCCAGCGTGCCGGCGCTTGAGGTAACGGACCTCTCGGTCCGTCGCGGAGCGCTCTTGGTTGTCCAGTCTGTCTCGTTCACCCTTGAGCACGGGAAGATGCTCGGCTTCCTCGGGCTCAACGGGGCCGGTAAGTCCAGCTTGCTGGCCAGCCTTGCCGGTGACCTGCCTGCACTGACAGGTGGGGTCCGGATGCCGGGTGCGGACCTGTCGGGGCTGCCGGCGTGGGAGCGATGCAAGGCCGGTCTCGTGCTGGTCCCGGCAGGGCGGCAGTTGTTCAAGTCGCTCCGTGTCGAGGAGAACCTGCAGGTCGGGGGCCATCTGCTTCCTGCTGCGGCGCGGGCCCAGGCGCTCGAACGGGTCTATGAACTATTCCCGATCCTCTTCGAGAAGCGGCGACAGCAAGCCGGTGAGCTATCCGGCGGTCAGCAACAGATGTTGGCTGTCGGTCGCGGTCTGATGGCAGAACCCAAGGTCCTGATGCTGGATGAACCGTCCGAAGGCTTGGCGCCCGTCATCGTGGAGCAGATGTTCGAGACGATCGATGCGCTGCGTCGCGAGACCCAGATCAGCATCGTGCTCGCCGAGCAGAACGCGGGTGCTGTCGACCTGCTCGACGACATCCTCATGATGGCTGGTGGTCAAGTCAGCTCAGTGAGTGGCACTGACCAGCCACAGGCCCAAGCGATCGAGCACTACCTCTTCGGGAACTGACGTCCCTCGCACCTACCTGTGCGTGGAAGGAAGGTATCAACCATGATCTCCGCATTGCCGCCGATCTCCATGTTCGCTGAACTGCCACGAACGAGCGGGTGATTCTCATGTACCTCGCGCAACTCTTGCTCGTCGGCATCCTCAGCGGTGCTGTGCTGAGCCTGGTCGGTGTCGGCTTCACACTGGTCCTCGGTGTCGGAAAGATCGCCAACTTCGCGCATGGAGCACTGGTGGGCGTCGGGATGTACGCGGGCTACTCCGCCGCAAAGTACGCGGACATCAATCCCTACCTGCTCCTGATTCCGGCTGCACTGGTATTCGCGGTCGTGGGCTGGGCGGTTGCTGAGATGTTCGAATGGCGCGGCCGGAAGATCGGGCACATCGGCGAGCTTGTCGTCGGACTCGCACTACTACTTCTGATCAATGGCGCTCTGGAAGTCGTCTTCGGGGCCGACGCACGGACCTACAGTTCCGTTGACATCGGTTCGGTCAAAGCATTCGGCCTCATCATTCCGGCCACGCAGATTATCGCGGCCTCCTTCACGTTCGTGGTCGCTTTCGTCGCGTATCTGTTCATCCAGCAGACTCGGTGGGGAAGAGCCCTCAGGGCAGTGGCGGAGAACCCGAATGCGGCGGCACTCCACGGGATCCGTGTGCCCATCGCGCAACGTGTGGCGGTGGTGGCCTCGATCGTCCTGGCAGGACTGTCCGGAATCATCATCGCGCCGTTCTCCGTCATGACGCCTGATGTGGGCGCCGGCTACCTGATCAGCGCCTTTGCAGTGGTCATCGTCGGCGGCGTGGGCAACACGCTGGGCGCGGTTGCAGCCGGCTTGGGTATCGGTGTGATCAACTCCTTGGCTGCGGGCTACCTCTCGTCGGTCTGGACGACCTTGACCCCGCTCCTGTTGTTGCTGCTTTTCCTGCTCGTCCGTCCGGTGAAGGTGCAGGCATGACAAGGCGACTCGGTGGGCTGTCCAACCTGTCCGTGGTGGGTCTTGTGGTGCTCTTGGTCGCGGGCTGGCTGATCGCCGGTCAACTCACTGCGGCCACGGCCACCATCGTGGTGTCGGCGCTGTACTTCGCGATCCCGGCGTCGTCCTTCAACTTCCTCTACGGATCTTTGGGCATCTTCTCGCTGATGCAACCGGTGTTTGCCGCAGCCGGTGGGTACACGACTGCATATCTGTTCAACGCGCACCATGTGTCGCCCTGGATCTCGCTCGTGATTGCTCCGATCGTCGCGGCGATCATCGCGGTTCCTGTCGCCTTCGCAGCTGTCCGGGCCGGAACGGGGCCGGTCCTGACTGCGTTGGTCACGCTGATCATTTCTGAGGCCGTCCCAGCGATCCTGGTCGGCGTGAAGCCGCTCGGGGGAGCCGTTGGTCTCTACGTGGACGTTCCGCCGACGCCGAGCTTTTCTGACCTGCAGTTCGTCTCGCCGACCACATACGTGCGGATCTTCCTCGTGTTGAACGTCCTCGTCCTTGCCTTCCTCATCTGGTGGAGGAACAGCCGGTACGGTCTCTACGTCACTGCGGTCAAGGACTCGCCGGACGCGGCAGAGGCGGTTGGCATCCCGACGGCGCGAATCCGCATTGTGACGATCGTGATCTCCGGCATGATGGCGTCGTTCGGCGGAGTGATCTACGCGCAATACAACCTCCTCAGTACACCCGACCTCTTTCTCGGGGAGGCTGCCCTTTTCCAGGTCATCGTGATCGCACTCGTGGCTGGCGTGGACCGGCCGTGGGGAACGCTCGTGGCCGCAATGCTCATCGTCTACATATCCAACAAGGCGACCGACTGGGCGGACGGTCGCCAAGGCGTTGGTCCACTGGTGTTTGCCGCGATCTTCGTCCTAGTGGCCTTGGTGATGCCTCGAGGGATCACCGGCACTTGGGCGCAGATCAGGGCCAACCGCTCGGGCCGCCCGAGTGCTGGCGCTCGTCGTGAGCACACCGAGGAACCGTTGGCGATGTCATCGAACCTGAGCGGAACCGGGTCCAGTGAAGCCTGAGAGAGGCGCACCGAAAGTCGCGCGCCGCCTTCGTACCCTTCGCCGGTTGGCTTCACGATTCGCTGATGCCATTGGTCCTGCCTTCAGGACCGCGCCGGGTCTGACATGAGGAGCGCTCTGGTCACGGGTGCCTCGCGCGGGATCGGCCGCGGCATCGCGTTGAGTCTGGCACGCCAAGCCTATGGACTGACGATCACCTCGCGGAACGCCGAAGATCTCGCTGATCTGGAGCCGCTGCTGCGAGATGCCGGTGCCCCCGTGGTCGTCCATCAGGCGGCGGATATGTCCGAACCCGATGCCGTACCCGACCTCGTGCGATTGCACAAGGATGCCTTCGAGACGATGAGTGCGCTCATTCTGAATGCTGGTGTCGGAACTGCAGGCGAGATCGCGGCCTACCCCCGTCGTCGGTTGGCGAAGACACTTGACGTCAACTTCGTCTCGCCGTTCGTGCTGGTCGGCGCGGCGCTTCCGTTGCTACGCGAGTGGGCATCGCATCACGAAACAGGAGCGAGGGTGATCGCCCTCTCGTCGATCACAGGCGTCTACGCGGAACCGGGCCTCGCTGTTTACGGGGCCTCGAAAGCAGCGCTCCTGTCCATGATCGATACGCTGAACTGCGAGGAATCGGGCCATGGGATCACCGCCAGTGCAGTGGCTCCGGCCTACGTCGAGACCGACATGTCAGCCTGGGCGACCGACGCCGTTCCTCCCACCAAGATGATCCCGGTGTCTGACGTGGTCGCCGTCGTCGACCTGTTGCTCGGGCTCAGCCGCAACAGTGCGGTCACGCGCGTGGTGATGGCTCGCAGCGGAACGACCGGTTATCAGGCGTAGGCCGCCATGCAGTTTTCCGGACTTTGAGAGAGGCAGCAGTGGAGGAATCGCCCGCGAACCGCGCGGTCGGCGTGCCGCAGGATTCCATGTTGGCGTCACGAGTCTGTGCACAAGGGAATATCGAGTGCGTGAGAGCTCCCGCCCCCCGGCCCAGTGCCGACGAGGTGCTTGTGCGTACCCATATCGCAAGTCTCTGCGGGAGCGATCTCCATGTGGTCTTCGCGGGTGTCGGACTGGGGGCGACGCCAAGCCGTCCGGGCTATCCCGGGCACGAATCGATCGGTGTCGTTGAGGCGGCACCACCCGGCTCCTCGCTCAGCCCCGGAACAGCCGTCCTGCTCACACCCGATCGGAGCTGTAGCCGTTCGTTCGCCGAGCTCCAAGCACTACCGGAGCGCTTCGTGACCGAGGTGCCGAGCCTCGAACCTCGCATGGTGCTCGCCCAGCAGCTGGGCACGGTGATCTTTGCACTCAAGAAGTTCTGGCCAGGGGGGGCCGGGCCGGATCAGGTCGCGGTCGTGTTCGGGGCGGGCTCCGCCGGGCTCTTCTTCCTACAACGCCTGGTGGCCAAGGGCTTCGGCAAAGTCGCCGTGATCGAGCCCGACAGACGACGATCCCGCTACGTCGAGGCTCTCGGAGGCGTCTTTGCGGCTGACTATGCGGAGGCTCGCAACTTGCTCCGGTCGTCGACCGGCGGGCGTGGAGCCGCCCTTGTCGTGGAAGCGGCTGGACGCGACGAGAGCCGGGCGCAGGCGATCGATGCCGTGGGCGTCGAGGGGACGGTCGGGCTCTTCGGGCTTCCCGAGCGACCCGGATATGTTCCTTTGCCGTTGGGAGTCGCCATGCCGAAGCGGTGCACCATCGCCGCGGTGAGTCGCGCGCAGCACGAGCCCGGCCTCGCATCCTTCTGCGAAGCGATCGAGATCGTGGCCGCGACGCCCGAGTTCGACCAGATCCTCGGGCCGAGGTATGACATCGAAGACGTGGGCGCGGCCTTCGCGGACGCGCACGAGCATGTCAGCGACGGCGTCAAGGTGTGGCTCGACCTGCGCACGACCGGTAGCAGGTCACAGTAGCGGGCGAATGAGTCCGGGTTCGCCCCGAGGATCGACCATCGGTCCGAATGCCCGACTCTCATGAGCCCTCATATTGTCTCAGATACTCACTCTTCACGGCCGCCTTCTGAACCTTGTTCGCACCCGAGAGCGCGAAGGGCTCGTGTTGGACGGCGACCGTCTTGGGCACCTTGTAGCGGGCGAGCCGACCGGCGACGTGCGCGCAGGCCGACTCCGCTGAGATCTCCTGGCCGGGCTCGGTGACGATGATCGCGTGAACAGCTTCACCCCAAGTCTCGTCCGGAACTCCGACCACGACGGCTTGCATGATCGCCGGGTGGCTCTCCAGAGCGCGCTCGACCTCGGTCGAATAGACATTCTCTCCGCCGGTGACGATGAGATCCTTGAGCCGGTCGAGCACGTAGAGGTAGCCGGCCGCATCGCGGTAGCCGACGTCGCCGGTGTGGTACCAGCCCTGCCGAAGCACCTGCCTCGTCTGCTCAGGGCGGTTCCAGTAGCTGTCCATGATGTTCGCGCCGCGGACGCAGATCTCACCAGTCTGACCGTCGGGCATCGGGTTGTCCTCGGCGTCAACGATCCGCAGCTGAACACCGGGCATCGCCCTTCCGACGGAGCCGGCGTGCGCCTCCGCCCTGTGGTCCTCGCCGGAGAGAAGAGTCACCGTTGAGCATGCCTCAGTCATCCCGTACGCCTGAATCAGCTCGACGTTCGGCAAGAGTTCTCCGAGGCTTCGCATCAGCGAGGGCGACATGGGAGAACCGCCGTAGGTGATCCGACGCAACGACGCGAGACGGGCGGGATCGAAATCGGGTTGTCGCAGCACCATGCCGAGAAGGGTCGGGAGCATGACGGTGGCGTTGACCTCGTACTGTTCGACTGTGGCGAGGAAGGCGGAGGCGTCGAACCGGGGTAATAACACGGCGCGACAACCCATCAGCGGAACACGGATGAGGCCCTGACCGGCTCCGGCATGGAACAGGGGAGTGTGCTGCAGATATGTCCAGCCTTCCCCCATGGGGGCAACCATCTGCGCGTGGTACTGGTTGAGGATGTGCGCTCGCTGCGAGAGCAGAACGCCCTTCGGGTCTCCAGTCGTCCCCGCCGTGTAAAGCAGCGAGGCGGACCTGAGCTCCCCGGTTGCCCAGTCTTCCAGTGGTGTCGCAGACTCGACGATCGAGTCGAGACCGGTGGCGCTGCTGCCCTCGCAAGGAATGACCGCCAGTTGAGGTAGCGCGCTCGCGATCGTGGCGGCCTGACTCTCGAGTCCGTGACCCACGAAGAGGATTTTCGCGCCGGAATCGCGCAAGATGACGGTGAGCTCCGCGGGGTGGAGGCGCACGTTCAACGGGACGATGATGCCGCCTCCGAGAAATGCGGCGTGCCAGAGCTCGATGAAGTTCATGGAGGTGTCGGCCAGCACTGCGTAGCGGTCATCCGGCCCGACCCCGAGTGCCCTCAAGGCACCGATCACGCGCGCGAGTCGGCAATGATGCTCGGCGTAGGTACGGGTGTTTGCCGTGAGGCCGTCGACGAGAAGCACGCGATCGGGGTGGCGGTCGGCGCGATCACGAAGGATGGCAGCGAAGCTGAGCTCATTCTGGTGCTCGCCCGTCGTGTTGACGAGCTCGTCGGGTAGCAGTTTTCTCAACCTCTCTGTGTTCGTGAACCGGGCTCGAGTGTCGAGTGGCTGGCCGATGGAAGTCACGCGCGAACGAATCGTCGAATCCGGTAGACGATCCCGTCCCGATCGAGCAGGGTCGCAACATAGCTCTCGGCGTTCGTCGCCAACCGACGCATCATCACGTACTGTGCTCGTCCGTTGTCGTCCTTCTGGAGTCGGTAGTGGGTTCGATCGTCGACATATGCGGTACGCACCCATCCGTACGGTCGACCGACCTCGAAGTTGCGCTCGGCGCCACCCCGATCAGCCTTCACCCGATCACGGAACTGCGCGACCGCTGCGCTCGCGTCGGCCTGCTCGGTGTTGATGGCGCGAACAAGATAGGGCACCCAGGTGGGGTCGTCGAAGACCGTCGTGTACCCCATGGTGATCATCGGATCGTCGCCATACAGGACTTCGTAGTCCTGGGTGTCGCCGCACGTCCGAATGGTGATGATCTCCTCGCCGACCGTCTCGGGGACGTATCGACCGAGCTCGGTGTCCCACATGCGGCTCTCCGGTAGGTCGATCCGCCAAGTGCCGTCGAATCCAGACAAGTTCTGCCCCTTCGCTCGCATTCCGTGCGCAATAGTGCGTCCCTAGGCTACCGAACGACCAGTCGGACGGGAAGGCGATCAAGGCGTGATTCCATACGACTGTCGACGCTCGCGCCGTGCACCATCTCCGCGGGCGTGCCGATCGACGGAACTCAGTCGATCGGCCACATCGCCGAGGGCAAGGTGCGTCCAGACGCAAGCGCATTCTCGAGGTCGGTGAGGATCTGCGGCGCCCGGTCGTGGCTTCCCTGGACGATGAGCCGGGGCCCCGTGTAGCCGTCGATCAAACCCAGTTCACGGCAGACGAAGGGCGCCTCGACGGTACGACCCGCGAATCGCCATGCGTCGGTGTCGGTTGCCAACCACGTGACAACTGCGCCGACGACATCCGCGGGTTCGCCGCGGCTCGGAATACCGACACGCCCCATGTCCTGCGCGATGCGCTCGGTGGCGATCGTTCCTGGCTGCACATTGACGCACAGGATCCCGTCGTCACCATGCTCATTGGCGATGTAACCGGTAAGGCGGTGGATCGCGCCCTTCGACACGCCGTACGAGAGCCCCCATCCGCCGTCGCCGATCGGTAGGACCGGGTCGGAGTAGGCGGCTGCCGATGTCAGGTGGACGATTAGGCCCGAGCCTTGCGCGACCATCTGTGGTAGCACGAGGCGATCGAGGTGGAGCGGCGCCACGACGTTGCCTCGCAGGTGATTGAGAAGTGCCTCAGGCGTGGTCTCCAACGCCGTGTCCATGTGGCCCGCACCGATGTAGCGCGCATTGTTGACGAGGACGTCGACGCGCCCCAGCCGCGATACAGTCGCAGTGACGGCATCGGTGAGGCTGTCGAGATCCAGGATGTCGGCCCTGAGGATTTCGCACCGCGCTCCAGCTCGACGGACGAGCTGTGCGGTCTCCTCTAGCGAACCGGGCAGAGGCGCCGTGTCGGAGAAGCGGACGCTCGGCGAATGCTCGCGTGCTTCGCCGGCATGGACAGTTCGGGCCACGATGGCCAGATCGTGTCCGGCTTGCGCGAGGTGAATTGCGATGGCCTTCCCGATGCCACGGCTGGCGCCGGTCACCAGTGCCACTCGGGACTTGCGCGACATTCCAACCGACCGTGAGGTCGGGGCGGCGTCAGTCCCGGGCGTCTGAATGCCTCCTTGGCCGCTCATCCCATTCCGGGATCGAAGTCCAGAGCCCAGTCCCGAGGCTGGGGCGTGATGGCGGGCGAGACGGACTCGAGAACCTCACGTGCAGCCTGGGTCTGGCCACCCATGAGAAGCCGGCATCGCTGGGCGATTCGCAGCCATGAGGCAATACCGAGCTCTTCGGTGAAGCCGATGCCTCCGTGGAGCTGGATGGCTTGTTCGATCGTCCACACGCTCTGTTGTCCGGCATGGAGCTTTGCGGCCCAGGAACTGCGCGGGCGCGCTCCATCAGTCCACTCCGTCGCCGCACGTTCTAGCAGTGCCGAGCCGGTCAGACAGGCGAGACGCATGTCGACGACGCGGTGTTGGAGAACCTGTTGCCCCGCCAGAGGTCGACCGAAGGCGAAGCGCTGGGCGAGATACTCACCAGTTCTGGAAGTGGCTGCGGTTGCCACTGCCGTGGCCTCGGCAGCAAGGATGAACGCGACCTGCGCCCGCGCGCACTCCGGCGGATCTGCTCCCTCGACGATGTTGATGGAGGACCCCGCGACAGCGATCCGGCAGACCGATGCGTCCTCCAAGAAGAGCATCGGACTCGCCGTCTGTTCTATGTCGGTCCGGTTGATCGACACGACTCTCTGGTCAGGCAACCAGCCGACGTAGGCGTCGGCCTCAGCGCCCCAGGCAGTCCCCGTCATGGACTCCCCATCACCGGCCAGATCTGTAACGACGCCCATGCGGCGCGCGCGAGGTGCGGCCGCGGGAAGCACGGCGGTGGCAGCCAGATGAGCGCCCACGGCGAGTTGGGGGTGGTACACCCCCGCTGTGCCCGCCACCGTCGCGGCGACGGATGCCAATGCCCAGCTCGATCGGTCGGGAACGAGATCGAGCCAACCGTCGCGGGCGAGAGCGTCCCAGGCCGCGGCACCATCGTGGTTGCGTTCCAGGAGCGCCGTCAGCGCTGCCTGTTCACTACTGAGAGTGGTCATGTTTCCGACTCTTTCGGTTCACGTGCGGGGAAATCCGAGTCCGCGCTGCGCGAGGACATTGCGCAGCACCTCGTTCGCCCCACCGGAGATGGTGTAGCCGCGCGAGTATGCGTAGTTGTCGTTCCAGCGGCGTGCGAGGCCAACGGGTACCTCGCTCGGATACCTGGCCGCGATGTCGACACTGAGCTGGGCCAGTTCGACGTTCAACTCCGAGAACAGCACCTTGCCCGCGCTCTCCAGCCCTGCTGGAAGACCCACGGCCGGCTCCGTCAGCCACACAAGACCGTCGACCTCTGCGATCAGCGCTGCCAGACGTGCTTCCAGCTCCGGATCAGGCGACGCGATGGATCGCAGGACCTGGGCCACGCGCTGATATTCGGCCTCAAGGCCGAGGACCAGGCCGCCGACGACGAGGCGCTCGGCGGCCAGCGTGCCCATGCTAATCCGCCAACCCAGTCCGGGAGCACCCAGAATGGCGTCCGGTTCCAGGACGACCGCGTCGAAGAACACCTCGCTGAAGTCAGCGTCGCCCGTCATCTCCCTGATGGGTACGATCTTGACGCCGGGCGAGTTCATGGGCACCAAGAACATCGAGAGTCCCCTGTGGCGTTCCTCGATCGTGCCCGTGCGTGCGAGGAGGAAGCCCCACTCCGCGATATTCGCGTAAGTGTTCCAGACCTTCTGCCCGGTCACGACCCAAGCGCCGTCTGCGCGCTGTACCGCGCGGGTGCGTAACGCGGCGAGATCACTGCCAGCACTCGGTTCGGAGAAGAGCTGAGTCCAGATGGCCGAGCCCGAAGCGATTGCGGGCAGGTGGCTAAGCTGTTGCTGCTCGGTTCCCTCGGCCATGATCGCGGGAGCAACCAGATTGATCGCGACGTCCGTGAGCGGGAGTGGCGCTCCAGCCGCGCGCAGAACTCGAGCCAACTCGCGCATCTGCGGGTCCGATGCCTCCTCGCCGCCCCACCGGACGGGCCAGTGGGGAACGGCCAGCCCCGCAGTATGGAGATCGATCGTCCACCGGCGCCATCGCGTCTCTTCATCAGTCGATCGGGGAGCCCGTGATCCAGCGCCGGCGCCGAGGGGCGGCTGGTTCTGCTGGATCCAAGCCAAGGCCCGTTGCTGCAGTTCGCCCGTCATTTCCCAGCGTTCCTGGAGAGAAGTGAGGAGACGAGCGTGCGGAAGCGTTCGCTCGCGATGAAGCCTGACTGGTGGTCCGCGCACACCTCGAGGTACTCATCGGAGGGCCAGCGTTGCCGCCGATTCAGGTCGATGTAGGCGGCGAGCGTGTCCTTCGGCACGTCGGCGAGCTGCTCTGCCCGGTGCAGAGCGGAGTCCAGCCCCGTCGGGCTACCGCATTCGCCCAGGTGCAACAACTCGCATGCGGGACCGTCGAGTCGCGGTTGCTCAGCAAGCATGGGCCACAGTGCGCCCGGACTCGACTGCTCGATGAACCATGAGCCGGCAGTCGCCGAGATGAGGCCCGCGCGCGCCCATCCCTGCAGCATCCACCCGTTCGGCCCGATGAACCGCTGGTCGCAGGCGAGTGCCAGATCCATTCCCAGCCCGATCGCGGGCCCGTCGATCGCGGCAATCGTCGGCATGGCGATGTCTCGTAACCGGCGGATGACCAGCTGTATGTCGCCGTACACGTGAGACCGAATCTCTTCTCGCGACAGTTGCGCCGAGAGCGCGCCGAAGGACTTCAGGTCGCCGCCGGAGCAGAACGCTCCATCGCCGGTCAGCACGAGGACCCGTGCCGTCTCGTCGCGTCCCACCGCTTCAAGCTCGGCCGTCAGCGCGCGGGCGTCTTCGGGTGCCAGAGAATTCTTCTTCTCCGGCCAGCGCAGGGTAACGATGCGGCTGTGCCCGCTGGTCTCGGTATCGACGCTCATCTAAGGCTCCAATTTAAGGATACTGTAACGCGCTGAACTGCGGAGTCTGACGCTTCAGTGCAGTGAAGGTCTAGGGGACCTTCACTGCAATGTACCGTTAGCGCCACTTTTTAAGTATACTGTTCTCGCCGAGAGGGGAACATATGACCATCGCGAGCTCTGAGCCAGTGGGGCCGGCATCGCCCGGTGCCGCTACCTTCACGGAGGACGAGGACGGTTATCGGGCCGAGCTGAGGGCGTTCCTGTCGGAGATCCTCCCGAGCGACTGGGTGAGTATGTTCTCCCGCTCCGAGGCCTTCGAACAGAGCAATCACGTCACGCGCACGATCGCGGAGCGTGGGTGGCTGATCCAGCACTGGCCTCGCGAGTACGGCGGCCAGGAGACCTCGATCTGGCGACAGGCGGTCGTTCAGGAGGAGTTGTGGGCACACGGCGAACCCCGCGGCGGCCAATACATGAACGTCAACTGGATCGGTCCGGCGCTCATGCACTTCGGTACCGCGGAACAGAAGGCAGACCTTCTTCCGCCGATGACCCGGGGCGAAGTGACCTGGGCTCAGTTGTTCAGCGAGCCGGACGCGGGATCGGACCTTGCCAACGTCAGCACGACGGCGAGGGTGCTCGATGATGGTTCGTTCGTCGTCAACGGAGAGAAGATCTGGATCTCGTACGGACACCTGGCATCCAAAGGGTTCCTGCTGTGCAGGACCTTGGAAGGGTCGCGGCGCAACAAGGGCCTGTCGGTCCTCATCATCGACATGGACCTATCCGGGATCGAGCGGCACGAGATACGGACCTCACTCGGCTCCAACCGAATCGCCGAGGTCTCGTTCGTCGACGTTCACGTCCCCGCGACGGCGCTGCTCGGAGAGCTCCACGAAGGATGGTCGGTCGCCATGCGCGCGCTCGGCTTCGAGCGCTCTGGCTCTGCGAGATATGCGCGGTCAACTCGGGTGCTCGGGCACCTTGAGGCGCTCGCAGACCGCGACGACGCGCTCAACAAGCATCAGATCGCTTCACTACTGGCCCAAGGGCGTGCGGCAGAGCTGATGAACTACAACGTCATCTCACTCAAGGA
>Ga0164242_10005848_pt1 | contig 13620 bp, 12 predicted proteins | sample OricomgcompostMG_FD_108783 | JGI IMG/M metagenome (GOLD analysis project Ga0164242, IMG submission 108783) | Miracle-Growth compost microbial communities from Emeryville, California, USA - Original compost - Miracle growth compost (MG) ...
GGTCGATGACGGTACCCGACGCCGAGAGTGACAGTTCGTGCCGAGGCCAGCCGTTTGAACTGTCACTTTTGGTACGAACTGTCACTCTCGAGGCCGGGCGCCGCGCCGCGGGTAGCGGCGCGGGGCACCCATTGTCAGTGTGCAGCGGGCGGCGCAGGCTCTGACGCCGCATCCGCTGGAATGCGACTTCCCCAAATCGTGAACAGCACGAATGCGAGCCCAACGAACGCAACGCCGCCGAGGATCGCCGCCGAGATGCCGCGCGCCTCTCCCCCCATGGCGGTCACCGAGATGAACACCGTGGTCAGCGCGGCGACACCGATGGATCCGCCAAGCTGCTGCATGGTTTGCAGCAAGCTGGATGCCGCGCTCACGTGCTCCTCAGGCGCGAGGTGCATCACGACGGCCGTGAGCGGCGCGAACGTCAATCCAGCACCGAGACCCATCACCAGGATCGGACCGAGGATGCCGTTCAGGAATGTGCTCGTCGCTGACAGCTGGCTCAGCCACAGCAATCCTCCGCCCAGGAACGCCAGCCCGACAGCGCCGACGATCCACTCGCCGATCCAGGAAAGCACGCGGGGCGCCAGCTGGCTGGTGATCACCATCGTGAGGACGAATGGCAGCAACGCTAGCCCTGTTCCGAGCGCGTCGAATCCGAGTACCTGTTGCGTGAATAGCGTGATGAAGTAGAAGAACGCGAACATTCCTGCAGGCACGAGGAGCATGGCGACGAACGGCGCAGCGCTTCGACGAGACGCGAACAACTGCAAAGGAACCACCGGGCTCGAGTGCCTGCGCTCGATCAGCACGAGGGTGACGAGTGCCAGCACGGCCACCGCGAATGAGACAAGCACGACTGGGTTTCCCCAGCCAAGGCTCGATGCGCTGGTGAATCCGTAGATCAATGCGATCATGCCGACTGTGGATGCCGCTGCTCCGCCAATGTCCAAACGTGCGCGGGTGCGCTTGGTTTCGGTGAGGAACAGCGCAGCACCCGCGACGATAACGATGCCGATCGGCACGTTCACGAACATCACCCATTCCCAGCCGAATCCTGTGGTGAGGATGCCGCCGAGAATCAGCCCGATCGCTCCGCCGCTGCCAGCCGCCAACACGAACAGTGCCAGGGCACGTGAACGCTGAGCGCCCGGACGCGTATTCGCGATCAAGAGCACCAGTGTCGACGGCGCAGCGATCGCCGCCCCGATGCCTTGCACGACGCGCGAGGCCACGAGCATCTCCGAGCTCAGGGCGAGGCCGCCAGCCGCAGAGGCGACGATGAAGATCAATGTGCCGATCATCAGTGCGCGCTTGGCGCCGATCATTGAGCCAACCTTGCCGCTGAGCAGCATCAGCCCGGCGAACGCCAGGGCGTATGCCGTCACGACCCAGGAGAGTCCGCTCGGTGTGAAGTGCAGCTGCTTCTGGATGTCTGGCAGTGCGACATTCACGATGCTTGCGTCGACGACGAGCATGAGTTGCGTCACGAAGACGACGATCAAGCCGAGCGTCGCGCGGCGGCCGCGCGGAGCATCCGCATTGCCGGTGCGAATTTCGCGGACGGGCGCCTTGGGCGAGATTGCTGAGGTCGGTTGAGTGGGGGGATCAATGGTTGGCGCGTTGGTCATGCTGGCCATCCGTTTCATAAAAGCGTAGAGTGTGATTATTCGGAGAACGTCTCCCCTTAGGTTTACGAGAATACGGAGACTGTCTCCGCTTTGTCAAGGAGAAAATATCGTGACCACCACAAGTGCCCCGACGACGCGGCGATTGCGGGCAGACGCTCAGCGGAATTACGACACGATCGTGCGCGTGGCTTCTGAGGCGTTTGCCGAGAATGGCACCCAGACATCGCTCGACGACATCGCGTGCCGCGCTGGGGTCGGTCCGGGCACGCTGTACCGGCACTTTCCCACGCGCGACTGCCTGCTCGCTGCCGCACTGCGCGACAGCCTGAATGAGCTTGATGAGCTGTCGGCGAAACTCGTAACCGCAGAAGACACCGCGGCGGCGCTCGATCAATGGCTGTTCCAGGTGGCATCGCACCTGCGCACATTCGGCGGGCTGCCTGACTCGGTCGCTCAAGCTTTGCGCGACGAGGATTCACCGCTGTGTATCTCGTGCGCCCCGCTGCGCTCGACGACGGCGACACTGCTGAAGCGCGCACAGGATGCCGGCGCTGCCCGCGCCGATGCGCAGCCGAACGACGTCTTCTCGCTCGTCGCGTCACTCGCGTGGGCTGCTGATCGCCGGCGTGCGAGCGACGACGATCTGAAGCGGATGCTGGCGCTCGTCACGAGCGGCTTGCGCTGATCACGTCACGGACGCGGTCTCGAGACGCTCGCTGCGCTCGCTCCTCGACCGGCAGGGTGGCGGTTGCTGCGCTCGCTCCTCGACCGGCAGAGTGGGGCTCAGCTGTCGATCACATGCACAAGCTCGTCGATGAACGACGGAAAATCAGCCGAACGGGCGATGAGCTGCTGCACGACATCGCGATCGCTGAACACCTCGACGAATTGGTCGAACACGGCCTGAAAGCTGCGCCGCTCCTCGGCGTTGAACGCGACGAACGCGATCACATTCACCCGCGATTCACCCCAGTCCATCGCGTGCTCGTTCAGCACGATCGTGATCGCGGTCTCCCGCGCAGTCATCGCCATCGCGTGCGGCACAGCCAGCGAATCCGTGAAGGCGGTCGACGACATCCGCTCGCGCTCAAGCGCACCATCCACGTACCCGTCATCGATCAGGCCAGCCCCGATCATCCGATCGCCGAGCGCCCTGATCATCGCGAACTCATCGCGGGCATAGAAGTTTCGCAGGAACTGCGACTCGTCGAAGAAGCGCAGCAGATCGCGCTTGATCTGCGTGCGCCTGCGTCCGCGCCTGATGCGGGCGATCGCGGCGCGCACCCGATCCACATCGGTGTCGGTCAAGAACGGCTGGATCATGATCACGTTGTCGCGCGCGGCCGCGGGCGGAATCGTCGTCAGCACCAGGTCGGTCTCGAGGTCTGACCAGTCCGTGTCGCTGTCCGAGATCACGACCCGCACCTCGAGATCCTGCCCGAAGACGCTCTGGATGCGATCGCGCAACAACCGGTGCATGTCGTAGTACCCCGGGCAGACCAACGCGCAGGTGACAGCATCCGCGCGACGAGACTGCTGTTCGAGGTATGCGCCGACGTGCATGGCGATGTATGCAATCTCGTCGTCGGTCACGGTAATGCCTGCAGCCTGCTGCAGGCGGGATGCGATGTAGACGGCGAGCTCGTAGATGAGTGGATACGACGTCTTGATCGACCGGGTCAACGGATTGCGCGAGTAGCTGTTCTCGCCGGCGCGGGCGAGCAGGTTCTGCACGTGCAGCGCGAGTCGCACCGTGAACGGTGTATCCCGAAGATCGACGAGGTATTCACTCGACGCGTCGTCGACGATGCGCCGAACGGTCTCGAGCGTATCGCCGTCAAGGTAATCCCCGACGGCGCTCTCACCGTTCTCTTTGCCAGGGGCGATCACACGTGTCGCGAGCAGGATGGCGAGGTACTGCAACTCGGCGGTGCCCAGTGCCACCCCGAAATGCTCAGGTATCAGCGTTCGCAGCGTTGCGACCGTCTGCGCAACCGCACCGTCGGGCGCGCTCGTGTCGACCGCTCCCCGTCCGGCAGCACCGTCTGCGCTGGCATCGGCTCCCGCGCCAGCTGCGGCGTCAGACTGGATCAGCCTGCCCTTCGACACCCGGTCAAGCGCGATCGCCACGTGCAGCAGCACATCGTTGATGCCGTACTCGTTCACGAAATAGCCGCGCGCATCGAGCGCTGCAAGCAGCTCCGACTTGAACTCGCCAAGGCCGGTGAGCCCGAACTCGGACTGAACGCGGGCCAGCAGCACCATGCCGCCGCGCTCGGCATCCTCTCGGTACAGCAGGCTGAGCATCCTGCGTCGGTCGATCTCATCGCCATCCAGCGAGAGCTCACTGCCTGTGCGTACTAAGCGCAACCCGCTGCCGTCCAGCCGTGCTCGCAGCCGCGTCAGATCGGACTCGATCGTCGACTCGCTGACGAACGACTCGTCGGCAGCAGCATAGATGTCCAGCCCGTGCGGGTCGTCGAGCAACTGCTTCAGCAGTCGGGATGAGCGCTCAGCCGGGCTCATCGCACCCGAACCCGTTTCACGCTCGCGTTCCATGAACGCCGTGTATGCCGCCGGATGGATGCGATACCCGCGCGGCGAAGAAGCGATCAGTTCAAGGGGTCCAGACGCGTCCTTCAGCTCGCCGACATAACTACGGATGCTACGGGGTGTCACCCCGACCTGGTCGGCCAGCTCCGCTGCCGTCACCCAGTCGCCGGCGCGCGCGAGCACATCGAGCATCTTCGCTTGATTGCCGCGGACCACCGTCGCCTCCGTGCCTTTAACTCCGTGCCTGTGCTTGGTCGATTCATAGCAGTCAACCATCGCGTGCTGGCGCTCGCGAGCGTTCCAGACAGGTTTCCGCCATGCAGGAAGAAAGCCTGCTGGTGCAGGTGCTGCCGCTCGCCCACCATGGGATAAACGGTCCTGGGACCAGCCTGGGAGCAGCGTGTCGGGATCAATGTGTCGGGATCAATGTGTCGGGAGGGTGCGGCGATGAGGGTTCTCGTTGTGTGCGGCGCAGGGGCGTCGAGCACGTTCGTCGCAATGTGGGTGCGCAAGGCAGCGACCGCACGCGGACTGGACATCATCGCGTCGGCCTCGAGCGAAACCGAACTGGACCAATTCGCCGTCGATAGCGACGTCGTTCTCATCGGACCGCACCTCGCAGACCGATTCGATGAGCTTGCCGATCGCGTGCGGGCGCTCGGAGCATCCGCCGTTCTTCTGCCAGAAGCGGTGATCACTGCACGGGATGGCAATGCCGCCACCGAACTCGCGCTTGCAGCGGTCGAGCCACGAAGCGCAGCCCAAGAAAGCACTGCCGCTGCGCCAACCAGCACGACGACCACCACCGAAATGCAACAGGAGAAGAGCAATGGTTGAACGCACCGTTCGAGTCGGGTCAAGCCACGGGCTGCACGCCAGGCCGGCCAAACTTTTCGTGCAGGCCGTGGCAGACGCCGGCATCCAGGTGACCATCGCGAAAGGGTCAGGCAAGCCGGTCAGCGCCTCGAGCATCCTGGGCGTGATCTCGCTTGGAATCGACCACGGCGACTATGTGACGCTCGCCACCGACGGTGACGGCACAGCAGACGACGACGCTACGGGTGCCGTGCTCGACTCGCTCGTTGAAGTGCTGGTGACGGATCATGACAACGCCTGACTCCGTGGCCGTCGCCGCAGCGCCGCCTACAGGCTCTCGAGTGATTGCAGGGGCCGGGATCGGTCAGGGTGTGGCGATCGGGCGGGTGCTGCGCGCATCCGACCCGCTGCCTGAACCGCCTGACACCGCGTCGGCGCGAACGGCGGACGACGAGCGTGCACGGCTGGCGAGCGCCATCGGTGCTGTCGCTGCAACACTGCGCGAGCGCGCTGAGCAGGCAACCGGCATTGCAACCGATGTGCTCGAAGCCCAGGCCATGATGGTCGAGGATGAAACGCTCGCAGACGAGGTCGACGGCCGCATCGAGAACGGAGCAACAGCAGAGCGGGCCGTATTCGAAGCGTTCGCGGCGTTCCGCGAAACTCTCATCGGCTTCGGCGGTTACCTGGCGGAGCGTGCAACCGACCTTGACGACCTATCGCAGCGCGTCGTCGCCGAGCTCACCGGGGTGCCCGCCCCCGGCCTGCCACGATCTGACGAGCCGTTTGTTCTCGTCGCCCGCGACCTCGCCCCGGCCGAAACCGCTCTGCTCGATCTGGACAAGGTGCTCGCACTGGTCACGATCGAGGGCGGGCCAACATCGCACACCGCCATTTTGGCGCGGGAGAAGGCGATCGTCGCCGTCGTTGCAGCGACGGATGCCGCCAACCTGGCAGACGGCGATGAGGTGATCGTCGACGCGGCGGCGGGCACAATCATCCCTTCGCCCACCACCGACCAGGCGGATGCGGCCAAAGCGCGCATCGCAGAACGAGAAACGGCGCTCGCCGCCCCTGCACTACCTGGGGCGCTTGCAGACGGAACCCCGGTTCCGCTCTTGGTCAACCTCGGCTCGGCGGATGCCGCGAGTTCGGCCGTCGATGAAGGAGCGGAGGGCGTCGGGCTGTTCCGCACCGAGTTCCTGTTCCTCGACGCACGCCAAGCACCGACCGTCGAGGAGCAGCAGGCACACTACCGAACCCTGCTGACGGCATTTGCAGGCAAGAAGGTCGTCGTGCGGGTGCTCGACGCCGGAGCAGACAAGCCGCTGGAGTTCCTGAACGACGCGCACGAAGACAACCCGGCACTCGGCGTGCGCGGGCTTCGGGCACTGCGCTCGAGCGAAGACATTCTGCGCGAACAGCTCACCGCGCTTGCGGCGGCGGATGCTGAAACCGACGCTGACCTGTGGGTGATGGCGCCGATGGTCGCCACGGTGGAGGACGCTGCATACTTCACCGGACTCGCGCGCGAATACGGAATCAAGACTGCTGGCGTCATGGTCGAGATCCCGTCGGCCGCGCTGATCGCCGACCGCATCCTGGCCGCAACCGACTTCGCATCCATCGGCACAAACGACCTGACGCAGTACACGATGGCCGCCGACCGTCTGCTCGGCGCGGTCGCACACCTGCAAGACCCGTGGCACCCCGCAGTGCTTCGCCTGATCGGGGAGGTCGGACGGGCTGGTGCTGCGACCGGAAAACCGGTCGGCGTCTGCGGCGAGGCAGCGGCTGATCCTCTGTTGGCGATCGTCCTCGTCGGGCTCGGCGCGCAGACCCTCTCGATGTCACCTGCCGCGCTCGCCGATGTGCGTGCCTCGCTGCGCAGCGTCACGCTGGCACAGGCGCGCGAAGCAGCGGATGCCGCACTGGCCGCTGTCGACGGAGCATCCGCCCGTGCTGCGGTCGCTGCGCTACGTGAACCCGGTTCCACCAACCCAACCCCCATTTCCACCCCTTCGAATGGAGCAGTCTCATGACGACGACGTCAATCGCGAAGAAGCCGGCGAGCGCACGTGTTCACGTGCAACGTTTCGGCACATTCCTCAGCGGCATGGTCATGCCGAACATCCCGGCGTTCATCGCCTGGGGGCTGATCACCGCATTCTTCATCGCAACAGGATGGCTGCCAAGCGGCATCCTCGGCGGATTCGGCGACGCTGGGCAGATCGGATGGCACGGCGCCGCAACGATCCTCGCTCAGGATGCTGACGGCAAAACCTTCCAGCAATACGTCGGGCTCGTCGGTCCGATGATCACCTATCTGCTTCCGCTGCTGATCGCGAACACAGGTGGACGTATGGTCTACGGAGTTCGCGGTGGTGTGGTCGGAACAATTGCGACCATGGGTGTGATCGTCGGCAGCGACATCCCGATGTTCATCGGCGCCATGATCATGGGCCCGCTGAGCGCATGGCTGATGAAGAAGGTCGACTCCCTCTGGGACGACAAGATCAAGGCCGGCTTCGAGATGCTTGTCAACAACTTCTCGGCTGGGATCCTCGGTGGTCTTCTGTCGATCGGAGCGTTCTTCGGAATTGCGCCGATCGTGGAGTGGTTGAGCAGCATCCTCGGTGGCGCGGTCAACTGGCTCGTCTCGCTGCACCTGCTTCCGCTTGCAAGCATCCTGATCGAGCCAGGCAAGGTGCTGTTCCTCAACAACGCGATCAACCACGGTGTGCTGACACCGCTCGGCATCGAGCAGGCGCAGCAGACCGGCAAGTCGATCCTGTTCCTGCTCGAGGCGAACCCTGGCCCCGGCCTCGGCATTCTGCTGGCGTTCTCGCTGTTCGGTGTCGGCATGGCCAAGGCGAGCGCCCCTGGGGCGATCATCATCGAGTTCTTCGGCGGCATCCACGAGATCTACTTCCCGTACGTGCTCATGAAGCCGCTCATGGTTCTCGCTGCGATCGGCGGAGGCATGACCGGTGTCGCCATCAACGCGGCGTTCGCGACCGGACTGCGCGCACCTGCTTCGCCCGGTAGCATCATCGCCATCCTGATTCAGACCGCGCCAGACAGCTACGTCGGAGTGATTCTCTCGGTGGTTGGAGCCGCAGGCGTGTCGTTCCTGATCGGCTCGGTGATCCTGCGTGCAAGCCGCAAACGCGACCTCGCAAACGAGAACGCAGGCGACCTGTCTGACGCGATCGCGCAGACGCAGGCGAACAAGGGCAAGGAATCGTCGGTGCTCGGCTCGCTGAACAAAGAGGCGCGCGAAGATGTCGGAGACGCACAGGGCGACGGGACGGATCGGCTGATTCGCAACATCGTGTTCGCCTGCGACGCCGGCATGGGATCAAGCGCGATGGGAGCATCCGTTCTGCGCAACAAGATCAAGAAGGCAGGCATCGAAGGTGTCAAGGTGCGCAACGAGGCAATTGCGAACCTCGAGGACAACATCGACCTGATCGTCACCCAGAGTGAGCTCACCGATCGTGCGAAGGCCAAGGCTCCGTCCGCGCTGCACGTCTCGGTCGACAACTTCATGAACAGTCCGCGCTATGACGAGGTCGTCGGCCTCGTGTCGAAGAAGCAGGAAGAGAAGGCAGACAAATGAGCGAGATCTTGAGCGGTTCGAGCATCGTGGCCGCCGGTTCTGCCACGACGCGGGACGACGCCATCCGCGAGGCCGGGCAGCTGCTGGTGGACGCAGGCGCGGTCAAGCCCGAGTATCTGGATGCGATGCTGGCGCGCGAAGCATCCGTGTCGACATACATGGGCAACTACTTGGCGATCCCGCACGGAACGAACGAGGCGAAGGATTCGATCATCCGCTCTGCGCTGTCGTTGGTGCGCTATGCGAACCCGATCGATTGGGGTGGGGAGGAGGTGCGGTTCGCGGTCGGCATCGCCGGGCAGAACAACGAGCACCTCGACATCCTGGCCAAGATCGCCATCCTGTTCTCCGACGAAGACGATGTTGCAAGGCTGATCGACGCGCCTGATGCCGACGCGCTCTATGCGCAACTGTCTGAGGTGAATGCGTAAATGAAGGCCGTGCACTTCGGTGCAGGAAACATCGGCCGCGGCTTCGTGGGGCTTCTGCTCCACGAAGCCGGGTACGAGGTGGTGTTCGCTGACGTCAACGCAGAGTTGATCGACGCGTTGGCTGCGGCTTCGAGCTATCGGGTTCTGACCGTCGGCGAGCATGGCTCCGAGTCGGTCGTCAGCGGTTTCCGCGCTGTGAACAGTCAAACGGATGATGCGGCTCTGGCCGCCGAGATCGCATCGGCAGACGTGGTGACGACGGCCGTCGGAGTGCGAGTTCTGCCGTTCGTCGCCCCAGCGATCGCTGCAGGGCTGGTGCGACGCGCATCCGATGCCGCGCCGCTTGCGGTGATGGCATGTGAGAACGCGGTCGGTGCATCGGATGCGCTTGCCGCGTCGGTGCGGAGCGCTGTCACGCCTGACGAGTGGGATGCGATCGCGCCTCGGGTGGTCTTCGCGAACACTGCTGTCGACCGCATCGTTCCTGCGCAGCCGGCCGGCTTCGGCATCGACGTCATGGTCGAGACGTTTTATGAGTGGGTGGTGGATCGCGGCCCGTTCGCAGGCGTCGGTGGTCCGCCGCCGATCGCCGGGGTCACATACGTCGACGATCTCGAGCCGTATGTCGAGCGCAAGCTATACACGGTGAACACCGGGCACGCGACGGTGGCGTATCTCGGCTGGGCGGCCGGCGCAGCGACGATCGCGGACGCGATGCAGATCGCGTCTGTGCGCGATGGAGCCTCGCGCGCGCTGGCCGAGACGTCCGTGGCGCTTGTGGCCAAGCACGGGCTCGAGCCTGACTCGCTGGCGGCGTATCGGAAAACGATTCTCGCCAGGTTCGAGAATGTGCACCTGCGCGACGCTGTCGAGCGGGTCGGACGTGAACCGTTGCGCAAGCTCGGTCGTTTCGATCGGTTCATCGGTCCGGCCGCTGAGCTAGCCGAGCGCGGCACGGTACCGACTGCGCTGCTCGAGGCGATCGGTGCCGCGCTGCGGTTTGACGTGGCAGATGATGCGCAGAGTCAGGAGCTTGGGGAGCTGTTGCGGACGCGGTCGTCCGTCGATCTGGTGACGAGCGTGACCGGGCTCGAGCCGCAGCATCCGCTCTTCGCATCGCTGGTGACCGTGTTCGAGGGCGCGGCCGCCGATCGCGCCAGCGTGATTTTCCCCTCTTCCTTCCCGTGAGTTGCGAGTTTCCGTCCTTCCGCCCGCCTCGGAAGAACGGAAACTCGCAACTCACGGGTGGGGCGAGCGCCGAGCTGAGCGAAGATGGACAGATGACCAGCTCCGGATCGTGGCTCGACGTACCCCAGCAGGACATCGACGAGTTGCGCGATCGTCTCCTTCGCACTCGATGGTCGCCGGATTGGCCGGTGGCCGGTTGGGCAGCTGGCACCGACCAGGATGAACTGCGGCGGCTGGCCTCGTACTGGGCCGACGGTTTCGATTGGCGCGCTCAGGAACGCCAGATCAATGAGCTGCCGTGGCGCAGCGCCACGATCTCTGGCACCGAACTGAGTTATCTGCGATTTGAGCCCGAGGCGGGAGCGACAGAGTCGGCGCTTCCCATCGTGTTGACCAATGGATGGCCGAGCACCGCTCTCGAACTCGTCGAACTCGCCAGGCGTCTTGCTTCACCGTCCGAATATGGGGCGGATGCTTCCGACGCGTTCACGGTCATCGTGCCCGCGCTCCCCGGGTTTCCGTTCTCGCCGCAGCGCCCCACGCACACGGACCAGACCCACGAGCTGTGGCACGAACTGATGCACGGCATTCTCGGCTTTCGCCGCTACGCGGCACACGGTGGCGATCTGGGAGCCGGCATCACATCACGGCTTGCGCAGGCGCATCCTGAGTCGCTCGTCGGAATCCACCTTCTTGCAGTAGCCGCGCCAGCCGACGCAGATCCCGCGACGCTGACCGGCGAGGAGCATGCGTACCTGGAGTCTGTGCAGGCGTGGCTGAGCGAAGAGGGTGGCTATCAGCACGAACAGCAGACGCGCCCGCTCAGTCTTGCGCCGGCGCTATCAGATTCGCCGGTCGGCCTGCTGGCCTGGATAGTCGAGAAATATCGAGCGTGGAGCGACTCGGACGGCAACCTGTCGACGCGCTTCAGCGACGACTTCGTGCTGACCCAGGCGTCTCTGTACTGGTTCACGAACTCGATCTCAACGTCGTTCCGACCGTACTGGGAGTTCGCCGCAGGTCACACGGCGCGAGTTCAGAGGGTGCGTGTGCCGACAGCTGTCGCCGTTTTCCCCCGCGATCTGACCCAGCCCCCGCGCAGCTGGGCCGAGAGAACCTACGACGTGCAGCGGTACACGAAAATGGACCGGGGCGGTCACTTCGCGCCGCACGAAGAGCCGGATGTGCTCGCGGACGATCTGCGAGAATTTCTGCGACCATTGCGCTAGGTTTCGGCGATCGCTGCGCCAGGTTTCGGCGACCGCTGCGCTAGTCGGCGGAGCCATCCCACTCGCCAGAGCTGCAACCACTGCTGTTCCTACTGCTGCTCCTGTTCCTGCAGAATCAGCCGAATCATCCGCCTGCCGTGGTCTTCGAACTCCGCATCGTGGATGCCGTGCGCCCATACGACCGTTCCGATGGCCTGCTGAACTTGCTCGACGCGGAAGGCGTCAGAATCCACTGCGGTCAGCTCGCGCTGGAGGCCAGAGAAGAATGCCTCCTTCAATGGTTCGTGATCGACGAATTGCTGGCTGTGCAGTCGAACGAGGTCACTTGTCCAGTGACGTTGATCAGCCCGCCCGAAATCGATCACGAACAATTGGCCGTCGTTCATCAGCCAGTTGCGCGGCTGGAAGTCTCCGTGCGTAAACGAGAGCGCAATCGGCCGTGCTGGAATCGCAGACAGGATGTCTCGCAGTTGCGCCAACTGACCGGGTTCGACGAGTTCGCCCGCCGCCGCGATCGACTGGCTTGCTTTGGCCTTCACGCGCTCGAGATAGTCCTTTGAGACAGTGCCTGGGATCAAGAGATCCCGCAGCCGCGCTCCCGCTTGTTGGTATGTATCCGGGGCCCACTCAGCATCAGTACCCTCGACGAGTTCGCCAGGAAGGTATTCGGTGACCAGGATGCGTTGCGCGGCCGAAGCATGAACGAGTCGTGGCGCCCACCCCGTGAATCTTCCACTGAGCTGCTCATGGGCTTCGATCTCGCGGTCGATGTGGTGGCTTGTACGGCTGGCTTTTACGATGTAGCTTCGCGACCCTGCGCTTGCGTGCAGAACGACGGTGTCTTGCAGCGGCCAGGAATGGTCGCGCTCTATTCTCCAATCGCCGAACCACTCGTCGAGCAGGCACCGCTGCGCGTCGGTCAACTTCGTCATCGGTATAAGTATGGCGACCCGCGCCCCAACCCCCGGTAGTGCATTAATGCACTACCCGAACCAGCAGAAACGCGTTAGGGCACGACTCGATGGCCTGAAGCGCGCACCGCTGAGGTGACGGGGCCGTATTCAGGCTGAACGGGGTCGTCGGGGCGCCAAACGTCTCGGACGTGCGATACAGCCTGAATTCGGCGGCCGACCACCACGACGTCGCCCTCGCGCCGGCCCGAGACATCCGCATGAGGTGAATCGCGCTCACCCATCAGTTCGTCGGCGGGCCAGCGATGCGACGGTGTCTGGCACGATCCATGCGGCGTCGGCCTCTGACATGCGGCCTGCGCGCAGTTCTGCTGCTCCGGAGTGCAGAATCGCGAAGTAGCAGGTCGTCAACCAGGATGCCGGAACGTCAGCTCGAAATGCGCCTTCTGCTTGCCCGCGGGTGAATAGTCCTTCCACCTGAGCGAGCACCTTCTCGACATGATCGCGCACCGCTGCGCCGCCAAGCTCATCTTCGGCGACGCCGAGCAACGAGTGAAAGCTGTCGACAATCTGCCAGGCCGAGGTTGTCAGTCGGCGTAATGCTTCGAGCGGTTCGCCCGAGATGTCGACGGCGCCCAACTGCACATTCGACCTCTCCAACGTCCGTTCGAACAAGGCAGCCACGAGTTCGGCTCGAGACGCGAAATGACCGTACAACGTGACCCGCCCCACCTTGGCCGCTTCGGCGATCGCGGCCATGCTCGCGGTCGGATTGTCGCCAAAGCAGCGCAGCGCTGCGTCAAGGATGCTCTCGCGATTGCGCTGCGCGTCGGCACGGAGCGGTCGCGTTGGCCCTGCGGCAGTTTGGCGCTTCTCATACATCACTGTTCATGTTACCGTCTTTAACTCAAACACTACTGTTCAAGTTAGGAGCATCCATGTCGAATGAAATCCATACCTCCGAGCAGGAAGCCGCACGGCATCCGCTCTCGCCTACCGGCGCGTCACGACCGTCGCGCGCGGCGTGGGCCGCGCTGGTGTTGTTCTGCGTCGCACAGTTCATGCTGATCCTCGACATCACCGTCACGAACGTCGCGCTGCCGCGCATCGGGGAAGATCTGCACATCGCCACCGCCTCCCTTGGATGGGTTGTGGCGGCCTACTCCCTGCCATTCGGGGTTCTGCTGATCGTCGGAGGCAGATTGGGAGATGTGATCGGGCTTCGATTCGCGTTCCTCA
>Ga0164242_10005849_pt1 | contig 13619 bp, 14 predicted proteins | sample OricomgcompostMG_FD_108783 | JGI IMG/M metagenome (GOLD analysis project Ga0164242, IMG submission 108783) | Miracle-Growth compost microbial communities from Emeryville, California, USA - Original compost - Miracle growth compost (MG) ...
ACACTCACTTCGGTGTCTTTTTACTGCCCCCCCCCCCCCCCCCCCCCCGTTTTGCTTGGGTGTTCAATTACGGTCTAGGACGAATTGGAAAGCTCGACGTATTTGCTTATCAGGTTATACTGCGGCCTATTAAGCTCTCTAGGTCGAAATGCAGTTCTTGATTATCGTCAAAAGATCAGTATATATTGAGAGCCTCAACGTGAGTATTCCTCGATTGAATTCCGAGGTCTTTCCGCCACGCTTGGAGTCTATCCTCCTTTCTATCTCATCAAAAGCCGTTTTCAGCTCCCCCGAGTTTAGTTCGAAGTCATCGAAACTTTTCCAAGACCGGGCTCAGACTGGGCGTAGCATTGAATAACCCAGCACCCGATGACCGATTTGTTCAATTACTTTCTACCAAGGTTTCTCAATTTGAGCCTTGCGATATCGAGCTTATGTGTTCCAATTCTTGTCTTTCCACTCCAGGCTTGCGGATTAACTACCTCTACGGAAGGTGATATTCAGGAGAAGACAGTGCTTCACATACCAAAATATCACCATCCACAATGCTCCTACAGGGTCGACCAGGCTGATGTTGTGTCTGATGCTCCTGCTGCCACGACGCCCGCGCCACTCCGCGTCCCACCTTTGCCAAGGGTGGCATCTAAGGGCGCTTTGAGTGCCCTTTCTGCTACAGCATAATTGACACCACCAGCGACTCTTCATGGCAGTCAGTCAAACCTCCCTCGGTGCGCCAGCGTGACTTCAGTCTACAATCCCAAGGGGGCATGTCTACGGTGATCTCTGACCATATATAGATGCCCCTTCGGCTGTGATTCGACCTTGCCATCCGTCTTCGAATGTGGCAAAGAATCACTCACGTTCAGGGGGGATAGCCGAGACCGCTGAGTCGCTCTTTGCTCTTCCTTCCCTAGAATCGAATGACGAATACAATCCGATGGACTTCAGAAGCAGCGCATATATAGAAGACATGGAGGCAGGCAATTCGCCCACATCCGGCATTCTCAGTGGACGAATAACGGAAAGTGAAGCCGGGGAAAGCCTTTCAGCCAACGCTGATGTTCCTTGGGAGGAGGCCACGGATGAGTACGGCTACTACGCTGATGGCCAAGACATTGAATCGTCTCCTTCACCTCGAGATGTGCTTCCTCAAATAATGGAGGGCCTAATTGCACTGGATCTGGCATGTGGATGCAAGTCACAAACAAGCACAAGAAATCGTACCTGGATGCACGCAAGACCCGTCAACTCGGACAGGTCAAGCCTTTTAACCAATGATTTATAACGGAGATATGCGGGTGCGTCATGGGCAGTGTCGTTGATTACCCGTATTACCAAACCTAGTTTCGTCGGGTTGTGTGCAGCATGATGATTGCCGATCCCTACGGTATTCCCAGGTAACTGCATACTTTCAAATAGTGTCATTGAGAAGCTTTCATACAAACTAGCTTCTGTATGGTCACTATTTCACTCGAAGCCCTTGATAAATTTATTTACCTTCGGTCTTAGAGAAGAATTAACTGTGAGACAGACCGGCAAACAGCAAGCATGACACCCACCAATCTCGGCGAGACCTCTCTAGCCGCCATCCAGGCGAGCGTGTCTATCTTGCTCCTCATGTTCTACGACGGAATCGCATCATGGCTCGGGTTGCTGGACACGACCAACTTAAAGGTCGCAGCCAAGCTCTGTGTCCGCTGTTCCTGCCAGCGCTCCTCATCACCAAAATCGGGTCGGAGCTACGCTCCGGCTCAACCAGCTGCTACCTAATCGTCCTAATCTGGGCACTCACCTGCCACGCCGTGTCGTTCCTGATCAGCACGGCCGCCCACCTCCTCTTCGGGATGCCCGACTGGACGACTGTCGCCGTCATGCTCAACAACACGACAAGCTACCCGCTGCTGCTGATTGGCGCCCTGGAGGAGACCGGCATCCTGAAATTGCTGACCGTCGACGACGAAAGCACCAGCGACGCCGTCGAGCGCGCAAAATCGTACTTCCTCATCTTTTCCATCGTGTCCAGTTGCCTGACCTTTGCCATCGGCCCGCGCCTCATTGATTCCGAAAACGCCCCGGAGCCGGACGCCGACGACGGAGCTGACGACGATTCCGTGGCAGCCAGAGACGGGAAACCCGACGAGGAGACCGGCTTTCTAGATCCCAGGCCCTCGGCCCCATTCTCAGACATACCAGGCCACGTCACCACCCCCGAACCCAACCCGCCAACGACCGCAAAGCTCTCCCCCGCCACCACCATCGGCCTCCTTCCTCCTCCTATTCAAAGCATGGGAGCTTCTCGGCCCACGCGCCCGCTCCAGCCTCCAGTTAGCCAGCGACGGCCTCAACGCGCCGCTTCTCGGCGCCATCGTGGGCCTGACCCCGGCGCTCCACTGTGCCTTCTTTGCGTCCCCCCACGAAGGCGGCGTCCTCGCCGTATGGATGACCGCGTCGCTGCGCAACCTGGGGAGGCTGTTCGTGCCACTCCGGCCATCGTGGCTGGTGTGTTGCTGCTGGATTCCGCGGAGGAGGAGGGGGTGATGATGATGGGCGGCGGGAAGAAGAGAAAGAAGGGAGGGGGGGCAGAGAAGGTGACAGCAACAAGGACAGGGGAGGGTGGGATGGTCAACGGTGGCGTTCGTCTTGGTCGTACGGTTCGTCCTGTGGCCGGCCGTGTCTGTGGCCGTGATGCACAAGCTGGCGGTGCGGGGTGGGAAAGGGGAGTACACAAGTGTGCTCAACTGATCGGACTAATCCAAGTTGACTACCAAAGACCATGATCATGATTCTGATAATGAATCCTTGGAGGGGCGGCCTGCGAACCTTCTCTGCCGTAATACGGGTATGCGACTGAGCCGGCCGCATTATTTTCTTTGACTTGCTTCGCTTCCGTATCTAAACATTTTGGAAGGTCCGCAATTTGATGTGGCGGTGACGGCCGTCATGGCAGCATTAACTGGTAAGTGACATGGTCCTATCAACACACACCACCCGCCGATTCACGCCCCGGAACCCTTTCCCCCCCCAGCCGCCGCAACCTCCGCCGCCAACGCAAGGAATTTCGGCGCCTCGGCCGAGTCCACGAACTGCACCACCTTCGTGATCTTCCTCCCGTCATCGCTAAAGTCCAAAAACCAGCAGAATTCAAGGCGGAACACCCCCTTCCCCGCCAGCTTCAGATCATTCGCGGACCTCGCCCCGGCCCTCCGACGCTCCGCATCGACACTCAGGTCTAGAGTCTCGATGCCGACCGACTCCAGCAGGTGGAGTTCGCCAGCCATGTGTTGCTCGTAAGCCTCATTGCCCATTGACATGTCGACCGGCATCCCGAGGTTGCGGAGCAGTGCCGCCGGGGCGAGTTGCCGCGTGCAGTCCGCTGCGAGGGTACGGGAGAGGATGGACGCGTCGCTTGCTGACACTGCATCTTCGTAGGATTTCATGAAGTCTGCCACGGTTGCTTCTATGGTGGAGCGCATCGAGGGGGTAGCCATTGTGGGTGGGATCGGGAAAGTCGTGAGCAAAGGGTAGGTTTTGTAATATTTGGTGAATAGGTGGGTGGTAAAGGTGAATCAATCTACATCCAGGGAGGCGAGGCGGGTCGAGGGGCCTTAAATACTGTAGTTTGCAAGGTGCAATGGCGGTTTGAAAATGGACACGTCCAATAACACTTGTTAACGTAAGCACTAAGTTGAATGCGCCCCAATCATGTAGGATCTGCAGAGGGTAAGAGGGTCGTAACTAAGGCCAAGTAGGGTGGATTGTTGCTGATAACTTCTGATCTAGCCGTGTCTCCTATCTCCGGCCCTGTCTGCCTGGAAACCCCGAAGCGTGGGTTGCGTCTATTCAGGGGGGCCCGTAGAGTGGTAGATGTGTGTCGACCGATGGCTCCTGCTCAGAACAACTCCCCGGAATACTTCCCCCAAACCTGCGCCTCTGCTAATGCAATCCGTTGCGCCGTGCCTCAGGTCCCTTTCCCCCCTTCCTTCTTTATACCATCGTCGGTCAATCCCAGTTCGCAAAGATCCCCAACTTCGGATCCACCCCACCAGTGGCAATGATGCAGCGGATCTACACTTCGGGAGGAGGCCTTTCGGCGCCGTTGCGTTTCGGCGTCCCGCCGCCGACCTCACCATTCTGCGCCTCGGCGGCCATGCTGCTCTCCTTGACGATCCCCGGAGCCCACCTCAGACAGGTGGCGAATGCCTCTTGCACGTTCCCGACCACTTTGACGCACTTACCACCTTGCCCTAGATCCCAGCACCCCAATGTCTTATCGTCCGACACAAACAACAGGTACTTGCCGCTAGGATGGAAAATGATGGCGCGCACCCAGCTGACAACATTCGTTGAAGGTAAACCCGACGGCGAATATAGTGGCTTAATTACTCGTTCGTCCACTGTAGCGCGCGAACGTTGTATCAGCATTGCACTGAACGTACTGCCTCAGCCAATCAAGACAATGTTCTTCGGCGGTTTTAGCTCGGCCCTCCCAATAATTAACCGTAGTCTTTTCACGGAACTAACCAGTATGGTGCTCGAGTCGCATTCCACCCACCTTGGACAAGCCCTTGTGGTAGATGTCTCGATAGACGAAGTGATGGAGCCTCTTCACGCAATGCAGTGCGGAAAACAACTGCCATAGTGGTGGAATAGCCAGACCTATCGGCGAGAGAACTGATGGTGTCGTCGTTGGCGAACTGACCGAGTTCTTCCTTTTGCACTCGGATGTTTTGATCTAGAGCCTCAGATTAGCCAACTTGTCCAGTCAATGACGGATGGGAAAATCCATATTCATACAGCGGGTAAGGTTGGTCCGAGCCTCGTCAAACTCTGGACGGGGATCACCATTGAAGTTGGTGGGTTTGTATGAATTTGAAGTGCCGTTGACCATATGTATAGCTCTCAGATCAAATTGTATCGCCTCATATTCAATAATATCCCGTGGAGCGGCTGTCCTCGGTCAGACGCGTGCGAGGGGTTTATCGAGGGAGAGGAACGGCTCACAATATTGGTGTTGAGGACCGTGAGAACATCTCGCTGACGTCCAGCGGGTATATGGGAGGCAAATCAGTAAGTTGGCCACTAGTAAGAGAGTGTGGAAGGACGGAGCTAGGATATGATCCCTAAGCCAAGACCGTGATCCTCGTCGCAATGTACGACGTTCTTGGGCATCATCCCTCATAATGCTAGCCTTTAAGCAAGCCCTCTTCCTTTTCAAACTGATCGCTCGTGTCCACGGAAATGTGGCTAACCATTTTCAAGTAGCGGGCTTAAGGTTGCAAAATCTCAACCGGCAATGTCCCGTTCTATGAGCAAGATTATACATGCACTTTACATGTGGTGCGAGCACGACCGTGTAGGTAACCCAAGCGAAATACTGTAAAAGCGGTGCCCGAGCAATGTGCTTTCCCAAGACTTATTAACACGCCTGTTCGGTGCCGGATGTCACGGCTTTCTTCGACGTTACATTATCTCGAAAACCGGGCCCGGCGTGCAGATAGTTTACACCACACGATCTGTTTACCCGGCCAACCGCTCCCCATCAAAGGATCAGGTCGTGTGCCAAGCCATTATCCAATGTAGAAGCATGCAGTGCTGACAGTTTCTATTCGGCATCGGCTTCATTCAGGGAACCGTCTCGATATTCAAGCAGTTTAGATATAAACGTAGTGAAGGACGATGAGAATCTTGTCCCGAAATAAATAAAGAGGTCCTGCTGGCTGGCTTACACACTGCCTCTATAAGATTGCGTATATCTATGCCATGTGCTCGAAAACACACCGCGACCTCTAATTGCTTATTTGGCACATGGCTCGCGAAGCATGCTCGTGTAAGTGTACTTGCCACCTCCACACGACTCGTGGAGGTCACAAACGAGCTCTCTTTTGACGATGATGCCATGCTTCCGGTACAAGGGGACAGATATGGGTGAGGCTTCTACCCGTAAAGCAAGGCCCTCCTTGTCGGCGAGCACGGTGGCCCAGCGCAATTGCAGGTCCGCGGCGCCTCGGCGCCGGTGTACCGGATGGGTGCCGAGCAATTTTAGTTCTGCGTCTCATTAGTAGAGATGCTCTATGTATAACGGGACAACCATTCGTAGGCAAACACACGAAGGTTAGCAAGCTCGCTGAGCTCTGCGGCTCGGACTTTTCTTCCCCTTTCGGTGAAGTCCGTGCGAACGGGTCGTTCAGGCCCACCGGGGTTGAGGGTGGCCCCTCGGGCACTCGTTCCGGGAGGTCTTCCGTAGAAAAATAATCAGTGGTAGTCCCAAACGTCGTGCACACTCACGTACCGAGGGACGCTTGAGCTCGCCACCCGAATTCGTGGATGAAAACCCCCACTTAGAGTAGCTGACAACCTCCCCGGTCTCGGTATCAACGACCTTCTTGTAGTGCGCTGACATATCTCCGCAGTTTCTTGGCCATCGCGACTTGATGCCAGCAACCTGATTATCAAATGACATGCCAGGGAACAATGTCTGTTGAAAAGGGTCGTTGAAGAACGCGCTTATGGAGACGTATGCAATTGCATCACCGTCCCTAAACTTGACGTCCTGTAGTTCCAAACGCATTCTCATAAGAATAAATTTCTGCTCGTAGGAGGTGATGGAAGTGGGAGAAGGAAGAGGAAACAGAGACAAATCGACGAGGAGGATAGCGAGGAAGAGGCGTTGGTTGGCATCATTGATCTGTGCCGCTGCATTGTACCTATACGAGTGATCTATGCCACCCGAAGTTTGGCGGTGGGGTAACTAGGGTCTTTTTGAATATGTCGACATAGGTACGATCTACAACGTATTGCCGCCAACGAGCGTATTACTAACCATGTGCCGCAAACTATACCTCAGCAACAAGCTCGCTGCTAGACACTAGACTCTAGATACTACTAAGTGACGTCTAGTCTGAAAAACCGGATCTATACCGAGATTCGACGATGGAAGAGCGTTACCTTTGTGGGCAGTGTGCCCCTCCTCAATCCTTATGTTCTTGGGCCTCGTCTCTTTTTCTGTCATCCGTCAATCACCCCCTTTCCCTCGAGGATGATCTTCAATCTCAAATGTCTAGTTATAGGAGTTTGTAAAAAGAAAAAAAAAGGGATGAGCAAGCAACCGGCGTGTTAGGAAATTGCCCAGCCGCAGCCGGGGCCTTAGCCAGGTTGTCATGAGGGCTCTTCTGGAGACCGGTGCTCTCCATCTATTTAGAATTCGTTCACCACTGCTACTACCATACAAGGACCCCTTAGATATCCTCAACTAGTGCCAGGAAGTGCTGCCACCAAGGGTTTTGAACGCTACTCCCTATCGGCATTCCACCAACTCCATTGCGTGACATGTTTATTCACGCCTCATTACTTCGACCCTCGGGGTGTCTTACGTGCATGCACAGGCCAGCATAGGAGAGGCATACTAGGGCTCAAACTAGGGCTCGCCAACTCCTGAAGATTACATGGTGACTGACTGGGGCATAGTTAAGAGCTTCGTTGTACCGCCCTACATGGAATCCCAGCTCCCAATCGCTGTTGTCACCAGGACTAGATGTAGGCAGTGTTGTTGTGGGTGGTTTCACTCCTTGAGAAGGTAGGTCGTAAGTACAGATGCGCTAACTGTCTAGTCGACCGAGGAACTGATGGACTTCTTCCCCAAAAATGGAGGGAAGTTCGCCAAAAGGTTCACTCGTTCATTTGTTTAGACTAAACACGACAAGTTATTAGATGCACCCCTTTCCGGAATAATATGGCCTTGGCAGTAGCCGTAACTTAGAGGATAAATATGCTTATCCTCAGAACTTGAACCTAGAACACTCATAGCCAACATTGAACCAGCAGATTGGTAAGTGCCCCGATTTCCCCGGAACTGTACAAACCCCCTCCCCGTTTCCTCGCCTATTACGTTAACCGATACCGTACACGGGTCGCGTAACTTGAAGTTATAGAGGTCCTCTACTCTAAAATTAGACCGAACTACGGTAGGCTAAGAACCGCGGGGTTCACAGCGGGCTATTCCAGCCTATAATAAATATCTACTATAGTGCTTTATATTGGGCTGAAGGCTGATAGAGCGTACAAGCCTTACCGGGTTTGCCGTGTCTCCAGCGCAACAATGTCAATGGTCAATCACCGCCTCCGTGCAACATCTCCTGTTGCCATCGTCTGCAGCACTCTATTAGGTCAATCAATCAACCTCACAGCCTTGACTCTTAGCATATTGCTTACCCCCTCCTCGGTGGAATATTGTTTCCTCCCTCATCAGTGTAGAATTGCTGGCGACTATGTTATGACTTACGGGTGTTCAACTATTTAACTTTCTGTCTTTCCCTACGATCTAGGAGTCACCTCGGTTGTATGCTCTCAGAGGAACATTACCCCCCTCGCCAACAAACCAAGTCCGTCAACTCTAAACAATTCTCCGACATGCGTTTCTCCCTAGTTCTCCTCTTGGCCCCTGCGGCCTTGGCCCTCATGGCTGAGCCGGTGTCAAACTCCCAGCTCGACATCCTGACGGACCGGGCTGCAGCCGCATGCAGCGCAAACGGTTGCAAGTGCGACACATCGCACAACCGAAACCCACAGGGCCAGTTCTGCGGAGGCTGTCATTGTAAGCTACCTACTTCATTATCTTGTTATCTCTCTTTTATACGACAGCTGCGGGAGTGGCTTCCGCAGCCCGTAGCCCCTGGGCATTTCTTCCACACTCAACCAGCACCCCTCAGGTTTTTGTCATCCACGAAAAAAAATTGCCTAAGAAAAGTGCTAATCCTTCACGTCTAGGGTCTGATGGAGCCTATGTCATCACCAAGAAGCGGGTCACCAGCCATGTGTATGAGTGTAACAAGGGCGGAGGGTGCTGTGACTACGGTTATGCCAAGGATTGCGCTCGCAATGATGGGAGCGGCCGGTGCGGATGATATGTCGACGGGAAGATTAAAGACCGAGTTGTATACATGCCTAAGTGGAGTACATGGCTACAATGGTATGAAGACATGGTCCATCGCCCAATTCCATAGCTCCCCTTGGAAATCCAAAAAGTCCCTAGTGTAAATTAGAGAATACTGTGATTTCGAATGTGAACCGAACAGAGCCCAGACTTGGGCGGTTCGTTGCAGTTGCCTTGTCCGGCTATTGAGTCCACCATGTTTCTCGCGGCTTCACAGACCAGGAGTACGCTCGCAAGGCTTTGGGGTCTCGTTTTCTGGTTGTATGCAAGCTGGACAGAAACACCTAGCCCATGTGATGGGCAAATTCTGCTTTTAATCCGCCCAAACGACTTGAATTATTTTCGGCCCCGGATACATTCCACGTTCCACATTAAATCACCATAACGGTGATGCCTTATCAACTCACAGCCCCGCAATCCCTTCATCGGCAATGGTCCCCGTGGTATTCCATCTGATCGACGCCCATCCAGTGATCTCCCATTTCTTCAGCAGGACCTCAGACAAGGCAATACCGCGCTGGAGCGAGGCCCTCGCGGCAATTTCCCGTAAGCACTGGATCACCCACATACGCGTGTGCACCGACACGTTTGTCGTAGTCGCCACGGCGTACAGCGGCCAGATCAACGAGTTCCCAACGACGCCCTTCATGGAACTAGAGCCCGGGCCCAAGCCCTCACTCGCTGCAGCTGCGGGCACTGACGCACAGATCTCATCGCAGAGCACCGATTGGAGCTGTCTGCGCGAAATAATCTCCTGCTCCACGGAAGACGGCTGGGTATCTGCACCATCAGCGTCGTGGTGGTAGTGATGGTCTCTCGCGAAGGCGGTGGCGGTGGCGGCAACAACACCCAGCTGCCGGAGGATCACCTCGTTAGCCATGAGGCGCCCGGCTCTGCACATGTTCAGTTCGAAGGTCGAACTGGGGGGCGAGGAAGACGACAACGACGACGACGACAAGTAGAAGCCGGTAGATCCCATTTCATCGAGGGGCTCCAGATAACCGGCGACATCCCAAAGTGCCGCCTCGTCGTCGTTATCACTGGCGGGGGCGCTTCCGACTTGCGGGTTATCGGCGGCCCATTGTGCAAAGGCAGCGTCGGCCTGCTGCGCGGCAGCTGTGATGTTGGCGGTCTCGGCAGGGCTGGTACGGGTGGTGCTTGCCTCGTGGAAACGAACGGCGGCGAGGAGGACAAACGTGTCGAATATGGAGCAGGATTTTGCTTCTGAGGAATTTTGTGGGATAAAGGACTTGGAGAGCTCGATAATATCGCTCGGGACCTCATCGCGGTGCTGTAAAACGTATAACACCTGCGCCCGGGGAGGAGTGGGAAAACGGTTAGCTCTTTTGGGAAAAGTGATATGTAAAAGGGGCCAACAATACATATCATACAATGAGAAACCGCAGGTGAGTGAACATTTTCCTGCCCAGCTTGGATCGAAATTGCTCCGGGCCACGTGAAATGGTGATGGCTGTAGCGCCGTAGATGTGGTTGGCCCACGATCGGAGGGATGTTGGGTTCAGACCAATGATTGTCTAATTTAGACCAGATATGAGCATTAATGTCACTCGATAGTGAGAAAGGTCATCACTCTTCTGGAAATTACCTCGAAGAGGCCGAGCATCATGACGGATGCCAGCATATTATCCGAGGTGGCGGTGGTCTTGTTTTGAAGTGCCTGGTTGACAGAGCTGATCACCTCGCCTTGCTTCTTCTCAGCCCGAAGTCGAAGCTGTTTGGAATCACTAGTTGATGCGCTTAAATATGCCAGGCCTAGACACTCAAGCGCGTCGTGAAACAAGGGAGAACCAACGCTTCCCTGCTGCTCATACAAATCAGGGAGGTAATCAAAGTAGGTCGATATCCCTTGGCCGTATTGGAATAAGAAGATGCCAATGGCCTGGTCTCGAAGGGTAGGAAACAGACTGATGGTAGTCGATGGGCTTGGCCATGGTACTAATTCGAATGGCGGGGGTGAGAATGGCGGGGAGCCAGAATAGGAGGAAGACGAGGAGGAAGACGAAGAGGAAGACGAGGGGGGAGAGAACGGCCCAAAAACATGGCACGTTGTTGGCATCGCCGTCCGTGAGACAGCTTTCCTAGCATGTATTCCATTTTTTGTTTTCTGCACCACCTTGTCTGTCTCATCTCGAAAGAGGAGAGCGGTGATGTCTCGATACCCTGGGCACTTCCTTCCGAGGCGGAGGCATTGGCTGCACGACGGCTTCTTTGCATCACACTGGATGTTTTATTTTAGCCAAGTCGCATCTGGTTCTGAGTTGGTGGAGAAACAACCCTAACCTTGGTCTTGACCCGGCGACAGGCTTCGCACGATTTGCTCGGCCGACCTGAATACACCATCCTACCTACCTGAGGACAACTTCGATTATATAAGAAATATAATACGGCGCGTTGATCGGGACGGCAGGGGTAATTTAGCTGTCACTGACTGGTGTATCCGGATGCGAGCGTTGGATTAGTGGAGGCAGCCAAGATTCATTCCCACCTTGGCGTGCAGATGGGGTTGAGGGGAAGAATATCTGGGCGAAGGATCTGCTTTTGAGCCCTACTAGCGGGGTTCACTAGCGGGAATAATACCGTTGTCATACACTATCAAATGCTGTGGAGTCAAGGGAATAAACCAATTACAATGTACTGTCCAGCGGGCATGCCCCGCGGATGCCCACAATTTGCCTCTTATCCGGGCCAACGAAAGCCCCCCCTTTGCTATCGTTATCGCTATCGCAGTCGTTGTCCGTGGCTTTGCATGGTCTCAAGTCAGCACCCAAGCGGCTAATCAGAGGTAGGGGGGGAACAAAACGAGAAAGGAACGGCAGCTTACATTGCGTCCCTAAGATGAGAGATGACTCCACCGCCTCTCTCTCTGCGCCTGCTCCGGCGCCTCTCCCTACGACTTCTATTGTCTCTGCTGGAGTTGCGGTTTCGACTCCGATCTGGGGCGTCCATTGGCATGAATGATCCCTGGGAGCCATAATATACAGCAGCAGGAGGTGGACGGGTAATGTAATACACCGGCTGGCCATTGGGAGAACGATTGTACTCTTCCGATGTTGTCTGGGGTGGAGACTGATGGTACTGATCCCGGTATTGAGGTGCATCGTACGACCGAGCACGCCGCTCATCTGCACCTGTGCGGTACTCATATCCGTCCAACTGCGGCCTGCTTTTATAGTCACCGGCTCCGTCGCACGTCAGCGGTGCCCCAATGGTCCGTTCTAGAAGAGGGTCCGAAAATGGAGACACCCGACCAAGACCGACGCCGTTGTCACGGTTGCCTTCCAACGGCAAGGATCTCTGCGAGAGCGTCCCGTCGTCGCGTGAGAAGCCGGCATAACCCGGTGGTGCGGTATACTGATACATTGGCGGCGGCATTGGCTGGTTGTTTTGGTAGTTTATGCCTGTTTGAGATTGTGAAAACTGATCCGGATCGTCTACATTGATAGAAATGGCAGTCAGTGGTTTGCAAGTGTGTTGGTGTGGGTGTGGGTGTGGTGACTTAATCGACAACCCTTACGTACCTTGTCTGTAGCCGGAGCCAGGCCCGGCCATGGGGCTTGGGCGGTTGTTGGTATTCATCGTGTCGACAACGACGTCCCTGAGGAGCTGAGCGATTCTACCCATGGCGTTGGGAATCTCAGAAGGGGTATATTCTAGGATATGGGGTGATAATAGTGGAGACGGTGAGATGAGTATAGTCGAGGTGGTGTTCCAACTCGAACGAGACAGGAATTTGAGGGCTTTGGTACGGAAGAGTTGGTTATTGGCTTGGGATTTTCGGTGTTGAATGCTGACCTGCAAGACGAGAAAATTATTGGAATCACGCTCTTCCTTAAAGAGTTCGTGCATTTATACTACAAAATTGGCCGACCGCTCCAGCGCAGAATTCGTCATTGTCGATAGCTGATCGCTTCAGAGAGGAGGATTCCGTTACCTTGCCACCGGGATATTGATCCCAATCTAGTAAGCACGACGTTTCCCAATCTAGTAAACACGAAGTTGGCCCTACGCCGGCCGCGCCGCGGCACCCCCACATAACTTGCGTGTCCCATGAGGAGCCCTACTGCATACGGAATAGTGCGAGAGTGCCATAGCCTTCAAAAAGCTTGATCGAACTAGCGCCAACGGCTGGGCCGGAGAGCCCCGGTTTACCGATTGGCTATAGCGTCATACCTCAAGCGAGACCGAATGCGATTAATTGCTTGGAACAAAAGTAGGTAGGTACGTAGAACTGATTTGCTAGTTACAGTACCTAGGGCATTGTGGCCAGGTCTCCAGGAGATGGCTTACAGCGCGGCTAAAGAAACACGATGAGTGAGCTCCTCTACATCCCCCCTCTCGGGCATCTTAAAGTCTCGTGGATGTGATAGGCAATGTAAATTATGTACGGAGTACGAGACACACTAAAATCTTACACTTCACTGGTATCTTTGGGGCGCCTTGACATCTTTTTTGCAACATGCATACCCAACGACAGCATTCCCAGCTTTCCAACAAAGTCACCCCTACCGGCCCTGTAGAGAATATCCCGTCCAGTACCGTCAGTCCCAGTGTCCACATCCTGCGCCTCCGGTATCGCAGAAGCCAACGAAAGACCCGCGTGTAAGTAGAGCAGAACCACGACCATCTCTTCGACCACGACCATGAAGACCTGTATGGGCAGGCTACCGAT
>Ga0164242_10005850_pt1 | contig 13616 bp, 8 predicted proteins | sample OricomgcompostMG_FD_108783 | JGI IMG/M metagenome (GOLD analysis project Ga0164242, IMG submission 108783) | Miracle-Growth compost microbial communities from Emeryville, California, USA - Original compost - Miracle growth compost (MG) ...
ATGCGGCGGCGGCGCTGCTCGCCGATCGGCGGACGGTGGCGGAAGGCGCCTTTACCGCGCCGGTGCTGGTGAAGGCGGCGCGCGCGGCCGGCGTTGAAATGCCGATCGTGGATGCAGTAGCGGGGCTGCTCGATGGAACGTTCGCCGTGGGCGACGCGGTCGAAACCCTGCTCGCCCGTCCGCTACGCAGCGAATCGATCTGATGCGCCGCCGGGCGCGCCCGCAAATCTTCAGAAATCGATGGCGATGCCCTTGCGCTCCCAGTCGCCGTAGCGAACGGGGGAGAGCTGATCGTCCGGCTCGGGCACGGGGCGCACCTCCTCTGGCGTGGGGACGGGCGGGCTGGGCGAAAGGTGCGCGGGCGGCACGACGTGGGGCGGCCTGCGGGAAGCGGATCGGGTCATCGGCGTTGCGGTCCTTGGCATTCTCGCCCACATGGGCGCTCCACATGAACCCGGCAAGATGAACGATAGCAGATCCCCGGCGGGCGTGCCCGCGCGCGCGGCCGCGCTCCGGCTGCTCGACGCGGTGCTGCGACGCGGCCTGCCGCTGGAAGGCGCGCTCGACAAGGCCGCACAAGCGCTCGATCGTGCGGACGATCGCGCGCTGGCTCATGCCATCGCGGCGGAGGTGCTGCGCCGCCTGCCGGATCTCGACGCACTGATCGACAGCGCGACGGCCAAGCCTTTGCCGCGCGATGCCAAGGCGCGCTTCGCTCTCCGCATCGCGCTCGCGCAGGCGCTCCAACTCGGTACGCCGCCTCATGCCGCTATCGCGACCGTGCTGCCGCTGGTGGATGGCGGACCGCGCCGGCTGGTGCATGGCGTGTTCGGCGCGCTGATGCGGCGTGGCGCGGCCTTGCCGGCGCTGCCCACGTTGCCGCCCGATGTCGCCGCGCGGTGGGAAGCGGCATGGGGCGAAGGCGTTGCGGAGGCCGCCGCGCGCGCGATCGCGACCGTACCGCCGCTCGATCTTACGCTGCGCGATCCCGCGACGACTGCGGAATGGGCGGAGCGGCTGGGCGGCATCAGCCTTGCGCCCGGCCATGTCCGTTTGCCGGCCGGCGCCCGCGTCACGGAACTGGCCGGATTCGCCGAAGGGGCATGGTGGGTGCAGGACCTCTCCGCCTCCCTGCCCGCGCGATTGCTCGGTGCGGGCCATGGACGGAGCGTGCTCGATCTCTGCGCCGCGCCGGGCGGCAAGACGATGCAGCTTGCGGCGGCGGGCTGGGCGGTGACGGCGCTCGATCTGGCCGAGGCCCGTCTGAAGCGGATGGGCGAAAATCTCAGGCGCACCCGGTTGTCGGTCAAGCTGGCGACAGGTGACGCGCTTACCTTCACGCCGGCGGGGCCGGCGGATGCGGTGCTGCTCGACGCGCCGTGCTCCGCCACCGGCATCTTCCGGCGTCACCCCGACGTGCTCCAGCGGGTCAGGCCGCGCGCCATCGCGGGGCTGGCCGAGCGCCAGCAGGCGATGCTCGCGCGGGCCGCCGGCTGGGTAAAACCCGGTGGAACATTGATCTACGCCGTATGCTCTCTCGAGCCGGAGGAGGGCGAGCGTGTCGCCGAAGCGTTCCTCGCCAGTCATGCCGGGTTCGAGGGGAGGCCCGTGGCGGCGCACGAATTGCCCGCCGGATTCGTCGCCAACGCGGAGGGGCGCGTGCGCGTCCTGCCCGGCACGCTGGAACCGGAAGGTGGTGCGGACGGCTTCTTCGTCGCGCGTTTCGCCCGGCGCTGATTCGCGCCCGACGCGAGTGTTGCTCCGGCCGAATCGCATGGGCTAGAGCATGGGCCATGGCCAATCCCGTTCGCATCGCCCCGTCGATCCTCTCGGCGGATTTCGCCAAATTGGGCGAGGAGGTCCGCGCCGTGGACGAAGCGGGGGCGGACTGGATTCATGTCGATGTGATGGACGGCCATTTCGTGCCCAACATCACGATCGGCCCGGCGGTGGTGAAGGCGATCCGCCCGCACACGCAGAAGCTGCTCGACGTCCACCTGATGATCGCGCCGGTGGACCTTTATCTCGACGCCTTTGCCGAAGCGGGCGCGGATACGCTGACGGTGCATCCAGAGGCCGGGCCGCACATCCACCGCTCGCTCCAGCATATCAAGGCGCTGGGCAAGCGCGCCGGCGTCGTGCTCAATCCGGGTACGCCAGCCAAGATGCTGGATTATCTGCTCGATCTGGCGGATCTGGTGCTGGTGATGAGCGTCAATCCCGGCTTCGGCGGGCAGCATTTCATCGACAGTCAGCTCCGCAAGATCGAGGCGGTCCGCACTATGATCGACAAGACGGGGCGCGCGATCGATCTGGAAGTGGACGGCGGCATCGATGCGCGCACGGCGGTGCTGGCCGTCAATGCGGGCGCCGACGCGCTTGTCGCCGGCACGGCGACGTTCCGGGGCGGTCCCGGCCAATATGCCGCCAATATCGCCGCGCTGCGCGGGAACGCCTGATGGCGGATGGGACGGGCGGTGAGCATGATCTGAGGCGGCTGCTGCGCGGCGACGGCACGCCCGGAACGTCGCTGGCCGATCGTCTCAGCCAGGGCCTCAATCGCCTGTCCTGGCACACGCCGCTGCATCGCATGCGCCTGCGTGGCCGCTATCCGCTGCAACTGATAGACGTGCCGGCCGATCCCATTCCCGGCAGCGCGAAGGCGGGGCGCGCCTTGCTCGACGGGCGGATGAGCCATGCGGGCGAGACCGTGGCGATCGACGCGCTCGATCGCGGGGGCTTCACCCCGGCTTTTTCCGATTATCTGGAAAGCTTCGCGTGGCTGCGCGATCTTGCGGCCGCGGCCCAGCGCCGCGAAAGCGTGGCGATCGCAGAAGATCTCACGCGCCGCTGGCTCGCGCTTCATGCGCGCACGGTGAGCGAGCCGGCGTGGCGGGCGGATCTGTGGGGCCGGCGCATCCTGTTCTGGACGGCGTACGCGCCGTTCATCCTCGATACGCGCGACGGCGATTATCGCAAGGAAGTCCTCAACGCCCTGGCGCGTGGTGCCCGTCATCTGGATCGCGCGGCCGACAGCGCGGCCCAGGGCCTGCCGCGGATCGCCGCCTGGGCGGGCGTGATCGCGGCCGGCTTGCTGATCCCCGGCGGCGATCTCAGGGCGGCCCATGGCGAGGCGGGCATCGCGCGTGCGTTGCGAATCGCGATGCACGGCGATGGCGGGCTGGCCTCGCGCGTGCCGGCGGAGCAACTCGCGCTGATCGAACTGCTCGCCCAGTTGCGTGCCGTTTATGAGGTGCGCGCGCGGCCGCCGTCCGGCGCGGTGGCTCACGCTCTGGCCCATGCGCTTCCGCCCCTGCTCAGCGTCACGCTCAGTGATGGCGGCCTGTCGAGTTGGCAGGGCGGCGGGCCCACCGCGTCCTACCGCGTGGCGGCAGCGGTGGCGGGCGCGGGCGTACGCGTACAGCCGCGCGACGACGCACCCGACTGGGGCTATCAGCGGTTGTCACAGGGCACGACATCGCTGGTTCTGGATGCAGCGCCGCCGCCCCGCGCGATGCTGGCCAAGGGCGGCTGCGCCTCGACGCTCGCGTTCGAGCTTTCCGATGGGGATCAGCGGCTGATCGTCAATTGCGGGGCCGGCCCTGCCCTGCCGAAGGCTCTTGCCGAGGGGCTGCGCACCACGGCGGCCCACTCGACGCTGACACTCGCGGAGACCAATTCGACTGCGCTGTACCCGGACGGGACGATCGGGCGCGGCGTCACCGAGGTGGAGGTGACGCGAAACGAGGGCGAGACGGGGACGCGCGTCGAGGCGCGCCACGACGGCTATGTAAAGCGGCTGGGCTTCAGCCACGCGCGGCGGCTGACGCTCGCCGTCGGCGGCGATGCGCTGGATGGGGAGGATCGTCTGATCCCGGCCGGGCGGCGCAAGCCCGGCGCGGGCACGACCTTCGCGATCCGCTTCCACCTGGGGTTCGGCATCGATACCGATATCACCGCCGATGGCCAGGGCGCGCTGCTCCGGCCGGAGGAAGGGTCGGCGTGGCAGTTCCGCACCCGTGCCGGCGCGCTCGCCGTCGAGGATAGTTTGTGGATCGACGCGGGCGGCCGTCCGCGCGCCACGCGGGCGCTGGTCGTTACCGGGGACGTCCCGGCGGCGGGTATCACCGTCCCGTGGTCACTCAAGCGGGTCGGCTGAACGGGAAACGTTGGCGCCGTGCCGTTGGCGAGACGCGCGAGGCGTAGGGATACTTACCGGGCCAGCAGGCCCCGCGCCTGTGCGGCGATCTGTGCGAGCATCGCGGGCGTCTGGGTAGAGGATTGGCGGATGCGATCCACCAGCGCGCGAAATTGCTCCACGCGCGGAGCCTGCGCCTTGAGCCACGCTTCCACGACATCGCGCGGATCGCCCTTTTCGTTACGTGCCAGAAATTCCAGGCGAAGCTGCTCGAAATCGCGTGCCAGTCCGGCGGCAAGCAGACGCTCCCACGCGTCGTTCGGCACGAAACGCAAGGTCGCCGCCTTGGCCCAGTCGAGCCCGAGTGCCTCGCCCAGGCGGACGTAAGCCTGCGTCACAGCCAGTTCGTCGAGCGAGGCGCGCGCCGCCAGCGCGGCAGTGCCGATCGCGCCATCCAGTTCGTGCAGCAGGACGATCCGGTCGACGATGTCGGCGGGGGCGTCGTCCACCGCAATATGGGCGCGCAAGGCCTCGGCCTGGCTGCGCGCCTCCTGCCGGAGCAAGGTGTCGAGCCCCCCTTCCAGCCGGGCCACGCCCGGCTTCAACCGCGCGATCAGCGCGCCGGGCGCGGTATTGCCCGGCGCCGCGCGCATCAGATCGGAAACGTGCAGCCGCGCCGCCTCGCCAGCCGCGCTGAGGAGCGCGAGGCGCGTCGCTTCGGACGTGTCGGCCTGCTCGATCCGCTCAAACAGATCCTCCAGCGCGAAGAAGCTGTCTACCGCGAAATAGGCGCCCGCGACGTGCGCCAGCGCGGCGCCCTCTTCCTCCGCCAGCTCGAACGGCGCGATCAGGCCAAGGCGATTGACGACGCGGTTGGCCATCTTGGTCGCGACGATCTCCCGCCGCAGCCGATGCGCGTCGATCGCGCCCGCAAAGCGCGCCTGCATCGCGGACGGGAAAGCAGCGTGGAGCAGCGGCAGGAACACAGGATCCGCGGCGACGTCGCTTGCCTCGATCGCGGCCTGCAGCGCGAGCTTGCCGTGAGAGAGGATTACCGCCAGTTCGGGCCGGGTAAGGCCCTGCTGTTCGGCGGCGCGGCGGAGCAGGGCCGCGTTGGGCTCGATCCCGTCGATCGCCCGATCGATCCGGCCGCTTGCTTCCAGAAGTTCGATCACGCGGATTTCGCCCGGCAGTGCGCCGGCCCCGCCATGCTCGGCAAGGCTCAGGCCCAGTGTCTGGAGGCGATTGTCCTCCAGCACGATTTCCGCGACGTCGTCGGTCATCTCCGTCAGCAAGGCGTTGCGATCGTCGAACGAGAGCCGCCCTTCCGCCACTTCGCGGTTGAGCGCGATCTTGATGTTCACTTCGGCGTCGGAGCAATCGACACCGGCGGAATTATCGATGAAATCGGTGTTTATCCGCCCGCCTTTCATCGCGAACTCGATCCGCCCCGCCTGCGTCACGCCCAGGTTCGCGCCCTCGCCGATCACCTTGGCGCCGATCAGCCCGCCGTCCACCCGGTGGGCATCATTGGCCGGATCGCCCACCTGCGCGTTGGTTTCCGTCGACGCTTTCACAAAAGTGCCGATGCCGCCGAACCAGAGCAGATCCACCGGGCTCTTGAGGATCGCCGCGATCAGGGCGGAGGGATCAAGTTCTTCCTCAGCAACCGACAAGGCGCGCCGTATCTCGGGCGAGAGCGGGATCGTTTTCTGCGTGCGCGGGAAAACGCCGCCCCCCGCCGAGATCAGGGACAGGTCGTAATCCGCCCACGACGAACGCGGCAGTTCGAACAAGCGCTGGCGCTCCCGCCAGCTTGCGGCCGGATCGGGATCGGGATCCAGGAAGATATGGCGATGATCGAACGCGGCGAGCAGGCGGATCGTCTTCGATCGCAGCATGCCGTTGCCGAACACATCGCCGGACATGTCGCCGCAGCCGACCACCCTGATTGGCTCGGCCTGCACGTCGATGCCCATTTCGGCGAAATGACGCTGCACCGAAATCCAGGCGCCGCGCGCCGTGATTCCCATGCCCTTGTGGTCGTAGCCGTGGCTGCCGCCACTGGCGAAGGCGTCTCCCAGCCAGAATCCCCGCTCTTCGGAGATTGCGTTGGCGATGTCAGAGAAGGAAGCGGTGCCCTTGTCGGCGGCGACGACGAAATAGGGATCGTCGCCATCGCGGATGCGCATGCCTTCCGGGTGGATCACCCTGCCTTCCACGAAATTGTCGGTCACGGAAAGCAGGGCGCGGATGAAGATGCGGTAGCTCTCCGTCCCTTCCGCCAGCCACGCATCGCGATTGGCGGGCGGAGGGAGTTGCTTCGCGAAGAATCCGCCCTTCGCGCCGGTGGGAACGATCACCGCGTTCTTCACGACCTGCGCTTTCATCAGGCCGAGGACTTCCGTGCGGAAATCATCGCGCCGGTCAGACCAGCGCAGGCCGCCGCGCGCGATCGGGCCGCCGCGCAGATGGATGCCCTCCACCCGGGGCGAATAAACCCAGATCTCGCGCCACGGCACAGGCCTCGGCAGGCCCGGCACCGCGGCCGAATCGAGCTTGAAGGCGAGCGCCTCCGCCGCAGCGGGAGTGAATGCGTTGGTACGCAGGATAGCGCGCACCAGGCCGTGGAGCCGGCGCAGGATGCGATCGTCCTCGATCGAGGCGACATCGGTGAGAGCGGCCGTGAGCGCCGCTGCCGCACCCGTCTCATCGCCTGCGGCGTCGGGATCGTGTCGCGCGTCGAACAGAGCGACAAGGGAGCGAACGACGCGCGGTGCGCGGCCCAGCGCATCGGCAACCGTCTGAAGCCCGTAGGGAAAACCGGTCTGGCGCAGATAACGAAACCAGGCGCGTACCAGCATCACGTCGCGTGGGCTGAGGCCGACGCCGGCAATGAGCGCGTTGAACGCATCATTTTCGGCGGCGCCCGCCAGCACGGCCGCGATCGCCGCCTCCGCCACGTGCTTGTTCGCTAGCAGCGCGTCGGCGCACGCGGCATCGGCCGCTTCCAGCAGGAAATCGTGGATATAGCCGGCAGCGCCGCCATCGAGCGGCGTCGGCATCTCTTCCAGCACGCGAAAGCCGAAATGTTCGAACACGGGCACCGCTTCCGAAAGCGGGATCAGTCCGCCCAGCCGATAGCTTTTGAGACGGAGGCGCGCGCCTTCGCCGGCCGCGTCGCGAAAGAGACGGACGCTGCGATCGCCGGGCGTGGCGAGACCCGCCAGCCGGAGGATATCAGCGGCGGCTTCGGCCGGGTTGGATCGCGTGCGATACCCGGCTGGAAAGCATTCGGCCCATTCCAGCGCGAGGCGCGCGGCCCGTGCCGGCGGCAGCGTTTCGCCCAGACAATTCTCGATCGCGGGCGTCCAGCCGCGCAGCATTGCTTCAAGCTGGCCGTCGAGCGCCTCCGCATCGGGCAGCGGGGCGGCGTCGGGCAAATCCAGCATATAGCGGATGAGCGCCAGATCGCCTTCCCCCAGATCGAGCGCCCAGCCCGCCATCGGCGCGCCGGCGGCCTGCTCCAGCATGAGGCGGATCGCATCGCGCCGCGCATTGGAGAACTGATCGCGCGGCACCCACACGAAAGCGAACAGATGGCGCCGGAGGGGGCCGGGCGCGAGCACCAGGTGCGGGCGTGGCCGATCGGCGAGCGACATGGCCGAGAGCACCACCCTCTCCAGCACCGACGGCGAAAAGCTTGTCAGCAGATCGTGCGGCAAGGCCGATAAAGCGTGGCGCAGCGCCTTCCCGGCGTGGGCGGCGGGATCGAAGCCGTAACGCTCCTCGATCCCGGCAAGGCGCGCACGAAGGACGGGCACCTTGTCCGCCGGGGTTCGCAGCGCCTCGCTCGTCCACAGGCCCGCGTGGATCGTCAGGCCGGAGACAGCGCCATCCGCCCGAACCGGCACGACGATCAGGTCGAGCGGGGCGCGACGATGGACCGTCGCCTCCCGGTCACTCTTGATGACGAGCGGCGCTTCGCCTCCATCCTCGAACCAGCGGAACGCAGCCGCGCGGGTGGCGTCGGGCCAGAGCGGCGACGTGGTGATGCGCAGAATGCCGAGCGCATCTCTCGCGCTGCCGTCGCGATCCTCCGTCCACGCGCCCAGCAAGGTGAAATGATGATCCAGAAACCAGCGTAGCAGCGCGGCGCCCTCGCCATCGGGCAGCCCACGCGCCGCTTCGCCCAGCGAAACCTGCAGGCGCGGCCAATCGTCCACCGCCGCGCGGACATCGGCGAGGACGATGCGCAATTCCGCTTCCAGCGTGCGCCGCACGCGCGCATCGACGCGATCGACCTCCATGTAAATCATCGATTCCCGTCGCTCGCCGCTTGCGTGGCTGGGCAGGATCGTCACCAGCGCTCCGTCCGCAGCCCGCCGCACCGACAGGACGGGATGGAGCAGGCGGTGGATGTCGATGCCGCGCGCCGCCAGCGCCGCCGCGATCGAATCGACCAGGAATGGCATGTCATCGTTGATGACCGCGAGCCGCATGCGGCGGTGCGCGCCATCGCCAGCGAGCGATTCCAGCGCAAGGGCGGGCTCGCCCGGCCTCCGGAGGGCCGCGGTCCCGGCGAGGAAGGCCGCCGCCGCCGTGCATGCATCGGCCCCGAATCCGTCCGTTTCCCCTGGCAGTGCGCCATCGATCAGCGCCGCCATGATCGCCTGGGGCGCTACGTCCCCTCCGCCGGAACCCGGGGTTTCGCTGTCCATTAGCTATGCTCCCGGCACACGGATTGGGTCGCCCCGTGCGCTCTCTGTGTGCGGACGAAGCAATGTATGCGTCGGCACCATGGCAGCCGCAAGCTGCGCGGCAATATTCAGTCGGGGGAGAGGCGGGCAAGCGCCGCATCGGTCATGGCTTCATCCGATGGCACGCGCGCCACCACATCCACGCCCTCGCCGGCACGCCGGCCGATCAGGAGCAGGAAATCCTCGTCCACGGGGCCCAGCGCGATATGGCCGATCGCCGGCTGGCGGGCGCACCAGGCGCGCCCCGCGCGTTCCCGCTCGGAACGGCTGGCGGCGCGGCGCGCACGCTGTTCGGCCGCCGCGATCGCGGCATGGCCACCCGGCTCCTGCTCGAGTAGGGCGGCGAGCCCGCCCGCGCCGAGCCCGCGCCGGGCCGCATGCGCCACGGTCGCGACGTAGCCTTCGCGTTCTGTGCGCGAAAGATCGTTGCCGAACACCAGCGCGACGATCGCCGAGGGATCGAATTCGGTCCGTCCCTCTGCGCTGGCCGCGAGGCGCAGGTCATGCGCCGCGCTGAGGGCGGCATGGAGGTCCGCTGGACGCTGGCCATGTGCGCTGCGGGCGGCCTCGGCCCATTCGCGCGCGGCGGCGAGCTGGGCATCGAACGGGAGTGGCACCAACGCCGCGTCGGCGTCGTTCGCGGCGCCGGGGCCATCGCCCCATGCGGGCGCGGTGCGCGGGCCGGGGGTCGTCCGCAGCGCGCTGTCGACGGCCGCGACGATATCGGGCGATTCGTCGAGCGTGGCGAGCTGCTTCCAGTTGATCACCCCATAGACCGCGCCGAGCCCGCCATTATCCCCGGCGAAGGGCAGCAGGATACCGCGATGGAGCGTCGGCGCGCCGATCCGGCCGACGAACTCCGCTTCGAAACCGACGGGCGCGCGGTAGGCAAGGATATCGGGCAGGCGGTGTAGCAACTCGCCCAGCAGCGAGCCGGCCGGCACGTCCTTGATCGCCGGATTCGACGAATTGATGCAGGCTTCGGCCCGCAAGGCATGGCCGAGGAAGGCGATCGTCGCCGCGCGCTCGCCGCCCGTCAGATCGATCAGGACGCTGTGGCCGGCGAAGGTGCCCAGCCGCGCCGGATCGAGATCGTTGACCGAAGGCATGCGGCGTCCGTTGAGAAGCGACACCCAATAATCATAAGCTCGCGCATGCATGCGCCGTTCACGACCGAAGGCAAAAATCGGCTCATCGCCGGAATCGGTGGACGCGCCACCATTCGTGCTGTCGCCAGTGCCTTCCATATGCTCCGTCCACACCGTGGATCAGCACCGTGCGGCAGTCATGGTTTAGGAAGCGTGAAGCAGGGGTGCTTGTATTGCACCGGTTCGGCTGGTAACGGCCGCGTCCAGCCCGCCGCCTTAGCTCAGCTGGTAGAGCATCGCATTCGTAATGCGAGGGTCACAGGTTCGAGTCCTGTAGGCGGCACCACGGCTCCTCCCTCTGCCCCGATATCGCCGAATCGCTGTGTTCAGGGGTTGTCTGTCCCGTTGTCGAGGCGGTCTTCATGCGCATGAACGGCGGGCATGACGGAACGCGGGCGGGGCCATGATGGCGGATCGGCCGATCAATTTCAGCAGCCCCATGGTTCGCGCGCTGTTGTCGGGCCGCAAGACCATGGCGCGCCGTCTCGCCGTCTCGCCCTTGGCGCAATGCCGGCCGGGGGATCGTCTCTGGGTGCGGGAAAGCTTTGCCCTCGCGTGCGGAGCCGACGGCCGCCGGGCCGACTGGCCGAGCGCCGATTATGCATTGTTCAAGGACGGCGCGATCCGGTTCCCGGAGGGGCGATCCCGTTCCGTTGATCGCGCGCGGGCCTATCGGCGCGCGGGATGGCGGCCGGCGTTCCTGATGCGGCGTTGGGTGTCCCGGCTGACGCTCCTCATCGAGGAGACCCGCTCCTGCGCTCTGGGTGAGATCGATCGGGCGGATGCGATACGCGAAGGGCCGCTCGCCATTCCGTTTGCGCGCGGACCATTGTGGATATGGCCGGGCTTGTCCGTACTGCCCGCATTCTCCCCGATCGATGCGGTACGCGCATCATGGCGTATCGAGCGCGGCACGCCCGGTGAACGCTGGGAGGATAATCCCGCCGTCGTGGTGCTGGGCTTCCGTGTCGAGCACCGGAATATCGACGAACTCTGAACCTCGGCCGGACGAGCGGGTTGCAGGGGCCGCCACCAGTCGATCGGTTGCGGCGCCACCCAAATCCCTGGCGCTCCTCCGCAGGAAACGGCCCCATATTCACGGCAGTTGAGCCGCCTCAAATGAGGCCGTGCCCGCGCAGGGCGACGGACGAGCACACGCGCCGCGCGATCCCTTCGGCGACCGATATCAATGGGCTCAATAGCGCCGCAGCAGACCGGCGAGACGTCCCTGAATCCGTACCTGATTCGGCCGGTAGCGCTGCGGATCATAAGCGCGGTTGGCCGGATCGAGCCGAATCATCTGCCCTTCGTGGCGGAAATATTTGAGCGTCGCCTCATTCTCGTCGATCAGCGCGACAACGATCTCGCCGTCATGCGCGGTCTCGGCGCGGCGGATCAGCGCATAATCGCCGTCGAGAATGCCCGCTTCCACCATCGAATCACCCGCCACCTCCAGCGCATAATGCTCGCCCGGGCCCAGCAAGGCGGCGGGCACGGACAGGCTGGTATGCCCCTCCAGCGCCTCGATCGGCATGCCGGCGGCGATGCGGCCGTGCAAAGGAAGCTCCACCACGTCATTGGCCGCGGCCGGCGGGGTTATCGACGGCTTCGGGGACGCCGGGGGGGCTGGCGTGGCCATGCTATTCTTCACGGCATCGGGCAGGCGCAGGATCTCCAGCGCCCGCGCCCGATTGGGCAGCCGGCGGATGAAGCTGCGCTCTTCCAGCGCGGAAATCAGGCGATGCACGCCGGACTTGGATTTGAGGTCCAGCGCCTCCTTCATTTCCTCGAACGAGGGCGAGACCCCCGTCTCGCTTAGCCGATCGTTGATGAAGCAGAGCAGCTCATGTTGCTTGCGCGTCAGCATGGCGTTTCCCAACCGAAGGAACGAACGGGGAACGTGTAGGAAACGTTAAGGTCTCTGTCAAGCGATCCGCAAAGTATCCACAAATTCGTCCACAGCCGCCGGGTCGGAATGGGCGGGACGCACGATCAGGAGATCGGCGCGGGCAAGCGCTGACAGTGCCGCGCTGTCCTGGTCGCGGAGCGGGCGAACGCCATCGCCGTCTTGCATCGCGCGCACATAATCGTCGCGCGCGCCCACGGCGGGCAGCGGCGCGGTCAACCGGCGACGGACGGCCTTGGGCAGCGGATCGGGATCGCCCGCGAGGTGCGCGACCAGCGGGAGCAGGAACAGGCGCGCGGTGACGAACGCGGAGACCGGATTGCCGGGCAGGCCGAGGATGATCGTATCGCCCAGGCGTCCTGCCATCAGCGGCTTGCCCGGCCGCATCGCCACGCGCCAGAAATCCAGCGTCGCGCCCGCCGCCGCCAGAGCAGGGCGCACCAGATCATGATCGCCGACGGACGCGCCGCCCGTGGTGACAAGGATATCGGCCCCGTGTGTGGCGGCGGCGAACCCCTCCGTCAGCGCATCGAGCCGATCGGGGATGACGCCCCTGTCCTCGGCGATCGCCGCCGACGACAGCAACATCGCCTGCAGCATCGGTCCGTTGGAGGCGGGCAGCGCCACCGCCGATGTCGGCGCGCCGGGTGCGACCAGTTCGTCGCCGGTGGAGAGCAGGCGCACGCGCGGGCGGCGGCGGACGGGGAGGCTCGCGTGGCCGCCCATGACCGCCAGTGCCATCCGCGCGGGGCTGATGAGGTCGCCGGATCGGACCAAGAGCGCGCCACTCGCGAAATCGGAGCCGGCCGCGCGGATGTGGAGCCCCCGGCGCGACGGCCCCTCGCCAGACAATGTGAGCCTTGCGCCGTCGCGCGCCGCCTCTTCCTGTACGAGCACCGTATCCGCCCCTTGCGGCACGGGCGCACCGGTGAAGATGCGTGCGGCCTCCCCCGGCGCCAGCGCGCGATCAAGGGCGGTGCCGGCCTTGCTTTCGCCCACCACGGTCCATGGGCCCGGCAGTTCGCCGAAGCGGATGGCATAGCCGTCCATGGCGGAAAAATCGGCGGCCGGCTGCGATCGCCGCGCGATCACGTCCGCCGCCGCGTGGCGTCCGACCGCGTCGATGAGGGGCGCCTGCTCGACCGGCAGAAGCGGGACGAGCGCGAGAAGGCGGGCCTGCGCTTCCGCCACCGACAGCATCGTCATGATGCGCGCCAGTCGCCCGATCGCCCGCCCGATTTGGCGAGCAGCCGGATCGCGCCGATCCGCATTCCCTTATCGATCGCCTTGGCCATGTCGTAGAGCGTGAGCAGGGCCACCGATACGGCAGTCAGCGCCTCCATTTCGACCCCGGTCTTGCCGGTGGTGCTGGCGATGGCGGTGCAGGCGATGCCGTCATCGGCAAAAGCCAGATCGACGCTGACCGACGTGATCGGCAGCGGGTGGCAGAGCGGGATCAACTCGGCGGTGCGCTTGGCCGCCATGATGCCGGCGATGCGGGCCACGGCGAGTGCGTCGCCCTTGGCCAGCGCGCCCGCGCGGACCGCCGCGAGCGCCTCCGCCGACATCGCGATATGGCCGGTCGCGGTGGCGACCCGCTTCGTCACGTCCTTGGCCGAAACGTCGACCATGTGCCCCGCACCCGCCTCGTCGAGATGGGTGAA
>Ga0164242_10005852_pt1 | contig 13614 bp, 17 predicted proteins | sample OricomgcompostMG_FD_108783 | JGI IMG/M metagenome (GOLD analysis project Ga0164242, IMG submission 108783) | Miracle-Growth compost microbial communities from Emeryville, California, USA - Original compost - Miracle growth compost (MG) ...
GGTAAAAAATTCCCCGGGGGAGCAAAAAGTAGGTTAGTTCTGGGTCTAGCTGGGTGGATAGTGGTCGTAAGTGGCTGCTATCCACCCACAAGGCTTCACATCTTAGCCAAAACTTTTTAAGTTCGAAATGAGAAGAGAAGACACATGACCTACAAGCTCGGCAAACTTCCAGCGACGCCCAACCGAGTCAAGTTCAAGCTCGCGCAGTTCACCAACACCGAAGCGCTTCCGACTCCACCTGCGACCTACAGCCACACGGCTCTGGTCAAGGATGACTGGGGTGTTCTCGCCAACGATCAGTACGGCTGCTGTGTTCTTGCCGGTGGCGGGCACGAGACGATGCTCTGGAACGCTGAGGGTGGCCACGAGGTTGTGTTCAATGACCAGGCAACTCTGTCTGACTACACGGCCATCACGGGCTTCGACCCGAACGAGCCATGGACTGATGCCGGCACGAACATGTCGGATGCTGCAAGCTACAGGCGCAAGACTGGACTCGTCGATGCAAAAGGCAACAGACACAAGGTCGCTGCATATCTCGCTATCGAGCCGGGTAACCTTGACGAGCTCAAGCTTGCTGCATTCCTCTTCGGTGCTGTCGGCATCGGTGTGGTTGTCACCGCAGACCAGCAGACTCAGTTTGCCAATGGTGAGCCATGGGATGTAACCGGCGCACAGCCTGAGGGCGGTCACTACGTTCCGATCGTCGCCTATGACGACACGACGTTCACCGTCATCACCTGGGGCAAGCTTCAGAAGGTGACGCACGCTTTCCTTCAGCAGCAGATGGATGAGGGTCTTGTCTACCTGTCCGAGGAAGCACTCACTGCAAGCAAGTCGCTCGAGGGATTCGACGACACCACACTCAAGCAGTATCTTTCGGATCTGCGTTAAGGAGAAAACTGATGGCTGAAGGCGTTGACTCGTCCTGGGACAAGCCGACACCCGCACAGCTCAAGGCTGCGGGTAAGAGCTTCTATGCAGGATACCTGAACGACCCGGGAAACAAGGGTCTGACCAAGGCACAGCTCGACAACTACCTGAACAATGGTATCGCGGTCATGCTGTTCTGGGAAGGCACGGGTCAGGAGACCAAGAATGGTGCAGCTGGCGGAACAGCAGCGGGTAAGTCCGCAAAGGCTCTGCTTGCCGCGCTCGGTCTTCCGAACACGACTGATGTTCACTACGCGGTGGACTATGATGAGACCACACAGCTCTCTGCGATCCAGGCATTTCTCAAGGCCGCCACTGCAGCGCAGGGTCATGAGGCAAGTGTCTACGGTGAGTACGATGTGATCGAGGGCTGTGTCGGAAGTGTAGCTAAGTTCGGCTGCCAGACATATGCCTGGTCCAACGGCAAGATCTCGAGCAAGGCGACCACCTATCAGTATCTGAACGGTCAGACTCTCGCCGGCAACAGTGTTGACCTCGAGCGTAACCTGCAGGCTTCGTTCGGTGCGATCAATGGAGTGACGCTTCCGCCTTCGGGTGGTGCGGGTAACTCTGGTGGCTACAATGCTACCACGGTTCCGACAGCCACGATCCAGGCAGCGCTCATCAAGCTCGGTTACAACCTCGGTCCGACGGGTGCTGATGGTGTCTATGGTGATTACACTACCAAGGCGGTTCATCAGTTCGAGGTCGACAAGAAGCTGACGGTTGATGTGGGTATCGTCGGTCCGCAGGTTCTGGCAGCACTGGGCATCACTCAGCCGGCACCAGCTCCTGCTCCAGCACCTAAGCCTGCGCCCGCACCGAAGGCACCTGCGTTCCCGATGCCGAGCAACTACTACTATGGTCCGGCTTCCGGTCCTGTGCAGTCCGTGTCGGGCAAGTTCGCTCCGTATGGTGGCCCGAATGGCGCACCTGGGCTCAAGCAGTGGCAGCAGCGGATGAAGGATCGCGGCAACACGATCACTGTCAATGGTCTGTATGGTCCTCAGACAGAGTCTCTTACGAAGAACTTCCAGGCGCAGTGCAAGCTGACTCAGGATGGGCTCATCGGTCCGCAGACCTGGGCAGCTGCATGGACGGCTCCGATCACTAACCAACCACTGTAGGAAGAACTGTGGACAACGAGAACGAACAAGTCGATGGTTATGCTGTACCGCAGGATCCGATGGATCTTCTGCAGTGTGACAGCTGCCAATAACTAAATAATCGCGGGGGCATCCATCCGGGTCACCAGTCTTCGCCCACCAAAAGGTTTCATCAGCCTTTCTCCTTTCAAGCAGTAGTTTACCGGTCGGGGTATATTACTGAAGAAGGCTGGTGGCCCTGATGGATGACCCCGCGACCCAAAAACTTGAAGGAGGTGACAGGTGGCAACACGCCGGAACTCCGAGCCCGACAATCGGAGGCGAACGCCGCCTGCCACTTCTCCTGAGGCTCGTGAGAAGCAACTAATTTCTCTGGCCTATGATGCCGCTGAAGATTCAATTCGCTCCGGCAAGGCAACATCACAGCTCTTAACACATTTTCTCAAACTGGGAACAGAGCGAGAGAAACTTGAGAGAGAAAAGCTTGCGCACGAAAGTTCACTCCTCGAAGCTCGAGTTGAGTCTATGGCCTCGGCAAAACGGGTCGAGGAACTTTACGGCGCAGCCATCGCCGCCATGCGCGCCTATGCAGGCCAAGACGAGGTCGAAGAGGACTATGAGGATTAGAACCTATCGCGAACTGCGTCGATTCGAGACGTTTGAAGATCGATTTGAGTATCTCAAACTCTCTGGCGAAGTTGGGGTTTCAACTTTCGGGTTTGATCGTTGGTTGAATCAGGCATTTTACAATTCAACGGAGTGGAAGCATGTTCGTCATGCAGTCATCGCTCGAGATCGAGGTTGCGATCTAGGAATTGCAGGCTATGAGATCCGTGAGAGCCCATTGATCCACCATCTGGTTCCCTTGACGGTTGAAGATATTACTCATGGATCCGAAATGATGATTGATCTAGATAATCTCATCACGACAACCAAGCGCACGCATAATGCCATTCATTATGGTGACAATCGATCACTTATCAAACCTTTTGTTGAGCGATCCCCCGGAGATACACAACTGTGGTAGAGGAAGGAGACTGATATGGCGGCAAACACAGATAGCATTCTTGATTCGGTCAAGAAGGTTCTTGGTATCGATGCCAGCGACACTGCATTCGATATCGACGTCACCATGCATATCAATTCAGTCTTCATGACACTCAATCAGCTGGGCGTCGGACCAATCGATCCTTTCATGATCGAAGATAATACAGTATTGTGGTCTGACTTTATTGGGACAGCGACCAATATTCAGGCTGTTAAAACGTATGTCTACCAGAAAGTTCGCCTGATCTTTGATCCGCCGATATCAACAGCAGCTCTCGACGCCCTCAATAAGGTGATTGCTGAATGGGAGTGGCGGCTCAATGTTGCGGTAGATCATCCAGACACATCGACTTCTACTGAAACTACTGAATTCCCGATCTATTTTACGGGTGTTCAGCCAACGCCATCTGCGGTAGAAGACCCCACGCCACAAGTTACTATCTATAGAACCGGGAGTTAGCATGGCTGAGACCTATCCCTCCGAAGTCGATACGTTTAAGGTCATCGGTCGTCTTGTTAAGGGCGTTGCTGATTCTTCGGACCCGGATGAAGATCCGGATGTTATCCCTATTGTCGGGGCTACTGTGATCTTTACGCCTGGACTTACCCCGCCCATTTTTCGCGTTCCTACCGCTCAGATTCCGATTACGGTATTCCAGGAATCCATTGTTGCGACAACCGACGAAAACGGTTACCTCAAGATTGAGGAAGATTCGGAACTCGGCGTTGAGCTTCCCTGGGGGATGAGCCCGAATATCACCCCAACAGGATGGCCTTGGAACGTCAACATTTCCGTTGGTGGGAATTTCTCAGATCGGGCATTCTCCATTGCAGGAACTTCGGGTGGCGTGGTCGACCTTGCGACGGTTATTCCCGTTCCAGCGAACCCCGGTTCGGAAATTTCTTCTTGGGTCGCTGTCGTTACCGAAGCACAAAATGCACTCATTACCGATGGCGCAGATCTCTATGTTCGGCTAACCAGTAACCCGAGCTAATGTCTACTGCGAGAGTCAGTAAAGTCGCTCTCTCTTTAGCCACACCAAAGGTGAGAGCTTCAAAGGTCATTGTCTTCGCCGCAACTCCTCAGACTCGCATTAGTGAATTAGCTATCGAGGTTGGGTCGCCTAAAGCTAAAGTTTCTGAGCTAAGCGTAGCCGCAGTGGTTCCTCGAACAGCTGTATCTGGCTTGATGGCCGTGGTTACTGCGCCACATGCTCATGTATCTGGGCTGAGCCTGGTTGCACGGCAACTGTATAACCTTGGATACTTCGGTGTTGATGATCAATGGGTGAAAGTTAAAGCCTATCTTGGAAGCGCTTCAGACTGGATACCGCTCTGAGAACTTGAAGGAAGGAATCAAAATGGGAGCGATCGTTGAGGACTTCCTAAAGCATCACGGTGTCCTCGGAATGAAGTGGGGTCATCATCGTGCGTCCAGCAGCTCGAGCTCCAGCTCTGAGTCATCGGAAGATGCTAAGAATGCTAGCGCTGCCAAAGAGAAGCTCAAGTCAAGTGGGATTTCGTCTCTCAGCAACAAGGAGCTCAAGGACCTGACGCAGCGTATGCAGCTCGAGAAGCAGTACAAGGATCTCGACAACAGCACGGTCAGCAAGGGCGAGAAAATGGCGAAGGATTTCGTCGCGGCTCAAGGAAAGCAACTTGCAGGCCAGCTTGCGCAGAAATACGCCACGAAGGGTATTGAGCTCGGGGTCAAGGCGGCAATTAAGGCGGCTACTAAGGAATAGGAAAGGAGGACTGGTGACGCTCTCTAATACAGCGACTCCGACGTACTACGGAATCTTTAGGGAGCAGGTCCTCCAGGGGGAAATTCCGATCAGCAAAGAAGTATCCATGGAGATGGAGCGTATCGATGAGCTGATCGCGAATCCCAACATCTATTACGATGATAAAGCCGTCGAAGGCTGGATTAAGTATTGCGAAAAAGAACTGACGCTCACTGATGGAGCAGACGTTCAGATGCTCTTCACCTTCAAACTTTGGGGCGAAGAGATCTTTGGTTGGTATTGGTTCGAAACGCTGTCGGTCTATGTCCCGACTCCAGAGAACCATGGTGGTCGATTCGTCCAAAAGCGGATCAAACATCGTCTGACCAACAAGCAATACTTGATCGTTGCTCGTGGTGGGGCTAAGTCAATGTATGCTGAGTTCATTCAGGCATATTTCTTGAACGTGGATGTCACCACGACTGTTCAGATCACGACGGCGCCTACCATGAAGCAGGCCGACGAGGTTCTCGCTCCATTCCGTACCGCCATCACTCGTGCTCGTGGTCCTCTGTTTCAGTTCCTCACGGAGGGATCGCTGCAGAACACAACGGGTAATCGAGCCAATCGTCAGAAGCTCGCGTCTACGAAGAAGGGCATCGAGAACTTCCTCACAGGTTCACTCCTCGAGATCCGTCCGATGTCAGTTGATAAGCTTCAGGGTCTGAGGCCCAAAGTCTCAACGATTGATGAATGGCTTTCAGGTGATGTTCGTGAGGATGTCGTCGGTGCTATTGAGCAGGGTGCAAACAAGGTCGATGACTGGCTTATTGTCGCGATCAGTTCGGAAGGTACCGTACGTAACGGTGCGGGAGACACGATTAAGTTCGAGCTCTCGCAGATCCTCAAGGGTGATCAGTATGCTCCCTTCACTTCGATCTGGTGGTATAAGCTTGATGATGTCAAGGAGGTTGCTGACCCGGCTATGTGGCCTAAGGCACAACCTAACCTTGGGATCACTGTCAGCTATGAAGCTTATCAGAGAGATGTCGAGCGTGCCGAGGCAAACCCTGCAACGGCGAATGATATTCTCGCCAAGCGTTTTGGAATCCCGCGTGAAGGGTATTCGTACTTCTTCACGTATGATGAGACCAAGGCGCATTCCAAGAAGACTTTCTGGCAACTTCCTTGTGCAATAGGTGCAGATCTTTCGCAGGGTGATGACTTCTGTGCATTTACTTTCTTGTTCCCCTTGGCTAATGGAAGTTTCGGAGTCAAGACACGTAGCTACATCACATCACTTACCTTGACTAAATTGCCTGGTAACATGCGTATCCTCTATGACAAGTTCATTAATGAGGGTAGTTTGCATGTTCTCGAGGGAACTGTCTTGGATATGATGGAAGTCTACGATGATCTCGATCAGTTTATTCAGGAAAGTCAATATGATGTTCGAGCCTTTGGTTATGACCCATACAATGCTAAAGAGTTCATTCAACGCTGGGAAGCAGAAAATGGACCATTTGGCATTGAGAAAGTCATTCAGGGTGCGAAGACAGAATCGGTACCACTTGGTGAACTCAAGATCCTTGCGGGTCAGAGAATGCTTCTCTTCGATCAGCAGCTCATGACTTATGCTATGGGTAATGCGATCACGATGGAAGACACCAACGGTAACCGCAAGCTTCTGAAGAAGCGGCAAGATCAGAAAATTGACAATGTCGCGGCCTTGATGGACGCATATGTGGCCTGGAAGGCTAATAAGGAGAGTTTTGACTAATGGGTACCTATTCGATTCAGCAGCGTAAGGTCATGCTTGCCAAGAATCCTCCCGAGGTGATGCCGGATCTCAGTAATCCGATCGGTAATAAGCAGGATGTCAGTGATGCAGTCAGCACATTTGGACTCAACAAGAACAAGCCGGCGGCAAAAGCGTGGATCATCAAGCGTGCTAAGCAACTCGGAGCTGAGGATGCGCTTCCCGATTCGTGGGGAGTGAAGCCAGCAACAAAGACTGCTGTCAAGCATGAAATTGATGTCGAAGACTATATTCGTCACGCATCTTTCATGCAGAATAAGGTGAGTGAGATCTCCAATGGCGAGTAATGTTGATGACTTCATTGCACAGCATGGTGTTCTCGGTATGAAATGGGGGCATCATCGTGCTGGTGATTCTTCCAGTTCGTCCAGCTCAGAAAATTCAGTTCGTAAGACCAAGTTCAAGGATCTGAATCCTGACAACCCGGAACATGCCGCTGAGATCAAGCGTCGTACTAAGCGCAATAACCTCATTGCAGGAGCAGCACTTGCTACAATTGTTGGCGGACAATATGCTCTGTCGGCAGCCACGACGCATCAGTACAATAAGCTGGTCAAAGAAGCTGCATCTACTCCTACCTCTGTCATTCATGAAAGCAAAGCTCTTCATGACGGAAGTGTTTATGCACTTCATCTCCTGGGGAATGGATCGTTTGGGTAATGACAATGAGAAAAGGAGGTGAGCGATGGCTCCGACATTTGGAGACCGGCTAAGGCACGCTTGGAATAGCTTCATCAATGCCCCGTCAGATGTTAGTCCTCAAGTTACAACCAATCTCGGAGCAAGTTACGGATCTCGTCCAGATCGAGTTCGATTCCGAATGGGCAATGAGCGGTCGCTGATCGCCTCGATCTATACTCGAATGGCTATAGATGCTGCTTCTGTCGGAATTTATCATGCTCGTGTGAATGACAACGATCAGTTTGTAGGTGTCATCAATGATGGGCTTAACAAATGTTTGAACCTTCGGGCAAATGTTGATCAGACAGGGCGTCAATTCATTCAAGATGTCATTCAGTCCATGCTTGAATGGGGTACTGTAGCGGTTGTTCCTGTTGATACTACGCTCAACCCTATTGACACCGGTAGTTATGATATCAGCAATATGCGCGTAGGTCGAGTGGTTACCTGGTATCCACAGCATGTTCAGCTTGAGGTATACAACGAGCAGACAGGACGCAAACAGAACATCATCCTTCCGAAGTCAATCGTGGCTATTGCTGAAAATCCGTTCTATTCTGTGATGAATGAACCGAATTCAACACTTCAACGATTGAATCGAAAGCTTGGTCTTCTTGATGTAGCTGACGATCGTGTTGCCAGTGGCAAACTTGATATGATCATTCAGCTACCTTACGTGATCAAGTCAGAAGCTCGTAAGCAGCAGGCGCAGCAACGAAGGAATGACATTGAGGAACAGCTCACTGGCTCGCAGTATGGTATTGCCTATACTGATGGAACAGAGCGCATCACTCAGTTGAACCGTCCTGCTGAGAATACACTTCAGGACGAAGTAACCTATCTGACGAATCAGTTGTATGGTCAGCTGGGCATTACGGCGGACATCCTTGATGGAACAGCTGATGTCGCAACAATGAACAATTACTACTATCGAACGACCGAACCACTTCTCGGGGCAGTAACGGGCGCAATGAAGGCTACCTTCCTGACGTCGACGGCTCTTTCTCAGAAGCAATCGATCAAGTACATTCGTAATCCGTTTACGTTGCTGGCGATTGGTGACATTGCTAGTATGGCTGACGCGTTCAGTCGTAATGAGATTCTTACTTCTAATGAAGTTCGCGGGCTCATTGGCTTTGCTCCATCCGATGATCCGAATGCAGACAAGTTGCAGAATAGTAACATGCCTCAACCGAGTCAACCTGGGCCTGCAGGTGTTACTGCGACGCCGCCTCCACTTCAACTAACGGCGTCCTCATCAAGCCGCGTGCCGCAGACTTCGGCCGCAATTCAGGAAGGGAAGTGAAAACTTCAAAATGAAAGCAGATTTCAGCGGCTGGGCGACGAAGAGTGACATTGTTTGCTCCGACGGTGCGACCATCAAGCCTGGAGCTTTCAAGCATCAGGACAAGTCAACTGTTCCTCTGGTGTGGATGCACATGCATAACGATCCGGAGAATGTTCTCGGGCACAGCATCCTTGAAGAGCGTCCGGGTGGCACGTATGTTTACGGTTTCTTCAACAACTCGCCCAAGGGCCAGATTGCGAAGACTCTCGTAGAACATGGCGACGTCAAGGCACTCTCGATCTTTGCCAATCAGCTCAAGCGCCGAGGCGGTGACGTCCTTCATGGAGACATCCGTGAGGTCAGCCTCTGCATTGCTGGGGCAAATCGTGGTGCTCTGATCGAGAATGTCAGTATTCAGCACTCCGATGGCGACATCGAAGAAGTCGAGAGTGAAGCCGTGATGTACACGGGTCTTCCTCTCGAGCACAGCGACCTCGAAGAGTCCGATGAGGATGAAGAGGACGACAAGAAGACCGAAGATGCTCTCGAGCATGCAGGGAAGGAAGGTGCAGCCGTGGCTGGAACCGCAACCAAGACGGACGATGACAAGACGCTCCAGGACGTGTATGCCACGTTCGACCCTGAGCAGCTCGAAGTCGTCCACTACATGATTGGAAAGGCCCTCGAAGAGGGTGCTTCCGATGACACCTCGGACACCACGTCCGCCAAGCACAGCGACGAAGACCTCGACGCTATCAAGCACGCCGTTCAGGAAGGAATTGAAATGGGCCGCAACGTCTTCGAGCAGAATGGCTCCCAGACCGATACGATCAAGCACGGTGGTCTGACCATCGACCAGATCACCACGATCTTCGAGGATGCCAAGAAGGGTGGTTCGTTCAAAGAGGCTGTCCTCGCTCACGCCGATGACTACGGCATCAATGACATCGATCTCCTCTTCCCGGATGCGAAGAACCTCGACTCCTCGCCGCAGTTCCTGTCGCGTCGGATGGAGTGGGTGAACAGTGTTCTCACTAACACCAAGCACTCGCCCTTCAGCCGCCTCAAGTCGCTGGTCTCTGACATCACTGCTGAGGAAGCTCGTGCGAAGGGTTACGTCAAGGGTAACCTGAAGAAGGACGAGATCATCAAGATGGCGAAGCGTGTCACGGGACCGCAGACCATCTACAAGAAGCAGAAGCTGGACCGCGACGACATCCTGGACATCACGGACTTCGATGTCGTGCAGTGGCTCATGGGCGAAATGCGCGTCATGCTGGACGAGGAGCTCGCACGAGCCATTCTGTTCGGTGACGGCCGCGAGGCTGACGATGACGACAAGATCAACGAGGACAACATCCGTCCGATCGCCTATGAGCAGGAGATGTACCAGACCACGGTCACTCTTGCCTCGGGCATCACGCCCTCTGAGACGGTTGACGCCATCGTCACGTCGCTGAACGACTACCGCGGTTCGGGTAACCCGATCCTGTACACCACGCAGTCGAACCTCACCACGCTGCTCCTTGACAAGGACACGCTGGGTCGTCGGTTCTATGCCACCAAGCAGGAGCTCGCCTCGGCGCTGGGTGTCTCGGACATCGTTGCTGTTGACCCGATGACGGAGGAGACGGGTCTCTACGGCATCATCGTTAACCTCACCGACTACACGGTCGGTGCGGACGCGGGTGGTGCGGTCAACATGTTCGACGACTTCGACATCGACTACAACCAGCAGAAGTACCTGATCGAGACGCGTGTCTCGGGTGCGCTGAACAAGCCGAAGTCGGCTGTCGTCATCAAGAACAACCCCGGTACGTCTGCCACGCCTGCTGCTCCGACGCAGGACGGCAACACCGTGACGATCACCCCGACCACGGGTGTGACCTACACGGCCACCGCAGATGACGGCACCAATGTTCCGATCGTGTCGAACGCCTTCACCCTGACCGAGGCTAACAGCCCTGTGACGGTTGAGGCGACGGCGAACTCCGGCTACACGTTCCCGCACGACGCCGAAGAGGACTGGACTTTCGCCTACACGGCGTAAGTAATCGGTAATGGCTAGGTTTTTCGGTAATGTCGGTTACGGCGGTACGGTAGAAACCAAGCCGGGTGTCTGGCAAGATAATATCATCGAAAAACCTTATTATGGTGATATTGTCCGCACGGCTAGTCAGTTGACTCCAGGTCAAAATCTCAACAATGATTTTAAAGTCAACAATTCGATTAGCATCGTCGCAGATGCCTTTGCCAATGTGAATTTTCAGAATATTCGTTATGCAGAATGGGGCGGGGTGCGTTGGGAAGTTACTTCGGTACAGGTCCAGCCACCCCGTCTTATCTTGCAACTGGGAGGTGTATATGACGGACTCACCCCCAGTGTCGATGGAGGAGCAAAGAAGGCTTGATCTTCATGCTCTTTTCAACACACTGGCACCGAACGTCTATTTTCAGCCCCCGACCAATGTTCAGATGCGGTATCCCTGTATTGTCTACCAGCGAGACTACAGGAATATCCAATTCGCTGGCAATCTACCATATCGATCCACTAAACGGTATCAGGTGACTATTATCGATCAAGATCCGGATTCCGCGATCCCTGATAGAGTCGCCGCTCTGCCGATGTGCGCTTTTCAGCGTTTCTTCGCGGCGGATAATCTCAATCACGATATCTACAGCCTTTACTTCTAAGGAGAATCATGAAGCTTCTGTGGGATCAGGTCGGCGACCGGACTTATGAGACCGGCGTCGATCGGGGTGTCTTGTACATCCCCAGCAATGGCATCTACAACCGTGGTGTGGCCTGGAACGGCCTTACCGGAGTTGATGAGAAGCCGACCGGTGCCGAGGCTACGCCTCAGTATGCGGATAACATCAAGTATCTGAACCTTATCTCGGCTGAGGCCTATGAGGCGACGATCTCGGCATTTACCTATCCGGATGAGTTCGCTCAGTTCGACGGTGTTGCCGAGCCGGTTCCGGGCGTTCGTGTAGGTCAGCAGACGCGCAAGGCGTTCGGCTACTCGTATCGTACCCTTAAGGGTAATGACGTGGACGGGACGGATCTCGGGTATCTCATCCATCTCATTTATGGTGCCCAGGCGGCTCCGAGTGAAAAGAACTACCAGACTGTCAACGATACCCCTGCGGCCATCGAGTTCAGCTGGGATGTTACGACGAGCCCGGTTGATGGCGGTTCTCTGAACGGGACCACCTTCAAGCCTACGGCGTCCATTACGATTGACTCGACCGATGTCTCGGCAGATGACCTGGCAAACTTCGAGTCCATCATTTACGGTTCGGAAGGCACCGATGCTCGCCTTCCGCTTCCTGGTGAGGTCTACAGCCTCTTTGCGGGTACTGCACTTCAGGTCGTTGTTCCGACGCAGCCGACCTTTGCCGACAATACGATTACGATCCCGGCTACGGCTGGTGTCGTGTATTCGATTGGCGGTGTAGCACAGGATGCGGGAGATGTCCCGATCACGGAGAACACGGGTGTTTCGGCATCTCCGGCCTCCGGATACAAGTTCGCGGACAACGCTGATACTTACTGGCTGTACGACTACAGCGCGTAAGTAGCATATGAAAGGAGACAAGGGAATGCTGACAATTGTCATTCCAGGAATCGAGTTGTTTGATGACTTGAAACAAGAGTTCACCACGCACGGCGAGCTAACCTTGGAGTTAGAGCATTCCCTTGTCTCACTTTCAAAATGGGAGTCAATCTACCAAAAACCCTTCCTTGATCCGGATGAGAAAAGCCAGGAAGAAACCATTGGCTACATCAAGGCTATGACATTGACCCCCAATATTCCGGAAGATGCCTACGAGCGTCTTACAAACGACGGTATTCAGCAGATCAATGATTACATTTCTGCCTCAATGACGGCGACAACCTTCCATGAATTCCCTGGGCGATCTCAACGTCCTAATCGTGAGAAGATCACGGCCGAAATCATCTATTACTGGATGATCTCATTTAACGTTCCGTTCGAATGTGAGACATGGCATCTCAATAGACTTTTTACTCTCATTCGTGTTGCGAACGAGAAGAATTCACCGCCTAAGAAGATGAGCCGTCGTGAAATTGCCGAGCGCAATCGTCAGCTCAATGCGCAGCGACGGGCTCAACTAAATAGTAAAGGCTAAACTACATAAAGGAGTTTCTCAGCAATGAGTGAAGTTGACAGTTATACTAAGGATCATATCGATCAGCTTCTCGTGGGAATCGACCTTCCAGCAGTTCAACAGGCTGCTACTTCCGCTGCTGCCGCTGCTACTGCCGCTGCTGCTTCTGCCGAAGAGGCAGCACACATTGTCGCTGATCCTAACGATGGGACGGTATCCGCCCTTGTTAAGGAGGTGGGCTCTGCAACTCAGATTGCGCTAAGCGTTACTACGGGTCTGGTATTCCCGATCGGCAACTACGGAACCGTCGACACGACCGGGGCCACTGACTCATCGCCTGCGATCAATGCGGCGATCCAGGCGTGCTACGCGGCGGGCGGCGGCATTGTCCGCTTCCCTGCGGGCAAGATCCGGTGGGATGACAGTCCCATGATCCCGAACTCCTCCACGGACACGAGTGTAGGTGTGCAACCTACAATATCTCTCGTCGGTGAGGGTGCAATCAAGGGCAACCTCACCGGTTCGGGTATGAGCGCCGGAATCCCTGGTACGATACTCATCATGGGAGCGACGACCGGCCCTGCACAGCTCGATACGCGCGGCTCCGGCATTCTCGTCATCGACAAGCTGACGTTCTCCGACCCGAATCCGACAAACCCGATCCCGTTCATTCAGGCCACGAACACATTGCTGACGATCACCGACAATGTGGCGTTCTGGGGTGCGCCGACGCTCACGGGCACGGCGTGCAACAAAGATGCGATCGTGCTTGGCGGTACGGAGGCCGGGTCAGATCCTGACAATACTGCCGCGAGCTTCTTCCAGGGCTATGGCACCGTTATTGGAAACGTCTACTTCTCAAATATCCGCCGCGGTCTCGAC